>Ga0209594_1000242_pt1 | contig 38686 bp, 25 predicted proteins | sample AshMeaCrysSpring_FD_184126 | JGI IMG/M metagenome (GOLD analysis project Ga0209594, IMG submission 184126) | Groundwater microbial communities from Big Spring, Nevada to study Microbial Dark Matter (Phase II) - Ash Meadows Crystal Spring... | ecosystem: Environmental > Aquatic > Deep subsurface... | reverse complement strand
TGATGACGAAATTTCACCAGTTCGTTGAAGCTGGGATATTCACTTCGCAGTAATTTGAGAACCACTAATTTGTGATCTGAAACACGTTGACCTCGAAACACGAGGGATTTTGCGCCTTCGTGAATAATTTCGAGAATGTGATAACCGTCAATTTTAAGGGTTGAAAGGGTCATGGTGTTAAACTCCAGAGGGTGAATTCAAAATTTTGCGGTTTCTTTAGTTTAAATTTTAAGAAGATATTGTGAAAGAGTTGTGACTGTCTGACACTGATATCTCTGACTTTTAGTCTTCCCACAAGTTCAAATTTGAATAACACCTGAAAAGCACAATAAAGAATGCCAAACGACAACAAGCCTTTGACAGTCAGTGAAATGATACGATTAACTGTAGGGTTGGTAAAATGCAGATCTCCACAATTTTACCCAGCTTAGAGAATTGATGGTTAGCTGTAAGCTAATTTTTGATGAGGATAAGTTAACAGAAATAATCAATTTCTAATACCGTTGTTGCCGCGCCCATCGTTGGACTGGGAGAATTTTTAGGGTTTGTAAAAATAGCAAAATGAGATAGAGGGGATTGAGTAAAACGTAACGTTTCCATAATCTGGAAGGTTCTTGAAACAAACGAAATAGCCATTCTAAGCCGCCCCGTTGCATCCAGGGCGGCGCTTGAGGAATATTACCGGCATGAAAGTCAAATGCTGCCCCAACACAGAGAACAGCGCAATTGAGTTGATGACGATGTTCATAAGCCCAATTTTCTTGACGGGGACAACCTAACCCAACTAATAATATACCAGCCTGTGATTGACGAATTTCTTCGAGATATCTTTGTTCTTCTTCAATACTGAGAGGACGAAACGGAGGAGAAATTGCCCCTGCAATTTTTAAGTTCGGAAATTGTTGTTTTAAATTGGTTTGCAGTTGTTTTAAAACTTCAGGTTTAGAGCCATATAAGAAGATACTGACTCCCGTTTCAGCGGCTGCTTTACAGACTTTTAAAGTCAATGTCGGCCCGTAAACCCGCTCTCGCATTTGAGTTTTATAGAGTAAATTAAGCGCCCAACGCACCGGTTGACCATCCGGACAAACGAGATCAAATTGATTGAGACGATAACGATATTTTTGATCTAAAACTGAGGTCATTACTCCATGAACCGGTTGAGCCGCCACTGTCAATCCTTGATGGTTTTGAGCTGCTTGAATAATTAGTGCGGTTGCGGCTTCATAATCAATGGCATTGACTTGCAGTCCAAGCAAGTTATATTTTCCTAAATTAAGCATGGTGTTTTTTCACCCATCAGGGAGCAAAATAACGATTTTATTGAGTTAGGTTTTAGATTGCTCTCTGTATAACAAACAAGACAATTGTTGAGTTCAATTATCTGTTATTGTCTCTATTATACGGCTTTATCCTGAGAGGCAGTTCGGTGAAAATACTGAGTAGATTCTGCTAAATGCTTTTTCAAAGTACTCATAGGAAGTGGCCCCAGTAAATGCTGCCAAGGTAAGATTTGATCGGGTTTCCAGTCTTGATGAACATAAAATTCTAAAGGGGGTAATTGACCCTTCATCTGTTTAAACACTCGTCGATAACTGCCGAAAGATTCACCATAATTTCGTACCTTTTCTAACAAATGCGATAAACGGCGATCGCCTCTAGAAATTAAGGCTTGAATCACAGACCATTTATAACTTTCGGGACGAAATTCAATCCCTTGAGAACGAAGCTTTTTTTCCAATAATTTTAATCTTTTTTCAGCCTCTTGATTGACTCCAAACCATTGAAAAGGGGTATGAGATTTGGGCACAAAGGTACTGCAACCGAGGGTTAACTTTAAACCCGGTGCAGCTTTTTTAAGGGCTGTCATCATCTCAGTGGTAGCAGTAATATCCTCTGCTTCTTCTCCTGGAATTCCCACCATGCCATATAGCTTAACTGCCTTTAATCCTCCCGCTTTAGCATTGATTGCGGCTTGAATAATTGCTTCATTTTCTAGCTTTTTATTAATAATTTTTCTAAGGCGATCGCTTCCACTTTCAACAGCAATTGTAATACTTCTTGTTTCCCGAATGGCTAAAGTTTTCGCCAACTTTTCAGTGACTGTGTTGGTTCTTACCGATGCCAAACTGAGACGCACATCATCATATTTCGGTTGACTAATATAATCTAATAATTCATTAAATTCCGGATGCTGTGTCACTGATGCCCCTAATAATCCGAGGCGATTTGTTACTGTTAAACCCTTTTCAATTGCTGGAATTAAAGACCCTTCTAAACTGGCTGTTCTAAACGGTAATGTGAGATAACTTGCTAAACAAAAACGGCACATTTCTGGACAACTTCGCACCACTTCCACCATATAAATATTTTCCCAAGCAGCTTTTTCTGTGACTACCGTAGAAGCGGATAATATATTACCCCGATAGGTTTGTTTTTGGACTTGTTGAGGAATCTCTGAGTCTATCGGTTCAATGGTTTGTATTGCTCCGGTTTGACTTTCATATTGAACATGATATAAACTGGGAATATAAACCCCTGGAATTTGAGCTAACGTTCGCAATTGAGTTTGTCGATTTTTTCCACGAACAGTCTTGTAAGCTTCAATAAAATCCCCCAGTAAATTTTCACCATCTCCCAATAAAATAATATCAAAAAAGTCAGCAAACGGTTCAGGATTTGCCGTAAGAACGGGGCCACCGCCGAAAATTAAGGGATGTTCTTCGCTGCGGTTATTTGCCCGAACTGGAATTTGCAGAAATTCTAACCGTTCTAATAAATTGACATAATCTAATTCCCAAGAAATCGAAAATCCGACTAATTCTGGTGAAGCAGGCAGGGGTTCAGAAATATCAGTAAATAATCGACGAACTTCAACATCAGAACGCAGAGCTAATGTTGCCCAAACGATTTGATATCCTAAGCTAGTAATTCCGACAGTATATTCATTGGGAAACGCAAAAATTATGGGAATAGCGTTTCTATTCGGGGAAGCGGGAGTAAACAGTAAGCGTTCAGCGTTAAAGACAGAAGAATTCACAGGTTATTTTTGAGTTAATTTATTTATATTTTAGTTTAAACCATAAAATAGTTGAGGCGAGAATGAATGTCACAATATTGGTCATCAAAACCGGCAAATCTTCTATTAACAAGCCGTAGATAATCCATAAGAGAACACCCGTACAAAAGGTGATAAACATCCCCAGAGAGACATCCCGTGTAGACTTCGTTTTCCAAGTTTTAATCGCTTGGGGAAGAAATGCAATTGTTGTGAGGCTTCCCGCCAATAGCCCAATTCCAGTGACAATATTCATATTAATCTTAATTCCTTGGCAAAAAGGAGGAGTCTGCATCTTGAATTGTACAAGAATTCGACTCCAACGGAATAACACAATTGCCAGTTGCCACCAGTTAAACTGGACTTAATCCAAACATAGCTCGTAAAGTGAAAAACGTAAAGGCAAGTGTGCCACCCAATAAGCCGACTAAAGCCACCGCAGTTACCGGACGTTCTAAGAAGGGTTTAAGTTGTTCAAAAAAGAAAAAGAAGATACCTAAGGAAAAAGAAATCAAATAGCGGGGATAACGAGAGACATTTTTAAGAAATTCTTGCATTGTTTAAATTTGAGTTTAAAAATCTAGGTTTATCCTTATTATTGGTAACATTTACTAGCCCGTTCGACAAGTTCAGTATGACATCCATTGATATCCAAGGCGTTCAACACGTCTATGAACTCACTCAACCTGTTCCCACTTCACCCACTCTGGTTTTTATTCACGGCTGGTTACTCAGTCGCCATTATTGGCAGCCTGTGATTGATGGTTTAGCCCCTCATTATCAATGTTTATCCTACGACTTACGGGGATTTGGACAGTCTCAATTACCGCTAAATCAGAGTAACCTTTCTGGTGATTATACACCCAAAGCTTATGCAGAAGATGTGGCACAACTCTTGCAAAAATTGGATTTATCCTCAGTATGGCTGGTGGGGCATTCCTTGGGGGGAACCATTGCCCTGTTAGCGGCGCAAAAACTGCCCCAGGAGGTGCGAGGGGTGGTTTGTGTTAATGCAGGGGGCGGCATCTATTTAGAAGCTGAATTTAAGCGATTTCGCGCCGCAGGTGAACAAATTGTCAAGTTTCGTCCGCCCTGGTTGAGTCGTATTCCGGGGTTAGATTTATTGTTTACTCGTACCCAAGTTTATCGTCCACTGCAACGTCAATGGGGTCGTCAACGTATCCTTGATTTTATGATTGCTCATCCAGATGCTGCTTTAAATACATTATTAGATTCTACAACAAAAGCAGAAGTTCAACAGTTACCTCAAGTCGTTTCACAGCTTCAGCAACCCGTTTATTTTTTAGCAGGACAACAGGATAAGGTGATGGAATTACAATATGTTTATCACCTAGCCCAATTTCACTGGCTTTCTCAACAAGGTCAACAAAATGTGTTTGAAATTCCCAACTGTGGGCATATAGCAATGGTAGAACAAACAGAAGCGGTTGTTGATTACTTGCAGAGGATTTTGGAGTTGTAGGGTGCATCATTGACGCACTAAAACTTTAAAAAGATACGCTTCAATCTTATTGAATGAAGTGTTATCTTTCTCAAGACAATTTAATCGTTTGAGCCAATAAACTTTGTAATCGTTTTAAATGACTACCAGATTGATACAGTAAATCTCCTTTTCCCAGTAAATAAGCAGCATCACCGACTTTACCCCCTAAAACAATTTGAGAATCTGCTTCACTAGCGGTTTTTAAAGCCACTCTTCCCGGTAAATTAGAACGAATAATGGGGGTGACAATAGTGGCTTCAGGGCGCTGTGTGGCAATAATTAAATGAATGCCAGCCGCCCTTGCCATTGCCCCTAAGCGTTTAATACTCAATTCTAATTCTTTACGAATTTCTTTTTCTGCCATAAAGTCGGCATATTCATCAAAAATACAAATAATTCTTTGTAAGGGTATTTTCTGAGTTTTATTATAACCTGAAATATCAGAACAACCTACCTGTTCTAGCTGTTTATATCGTTGTTCCATTTCTATGACTAACTCATTCATCATTTCTATTGCGACTTCAGCCGTCTTAACCACAGGAGAATACAACCACGGCATTTGCTCAAATTCAGGAAATGTCACCCGTTTGGGGTCAACTAATGCAATTTTTAACTGTTGCGGAGAATAGCGATATAGTAAGCTTAAAAGTAATGATCTCAAAAATTCACTTTTTCCACTTCCGGTTGTTCCTCCCACTAAAAAATGACAAGTATTGGGATCGGATAAATCTGCTTCAATTAATTGATTATTTAAATCCACACCAACTGCAATTTTAATCGTTGCATAGACTGTATTTTCTTGCGGTTTTATATAAGTATCAAAATGTGCTGTTTGTCTATCCTTCCGGGGAAGATCAACACTAACAAATCCGGCTTGTGGCGAAATTAAAGGTGGATTTATAATTCCCAATTGCACTTGTAAATCATTAGACAATCTTAAAATAGAACTCACTTTAACTCCCCGGTGAGGTTTAAGTTTAATCCGCATAAAAGCAGGCCCCACAGCCGAACTTAAATACTCTACATCAATTTTAAAAGATTGTAAGGTTTCTACTAACTGTTGGCCATATTGATCCGCTTGTGGTTGCTCATCTTTCTTAGGCGTAACCTCTACTATTTTTTGATTTGTTTGTATAGGTTTTTCAATAACTTTTTCTATAGGTTGAGTTTCTATTTTATCCGAGTTTACAGGAGAGATATGAAAATAAGTTTGGCATTTTTCTTGTTGCGGACAGATCTGACATAACTCTAATTGAGTCGTTGGGGGTGGTGGATTTTGTTGAGAGGGTTTCCAAGCTATCCAGTTTTGCATTTGTTGCAATTTATGAGGAATTAATAAATGTACTGTCTGTTCTAATTCTTCCCAAGAATAAGTGACTTCTTTCCATGTGGGTAAAACCGCATAAAGGGCTGAATTAACAGGTAAACCTAATTTTTTATGTAACATATAACTATACAGTGCCACTTGAATCAGTTGTGCTGTTTGATCGGGTGATTGATAAGTTTTATACTCTACTACACAATAGCGATTCTGCTCACAATCATAAACTAAACCATCAAAAGTTCCTAAAACAAACTGTTGATTACCATTAGGTAACTGAAAGTTATATGTTAGCTTTGAATTGAAATTGACGAAGGTTTTATCAATCACTTCTTTTGCCGTACAATACTTCCGATTCTTAACTAAAAGTTTAGCCCAGCGTTGAATTAAACCTTTTAATCCTTCCCATAAACGAAGACAAGCTTGTGCTTTTTCTGGATGCTGATTGATATAAGGAAAAAATGCTAATTTATAAAATAAAGCTTGCATTTGTTCTGCTACTTTATCTTCTGTTAATGTAGCGAATTCAAATAAAGTTTGAAATTCAGGTTCAGATTTAATTATTTTAATAAATTCTTCCGATAATTCATGAAAAGAATTACCAACACCAGAAAGTTTAGTGGGAGGAATAAATAATGTTTTGCCCCCAAAGCGATATCCTAAATAAAATAGACGAGGACACTCGAAGGCGTGTCGAATTTTAGTAGCACTAAAATAAGATGAGTTTGAAGGTTTGGAATGAGGCATGGGTAGAGAGAAGTCAGGATTGTTTAATTGTAATAAACGACGATGAACTTGTGCCAAATAGACTGTATCCATTTTGGCATAATTCAACTGTTTCAGGGTAAGAGGACGTTTTCCCCAGTCACTGGCTTGTTCTTCAGTATCAACGCTTGTAAAATTACATAATTCTGTTGCTAAGGTTTTTAATTTACGGTTGGAAGTTCCTAATCTTTCTAGTGGTATCGTTTTGGCTATTTTGAGCGTACAAGTTACATTACAGGATAAGGTTTTATTGAGAAAACGTAAATCATAACTGGCATTATGAAACACTTTTTCAATCTTCGGATTTGTCATAATTTCTTGAATAAAATAATCCACTAAATCCGGTTGATTGAAAACATCCAAGAGATAGACAAACTCTCCCGTTAAATCTTCTGAATTAGCTAAAACTTGAATCAGAGAAATAGTAGGGTTTGATGTCCTCCAGTTAGCTACTTCTGTATCTAGCCACAAAATAGGATGATTTTTTAACTGAAAAATGGTCTGACGGATTTCTGAAGCTTTCGTGAGGTAAAACATGATTAAATATTAGACATAAAATTCAAACCACTAAACATATAGTCTGTTTACTATAACTGTCCAATGGGTTGAGAATTCTAATTTTATTTTGATTACAATGTTTATCGATAATTTGATTAATTTTATCAACTTCAACTTCGGGATATTGTAATACTGTCATATTAATTAATGATAAACGAGCTAAAACTTGCTGCGTTTTCATAAGATTCATGATGAAATCTTGAACAGATTGTATATTAGCTTCTTTTGCTTCCCCTTTCTGAGGAGTTTGAGTTATGCCTAACTCTTGCAACAAACAACAGCTTTCTAACACTTTTTCCTGACGAACTAGGGTTTTAAATTCTTCAATAGTGGGTGTTTTCCCAGCAATGACTAATTCTCCAGAATTAACTGAATTTAGCAGTTTGGTGTAAGTAACCAGATAATGTAATGAAGCAAGATCTGGGATAATATGCTGATGGGAATAGTTTTCAAAAACTTTAGTATAAACCTGATAACCCTTATTGCTTGGTGTACCTAAACGTTCTGCACGAATCAGATATAAGGTATCACACAAATGATTCTGAACCACTTTCTGACAAAGCTTCATTATATTACAAAAGCTATTCATGTTAGATTCTTCTGTCCAAATAATGCCAATACTGGGAGAGGTTTTACTCTGTTGATAACTCAATGAATAACCTTGATATTTTTGACTCGGTAAGAAATTCCTTTTAATTCTTTCTACTTGAAATAAATTTAAAATATTCCGCACCATTCCTAAACGTTCAACTGCAGAATACTGACGTATGCGAGAAACATAATCTTGAGTTGTTTTAAATTCCTTTTGCCAAATTAAGTTAAATTCTGCTGGCACATTTTCAACAGGTTTAGCTTGAACGGGTACAACTTCGTCAACTGGCGTAACAGGTTTACTTTCAACAGGTTCAGGCTGGTTTTTAACAGGTTCAAGCTTACTTTTAATGGGTTCAGGTTTAGCTTGAACAGGTTCAGGTTTCTTCTTAAGAGGTTCAGAATTAGTTTTAACAGGTTCAGGTATATCTTGAACAGATTTAGATGATTTAGGCTTTCCTATTTTATGTTCTAAAAATAGTTCTCGTCCGAGTTGAAGGGCTTCCCGAACATTCACTTTACCCCCAGGAAAAGTACTTTCTAAGACATTTGCATCTAAAGGATAAATGGGTGAAGCGGGTTTTGGTTTTGCTTGACGATGCAGGGGAGAAAGTCTACTTGCCCATAATTCTTTGGCTTGGTTTAATGTAATACTTTTCAAGGATAATTCTTGTTCAATTCTATCTGTATCAGAGTGTGGTATTTTTTTTTCGACTTCACGCCAGTTATTTAAGACAACACTAATAATAATGACAAAATTTTTAAATCGTTCATTATGAAAGGTTGTATTTAAACTCATTAACGGCTGTAAGTCAGCATATCCTTGTTCATCTCGTGGATAACCATTTTCAACTTGATCAAAACAGAGTACAATGGGTTGAGTTGAGTTAGTAATTCTTCCAAAGTTTTCTAAAATATGACGGGCATATTCTTCAGTATCAATTGATTGTCTAACACCTAAAAGTTGTAACTCTTCCTTATCTAAATCTTCTCCTCGAAACCAACTGCAAGCTGTATGATATTTTTCAGTATCTGTTAAATCATATAAAGCCCCAAAAAAGCTTCTGGCTTGATAAATTCCAGCGGGGTAAGCATTTCTTAAGTTATGAATAAATAAGTTTCGATTGCCAAGTAATTGATTCATTAATTTTTGATTTTGAAACGTAGCCAGCCCTTTTAACCAGAGGAGTAGTTGAGATTCTTTTTTCCCTTTGGGTGTACACATAAGGCTATCGATAGTGTATCGCAGGGTATGTCGCCAAATATATCCACTATCCATCCAAGGAGCAATATAAGCAAAGAAAACATTATGATTATGAGTATCTTTTAATCTTCCCAGAAAGTAGCTTTTCCCAGCGCCTTTATCACCCGTCAACAGAATAGTTCGAGTAAAATTATCTCGTTTGGTTTGTTTAATAATTTGATCGATTTGATTCAGTTCTTGCTGATGAATAGATTCAATAATCTGAGATTTATCGGGAGATTGTTCTTGCCAAAAGTGTCCAGTCTTGAACGTAACGGGATCAAACGGATTGAATTGTTGTTGAATGATTTCGTCAATTGTAGTCATATTAAAATAAGGATTGAAGATGAATAATAAAGACTGAGAAATGCTAGTTAACGATAATGAAAAAGAGTCTGCTGCCGCCAGGTAATAATATCCCAGTATCAAATTGTTCAGAAGTATAACGACCCCCTTCTAACAGCGAACTTAACTCAATTCTGTTTTGTTTTTGCAACCGATAAAGGGCTTGATCTAATTCTTCTCGGCTTAAGGGGGGTTGTAACCTTTCTCGGAGATGAAATATGGGTAAATAATTATCTGTTCCCCATTTTTTATCTAAATCAATAATAATTTGTAAAACCTCTTCATCACTCAGTTTGTGTTCAGAAAATAAAGTGGGTGTGGCGGTTGAAGGTTCAATTTTGAGCGTAGAAGGAGACAAATAATCCCGTAAAAAATTAACGTAATTTCCAATTTGAACTTTGGTTAAAGTAATATTTCCTTTGCCTTCCGGGGTATATTCTCTAGCTAAATATTCTTTTCCTTGTTGAGTTAACCACACTTCTTTAATATCAACTTTGCTGGCTTTAATAAAACCCCGTTCAGCTAAACTAGAAATAACTGCCTGTCGAGAGGCGGCAGGTATTCCTGTCTTTCCCGGTGAAATGGTTTCGGTTTCACAAGCTTTTAACGCTTTTAGCTCTTGCTCATTAATCGGTAAACTGGTAGAATCTATCTTGAGCAAAGATTTGCCCGCCGCAGTGATCGCTAACTTTGTAATTTCTTCGGTTCGTTCTATGAGCAAGCGATCGCATAAATCTCGACAAATCTTATCTCGTTCTGATGCTTTAGTTCCAGAAATCGGGTTAACGTCAGCAATTTTAGCCCGATAGTCAGGTTGACCTAACAATTTCAATAAAAACTTTAGTTCTTTAGTATCCATTCAGTTCTTAAGACTCCGTTACATCATTAAAATACGATCCTGCTACTCACAGAATGGGAAAGTCTTGCCAGAAAATGCACTCTATTTACAAAACTTAATATTCTCCGTCGTCTCTTCAGTCAAACTGCACCCTCATCCAATACCGGGTCAATTGACCTATCAATTTTTATGGATTAAACACTTCTATACAGATAACTAATCTCAAACCCACAGTGAATTCAACCGACAGAATATCACAGCAAAAATTGAAGTGTTTCTCATCCGTTCAGGGGTTTGCCAATTCATACTAAACTTTTCGAGTGACTTCAAAACTGATCTTTAGTATATCACTAATTATAGCCGAGGCCCAGTAGTAGCTGACTGATTGTATGAGCCAAGTTTAATTGATCTCAATTGGGAGAAGTCAATTTAGATAATCAAAGCTATCGATAAAATCAATCGCCTGAGGCACACTCAGTTGAGCAGCACTCGCTAACTGACGGTTAGAAGAGTCCTCAGACGGAAGCGGATAAGAACCTTTTAATCGTCGTCCAAAACTCGGATGACGATAAATCACCAATTCCTGTTGACTGGAATTTTTCAGCACCGTTTGGGTGGGACTCTCAAAAAATTTGCGGGTTGAGGGATTAAGAGTCACTCGTACCATTTGTTTGATATCATTCACTTTCGCAACCACTTCTGCCATTGATCCTAACACTTGAGTCCGTGCTTTTTGGGTTGTGGTTTGCTCTTGAATTTGCCGCATTAAATTAATCAAATTTTTCTGAGTTGGGGTAGCATCTTCAAAGGGAAAAATACTCAAAAATCCAATTGTAAATAAATAGGTTTCGCGATTCACTTGAAAAGTTAATATGGTTCTGCGGGAATCAATTTCAATACTAGGGGGATGACTCAGAATGGGATGAATCTGAGCGATTTTATGATAAAGGGTCGCAAGGGCAAGATTCGCCTCAAGACTCAAAGGAACATCAATCATTAATCGCACTGTTGGTAAAGCTTGATTAAAAAATTTCGTGAGGCTCTCTGAATCAAATTTATAAATTTGGCTATGATCCCCATTAGCACTTAAATCCACCCATTCACAGGTAATTTCTTCCGCTTTAAGATTAAATCGCAGCACATGATACAGTTTTGCCCCGGTTAACGTGGCTCCGGAAATATCAGCCCCCATCCAATCGGCTTTAATCAGGTTGGTTTGAGTTAAGTCAGTATGAACTAAACTGGCTTTGAGTAAATTCGCCCGACTTAAATTGGCTCCACTTAAATTGGCTCCGCTTAAATTCGCCTCACTTAAATCGGCTCCGCTTAAATTGGCTCCCCGTAAATCCGCCCATCTCAGATTGGCTCCACTTAAATCCGCCCCCGTTAGGTTAGCGTAGGTAAGGTTGGCTTGTCGTAGTTCCGCGTGATTTAAGTCCGCTTTTGGTAAATCGGCTTTGACTAAACAGGCTTGGCGTAAATCGGCTCGTTCTAAATTGACGTTAACCCCGAACACTCCCCGCAGATTGGCTCCAGTGAGGTTTGCGCCGCTAAAATTGGCTTGTCCGAGTCGCGATTCTCTTAAATCGGCTCCATTGAGATTGGCTCGGCTAAAGTTGGCTTTGGTGAGCTTAGCGCGAATCAGTTCAGAACGAATAATTAAGGCTTCCACCAGAGAGGCAGACGTTAAATCAGCCCGGACTAAATTCGCTACATTTAGAGTGGCTCGATTTAGAGTGGCTCCGGTTAGGTTAGTGCTACTGAGGCGAGCCACATTCAGATTAGCTCGACTTAAATTCGCCTCGCTTAAATCAGCCGAACTCAAGTTCGCCACACTGAGGGAGGCATCACTGAGGTTAGCCTGACTCAACTTCACCCGGCTGAGATTGGCTTCATTGAGATTAATCCCTGTAAAGTTTCGCTCTCCATCTTGATATTTTTTGACGATGTTGTAAATCTTTAATAAATCCTGTTCTGCCATTGGAGCTACCTAGTCTTTATTTAAATGGAATTAAAAGAGTAAACTTGACGCGGTGAATTCCGTCTCGATTCACAACACGCTCTTATGAGTTGACTGGTAACAATTTTCCTCTCAAACCCTCAAGAAATACACTTCATAAATTCAATCAATTGATTCTGAATGGAATGGTTTTGATGATTCATTGATGTGGGACTCATTCTTGAGATTTCTGCTAGTTCAGGCACATCCATGTATCTTCTACCGAAGAGGGCATGACGATAGATCGTTAAACTTTGATCTTCAGCATTTTTGAGAATGACACGAGTGGGAGATTGAAAAAAGCCTTTCTCAACTTCCAGCTCAGCTTCAAGTAACGGCGGCAGGGCAAAGTTGGCAAACTGACGAATTTGCTGAGTTATCCGTACCCCAAGGTTGACAATCTGATGGGAGAGCTGAACATTGAGTTGATAACAATTATCCGGTGTTAACATCCGCAGTAATCCATCAATCGCCTTCTGGACTGAGGCTGCATCTTTAAATGGAAGAATAGCAACATAGGCTGCAACAAACAAGTTTTCATCTCTTTCTATCCTAAATGATAATAAAGTTTGACGAGTATTAACCCGGATACTCGGACAATCGGCGATGATGGGGACATGACGCATGATATGGCAGTAAGCATTGGCTAATGCACAATGAGCATTGGCATCGAGAGGGGTATCAATCTGAATTTCGAGGGTTGGAGCCGTTGCGTTAAAAAATCGATAGGCTTGTTCACTCCCCAAGTGAGAAATCTGAGTGCCATCTCCGTTTGGACTTAAATCTACCCAATCACAAGTAATTTCTTCGGCTTTGAGATCAAAGCGGGAGACGTTATGGAGTTTAGCTCCCGTTAACAATGCCCCAGTTAAATCTGCCCCTGTCCAGTCCGCATTCACCAAGTTGGCATGGGTTAAGTCGGCATGAATTAGAATTGAGTTTTGAAGATTGCTATGCCGTAAATCTGCACCATGGAGGTTGGCTCCACTGAGTTTAGCCTGTTCTAAATCCGCCCCTGTTAAATTCGCACCATTGAGATCAACCCACCGGAGATTTGCACCTCTGAGATTTGCACCGCTCAAGTTGGCTTGAGAGAGATTGACTTGTCTTAATTCAGCATTGGCTAAATTAACCCCTCTGAGGTCAGCTCGGCTTAAATCAGCCCCATGAAGATTGGCTTGCTCTAAGTTACATTGGGTTAAAGTTGCACCCCGAAGGTTGGCTCCATTGAGATTGCCTTGAAACAGATCAACCCGTCGCAAAGTAGCTTCCCGCAGATCCGCTTCGTTGAGGTTCGCCCCAATCATGATAGCATCATCTAAGTCCGCTCGCACCAGTTCTGCTCGAATCAGGGAAGCATTCGCCAGGTTCGCGTGGTTGAGATGGGCACGAATCAGGTTAGCTACATTTAAAATGGCTCCGTTGAGGTTGGCTTTGCTGAGGTTAGCGCCGCTTAGCTTAGAAACGTTGAGTTTTGCGTAACTCAAATCAACACCGCTGAGATTTGCACCACTCAAATTGGTGATACTCAAAATCGCTTGGCTCAAGTTGGCTTGACTTAAGTTGACTCGACTGAGATTAGCCTCACACAAAAGAATAGCACTGAAGTCTCTTACCCCTGATCGATAGTTGGAAAGGAGTTCTTCAGCCTGCATGCCTTTTAACTCTCCCGTTCAATAGATATGATTTCTGTTTAATTATATCTCACCTATCCGGAATGGTTAACCTTTAATCCTTAATACTGATCGCGAAAACTAAACTGCAAAAATCATAAACCTTAGTGGATAAAAATGAAAGGTTTTTTACAAAATCTTTTTAAACTATCCCCTTCAATTAAGTTTGTGTAAACTCTGATCATTCATATCGAGAAAGTCAAATTGTCATAATGATAACCCTGGAATAGAGTCAACAGAATTGATGATAAACTCCCATATAGATAGGATTTTAAAATGAACGAAAATACTAAATTTTTAACAGTTGGTATTGTAGGACTGGGATTAATTGGTGGTTCTTTAGGCTTGGATTTACGCCAATTTAATCCAACAAAAACATCTCCTTCTGATCAGAAAGATCATTCATTTTTAATTAAAAAAGTTTTAGGTGTTAGCCGCCGTCAATCCACTTGTGAACGAGCCATAGAACGGGGTGTTGTAGATGAAGCCAGTGTCGATTTATCATTCCTGGCAGCCGCCGATGTCATTTTTATTTGTACACCCATTGCCCTAATTGCTCCTACCATTGAACAATTGCTGCCTGATCTCAAGCCTACTACAATTTTAACTGATGTTGGTTCCGTCAAACAACCCATTGTAGAAGCCGCCTCAAATTTATGGCCGAATTTTGTGGGGGGTCATCCCATGGCAGGCACAGAACAAACAGGGATTGAAGCCGCCCAACATCATCTTTTTGTGGATCGTCCTTATGTGATTACACCCACCGCTCAAACCCCAGAAAACTCAATTCAAATTGTTTCAACACTGGCTCACTTTTTACAATCAAAAGTCTATTTGTGTCAACCTCATGAACACGATCAAGCTGTGGCTTGGATTTCCCATGCCCCTGTGATGATTAGTGCCAGTTCTCTGGATTATTTAAACCAAGAAACCGATGCTAATGTATTGCAACTGGCTTATCAACTGGCAAGTTCTGGCTTTCGCGATACCAGTCGGGTCGGGGGTGGCAATCCTGAATTAGGGGTGATGATGGCGGAATATAACAAAACAGCGATGCTGCGGTCACTAAACGCTTATCGCAATAGTTTAGATGAAATCATTAACCTGATTGAACAGGAAAATTGGACAGCTTTAACTGAAAAATTAACCCAAACCCAACAAACTCGCAAGCAATTTGAATTTTAGTCATTCGTTATTTGTTATTGGTTGTTTGTTCTGGTCAATTTTCGGTAGTAATGAGCGAGGTGTAGGGATAAATAGGATAGTCACTTTCCCTATGGCTTATAGCAAGAGTACTGATTGCCGACGAATAACAAACAACTAATGACCAATGACTACATTATGTCCCTCCTAATGCCACCAATAAACATAACAATAGGGCTTCTGTCCACTCCACAATTGCGCCGTAGGTATCTCCTGTATGACCGCCGAGGCGATAATTGAACCAAGCCCCAGTTAATATCGCGATCGCGATCCCCCCAAACGCCATGCCCACTGCTACCAGCCAGCGTTGAGGATTGAGAATAAATTGAAACCCACTTAAACTTAATAACAATAATAAACCGGGGATTAAATCAAACGGCGTGTAAGAGGTATCTTTATGAAATGCTCCTTTTCCCGTGGGTTTCAGATAAGGATAGCGGGCGATCGCCACCAATTGTCCCCAGCGTCCCCACCCAGCGACAGCCATCAACGCTAACCATCGTTGCCCTTCTAAGTCAGTTAACGCAGCCGTTTTTAGGAGAATAATCGCGATCGCCACCATTGCCCCAAACGCCCCAGTCACGCTATCTGCCATCACTTCTAGCCGGCGTTTCGGATCGGAGACAGCCAGCCCATCAGCGGTGTCCATTGCCCCATCTAAATGTAACCCCCCCGTAATCGCAATACCCGCAACTATTACGATAGCAGAACGGGTCAAAACCGGACATCCTAAGCTACTTAACCCCCAGTCTATTAACCCCAGCAGTCCCCCAATTAAAATCCCGAGGGCGGGGGCAAGACGGGCAACCCCCCGAAATTCGAGTGTCCAGGACAGGGGAACGGGTAAACAGGTATAAAAAGCAATGGCAGCCGCGATCGCTGCGCCCTGTTGCTGTAAAAGTTGTTTAAAGGATTGAATCAGTTGGCGATGATCCATAGGGAATAGGGAGTAGGGTGTAGGAAGTAGGGAGTCAGGTACGTCATTCCCGCGTAGGCGGGAACAGGAGTCAGGAAAGCCTTCTTATCCCCGTTCCCCGTTCCCCGTTCCCCGTTCCCTCTAGTAACCAATGACCAATAACCAATGACAAAAACCACTTTTCGCTAATTTTATCGCAATGTTGCTGACAAACTTCCTTGAGAATAGACCATAGCTGTCGGCAGCAAATCAATCTTGTATAATAAAACCTCTAACCTTTGAACAGTACAACAACACCACCGAATGGTTCATATCAAGCGCGTGGAACTCACTAACTTTAAGTCTTTTGGCGGAACCACAGGCGTTCCGTTACTGACAGGCTTTACAGTGGTTTCTGGGCCGAATGGATCGGGGAAGTCTAATATTTTAGATGCGTTGCTGTTTGCGTTGGGGTTATCTTCCTCAAAGGGAATGCGGGCAGACCGCTTACCGGACTTGGTGAATAATGCCCAGAGTCGCCGAGGTACTGTAGAAGCGCGGGTGACGGTGACGTTAGATTTATCAGATTTACAGGATCAGTCTACTTTAGTCAGTCGTAATGGTAAATTGACGGTAACTGATGCCGAGTTAGAAGAACTTGAGGCGATTAATTCTGATACGGATGTTGAGTCGGTTCAACAGGCTTTAGAATCAGAATGGAGTGTAACTCGCAAACTGCGGGTGACGAAGCAGGGAACTTATACTTCAACGTATTATATTAATGGTGAACCCTGTACTCAAACGGAGTTACATGAACAGTTGCAGCATTTACGGATTTACCCAGAAGGCTATAACGTGGTGTTACAGGGGGATGTGACGGGTATTATTACGATGAAACCCCGTGAACGTCGAGAAATTATTGATGAGTTGGCAGGGGTGGCGCAATTTGATCGGAAAATATCACTGGCAAAAGAGAAGTTAGATACAGTCAAAGAACGGGAAGAACGCAGTCGTATTGTTGAACAAGAACTGATTACTCAACGCGATCGCCTGGATAAAGATAGATTAAAAGCAGAGAAATATCAGAAATTACGACAGGAATTTCAGCAGAAAACTCAATGGGAAGCGGTTTTAAATTATCAGACTTTACAACAACAATCTCAACGGCTACAACAGCAAATTGAAGCAGGCGATCGCAGTTTAAATGAGTTAAACCAGCAACTGCAACAACATAACCAAACCATTGCGACAACGACCACAGAATTAGAACAGTTGAATGTGCGAGTCAAAGCAATGGGCGAAGAAGAACTGATTCAGTTACAGTCTACGTTAGCCACCCAAGAAGCCCAACAGCGTCAACTGCAACAACGTCAGCAAGATTTGCAATTTTCCCAGGATCAAACGGTGCGGGATATTGAGAAAAAAACGGCGGAATTACAACAATATCAAACTAACTTAAATCGCTTAGAATCTGAGTTAAGTCAGGCTGAAGAAACGTTAGCAAACCGTCAAACAGAACGAGATCAAACTTTAGCAATTTTAAATAAAACTCGTGACGATACAAGTAATGTAGCTGAACAAGCAGAAGCTTGGATGAAAGAACAAACTGATCTCCACCATAATATTGAAACTTGGCAAAAAACATTAAATCCGCAACGCACTGAACAAGCAAGACTGCGGGAAAAAGTGAATTTGTTACAGCGACAAACAGCAGAACAGCAGCAAAGTTTAACGCAATTACAAACAGAATATCAGGAAAAACAAGATTTACTCAATCAACAACAAACTCAACAACAAATTGCCCAAGAACAGGTTCAATCTTTAGCCCAAATTGTCACCGCAGCCGAAGCAGAATTAAAGCTGCAACAGGAAACTCAAACTCGGTTATTTAATGAACAACGAGAACGTCAACGACAACTGGATAAGTTAGAAGCCCAACAGCAAGCCCAGCAAGAGGCAGCGGGAACTTATGCCACTAAAATGGTGATACAGTCAGGGTTACCAGGAGTTTGTGGGTTAGTTTGTCAGTTAGGGCGCGTTGAACCAGACTATCAATTTGCATTGGAAATTGCTGCGGGGGGGCGGTTAGGGCATTTAGTTGTAGAAGATGATGGGGTCGCCGCAGCGGGTATTGAACTGTTGAAACGGAAGCAGGCAGGGCGGGCAACCTTTTTACCGTTAAATAAAATTCGGGCAAACCGTTCGGGGATAAACCGGGCGTTAATTCGTTCTACAGAAGGATTAATTGATTATGCGGTAAATTTAATTGAATGTGAACCCCGTTATCAAGATATTTTTGCTTATATTTTCGGCAATACAATGGTGTTTAACCGCTTAGAAAATGCCCGTCGTTATATCGGTCAATATCGAATGGTGACGTTAGCAGGAGAATTGTTAGAAGCCAGTGGGGCAATGACAGGGGGTAGTCAGAGTCAGCATTCAACGTTTCATTTTGGCACAGAAGAAACCACCTCAGAAGCCGATAAAGTTAAAGCTTTGAAAAACCGTTTAGAGGAAATAGAACGGATTTTAGATCGGTGTAATCAGACTATTATTCAAGCGAGTGATACGGTGAAATCCCGTTCTCAAGAATTAATAGAATCTCGGCAAAATTATCGGGATATTCAACAAGGAGTGAATCAATTAGAAACAGAAATTAATCGGTTAAATACACAATTAGAAAAAGGGCGATCGCAATTTAATCAAAATACTCAAGAGTTAAATAGTTCTTTAGAACAGTTAAAAATTTTAGATCATGAAATTCCGTTACAAGAAAGTCAACTACAAAAAGCCAGGGAAACTTTAACTCAGTTAGAAGAAGCCCATCGTCATAGCGAATGGCAACAAATGCAACAACAAATTCGAGGGATTGAAGCGCAATTACAGCAAAAAGAAGAAGCAGTGAAGCAAGTTCAACAGGAAATTTTGAGTTTAAAAACGCAACAACAACGATTTGTTGAAAAGCAAGAAGAAGGCAATCAAACATTAAAAGAAGATCAAAAACAAAAGCAATTATTGAGGGATCAAATTAAAAATATTGAAGTTCAAATGAATCAAACTCAAATTCAGATAGCAGAAACTCAAACAGCTTTAAAGACAGTAGAAGCCAGTTTGGGGGAAGAAAAACAAAAACGAGATCAAGTCGAAACTCAATTACGAGACTTACGTTTAGCCCAACAACAGTTAGAATGGCAAATTCAAAAGTTACAAGAAACACAGTTAGGACGGCGAGAACAGTTTAATATTAAACAAGAACAACTCCAGGCTCAACAGGCTGAACTGCCCGATCCGTTGCCGGAAATGCCCACAGGATTAGATTTAGCAACGTTGCAACGGGAATTGCGATCGCTTCAAAAGCAAATGGAAGCTTTAGAACCTGTGAATATGTTGGCTTTGGAGGAATATGAACGCACCCAAGCGCGGTTGGACGAACTCAGTCAAAAGTTAGGGACCCTGGAAGCCGAACGTACCGAATTATTGTTAAGAATTGAAAACTTTACCACATTGCGACAACGGGCGTTTCAGGAGGCTTTTGACGCCGTCAATGAAAACTTTCAAACTATTTTTGCCGAACTGTCCGACGGGGATGGATACCTAGAAATTGACGATCCTGAAGATCCCTTTAGCAGTGGCCTTAACTTGATCGCCCATCCCAAAGGTAAGCCCGTCCAGCGTCTCGCCTCCATGTCTGGGGGAGAAAAATCCTTAACCGCACTCAGCTTTATCTTTGCTTTGCAACGGTATCGGCCTTCCCCATTTTATGCCTTTGACGAGGTGGATATGTTTTTAGATGGAGCAAACGTGGAACGATTAGCTAAAATGATAAAAAGACAAGCACAACAAGCTCAATTTATTGTAGTGAGTTTGCGTCGGCCCATGATGGAAGCATCCGAGCGGACAATTGGAGTGACTCAAGCTAGAGGCGCTTATACTCAGGTTCTCGGTTTGCAACTCTAATATCCTAACGATATCGAAATTGAAAAATTGAGAGATTCTAGGGATAGCGTTTGTGGGTTGTGTAAAGTAATATGTATATTTAATCGCATCTAGATTTGGCCAAGCATGACATCTGAAACTACCTGGCAACGTTCCGAGCTTCTTGGCACTCAAGTTATTACCCGTGACAGAGGTAAACGACTGGGAGTGGTCAGTCAATTATGGGTAGATGTTGATCAACGTGAAATTGTTGCTATTGGACTGAGAGAGAACTTCCTTGCCGTGGCAGGAATACCAAAGTACATGTATCTGAATACAGTGCGTGAAATTGGGGACGTGATCTTGGTCGATGATGATCGCGTTCTTGAAGACGACATAGACGTTGAAGCCTACAGTACCCTAATTAATTGTGAAGTGATTACTGAAACGGGAGAACCTTTAGGTCGTGTCCGAGGATATCGCTTTAATGCTGAAAATGGAAAACTGGTCTCATTAATTATTGCCTCAATTGGAATTCCACAAATTCCCGATCAAGTGATCAGTACTTATGAATTATCCATTGATGAAATTGTTAGCAGTGGCCCGGAACGGTTAATTGTATTTGAAGGATCTGAAGAACGCCTGCAACAGTTGAGTGTGGGAGTCCTGGAACGGTTAGGTTTAGGGGAAGCCCCCTGGAACAAAGAAGAAGAAGGGTTATATTATCCTCCCACGGTTAAACCCGCTAACCAATTGGGAACCGGTGTCCCCCAACGAACCCCTCAACAGGAATATCGTCCAGCAGCCCCAGCCGTTGAGGAAACCTGGGAAGCCGAAGCAGCCTGGGTTGAACCTGAACCCCTGCCTCAAGTCCAGTCTCAAGCAGCTTATGATAACTATGAAGCGGATAATTGGGGAGATGATGACGATAACTATGAAGAAGCCTACCCGGCAGCAGATTATGTTCCTGTTGAAGCATCTCAGTATGAAGATGAAGCAGATGTAGAGGCTGATATCTGGGCTGATGATGAGACACCGAAGCCTTATAAAGCGCCCCGTGTCAATATCCCAGAGAAAAAGAAAATGCCCGAATACGAAACTGAAGACGGCGGTTACTAATTTGTTATGATGTTAGGGACGTTTCGCCTAGGGCAACTAACATAACGCCTGCGGCAACTCAGTCAATATGAAACGTCTCTACAGGGTTCAATCCCATAAATACAGGCTTGTATATTGACAAAAAAGCCATTGTGTGCATCAAAAATCTTAGTTCTTGAATCGTTTCCCAAAAAACTTTACGAGTCCTCAATGAACTGTCAATCTACAATGCCTGCGAAAGATATTTTTCATTCTCTGGTTAGAACCGCCCTTGAGAAAGAGGGTTGGATGATTACTCATGATCCTTATCGGATTGATTTAGGATTTGTTGATTTCTATATTGATTTAGGGGCAGAACGATTAATTGCAGCGACAAAAGATAATGAAAAAATTGCTGTTGAAATCAAAACTTTTTTGGCAGCTTCAGTGATTTCTGAGTTTCATATTGCAATTGGACAATTTATTAACTATCGAATTGCCTTACAAGAAGAAGAAGCGGATCGACGATTATATTTAGCAATTCCATCAGAAATTTATAAACGTTTCTTTCGGTATCCATTCATTCAAACCGTAATTCACCGCAATCAAATTCCCTTAATCGTTTACGATATCAATCAGGAGGCGATTGATCAATGGATAAGTTAGAGTCCTATCGTCAACTCATTCAGGAATTATTAACAGCCAGGGCTAAGTTACGTTCTCCTAATGACCCAATCAAAAGTCAAACAATTTTTGATCGAGACGGGGATCACTATCAGCTTGTCAATTTAGGCTGGAAAAATAACAATACTCGTATCTATGGCTGTGCTATCCATGTTGATATCATCGATGGAAAAATTTGGGTACAACATGATGGCACCGAAGATGCCATTGCGGATCAGTTAGTGGAAAAAGGAGTACCCGCGCCAGAGATTGTCTTAGCTTACCATCCCCCTAATGTACGACAATATACAGAATTTGCCATCGGATAGTTCTTCTTGATGGAAATCTTAAATTGATTTGATGTGGAAAAGTAGAGACGATTCATAGACCGTCTCTACCCTGCTCTTTCGTCAACTTAAATTTAAATTAAGTTGAAGTTGTTGTTGAGTGAATCTCTGCTTCAGCTTAGCTTTGCTTGCGCTTCAGTAAAGAACTGCTACCGAAGGCTGCAACTGCCATTAAACCCAGCATAGAAGCAGGTTCAGGCACATCTTGAGCGTCACTGATATCAACGTTACTAATAAACAATTCAGAAACTTCGTTATCAAACGAGTCTAAAGGAAAACCAGGGATAGGCGGGATAGCCAAACTGGTGGCATTGAATGCACCAAAACCTAAAGTATACTCACCGGCTGTAGCAATACTAAAACTAACACTACCATCATCTGTTGCATCAGCTAAGAGGAAAGCTTCGTCATTGAGAGTGTAAAAACCACCATCTCGGAACAGGCTACCGGGTAAAGCCGACTCACCTGATAAAAACTCGAAGTCAAAAGAGACAGTATCTCCAGCTGCCGCATCAAAGGTGATAAAGCTTCCAAAAGTACCGGTTGTTTCGGTATAGCCATCAATTAGGTCTAAAGAACCACCAAATTCTGCTTCGATATCGGTAACAGCATCATTAGGGCTGGCTGTAGAAAAAGTTAATGCTTCAGCAGTTCCTGCGAACAGAACGGTTGCAAAACCAGCAAATAAGGCAGAAGTTTTAAGTGCGTTAAGGATGGACATGAATAAGTTTCCCCCAAAGAAAACGTTAAAGTAATTAAACTTGAGCTGAACAATCACAGACTGATTGAGTTGGTAACACGCTTGAGAGTCTGAACCTAGATATTTAAGATATTTAGGTGAATCTCAGGAAAAAGTTGCAATGGTGTGATCGACTCACTAGTGAGTTGTCTAGGAAATTCTCTAGAACTCACCGAACTTGATTTTGAATATGACACATTTGAGTGATCAATTTCAATAGGTTTACTGAGATTTTATTGAAGCTTTACAAACCAGAGTTTTCTGTAAAGTTTATGTCGATTTAAGCATGATCCGATCCCAAATCAGCTCCTTTTAAACATTTATCCTAACTAACCTAATAAGTTTTGGTCATTTCTCCAAGAAATATAAAAAAGTTGGGTGACTCATTACTGTTACGAGTAACACTCTGACAGTTTATCTATCAAAGGAAATCCACCTGAAGACAGGGTTTCATCATTAAAGTTAAGACATTTGAGTTGAACTGTCGCAGAACAACTGTTAAAGTCTAAACCAAGGCTCAATCAAGACGATAATCCAGATTGAAGCACTATTTAACCCCTGCATCGATTCATGTCTAACGATCAACAACTTAGTCTATTTAATCTCTCGGGTTCCAATCCTCCAGCCCCAAGAACCGCCTTTGATCCGAATCAAATTCCTCAAAGTGCAACGGTTCCCATTCCGACCGGAACTTACCAAACAATTGAAGAGATTGCAAACCATTGTAATCAATGTCAACGGTGTGAACTGGGTCAGTATCGTACCCATGCTGTCATTGGACGGGGTAACCCTCAAGCCCCCATTATGATTATTGGAGAAGCACCCGGACAAAATGAAGATGAACAAGGCTTACCCTTTGTGGGTAAATCGGGACAATTATTAGATAAAATTTTAGCCTCAGTACAGTTAAGTACTGAACGAGAAGTTTATATTTCTAATGCCATTCGCTGCCGTCCGCCGAATAATCGTACACCCGTTGTAACTGAGTTAGAGGCTTGCAAACCTTATTTATTAGAACAAATTCTCCTCGTTAACCCTAAAATCATTTTGTTAACTGGGGCAACGGCCGTTAAATCATTAATTGGGGATAAACGAGGAATTACTAAAATTCGAGGAGAATGGATGGAATGGAATGAACGTCTCTGTATGCCGATTTTCCACCCCGCTTATTTACTCCGAAATCCCTCCCGTGAACAAGGAAAACCAAAGTGGCTCATGTGGCAAGATATTCAAGCGGTTCGTCGTAAATATGATGAATTAATCGGTGATCAGAGGGAGTAGGGAGTAGGGTGTGGGGTGTTCAAGTTAAAAGTATCAAGTTATCAAGTCAAAAAATTTCTGACTTTTGACTCTCTTGCAAAGTTGCTTCACTTGGGGAGACCCCAAGACCGCACTTTGCGCTTCTGACTTACAGACTTCTTACCCCCTGTCCTACAGTATTTGTACTGAAAATAAAAACAGCTACATTTTAGGAAAAAATCAGCCTAAAAATAACTTAAAAATTATATACAATCAAGAACTAAAGATAGCTAGCTTGGAGTTGGAGTGAATGCCTAATCAGTTAATGGGTCAGTTATGCAATTGCTTGCAAGCTTCAACCTTACCTGAGGCTACATTCAGTTCTCAAGCTCAATTGATTGATGATCAACCGTTAGCAACAAATTTAGATCAATGGACGGTAAACCGTCAGTGGTTAAGTGCAAATGGCTGCTTTTGTCAAGAAACTTTTGAACATTGGCCAAATGGAGAAGTTCGTCAAGATCGGCAGGGACGATCCTGGCGACGGGTAGAATTAGCCAATGTATTGGCAAGATTTAAAGTATCTTTGGATTGAGTCACTTCTCAAGTTTTTTATGTTCTTGAACCTCATCATTAAACCCGATTACTATGACTACAACTTCATCAAAATTTGACTGGGATTTAATTACTTCAGAGTTGGGGGAGTTAGAGATCATTCGCGATCCGGTTCAAGTCAAAAAACTTTCTCAAGATTATTATCACTTTAGCCCTATTCTACAGCCGTTATTACAGGAAAAAACAGGCGATTTAGTAGTTCGTCCCACCACTGAAGCAGCGGTGTTAAAAGTCGCTCAAACCTGTGTCAAATATCAGATCCCTTTGACAGTGAGGGGGGCAGGAACCGGTAATTATGGGCAATGTATTCCTTTATCTGGGGGGATAATTTTAGATTTATCTCAAATGAATCAAATTCATTCTCTTCAACCTGGTTTAGCCAATGTGGAACCGGGGGTAAAAATGGCAGCGTTTGATAAAATGGCTCGTCAACAAGGTTGGGAATTAAGAATGATTCCCTCAACTTATCGAACGGCAACCATTGGGGGTTTTATTGGGGGCGGAAGTGGTGGAATTGGTTCGATTACTTATGGACAACTGCGCGATCGCGGTAACCTTCATGCCGTGCGAGTGGTGACATTAGAAGATCAACCCAGAGTGATAGAATTAAGAGGGGATGAGGTTCAAAAAGTCAATCATGCTTATGGAACCAATGGAATTATTACTCAGTTAGAAATTCCCCTAGCTCCCGCTTATGATTGGGCAGAATTAATGGTAAGCTTCGATCATTTTATGACGGCAGCTCAATTTGGGCAAGTGTTAGGAGAATCCGATGGCATTATTAAAAAGTTAATTTGTATTTGTGCGCCGCCCATTCCCAGTTATTTTACTACTTTTCAGGATATAATTTCAGAGAGTAAAACCCTGGCATTATTAATGATTGCTCAACCCAGTTTAGAACCTTTTAAAGAGTTGGTAAAAGAATTTAACGGTGAGATTTGTTATCAACAACTAGCAGAAGAAAGTAACAAAAGAACACCGATTTTAGAGCTAACCTGGAATCATACCACATTACACGCCCGTCGTGTTAATTCCAACTTAACCTATTTACAAACCTTATTTTCTGATGATCCAGAATTAAAATTAGTGGAACATTGTTATCATCATTTTGGCGAAGAAGTGATGATGCATTTGGAGTTTGCTAAATTACAAGGGAAACTTCATCCGATTGGATTACAGATTGTGCAGTTTACCACTGAAGACCGTCTGAATGAAATTATTCGCTATCACGAAGCACAAGGGGCAATTATCTTTAATCCTCATACCTATATTTTAGAAGATGGCGGTATGAAAACGATTAACTTAGAACAGTTGCAGTTTAAACAACAAGTCGATCCAAACGGGTTATTGAATCCTGGAAAAATGAGGGCTTGGTGGGAGAAGGGGAGATAGGGAGAAGGGGAGACAAGGGAGATCAACTGTTGCCTCCAGCATAGCTGCCCCCTACACCCCACACCCTACCCACTGACTCACTTAGTAATTAGTGCTGACACTACCACTGGTCATACCCGTTTCGGTTCCACCAATGCTAGCAGGACCGACTTCTTTCAGAAAGCCGTTGTAGGCTTCCATGCCATGTTCAGCAATATCCAAACCTTCGTATTCTTGTTCGGGATGAACTCGAATCCCTACGGTTGCTTTGAGGGCTAACCAGAAAATAGTACTGAGAACCACTGTAAAGCCACCGATGGCAAGAATACCAATAATTTGAGTACCCAGTTGGCCAAAGCTACCGCTATAAAACAAACCGGACTCCGTATTGAATAAACCCACGGCCAAGGTGCCCCAAATGCCACAGACTAAGTGAACGGAGGTTGCCCCAACTGGGTCATCTACTTTAATGCTGTCAAAGAACCCAACAGAGAAAACGACGAGAATACCGGCAATTAAGCCAATAATTACAGCACCCCAATAGTCGACACCAGCACATCCGGCTGTAACGCCCACTAAACCAGCCAGAATTCCATTAATAATCATGGATAAGTCAGGTTTACCATCCTTAATCCAGGAAGTCGCTGTGGCAGCAATCCCACCAGCTGCGCCTGCCAGGTTTGTGGTCACTGCAATAAACGGTACGGCTTCATCCGCTGCTAATTGAGAACCTGGGTTAAACCCAAACCAGCCTACCCACAAAATTAAGCATCCTAGGGTAGCAATACTCATATTGTGGCCAGGAATCGCTCTGGGAGTACCATCTTCAGCATATTTACCTATCCGTGGTCCCAGAAATGCCGCACCCATTAAAGCCGCCCAACCGCCAACAGAGTGTACCACAGATGATCCGGCAAAGTCAGAGAAGCCAATGCCAGCCAACCAACCACTGCCACTCCAGACCCAGTGGCCTGTAATGGCGTAAGAAATGCCGACGATTAGAACACTAAATAGCAAGAAGGCAATAAACTCAATCCGTTCTGCCACGGCTCCCGATACAATGGTGGCGGCTGTTCCAGCAAATGCCGCTTGGAACAAGAAGAACACACTCACAGGCAGACCCGCAGGAAATGGATCAAGTCCATAAGTTGCGGGTTCTCCAGAGAGGAAATAACCACCGCCACCAATGAAGGGGTTATCACCACCAAACATGATGGAAAATCCAAACGCCCAAAACACCAGTGTGGCGATCGCAAATACAATCAAGTTTTTCGCCAGAATGTTAACCGCGTTTTTATGGCGACAGAAGCCCGTTTCCAGCATCCCGAAACCCGCGTTCATAAAAATCACGAGAATCGCTGCCACCAAAATCCAGATCGTGTTTAACACCCCTTGAACATATTCAGGGGTGAGGGCTTCTCCTTCTTCCTGTGCCATTGCGGCTAAACCCCAAATACAGACGATCAGGGCGGTTAAAGGAATACAAGCCAGCAAACTCGGGGAAAGCCATCTAGGTCTAATCCATCTTGGCAACGTGCTCGTTGCAGTGGATGGGGGCGGGCTATTGAAAAAAGAAGACTGTTGGTTTCTCATTCTTGATTTTTTTCTCTTTAGCATCGGTTGTCAGAAATCACTCCTTAGTATATTGGGATGACGGCAATAGGAATCCAGTTATTGACGAGTTTAAATGAGATCAAATTCTAGCTGAATATTGAGTTTGTTTTGATCCATGTAATAGAAAACCCACTTGTGATTTGCCCTGGATATTGTGTCTAAGACTACCACAATCAGTTACAAATCAGTCATTGATTGTTCTCTACAATGATTGTTCCTCCCGGATCTCATTCCATAGGATGTCAAAAATAGTCAGAGATTTGATAGCGCGATTCTAGCTTAGACAACTTCACTAATTTTTACCCATCATCATGACATCATTCAAGATTAACTCAACTTTTTTAGTCTGTTGTGCTAATCACAGTTAAGCTCAAATTAGCATTGAGGCTCTATAATTTCTCGTACTTTTTCACACTTATTTCAGTATCAGAAGCTACATTTTGCTATGGGTTCCTTGGGTGGAGGGTTTAGGGTATAGAGGAGCATAGGAGCAGGGGAGAGAACGATGAAACGAATCATCAACCCTACTCCTGACTCGGAGACTCCCAACCCCGACCTCCTCTAACCACAAAAGACAAATGACCAACAACGAATCACGAATCAACCTGTATTCCGCATTCCGGCAGCAATACCATTCAGGGTGAGTAAGGCTCCCCGCAACAACTCCCCTTTACTGTAGCGAGAATGAATCACGCCAGTCGATGTGGAACTGCCGTGTTGACGCAACCGTTTGAGCAATGCCACTTGTAACATCCCGAGTGGAATAATCGTGCCATTGCGTAACTGTACAGAACGTTGCAAAATCGGATCGCCATCCAGTAAGCGTTCATGGTTAGTAATTTTGAGAACCCATTCCCGCGTTAAGTTAAATTCTTGGGTAATTTGTTCAAACAGTGCCTCAAACCGTTCCAGGCATTCTGGTGAACTCAATTCCCGAACATAATGATGAGCCATCTGCAAGTCCACTTTCGCCAACGTCATTTCTACCTTAGAAATTGTGGTGCGGAAAAACGGCCATTTGTAATAGAAATACCCTAACAGTTTGAGATGTTCTTCCGGTTGCTGTTGAACGAACTCTTGCAACGCGGTGCCCACCCCATACCAAGCGGGTAATAGAAAACGGCTTTGCGTCCAGCTAAACACCCAAGGAATGGCTCGTAAACCCGAAATATCCTTTTTCTTATCCCCCCGACGACGAGCGGGACGAGAGCTAATTTGCAGTTGGCTAATTTCTTGGATGGGAGTGACTTGATTAAAAAAGTCAATTAAATCCGGTTGTTCATAGATTAATGCCCGGTAACAGGAACGAGAACGAGCCGCCAGTTCTTCCATGATCTCATTCCAGGGGTCAATCTCATCAAACCCCGTATGTAATAAACTAGCTTGAATCACCGCTGTGGTGACACTTTCCAGGTTATATAATGCCAGTTGGGGCAAGGAATATTTAGAGGCTAACACTTCCCCTTGTTCCGTGATTTTAATCCGGCCACTAATACTTTTACCGGGCTGGGCTAAAATAGCTTTGTAAGCTGGCCCGCCACCCCGACCAACGGAACCCCCCCGGCCATGAAAGATTCGGAGGTTAACATGATAAGCTTCCGCAACATTTTGCAGCGCTTTTTGAGCCTTATGAATTTCCCAATTACTGCTGAGGAAACCGGAGTCTTTATTGCTATCGGAATACCCCAGCATAATTTCTTGTAGAGAACTGCTAGAATCAGTCTGATTTTGCTGATCTGACTCATACCCACCCGCCAGTAAAGCACGATACAGAGGTAATTCAAACAAATCCTGCATCACTCTGGGGGCATTCTTTAAATCTTCCACCGTTTCAAACAACGGTACAATATGTAAGTTGCCAACGCCTGTGGCGGGGTCATAGAGTCCGGCTTCTTTCGCCAACAGCAGCACCTCTAACAAGTCACTCACATCCCGACTCATACTGATAATGTAGGTTTGGCAAACTTCTGCACCAAACTCTTGCTGTAACTCCCGCATCACTCGGAACGTATTGATAATTTCACAAGTCCGTTCAGAAAAGGGGAGTTCAGCCGGAATTAAAGGGCGACGGGTACGGAGTTCACTGGTTAGCCATTGAGTGCGTTCGGCTTCTGAGAGTTCCTCGTAAGATTGGGGTAAAATTTGTAGATATTCTGCCACTTCCGTAATGGCAGCAGAGTGGACGGAAGATTCCTGCCGCATATCCAACCGGGCTAAGCTGAAACTATAAATTTCAACTTGGCAAATTAAGTTATCCAAATCTCGACAACGAATACCAGTTTCTTTTAAGTTGCGCTCAATTAACCTGAGTTCCTCGAGAAAATCAGTTCCTGAGGGATAAAAATCACCCACTTTTTCTGGGGTAACCAGTTTTTCTTTCTGCCGGGTAGATTCATCACTATTGAACAGTTGCCAATTGCGATCGCGAGTATTTTTTAAACGTTTGCGGATGTAAGAGAGCTTCAAGCGATAGGGTTCTTGACGATAACGAATGGCAAGTTGATCATAAATCTCCGGCATCTGTATCTGATCGCGATCTAACGATTCTAGTAAGTCCGGTAAAACATCACTCCAGTGTAGAGACAAGCTTAACAACTCACTCAGACGTTGGACCGCATCAATATATTTTTCTAGAACCAGATGCCTTTGATAACAAGCCGTTCGCCAGGTGACTTCAGGGGTGACCGAGGGGTTACCATCTCGATCAGCTCCGACCCAAGATCCAAACTTACAAAAATCATAACTGGGGGGGGTGAGATGGGGAAATGACGCTTGTAGAGAATATTTAATCCGTTGATACAGTTGCGGAATCACATCAAACAGCACTTCTTGGAAATAGTGTAATGTGTAATCTACTTCATCCAAAACGGTGGGTTTAAACTGATGGAGTTCATCCGTGCGCCACCAGAGGCGAATTTCTTCCGTCAGTTGTTCTTGCAGTTCAGCCATCCAGGAAGATGCAATTGCAGCTTCGCTGGCATTCTTTTGGCTGAGATCCCCGTAGTTCTCGTCATACTGGTCTAATTTTTGCAGGATTTTAGCAATACGTCGTTGTTTGGTACGGATGGTATGACGGACAATTTCAGTCGGGTGTGCAGTAAACACCAGTCGCACATCTAACTGGTGAATTAACCGCTGAATTTGTTGAGACGGAACATTCAACCGTCGCAACATAGGAAACAGATAATCAAACGTTGCCAAATCACGGTCATCCTGATTTTCCATTCCTAAATCTGACAAATTCAGTGGATATTCTTCCTTGTCAGAAAATCGTTGATTTCGATGTTCAAAAATAGAATTGGATTCATTTAACGCTTCCACCGTGTTGTGATGGGGTTTGCGATGGGAATAAGCCAGCTGCTGTTCCCGCTGTTCGTAGTGTTGCTCAACAATATTGATCAGTTGAAAATATAAGGCAAAAGCACGAGCTGCACGAATTGCTGAACTAATATCCAGTTGTTCAATGAGTTGTAAGACATTACTGGCTTCTTCAAAAGCAGAAGCTTGTCCTTCTGAGGAAGTCATGGATCGCATTTGGCGCAGTACATCAACCAACTCTTGACCACACTCTTGATACAATACTGATTCCCACAAGTCTTCGACAACTTTGAGGCGATTGCGTAAAAATAAATCTGAGGTCGTAGACGGGGTGCTAGCAGAATTGACCCGGTTGGGAATTTGTTGCGAAAACTCGATCAATGAACTCATATTTTTTCCTAAAATCGTCAAGAATAATATCCAATTTATTGTATGGCTTAATTTCTCACGCCACATAAAGACTTGCTATGTTTTAATCTGCTTCATAATATAAAACAATTTTTTGGGCTGTTACTGGGGCTACAAAATTGGGGTTTTCAAGGTTGATTGGTTATTGGTCATTTATCATTCGTCAGGCATGGCGGCAAGATTACCGTCTGAACAACTGTAATCTGTTACCTTCTATTAACAAATGACAAATTTCCCTAATCTTCCTGCTCCTGAGGAAACTTGAGCACGGGAAGGCGATCGCCTCGAAACACTTCTTCACTGGTTTGGCTCAAATCAAGGACGGCATCGACTAAAACCTTACTTCCCCCTAACATCAATAAAATTGGGGTCGTGGCGAGGCTAATCAGCCAATCTGAGGGGATTTTAAGCTGAGGCTCAGATGAGGTTTGAGCATCTAACTGAGGTTGGGATGTGGGCTGGATCATGGATTAAAGGGTAATACTGATAGAAAACAGGTGTAGCCATTCTGTCTAGCTTGGCCCTAACTATGCCAAAATAGATAGCAAACTAGCTTCAGAGATTAGATTGAACATCTCGACAATGATGTTACATCTAACCTCTCTACAATTATGATAATTGGGCTGGTATGATGCAGATGGTTGATTAATATCGTGACTCGAAAACGCGATCAGGGGTAACGTTGAGTATTCGTGGGAGTGTTTTAAAATTAGACTGGTCGAAGGTGATTCAATGGGCAGAGCAAGCCATTGCACCAGATACTGCAACAGTACAAGTTCGGTTGCGGGATAATCACCTGTACTTATTGTACGAAGCCGCTCAGGGGTTGGCAGAACAGCAGACCGTTGCTCAGATCACCGCTGCCCTACAACAAAACCCATTAGAGACTGATCTACCCGCTCAAAGTCCATCCATAGATAAAATCTTCTTAAGTAGCAGAACTCAGGGGGCTAAGCTGCCAGATTGGACAGTTAAGTTAGATTATGATCAGATCCTTCAATCCAGTCAATCCATCAGCCAATCAGAGAAACAGTCCAAGGCAGCTATCCCTCAACCCCAAGGGATACCAACATTACAAAAGCGAGAAGCGGGACAGATTTCTACACCCTCTTCAGAAGCAGTCCCCCAAAATCTGATCAACAAACCCCTCTCAACCCGTTTCACGAGATGGTTTAATCGTCAGTCTTCCTCCCCAAAACTCACCCCAAAGGATTCTACTGTAAAGACTCCCCATCCTGTCCCCTTGTCTGAGTCAACCCTTTTAAAATCACAAACGCCATCTTCTGAGATACTAGCAGAGAATTCTACTTTATCAGCCCCACCGAACATGTCATCTCCATCTTCTGCGCCGATGCAGAAAGAAGCGTCACTCAATCCGGTTTCCGTCTCTCAAACCTCAACCGACAAAGACATTATCGGTGATGTGTCAAACCGCCCCACCTTAAAAGAAGCCCAGAGTCAACCCAGACTCAATCCAGAGATTAAGGATGAGGTGGAAACGATTTCAACGGAAGCCCTGGCCCGTCAGGGTAATCCCGGCGCGATTGCGCTTGATCTTAGTGAAATTTTAGGAGGGTTGGGAGTCAGTGTAAAAGTTCGGCGGCGAAATTTATCCCGTCGTCGTGATGCTGAAGCGACTGCTTCTAAACCCCAACAGCGACTTTGGGTGTTGTGTGAATCAGCCTACAGTCCCGACCCGTCATTGCTGGCTGAACCCATTGCCCAAAAACTGCGGGAACTCCAACTCGATCACTATCAGGATGCTTGTATTCTGCTGCAAGTTCAGGGAGAAGCTAAACCCGACTGGATGTTACGGGTGGATTTAACCCCCCCTGAAAAAATTCTGAAACAGTGGGGGCGCTGGGGAGATGCTTCGGCGATCGCTGCCTTACTGAATCAAAAATTATCCCCTCAGCAGCTTCACGTCTGGGCAACCCTGAAAGAGTCTACTTTACATCTCTTTTGTCACCCTCACAGTCGCCAAAAATCTCAGGTGATCGAACCCCCGGATCAATCCCAAGTGATGGGAATCATTCAGCCGATCTTGGAAAAAATTGCCCCACAAGGGATTCAGGCGGCAACAATCTATGGAGTGGAAGAGACGAAAAATTACACGGAGTCTGATACACCCCTGTGGATTGATTGGCTGAATTTACCCGCCGCTCAACAGCAAGATTTACAACCCAATGCTTTAACGTTAGCTCAGCAAGGCAATATTGAGGCGTTAAAGTTCCTGATTAATCGTTTAATTAACCCTGATTTAGACCTGAAGTTGGCGACAGGGGGGATTCGGGTGATGCTGTTACGCAAGGGCAATTTACTCCATGTGATGACAGAAGGGCCGACTTGTCCGTCTCAATCCCAGACAGTTCCCCCCATTCGCCAATTTTTACGGACGGCTCAGATTCAAGACTTGACAGGGGCGAGAATTTATGGTCGTCGTAGTGGTCAGAAGTCTCCCCTATGGCGTTGTGGATTAAATCTACAATCCACTCCCTCTGTCTCTGAAATACCACAGATGGAGTTTGCCCCCCCAACTGCAGAAACTGATGAATTAGCGGGTCAAGCCACAGGATTGGTCTTTCGTCCTAATTTCCCCTTAACTCATTTAGAGACTGAGGAAGAATCCTTCTCAGAACAACAACAGTCGGGTTCGAGATGGCAGATCGGGTTAGAAGCCGGATCGGCTTGGTTACAGCAAAGCTTAATGGCAACGGGGTTATTCTCAACGCCAGACCCAATGTTAGTCAATCATCAGAGTGCTCATACCGCTGCTAGTCGGGATCAAAAAGCCACTTTAGCATTACTGTGGGGGGGGTTAGGGTGTTTGTTGGTGTGGCAAGCCGATTTGATTTTAGCAAAACTGGTTCAATGGCAAGGGACTCAATTCTCATTTGATCCGATTTCTGGAGAGAGAACCACAGCAACAGAACTCAATACCCTTGAGAGGTTCTCAGCAGCCTCAGGGAATATTGCCTTAGAATATCCCACCTTTAATAGCCCCCAACTGGATGAACAGCTTGGCCGCTATCAAACCTATATGACCCAGCATCAGCATCCCCCAGATATTTTAGTGATTGGCAGTTCTCGCGCCTTACGGGGGGTTGATCCAGCTATTTTAGAGAAAAGATTAAAAGCAGAGGGTTATGGCTCCCTAAAGGTCTTTAACTTTGGGGTGAATGGGGCAACCCTGCAAGTGGTGGATTTAATTCTCCGTCAGGTTTTGCCCCCCGAACAGTTACCCAAACTGATCTTAATTGCCGATGGGGTCAGGGCTGTTAATAGTGGTCGAGTGGATCGCACTTATGAGAGTATTGTGGCATCAGAGGGCTATCAACAAATTGCTCAAGGCAGCTTTAATCTGCCAACCGGTGAATTGGCGGCATTGGAGTCTGAACCGACCGAACTCAAATCTAGGGGGTGGGCTAGGCCAGGGTTGGATTTAGCCTGGGAACCAGGGGAATTCAAACAACAACTTCATACCCTTTCTCTCAGCTATCCAGAGCGCGATCGCCTCAAACAAGTGTTACAATCCTGGCTGAATCAACAAGTGATTGTCCCCCCGCAAGCGACCCCAGACGCAGCAGCCGCAGAATCTGAGGATCAGTTGATCCAAAATATTCCAGCCCTGCAAAGTAATGGCTTTTTGCCGATGTCTGTGGAGTTTGAACCAGAAACCTATTATGAGAAACACTCGAAAGTCTCTGGATACTACGATGGGGATTATCAAGGATTTACACTGGAGGGTATACAAATCCAAGCCCTCAACACCCTTTTGCAATATGTTCAACCTCGGGGTATTGATGTGGTGTTTGTCAATATGCCTTTGACTCAAGAGTATCTGGATGCGGTGCGCCGGGATTATGAACAAGTCTTTCGCCAGCAAATGCAACAGCTTGAAGCTCAAACCCATTTAACTTTTATTGATTTGGGGTTCGCTTGGCCGCATCAATATGATTATTTTTCTGATCCCAGCCATCTCAACCAACACGGCGCGGCGGCAGTTTCCCAACGTCTAGCCCAAGAATCAAGCATTCCCTGGCCTCGTTAATCGGACAAATTCCTGTAGAACCCTTATGAGAGCAGATTGATCCTCAAGTTGGAAATGTCGGTTCAATGACTTTAATTTCTGCTCCCATAAGGGTTCTATAGGATTTTATGAAATAACCCTTTAAAATAGAATTAAGTGCATCGTTTTGAGCCAGATACTGTATTGCAGGATGTTTGAAAAACGCCTGTACTGAGTTCAATGTTCTGTCCCATCCCTATGGATAGTTATCAATCTCAATCTTAAGCGTAGCCTTTCATTGATGGGTACTGCGATTGCTGATCCCATGACATTTTCAACCACTTGAAGTTACCCCCGTATCGCTGTCATTTCAGAGACGAAATGGCCAGGAGATCGATGCAGTAAATATTATTCATAGTCATATTTGCAGTTTTTCGACTCACCACGAGCAATGATTTACAGCAATCTCAATGTAATAACAATGAAAAAAATTAAACGTTTTTTATTCAGCTTTGGGTTATCTTTTTTATTCATCTTACTGATTTTTCCTCAAGTTAAAGCGCAACAGTCTCATTCCACTGAAAATACAGTTGTGGCTCAGGAAGAACAATCTGAAGTAACGTTTGATCAGCTGATAGAAGGCAGTGAACGATTAGAGGGATTATTCACCCTGTATTATCATCCAGATAAGGGTCAAGTTTATTTAGAACTCTCTCCTGAACATTTAAATCAAAACTATCTCTGTTTTTCCAGTTTGGAGTCAGGTTTAGGAGAATCAGGAATTGTCAGCGGATTAGAACTGAATGAATTTTTATTCCAATGGCGCAGACAACATAATAAAGTAGAATTTGTTTTACCGAATATCAATTTCCGGACGGATGCTGATGATCCACAATCTCGTTCTGTAGACCGTTCCTTTAGTGAGTCGGTGCTTTATTCTTTACCCATTGCCAGTATTCATCCAGACCGACAAACCTTACTGGTGGATATTAGCAGCTTGTTAATGGGCGATCAAGATTTATCAGGGGTTGCCCAGGAGATTACCAGCGATTTTGAAGCAGCTTACGATGGTAATAAATCCTACGTTAATGATGTTAAAGTCTTTCCCAATAATATTGAATTTGAATCCGTTTTAGGGTTTTCTGGGGGGCAGAACTACATAAATTCTTTGCCCGATAACCGCTCCTTTAACTTGCGAATTCGTTATAGTTTCCTGGCCATGCCTCAGACCCATTATCATCCTCGTTTCGCGGATGAACGAGTGGGGTACTTTACAACCCTACATAAAAACATTTCTAATTTGGGGGATACTTCTGCGTTTGTTCGTTATATTAATCGCTGGCATTTAGAAAAACAAGATCCCGCTGCGTCTTTATCGCCTCCCGTAGAACCTATCATTTTTTGGATTGAAAATACAGTTCCTTATGAATATCGAGAAGGCATTCGAGTGGGGGTATTGATGTGGAATAAAGCCTTTGAAAAAGCAGGGTTTATTGATGCCATTCAGGTGAAACAAATGCCGGATAATGCGCCCTGGGATCCCGCAGATGTTCGTTATAACACCATTCGCTGGTCTACCTCATTTCGACCGTCTTTTAACGGTTATGGACCATCCCATATTAATCCCCTCACAGGACAAATTCTAGATGCAGATATTATCTTAGAAAGTCATTCGGTTACAGAACTTTTAGAAGATGCCGAAATTCTCTTGAGTTCGTCGGAAGCGGCTCAAACGTCTCAGACTCCCTCAGCTTCTTTAATGCAAGCCTGTCGGAGAAAACTTTATCCAGCTTCTCAAACCGCTGTTGAACAGGAAGATCGGGGAGATTTGTGTTTTAATACAGAAGCTCAGCATCAATTTTCGGTGGGTAAGATGGCGTTGAGTTTACTCAACAATGGAGCCACTCCAGAGAACTTCTCCCAAAGTTATGTGAATCAATATCTTCAGTATCTCACCGCCCATGAAATCGGTCATGCCTTGGGTTTGAGACATAACTTTCATGGCAGCACTCTATTAACTCCCGAAGCCCTGCATGATACCCAAATTACCCGAACTCAAGGGTTAACGGCTTCTGTGATGGACTATTTGCCCGTTAACTTGGCTCCCCAGGGTCAACCCCAAGGGGATTATTTCCCGGTGATTGTTGGCCCTTATGATCACTGGGTGATTGAATACGGCTATACCCCCATGGCAGCTGCTTCCCCGACCCAAGAAAAACAACAATTAGAACAAATTGCGCGACGGGCTTCGGAACCTGAACTCTCTTATGCCACTGATGAGGATATGTGGGGAGTCTTTCTCGATCCAGCAGCGAATGCTTTTGACCTGAGTCAAGATATGTTGCAATATTCCCAATGGCAACTCGACAACGCTCGCTTGATGTGGCAGCGCTTAGAACAGCGTTCGCTGCAACCGGGAGAAGGATATGACCGGGTTCGCAAGATGTTTGATACAGTACTGTACTACTATGCCAAAAATGCCAGTAATTTAACCTTGTATCTGGGGGGACAATCGTTTAATCGCGATCGCGCCGATGACCCCAATGGACGACTGCCGTTTGAAGCCATTCCCATTGAACAACAACGCCAAGCTTTACAAGTCTTGCAAGACTATATTTTTGCTGAAAATGCTTTTGAGTTTTCTCCTGATTTACTCAATCAACTGGCTCCTTCCCGTTGGTCTGACTGGGGAAATCCGGACTTAAACTACTCTTTGGAATATCCCATTGGCGATCGCATTTTGTGGGTACAAAGTCATATTTTATGGGAGTTATTTGCCCCAACGAGGTTAACTCGGTTGCGAGATTTAGAATTAAAATCTCAGCCCCAAGAGACGTTAACCCTGCCGGAGTTATTTGAGACGCTGCAAAATACAATCTGGACCGAGATTTTGAACCCAGAGGATAAGATTTCCGTTTCGATTATTCGTCGCGGATTACAACGGGAACATTTAGAACTATTGAGTCAGATGGCATTACGTCAAATGCAGGTTCCCGAAGATGCCCAAACTTTGGCACGGTACCAGTTAAAACAACTCAATAAAATGATGACTCAAGTGCTCCAAAACCATCCCGATCAGATGGATGCCTATACTTTAGCCCATTTGGAAGTGAGCCGCGATCGCATTTTCAAAACATTGAATGCTCAAATTCAATTGGATTAATCTCATAGTTCATAAAAATATAGTCAAATGTGACACACCTTTATTTAGTCGGTGTTACCCGAACCGGGTGAACTACAACACCCTCTATCCCATAACCGAAGGCATTTGGGACTGCTTTTCTCATGATATTCAAAGAACCGTTCACATCGGCATTAACCAATCGTCCACTACCACTACGGTATAAACCCCGTTTGACTCTTTTTCCACTGAAAGTC
>Ga0209594_1000241_pt1 | contig 38692 bp, 34 predicted proteins | sample AshMeaCrysSpring_FD_184126 | JGI IMG/M metagenome (GOLD analysis project Ga0209594, IMG submission 184126) | Groundwater microbial communities from Big Spring, Nevada to study Microbial Dark Matter (Phase II) - Ash Meadows Crystal Spring... | ecosystem: Environmental > Aquatic > Deep subsurface... | reverse complement strand
CAAAAGTTATTTTACCGCGAAAAGTATTATTGGTACAGCCTTAGACCTAGAAAACAAGGAGGTCGCTATCGCTCCATCTTTTTTACTGGCGCGGTTTTCCTCCCCATATCTAGAAGCTAGGGGTATCCAAACCACGCATTAATCCGATGATTTTATGTAGAGGCGTTGAATTCAACGCCTCTACGAGTTGATCGAAAATGTGTGACGTACTCTGTTAAGAGTTTCGTGTACTTTGGTGTTTTACATCGGCAGATATGCTTCACCGTCTAGACAGCATTTCACATACCAGTTTCACGCCAGCCCCGCCCGGGCGACCGATGGGGATTACCATCTCTATTATACAATTTTGGGTACGCTGTTGTGAAAAGGACTAAACCACATGAGCATAAGGACTGGTTAACTTGTCCAGTTGCTGCACCAGCAAGCTTAAGAATAGTCCCACATCTGTAACAACGCCGACAGACTCCACTGAACCGCGATCGCTTAATTTCGTTACTACCGCTGGGTTAATATCCACACAGACCATTTTTACTCCGGCAGCGGTCATATTCCCCACCCCAATGGAATGCAGCATCGTCGATAACATCAGAATCATTTCTGCCCCTTGGATCAACTCTGTATAATGCTGTTGGGCGCGAATTAAATCCATTTCCGTATCGGGTAGGGGGCCATCATCTCGAATGGAACCCGCTAAAGCAAAAGGAACATCATTTTTCACACATTCATACATCACCCCTGAGGTTAATATCCCTTGTTCAACCGCATCAGCAATACTGCCACAGCGACGAATGGTGTTAATGGCTTTGAGGTGATGACGGTGTCCCCCTTTAACAGCCGTGCCTTGTTTCATATCTACTCCCAGGGAAGTGCCCATCATCGCTTGTTCGATGTCATGCACTGCGATCGCGTTTCCTCCCAGTAACCCTTGAATATAGCCTTCACGAATTAACCGAGATAGGTGTTGAGCACCGCCCGTATGGATGACAACTGGCCCTGCTGTCACCACCACTTTACCACCGCGATCACGAATTTGCCGCAATTCCCAAGCCACTTGTTCGACGATTAATTCCACCCGTCGTTCACTGGAGACCCCAGCAGACATAAAGCTAAATTCTTGGTTACTGCGTTGTTCTCGGGATTCGGTTTTCCGCAGGCTACGGATACCGGCGATATCAACCACAACCTGTTCTCCCACTGTCAGATCTCGCAACAACTTACAACAGGCTTGAATGCCATCTGCGGTTTCTGTAATGGCGATCGCCCCATCCATTCGTTGATTTTGAACTTTCACCCACTGATCATTGACACGCACTTCTGTGGGATAAATAGTCGTGACATAGAAGTTATCCGGGGCAACCCCATCCATTTGAACCGGTTCAAGTTTGGCATCTGCGATATCTTCTGAGATAGACACCACGCCCATTTCAATCAGTTGACTCATGATTTCTTCCATCACCTCATGGGACGGGGCAGAAATCTTGATATCCGCTTCAGAAGTACTTTGGCGTTGTTCCCCTAAATTGAAGCGTTGAACTTGGAAGCTACCGCCCCCTTCTACCACTAAATCTAAAGCCTGGTTAATTAAACCCGCATCCAATAAATGCCCTTGCATCCGAATATTACGGCTTTCAACCCGAACGGCAGCGTGTCGATCTTCGAGGATCGGTTCTGTCACCCGCAGGGTTAAACATTTAGCCGCCCCCCCTGCTTTTAAAAACTCTGTTAAGGGGGTTTCGATCACATTAAAGCCCACTTCTGCTAATCTAGATCTGAGGTGATCACTGACTTTGTTAACAATAACCCTTTGATTAATATTCACCGCATTGCAAGCAAAGTTAACGGCATCGGCTTCCTCAATGGCAATACGTTTTTCCGCCGGAACTCGTAATTCAATTAAGCGGTTTGAATAAGAATCAAATGCAGGAGGATAGTAGAGTAAATAACCACCAGTTAAGGGACAAAAACAGGTATCCAAATGATAAAACCGTTCATCCATCAACCGCAGAGAAAGTACTTCAATATTCAGCCATTTTGCCAGTAACGGATGAGAATCTAATTCAGAACGGAAGCCATATCCCGCCCATAAATAACGTCCTTCCCGGTCAAATAAAGCATCTCCTGCCCCTTCAAACGGGAGTTCTTTCGGCAGTTCATGCACAGTAAAGCCTTGACTTTCAAACCATTTTTTGAAATAGGGTTCTTCCCCCTGCCGTTCTTTATGATAAAACCGACTCAACACCACAGTTTGATCCAGAACTAACCCAGCATTAGCGGTAAACACCATATCCGGCCAGCCTTTTGCAGGATCGACTAAATCAACCACCGCGTTATCTTTAATCACATGGTACAGTTTTTGCCACTGTTCAGCAGCCCTGTTCTGGGAAGAACGGTGAATATTGCCCTCCATCCAGGGGTTAATCACGTAGTCCACATCATAGTGGTCTGGAGAGCACATGAGAAAGCGAATCGAATCTGTCATAATAGAGTAGATATAGAGGGACTAAACACAACAGACTGTGTGAGAATACAGCGCTGTCAATCCAAAACGATTAACTCACTTCTCTCCGATAGAAGTGAGCCATTTTAAGGTTCAATAAAGCCAGCTTATCATTTTAGCACATTCGGGTCTGTCGGAACGAAGCCACGTTAATCTTTAAGGTTTTGGTTTTACTTTACTCAAAAAATATTGAGAGACTATTCAAATGTTCTTTCAGTATTGTTTTCTAGGATAGAATATTTGTGAGATTTGGGTATTCTGGAAAGGATGAATTGCATGAAGTTATGAAGATTTCTAAAATTATCGGCATTGCCAATAGCATTATCAACGATAATGAAGCGGTTGAGGTAATTAATCATCCCCCTTCTGCCGAAACAAAAATTGTGATTGATCGACTGAGAAATGTACCGGGAATGATGGCAGCCCATAGCAGAGATTTTAAATCTGCTATCCCCTATTTTCGCTTAAAAGATGGCACAATCGTTAAAATTTATGAAAATCCCTTCAATGTTTTGCATATTTTTTTAGCGGATAAAACCGGACAAAAGTTAATTTATGGTGGCTATACTTTGTTAGCTAAAAAAGAATTAGAATCTGTTATTCAAGAGATTCAGCAACAGTATGGAGAAGATGAAAATAATAAAGGATTTAGATGGCGATAAACGATTTTAATCTTTCTCAGCTTTCAAATATTCCCAAGATATTTCGGGTTCATCTTGTCTGGTTTTAGCCACAAAAACATCATAAAAATCTTCCCAAATATCACCCCATTGTTCTAAATCAATGATAACTGCTGTTGGCTTTCCCGATTGATCGGTTACAAACTGAATTCCATCCATTTTACTATTTTACTCAATAATTAAATTATCTCGTTTTAATTATAACAGAATAAGATGAGTTTAATAAACATACTGTTATAGAAAGGGGAATTTGAATCTGTATTGCACAATATTCAACAACAGTATGGGGAAGAGGAGAGTCAACCAGGATTATTTAATCGATTTTGCTAACAGCAAGATATTAACCCTGAGATAATTCAATCACCCCAGCAATTAACTTCCAACAAGGGTTTTCTTCCTTTTCCCAATCTTCCGGTTGCCACGGCATACTTAAACTCACCGTAATTAAACAAGGTTGTTGAGGACGATAACCCAACTCTAACCGCCGGACAAATACGGGGTCGGTAATGGTTGCAGTTAACTCTTTTCCATATTCTGTTATTAGTTTTCCTTCCCATTTCTGCCGATTTTCATTCCTGCAATTGATAGAATGTACTGAAAATTCAATAGCTTTAACAAGTTGCAACGTCTGCCGTTTTTCCAGGGGTAATGCCTGTAAATAACTCAGAGGAATATATCGCTCATCATTATGTAAAATAGACACGTCTTTGCTAGAATACTTGAGTAAATAACCCGGTGGAATTTTTTGCATTCGTCGCCATTCTCCGGGTAAAATAGATACGTTTTCACGTTCAAATTCAAAATCTTCCCTCGTTTGAGTTGCGAAAGGAATATCAATGACATCTAATAAAGCGGGTTCTTGTCCATCAATCAGTCGCATTTCTTTGGGAATTCCACCATCAGGTAAATTAGAAATAACACGTACCCAATTCCCTTTAATGGTATGAATTCCGGCGATGCACCGATTGCCACGCTTCCATGAATTAGCAAGGCAAATTATCCGAGTCATGATGGTTATTTATTTAGTTTTTTTTGCTGTACTTTCATACTAATCAACCCACATTTGATTGTCTATTACAGATGAGATATATTGACATTTTTCCACTTGTCTTGAAGATATTCTGCCACTAAACGACGATGACAATGTTCTGCGGTAGCTTCACTACAGAGTAAACAGCTTTTGTGAAATTGTTCGGGATGAAACTGTTCTTCAATTTTGCGATTTTCCATTAATTGCAAAAATTGCTGTTCATAAACTTGCCAATCTCCTCCATTTTTTTTATAGGTGTCTAAAATCTCTTTGGTTGGGGCAAGTTCTAACCAATGAACATAATCCATCTGACCAATAACTTTTAAAAAAAATTCTAAATCCTTACGTTTAGCAAAACCCGCCAATTGAGAAGAATTATTTAATCGCGCATCAATTAATGTCTCAACACCAGCATTTGTTAAAGTTTCAAAAAACTGCTGTGCGGTCTTTTTGGTAAAGCCAATCGTAAACAATTGAATCTCTGATTTCATGTTAACTATTCGGTACTTTTAACAACTTTTTGGTAAGCAATTTCATCACTCTGTTTCTCATAAGCTGCTTCTAAATCAATAGTTTTAACAGGTTCTGAAGGGGTTGGAGTAAACAAAGATAACTGAACGACTTCAGGCTGTTTCATTCCAGGGTTATATTTTTCTAATAATCGCTGTTCTAATTCGGCTTGAGATTCTAATTGACCCTGGGGTAGAATATGAAAGATCGATAAGTTATAAGGTTTTAAACGGTGACAGACTAAGATTGTTCGATGGCAGGTCATGGGATCTTTCTCAGCACACATTAAAGCAATGTGATAGCTTTTAATCCCATTTAAGAGTCGTTGAATACCAACGGAAAATAAATCAGTTTTGGCAATTCGTTCATACAATGCTTTTCCCGTACTATCATAACATCCTAAATCATCGGGTCTAGCCCCTAACTCTCGACCCAAAAACACATAAGAAATTTTAGCTTGCTTTAAGGCTGCTTCTAATGCTGATTTATTAAAATGGGGTAGATAACGACTGTAAGGATGCGATCGCACATCGGCAACCGCTGTGATCTGATGTTGGTTTAACAGGGCAATAAAACCTTCAATACTGTGGTTAGAATGACCAATTGTAAACAATTCCATCACTAAATTATAACTCAAACGATCTAATTTTAATTATCACAAGATAAGATTAGTTTAGGAAACGATAGTTAGCCATTCCTCTAACTCTTTGGCTCCATCTCAGCTTTCAAATCTTCCCAAGATATTTCAGATTCATCTTGTCTGCTTTTAGCCACAAAAACATCATAAAAATCTTCCCAAATATCACCCCATTGTTCTAAATCAATGATAACTGCTGTTGGCTTTCCCGATTGGTCTGTCACAAACTGAATTCCGTCCATTTTACTGTTTAACTTAATACTGCAAGAATCTAATTTTAATTATAACAAGAAATGAAGTTCGCTAGAATTATAGAAGTTGGTTTCGTTAGGTTGAGCTTGACTAATGGTCAATCCAGAACATTTAGAGATATTGAAGCAAGGAGTTGAAGTTTGGAATCAATGGAGAGAGAATAATCCAAGTGTCAAACCTGACTTGAATGGAGTTAACCTCCAAGAAACTCAGCTCAGTGTCGTTAACTTTGGTCAAGCCTATCTTAATGTAGCGAACTTAAGTGGAGCTGACTTAAGTGGAGCTAATTTTTCTCAAGCTAATCTGAGCGGAACTAATTTTAGTGAAGCTTACCTCAGTGGAGCCAAGTTAATAGCAGCTAATCTTATGAGAGCAAATTTGTATAAAGCTGATCTTAGTGTGGCTCAGCTTGTCTTAGCTAACTTCAGTGAAGCAGATCTTCGTAAGGCTTTTCTTCATGCTACTCATATATTAGGAACAAATTTTAACGCATCAATTCTTACAGGATCTTGCATAAAAGATTGGTCTTTTGCTGATATTGTTGGCGGCGGAAAGAATTATGAAACTACATTTTTAAATATTGATTGCGATTATATCTTCTTAGATTTTTTGGAAGGCCATCCAAAATACATATTTTCTGAGCGCCGTCCTCACACAGGAGAATTTAAACCGGGGGATTTTGAACGGTTAATTAAAAAAGTACAGGGAACTGTTGACTTAATCTTTAGTGATGGTATTGATTGGAAAGCATTTTTAGAGGCTTGTGAAAATCTGCAAGCAGAAGCAGATGGCACTATTTTTTCCATTAGAACAATTGATAGTCAAAGTGATGGTTCTTTCGTTATTCGTTTACAGGTTCCGCCTGAGCTGAATAAAGCGGAAATTCAGAAATATATTGAAGAAAAATATAAACGAGCATTAAAAATTAGAGAGACAAAGTATCGTAAAGAGTTGAATTTCAGAGACAGAGAAATAGAAATTTATAAAAGGGAAAACACGAATCTTTGGGAAATGGTTAAACTAAAGGCAAGCCAACCCTTCAATATTATTCAACAGCAAGGAGATGCGATGATGTCTGGTAACAAAGATATTCAGATTGTGCGTGGGGATAATAACCGGACAGCTAAGGGTGATAATAGTACCTTTGTTCAAGGGGACAATAACCAAATCTCTCAGGGAGAACAAGTTTCTACAACCGAAGTTATTGAGATGTTAGCTTACTTAGAAGATCAAATTCAAAATTTAACGGCATTGCCAGAAACGGAACGGGAAAAGTCGATTAAGCGTTTGGAAGCTGCTAAAGTAGAAGCAAGTGAGTCTGAGCCTGATAAGGAGTCTATCGCTAAGAGTCTCAAACGAGTCAATGAAACCTTAAATGAAGCAGGTAAGACTACTGAAGAGGTGAAGGAACTGGTTAAAGCACTTTTCCCCACTGTGGTAAAAGTTGCTGGATGGTTAGGATATGCTGCGGGCAAAATTTGGATGACGTTACCCTAGTATTGCTTTATGAATCAAATACCAAGTCAAGATAATCAATTTATAGAAGGCAGCGAAAACTATACTGCTCAAGGTGATGACAGTTATTTCTTACAAGGTAACAATAATCACGTTGACAATTCTGTAAACAAAACGGTTATATATTCTAGTAATAACACAGACCCGCAACAGGGAATTAAGAATAGTAAATCTATCATTAAACAATTCAAAAAATCAATTAAAAAAAAAGATAGAGAGATTTGGAAATGGGTTTATTCTCGGACTTATGAGGGTACCGGAGCAGAACCAAGACATTTTATAGTCCGTAATAAAAATGGAGAAGCTCAGCAAATTCCTCTGTCTCAGTTATTTATACCTGAAGGTCGAGGCTTAGTAGTTCCTCAAGCTCAATTTAATAGAAGTGATGAAGTTGAAAACCTTGATCTAAGTTCTATTCGACGAATAGCAGAGGAGTTAGATCGAATGGCGTATAAAATTTTATATGTTTACAATCAAAATGTAGAAATCAGCTTGATTTACGAAGAAATTGGTCAAATTATGGATAGTATCTATAAATGGATGGATGAAATTGAAAACGAAAGCACCAAACAAAATATAAAGTCTAGGTTCCCTTCCTTTATTGAAATGTATAGTAAGTATCAAGAGCAACTAGACGACCTACGGACAAAAATAAAACCCAAAAATTCTGTGACCTTTTGCTAATAGTTTCTAATTACTCTAGGAATTTCTACAAGTAGTTATCGATGTCTCTATTACTGGCTGCTTCTCGCTCAGTAAACTCCTGTTCTAATTTATTAGATACAGTTGATTCAGATTATAATTACTACTGAGTTTTAATGATAACCTTTGTCTCTCCAGTTAAGAAGAAGCATCAGTTGGAGGTGTATCTCGTTTTTGCCAGCGTAGGATAATAATTTGTACCATTAATGCCAATAAACCTAAAGTTGCCATGATAAAAATGCCCGTTGCTAATGCACACATTCCAATCACTAATGTTCTGACGGCTGAGGCAATTTGCATGGCATATTGATTACCAGAACGGATGGGGGTTCGGGCTAAAGTTTGGGCAATAGAAGATGTTAACCAATATAACGCGATCGCAAACCCACTGGAAATAAAAGAACCGACTAAACAGCGCCATGGGCTAACATTTGTTAAGTCAGTGATTGAGGTTGAATTGGTTTGATTTTGATCAGTCATTTTGAATAAAATCTAAGGTTATGCTAAGCGAATTCCATCTGAGATTAATTGGGCTGTCCAAAAGCCTAAATTAGGGTCAGCCATTTGTTGTTTAACCGCTGTTGCAACAGCAGTGGCTTGTTCTTGGGACTCGGTTAATGCAAACACTGTTGGCCCAGAACCGGACATCATGGTTCCCAACACCCCTTGACTGGCGAAGGCTTCTCGCAATTGTAGAATTTGGGGATATTCTGGTAACGCCACTTTTTCTAAATCATTGTGTAAGAGTTTACCGATTTTTTCCCCTTCATCATGCATAATGGCTGATACGATTGGCCCGGAATGGACTCGTTCTCGCCGACTTTGTAAGTCTTGCGGTTGAGAAACATAATTCTGACTAAACTGCTGACGGTAGGTTTTATAAGCCCAGGCGGTGGAGATAGAAAGATTATTATATTTTGCCAGCACCACATGAAAATGATCTAAATTTTTTAAGGGTGATAACACTTCTCCTCGCCCGGTTGCTAACATTGTGCCACCGCGAATACAAAAGGGTACATCTGAACCAATTTGCGCCCCTAGGTCTTGTAATTCTTCCTTCGTCAGCCCCAATTTCCATAAAAGGTCTAATCCTACCAACACCGCCGCCGCGTTGCTAGAACCACCAGCTAAGCCCGCTGCCACAGGTATTTGTTTATCAATGGTAATCGCTACACCGCCATATTTTGCCATCGCATCGGGGAATTGTTCCGCCATTAACGCCGCTGCCCGATAAGCGAGGTTCGTGTTATCCTGGGGAACTTCCGGATGGTTACAACGAACATTAACGGTATCAATCCCAATGGCGTTGAGGGTAATGCGATCCCCTAAACTAATACTCTGAAGTACCATCGCCAACTCATGAAACCCATCGGGGCGATCGCCAATAATTTCTAAATATAAATTAATTTTAGCCGGAGCAACTAAGGAATAAGTTTGCATTGGATTTAAACGTTAGATGGTATTTGGGCAGAGATTAGATCACTCAACGCTACCCATTGTTCTACCCCCAAATCTTCTGCGCGGGCTTGGGGATTAATCTTTAATTGTTCCAGCAATGGGGTCAATTGATCTTGTTCCGCTACACTTTTTAAATTATTTCGTAACATTTTGCGTTTATTGGCAAAACCCAATTTCACCAACATTTCCAAATGACGGGGGTTTTGGGCGGGGGTTTCTATAGGACGCGGACGCAACCGAACTACTGCAGAATCTACTTTAGGGGGGGGATAGAAGGCTTTTGCCGGCACTTCACAGATGAGTTCACATTCAGCTAAATATTGAACTCGTACTGATAAGGCTCCAAAAATTTTAGCACCCGCAGTGGCACATAAACGCTGAGCCACTTCTTTTTGAATGAGTAATACAATTAATTCATAGGGATGAACCACCGGGCTACTGAGGGTTCCTAACAGTCGGGTTAAAATCGGCCCCGTAATATTGTAGGGAATATTGGCAACTATTTTATTCATCGGTTTAAATTTAGGAAAATCTTTGAGTAAAGCTGCTAAATCTAAATCTAGAAAATCTCCCTGTAACAATAGAAAATTATCAATATTTCCCAGTTTTTTCACTAACCGTTTACATAAATCTCGATCAATTTCAACGGCGACAACAGTTTGGGCAAACTTTAACAAATCTTGGGTTAAAATTCCTGTTCCGGGGCCTATTTCTAGAACTTGATCTGTCGGTGATAACTCGGCTGCTTCGATAATTTGATTTAATGCGGTTGGACTCCGCAGCCAATGTTGGGCAAACTGTTTACGGGGATGGGGCATTGTCTTGCGTTTGATGAAGTTACTGGGTGAATTGGAAATCGTGAGGTATCCTAGTAGACAAGATGAAAGATGTGATCTAGGAGTCATTCGGGTGAAGTTTGATATTCGTTACAAACCTGCCTTTGCCACAATATTTATTACTCTAGAACCGGGTGAAAAAATGACTGCAGAAGCGGGTAGCATGGTCAGTATGGATGCTGATTTATCCGTAAAAACTACGTTTTCAGGGGGATTCTTTTCCGCCTTCCTTAAAAAGTGGTTCGGGGGAGAATCCTTATTTGTCAATACATTTATCAATACCACTCAATTTCCGCGACAGCTTGTTTTGTCTCAATCCACTCCAGGAGATATTGTAGCAGTTGAATTGTCCGGAAAACAGCCATTGTGTTTTCAACCGGGGGCTTATATTGCCAGTACACCGAATGTGAAGCTGGGGATAGGATGGGCAGGTTTGAGTAGTTGGTTTGCGGGGGAAGGATTATTTAAGTTGAAAGTGAAAGGCAAAGGGACGGTATTTTTTGGGGCTTACGGCGGGATTAGTCAACAATATATGACCCAGGATTTAATTGTCGATAATGGTCATTTAGTGGCTTATGAAAATGGCATTAAAATGGGGATTGGTTTAGCAGGGGGTTTATTGGGTTCTATGACTTCTGGGGAAGGATTTATTAATAAATTGCAGGGAAAAGGGGTGATTTATTTACAGTCCCGCAGTCTGGATGGATTGATTAAATTTTTAAGTCCCAAATGTCGTTAATTTATTCACACCTTTCAAGCTTCAAATAGATTAAGCTGACGAGCTATCAAAGGAGTCAACTGAAAACTCTCCTGAAATGGGTTTTGATTAAGCTTTAATTGAATAATATGCTGAGCGATCTGAGCCGAGATAGAGGGTGGAACAGCATCACCAATTTGGTTATATTTAGCAGCTAAAGATCCTTCAAAAAAATAGTCGGGAGGAAATCCTTGAAGTAAGGCCATCTCTCTAACAGTTAGAAGTCGATCCTGCTCCGGATGAGCATACCGTCCATTCCCAATATGACCACATTCACGAGTGATTGTTGGTGCAACAGAATGCCATTTGAGGCGACCATAAACATCTGGAAAAGAACCCGGTCTGGCACGAAACATTGATGGAATGAGCAATCTATGCTTCTCTTCATTGGAAATATTAGGATTATTCATAATATCTCCCCAAGAACCTCCATCTTTTGGGATCGCTTGAAGTCGAGATTTTACAATTGTGGTCATTCCAGGAGATACATGCATAGGATCACAAGGATGAGTTTCTCCTGAATTCACGACAGGTAAATGAGCGATTGTGTCCCAAACCGTTTTCTTTCTTTGCTCTTTTTTTAATGGATAACCAATCAACCCATGATCGCGTCTAGCTATCAACAAGACTCTCTCTCGTCTTTGTGGCAAACCATAATTTGAAAGTTCATGAATATCTGCATAGATTGAATAATTTAAATTTTCTAATTTGTCGCAGAGTAACTGAAAATGGTGTTGATGTTTACCTCGTAACAACTCTTTGACATTTTCCATTACAAGAAATTCTGGAAGAAATTCTTCTACAAAAGCAGCGGTGTGTGTTACTAGCCGATTACGTGGATCATCTACTAAATGGTTTTTAGCGTTTTTTTGAGAAAAACCGGTGCAAGGAGGGCAAGCAATTAAAACCTCTAACGATCCTTTGTTTAAACCTAACTCCTCACGGTATGTTTGAGGATTTAAAGTTGTTAAATCAGCATTTTTAGGCTTAACCCCAATATTTCTAAAGTAAGTCGCATTACATCTCGTAGAAGCAGCTTTGTGTTTACCTCTTCCCGGTTTAGCTACTTCAAGATCAACAGCTCCAACTATTTGAAAGTAGTCTTGATAACGATAAAAGCCTGCACTCATCCCTCCGCAGCCTGAGAATAAATCAACAACTTTCCACAGGGTATTCAGTTTTGAGTGATTAATTAGCATGGCAATACTTGTATGGCAGCGTAGAAAAAGTGACGATCGCTAACTTGCCTGTGGCTCTTTGTACTATTCACGCCACATGGTCTATTCCATTGACTTGCAGACTTCTGAGTGACGCTGATGCCAAATTCTGAGATGATGATGGATCGAGGACAATCGAAGCTAAAGTTAGCGACTCTGTATGCGAATTGCTCTGTTCACTGAAACTTTTCTACCTAAGATAGATGGAATTGTCACCCGTCTCTGTCACACCGTTGAACATCTCCACCGCGCGGGTGATGAGGTGCTGATTTTCTCTCCAGAAGGCGGATTAACCGAATATAAAGGGTGCAAAATTTATGGGGTTGACGGATTTCCCTTACCCATGTACCCCGAATTAAAATTGGGTATTCCCAATCCCAGTATTGGTCATCAACTCGAAGCCTTCCAACCCGATCTGATTCATGCCGCTAACCCGGCTGTATTGGGCTTAGGCGGGCTATATTATGCCAAAAAGTTAAATTTACCCTTGGTGGCTTCCTACCACACCCATTTGCCCCAATATCTCCACCATTACGGCTTAGGAATGTTAGAGGAGTTATTGTGGAGTTTACTACGTTCCGGCCATAATCAAGCCGACTTAAATTTGTGTACCTCCACCGCCATGGTGGAAGAACTCCGCAGTCATGGGATTGAACGGGTAGACTTATGGCAACGGGGTGTGGATACGGAACTGTTTCAACCCCACCATGCCAGCGCCGAAATGCGCCATCGTCTCACTCAAGGTCATCCCGACTGTAATTTACTGTTGTATGTGGGACGTTTAGGGGCAGAAAAGGAAATTGAACGGATTAAACCCGTTTTAGCCGCCATTCCCAACGCTCGTTTAGCCTTGGTGGGAGATGGCCCCAACCGTCAAGCCCTAGAAGCCCATTTTGCTGGCACTCCCACCCATTTTGTCGGTTATCTGCGGGGAGAAGCCTTAGCATCCGCTTATGCCTCAGCCGATGCCTTTATTTTCCCCTCTCGCACGGAAACGTTAGGGTTAGTTCTCCTCGAGGCGATGGCAGCCGGAACCCCGGTCGTCGCGGCCCGTTCTGGGGGTATTCCGGATATTGTCACCGATGGAGTGAACGGTTATCTATTTGATCCAAGAGATGAAGATGGGGCGATCGCTGCCACGCAACGGTTATTTTCCCACGCGAGCGAACGAGAAACCTTGCGTCAAAATGCTCGTCAAGAGGCGGAACGATGGGGATGGCAAGCCGCCACCCAACAATTGCGACGCTACTATCAGGCCATTTTAAACCGCCAGGTGTTGCCCTCAGTTGCCTAGTTGGGATTAAGACTTTAGACTTGAAACAAGGATTAAGGAATTTCTTTCAGTAATCAGGAGTCAGTCATCCGTGATCTATGCTGTAATATATGCCTATGACTTACTGATTGCTGGCTATTCCTTGAGAAATTGCTAATTCTGATCACTGATTGCTAGTCTAAAACATGGCATTTTCCAACGCTGGTAGTATCCTCGCCACACTGACTCAGGTTGATCGGATGGGGTTGTTGGCAGATCGAGTTAAAAATCTGCCAGTTGGAGAGTTTATTTGCATTCTAGATTTCATTACAGCAGAATTTCAGCAGTTTCTGCGGGCAATTGACCTGATTAATAATGAAGCGATTGAAACCCTACTTGAACAATTACTTGATGCATTTACCCTCAAAATTGGTCAAATTTTAGCCGCAGATCAAACCACTATTTTTTTAATCAATACCGATAAAAATCAGCTTTGGTACACGACCCTGAATGAAGTAACAGGTCAAACCCAAGAAGTGCGATTACCGATGGATATCGGGATTTTAGGCTATGTGGCTCGCACTGGAGAATCTTTAAATATTGCTCAAGTTGAAGAGTGTAACTTATTTGATCCGCGAGTAGATGCACCACCCAATTATACAATTAAAAGTATTCTCTGTCTTCCCATTTTTAGTAGTCAGAATCCTCAAGAACCTGTAGCAGTTATTCGACTTTTAAATAAAACAGATAGCACACCTTTTACCCGAGAAGATGAGGAACAGTTTCGTTCTTTAGCGGACTCTGTGGGAATTATTCTGGAAAGTTGTCAATCCTTTTTTGTTGCCGCCCGCAATCAACGGGGGGTTTCAGCCTTATTAAAAGCCACCACAACCTTAGGACAAAGTTTAGATTTACAGTCTACATTATTAACTGTAATGGAATTGGCGCGGGATTTAATGCAAGCTGATCGCAGCACTTTATTTTTGTTTGATAAAGAAACCAACGAACTCTGGACAAAAGTTGCCAAAGCAGATGGCAAAACCATGGTTGATATTCGGATTTCAGCTGCAAAAGGCATTGCCGGTTATGTCGCTTCAACGGGTCAAGTCGTAAATATTAGTGATGCTTATACTGATCCCCGGTTTGATCCTGCAACCGATCAAAAAACAGGCTATCGGACTCGGAATATTTTGTGCATGCCGGTTTATAATGCCAAGGGGGAATTAATTGGGGTGACTCAACTTATTAATAAACATAAAGGCAGTTTTACCAATTCCGATGAAGCCTTTTTAAGAGCTTTTAATGCTCAAGCAGGGATTGCCTTACAAAATGCTCAGTTATTTGAGAATGTCATGGTAGAAAAACAATATCAAAAAGATATGTTACAAAGTCTTTCTGATGTTGTGATTTCAACCGATTTACAAGGCAAAATTGTGACGATTAATGATGCCGCTTTAGAACTCTTGGGTTGTCCACGCCGTAAAGCTAGTAATCATCTGGTTCGTCAGTATTGGGAAACCAAACTCATTGATCGCTACATTTGGGAGGTTGTACCCATTGAAAACTTACAGTTTCGTTTAGAAGATAGCCTCAAATATGCCTCTCGTTACTATGTGCCTGAACAAAATCTAACGGTGGGTTTAGTATTTCGAGAAGAAAATGAATTTGATAGTCATGATGAAATTCCGACGTTAGTAATTCCCGATCCTAATAATTCAGAATGTTATCTTCCTTGGGGATTAAACAATGATCCTAACGAACAGTTTGTTTATTATCGCAAAAATCATGTTCAGCAAATTGAAAGAAGTATTAACTTAACCGTTACCCCATTAACAGATACAGAAGGAAAAGTTCGAGGCGGCTTAGTGATTTTAGAGGATATTAGTCGAGAAAAACGGATGAAAACCACGATGTATCGATACATGACTCCCGGTGTGGCTGAACGGGTGATGGCACTGGGAGAAGATGCATTAATGGTCGGGGAACGGAAAGAAGTCACGATTTTATTTTCAGATATTCGGGGTTATACCAGCCTTACAGAAGATTTAGAAGCCTCTGACGTTGTGGCATTATTAAATCAATATTTTGAAACCATGGTTGAAGCGGTTTTTTCCCATGAAGGAACCCTAGATAAGTTTATTGGTGATGCCTTAATGGCGGTTTTTGGTGCCCCCTTGCCATTACAACAAAATCATGCTTGGATGGCAGTAAAATCGGCTTTAGATATGCGTCATCGTTTAAAAGAATTTAATCGATCTCGTCCCAATGAACCTCAAATTCGGATTGGCATTGGCATGAGTTCAGGAGAAGTGGTTTCAGGAAATATTGGTTCTCAAAAACGCATGGATTATACGGTGATAGGGGATGGTGTCAATTTAAGTTCTCGCCTTGAACAACTGACTAAAGTATATGGCTGTGATATTATTTTGAGTGAAATGACTTATGAGTTATGTAGTGATAAAATTTGGGTGAGAGAATTAGATAAGGTGCGAGTCAAGGGCAAGCGAAAAGCAGTGAGTATTTATGAACTGATTGAACAACGCAGTCAGCCCATTTCTCAAGAACATCAAGATTTTTTAGACTGTTATCATGCAGGCAGAAAAGCCTATTTAAGTCGGGATTTTAAAACAGCAATTCAATACTTTGAAACCGCAGAAAAAATGCGTCCCAATGATCGATCTATTCGACTGCATTTAATCCGATCACAAGATTATTTGGAAATTCCACCACCAGAAAGTTGGGATGGCATTCATACGATGACGGCTCCTTAAGAGAGCATCAATGCATACTTTCATACTTTTGTCAACTCCCCCTAAAAGCAAAGTGTTTAATCTATGGTCTTTCCTTGTGGCTTTTAATTCCCTTGAATTCAGTGATGTGACTACAATGCATACGATAGCATCAGGGTTTTAAGCCAATTAATCTCTGAAATCTATGTTTTAAGCATAAGTATAGCTAATTATAGCTTATAGCCTATATCTTACAAAACTGAACCCTGAGCTGTCAACCCTTGAAAAATCGTACAATCGTAGTCTAGAATTTTTCGTCATTATCTTAATATTAATTAATAAAAATATTAATATTAAATATTTTTCAAAAAATAAATAATTATTGCTTATATTTAAACGGAAGTCCACAAATTTAATAAAAAAGGGAGAAAAGCCAATAAACTGATAGAAATCTCTAGATAATTAATCTTTCATTGATATTAACAAAACTGCATAATCTTATAAATTTATCTGGTCATAAAATGTAGCTAAAACTACAGATCCTTTATCTGAATTAATCTAAGTTAAGTGTAATTCAGTCAGACTCAACAACTGATTTTATTCAAATTTTAATGTCTTGGACATTTCATCGAGGTCAAACCATGAAACTCAGTGCTCGTAATACCCTCAAAGGGACTGTTAAACAGGTCGTTACAGGAGAAGTTAATGCAGAAGTCATCCTTGAGGTTGCGCCTGGTGTAGAAGTTGTTTCTATTATTTCTAAAGCATCTGTTGAGGGATTAGGATTAACGGAAGGACAAGAAGCTTATGCCGTGATTAAAGCCACTAACGTGATGCTTGCTGTTGATTAAACTTTTATCCTTCAGTTTTTCCCTTATCATTTGAGGGACAATAATCGTTCTAAAGTTCGTTGATTCTCTACAGGTGTTCCCACTGTAATGCGTAAACCTCCTCCTGTATGACGAATTAACGTTCCTTGGCATTTAAGGAATTGCATCATTTCATCCAATATTTTATCGGCTGCTTCAACAGAATGGCTAGACTTTAAGCGAGCATGAATAAAGTTAGCAGAACTCGGAAAAACTTTAAGGATAGGATGATTAGAGAGTCGATCAATTAAATGATCGCGTTGTGCTAAAATTTCAGGAATTACGGATAACAATAGTTCTCGCTGCGTCATAGCAAATTCCGCCGCAAGTTGAGAAAATGTCGGTAAATTATAGGGTAAACGAACCTTCTCTAAAACAGCAACCAATTCAGGATGAGCAATAGCATACCCGACTCGTAACGCAGCTAAGCGAAATGCCTTAGAAAAGGTGCGTAAAATAATCCAGTTAGGGTGATGTTTGAGTTCATCTGCTAAAGTGGTTTGACCAAACTCAAAATAAGCCTCATCAATGACCACTAAAATATCTGGCGGTAACTGACGCAACCAGTTAATTTCAACGGGTGTTAAGGCGTTGGCTGTGGGAGAATTGGGATGAACAACAAAAACAACCCGAATGGGAGGATTTTGAGTTTGTTCAATTGCCGTTTGTGCCGCCGTTAAATCCATTTCAAAATGGTCAAGAGAACGTCCCACCTTCACCACGGGAATTCCTAACGTTTCTGCTAAAATGCCATACATGGAAAAAGTGGGATTTGCGACTAAAATTGCCCCTTCATTGCCTAAACAAGTAGCGATTAAAATTGAACGAATTAACTCATCAGAACCATTGCCAACAGAAATGTGATTCAGATTAATCCTAGATTCAGCCGTCGTAATATTAGAATTAACATATTGTGTAATCGCCTGTTTGAGTTTAAGATGACCGCCATCAGGATAGCGATTGGTTTCTACTTGATGATGATAAGTCCATGCTAGCTTTTGCTTTAATTCCTGAGGTAAGTCATAAGGACATTCATTGGTATCTAAGCGATCTATAATCATCTCAGAAACTGGACTTCCTGCTTCGCCACCGGGATGAGGGGTGTAAGCACTCAACTGGTTTAAATCATTTCGGACAAAAGGTAGCATAGACATTTAACAGCTCTCAATTCAAGCGCATAATTCATAATACTACAACTGGAGTTACATTGAAACAAAATTTTTGACAAGACTGCATTTTAACTCACCAAGCTGGAATCTTTCTTCAGGTTGCTCTCAAGTGGGCTGAGAATTGTCAGAAATCTCATGACAACCCTTGCAGTGGTAGAATTACTGATTCCCTGTCACAACCTCATCGTTGATTGTACTATAAAAGCCACAGTTTGATCAATTCTTCCCTGGGCATTTTCAGTAATTTTTCTGATGCATAAACATTAATCATTTTATTATATTAGACTTAGGTAAAAGTCAATCAGGAATAATAAGTCAATATTATTACTTCTGGAATCACTTAAATATTACTTGAAATTTTATCATTAATTCAAGCTCATCACTGAATAATCATGAAAAAAACAATTCATTTTATTCTCAACGGACTCATTCCCAAGCTCACAGAAAACGTTTCGACTGCCGCCCAAACGGTTCGAGATGGTGCATCAACCTTACTCGCACCGGGTGCAGGTTTGATTAACAAAAGCAATGGTGAAATTAGTCAAAACCCCCAAGCTTTTGGTTTTGCTTTTGAACATTTACAAGCCATTGGTTTTAACATTAATGCGGGATTAAAGCAATCAGATGCCCGTGCTTATCAAATTCCAGTCGATGGAACGAAAAAGTACAGTCCAGATATTTATGTTGATAAGGTCGGTCAAGTCATTGCAGAAATTCAAGCCAAAACGGGTTCAACAGACTATGTCAAAACAGAAGTGAATTCTCATCATTATTCGGGCAATATTCTGACAAATTCAGAAAATTTTGGGGTAAAAGGCACACAAATTATAATTGATGTTGATGGGATTCAAAGCTTTCCCGTTAGTCAAGAATTTGCTCAATGGGTTGCTGAAAATCCTTACTTAGCGGCTAACTTTATGGGGGCTGCGGCAACAGTAGGAGAAGTCGCGAGTGGTGGCATTCAAGGGGCAGTCATTAACGCCAGTATTAATATTTTAATGCAATCAATTAAAGCCTTAGGAGCTTATTGTAGAAATGAACAAGAACTTGCTCAAGCTGAATTATACAACCTCCTGCAACTTTCTATCGATAGTTTAAAAAGTGGCTGGATTCGAGGGGTAGCCATTAAAGTGATTCAAAAGTTAATGAAAGGAAATGCTTTTGCCGCCCTTGGCTTTACGGTGAGTGCCGAAGTGATTCCGGTTTTAATCCAAGTCATGCAGGATGAAATCACCCTTGAACAAGGGATTTCAAAAGTAGGAATTAAAGGATTGACTTCAGGTATGATTACAACAGTGGTGATTGTATTCCCCCCTGTTGGTATGATATTACTCAGCGGTGCTGTTCTTCAAGCCATTTGGGAAGAAGTTACACCCGAATGGAAACAATTTGTAGTGAAAACAGCACAAGTTACAGTTAATGCTACTCAAAAAGGGATAGAAACAGGAAACCAACATCTTCAAAAAAATCCTTTAGATTTTATCGGTAGTGCATCTGCTTCTTCTGTGACCTCTTCGGCTGAAATGCAAGCGCTTCAAAATGAGCTGGATTTGCTTTTGGAATAAATTAATATTTTCAACCCATTTGATGTATGATGACTCAATTTCAACCCGGACAAATCGTTAAACAAAATTACGGCGCAGTTGCCCATTATGCCATTGTTGTTGCGGAAAATCGTACGATTGGTTGGGTGAATACTTCTACCTTAGAAGTGAAACCGATTGAATCTCAAAATTGGCAATTGGTTAAAATTCGTGGCAAAGCGTTTGACTTTGAAACCATTAAACGGAATATCAAATCCTTTAAACAAGCTTTAGAAACTGGACAAATTCGAGGCTATCATCCCACGGAATTTAACTGTGAACATTGGGCGACATTAATGGTAACGGGTCGAGCCTATTCCACCCAATCTGGAACAGTGAAATTTAGCACTTCTACTATTGTTGGGGGCGCAATGATAGGTGTAGGAGCCTCAGCAGGGACTGTTGTTACTATCGTTTCTACGTTAGGGGTAGCGGCTTCGACTGGAACAGCCATTAGCTCCCTCAGTGGTGCGGCAGCCACCAATGCGGCACTGGCTTGGTTAGGAGGGGGGACTTTAGCAGCGGGAGGCGGTGGCGTAGCGGCAGGGACTACCATTGTTGCAGCCGTTTCAACAGGGGGTGCAGTTGTTGCCATTGCTGGGGTCGGTTTAATTACGAAGCAGGTTTGGGACAATCTTAACGAAGAACAACGTCAGGCTATCGTTGAAATCATCAATCAGGGCACACCCAATCAGATTAAAGTCGCCTATGGGGTTACTGTTGAAACCGCCCAGGAGATGTTGAAGACGGCATCAGGTTGGATGAACAAAAGTACATCAGCCATTCATCAATCCCTTGATAAAGTTATTCAAACTATTAAACTCCAACAACTGTTAAAAGATGACAAGAATCATCCCTATTTTATTTTATCAATTCTGCTAAAACAGTCATAATAAATCGGTGATTTTACCGAAATTAATTGATGAGGGGTTTGACCAAAAATCAGTAAATTTATCACTCTCATTTACCCTCTAGGTTGATTAAACTAAAAATAAGCTCAACAACCCGGTAAAAAGAGATGAAATTGAAAAATACTGTCTTATCTCTCGCTTCTTTTGTAGTAGTTTCAGTCGGATTTATTTTACCCGGATTTGCTAGTCCCCTCGGTGAAACCGCCAGACTATTCACCCGTGATATGGGTTCTCAAGTGAATATTCGTTCTGCTCCCACAAGTCAATCCTATTCTCCTCATTATGGATATGGTGGTGACCCAGTCGTTATACTGAATGAAGTGCTAGGAGACGATGGTTATTACTGGTATTATATCCGATTTTCAGCTTCTCAAGCAGAAGGTTGGGTTCGAGGAGACTTTATTACATTCGATCACTAATTGTTTTCTGATTAACAGATTTTCATCCTAGCTAATATCATGTCCGGTTGAATACTCAATATATTTGCTTCTGATGGGGAGTAGGGTGTGGGGTGTGGGGTGTGGGATTAAAACATCTCGTCTGAGTTAGCATTTCTAGTTTTATGATGACTAATTATCCGGACTTGATATAATTTTTATTCTTTCCTCATTGATCCTCTATCTTCATGACAGAGGATTTTATTGTTAAAATAACAGCTATATTCTCATATAAATTGAAATTTTAAATTCTGAGTAGTTGCCATTAACTTTTGTTTATTAAATTCTTTGTCAGCTATTTTTTATTAAGGCTTTTTGATGAAATAAAAATGACGTTATTTTGAAAAGATATCTAACTTCAAAAAAATCTTTATACAGAAAAATTTTAATCTGATATTGATTTCAGTTATTCAGCGATCTTGATGAAATTCCTTTATAATTTGTGTTTTGCTGGGGAATGACTGGCAAATGCTTAGAAATCTCTTGTTATTGCAGTTTTTAAAAACCTTCAAAAGAATTGCTGCTTTCGACGTATAATAGAAAAAAGAATCAATTTACCAATAAGGGAGAGAGAGAATGGGCTAGTAAAAGATCTCTTTCCCTTGTTGCTCTTGTTTTATTCTTGTTGGAGAACGATTACCCATGGTGGCACAAGTTTCTGAAAAATACGAAGCTAAAACTCAAGAAATTGCTCAACAACTCCTGAAGACAACCCAGGAGAAAAAACGCTCTTTTTTGGGACAATTGCAAAATCAAATGCGGCTGGATGATAAACTCTTAGATTGGACAATGTCCAACCCCGGATTACGAGTCCAATTATTTCATTTTATTGACTGTTTACCAGCCCTACGGAGTAAACCGGAAATTGCAGCCCATTTACAAGAATACCTCACCACTGAAGCCGTTGAACTGCCTGATTTACTCAAAAACCTGTTAAACTTCGCCAACCCAGATTCTACTGCAGGTAAACTTGCAGCCACAACGGTTGCTCCTGCTGTTGAAACCCTGGCTCACAAATATATCGCAGGAGACACAATTCCGCAAGTGATTAAGACCTTAGAAAAACTGCGGAAAGATAAATTAGCATTCACAGTTGATTTGTTGGGAGAAGCCGTTATTACGGAAACTGAAGCCCAAGCTTATCTCAATAGCTATCTGGAATTAATGGAAAAATTGAGTGAAGCCGCAAAAAAATGGTCTCCTGTTCCTCAAATTGATCAAGCAGATGGTGAACCCCTTTCAAAAGTACAAGTTTCAGTTAAATTAACAGCCTTTTATTCTCAATTTGATCCCCTTGATGCCAAAGGTAGTGAAGAAAAAGTTAGTGAACGCATTCGGATATTATTACGGCGGGCAAAAGAAGTGGGGGCTGCGGTTCATTTTGATATGGAACAATATGCCTACAAAGATATCACTTTGAGTATTCTGAAAAGCCTATTAATGGAAGAAGAATTTCGTAATCGTACCGATATAGGCCTGACCATTCAAGCTTATTTACGAGATTCTAAAAAAGATATTGAAGGCCTTATTAAATGGGCAAAATTACGAGGTTTTCCCGTCACCGTTCGATTGGTCAAAGGGGCTTATTGGGATCAGGAAACTATCAAAGCCATGCAAAATGACTGGCGTCAACCTGTGTTTAATGATAAAGCAGCCACTGATGCTAATTTTGAAGAAATCACGCAATTGATGTTAGAAAATCATCAATACATTTATTCAGCCATTGGCAGTCATAATGTCCGTTCTCAAGCCAAAGCCATTGCGGTTGCCGAAACCTTAAATGTTCCACGTCGTACCTTTGAAATGCAGGTTTTGTATGGCATGGGGGACTCCCTCGCAAAAGCATTAGCCCAAAAAGGATATCGGGTGCGGATGTATTGTCCTTATGGGGATTTATTGCCGGGAATGTCCTATTTAATTCGACGCTTATTAGAGAATACAGCCAATAGTTCATTCCTGCGACAAAGCCAAGAAGAACGCCCAGTTGCCGAACTGTTAGCCCCGCCTCAAGGGAATGCTGAAAGCAGTATTTCTCAAACTTGGAAACCGGTTTTTTCCAATGCCGCCGATAGTGATTTTTCTGACTCCTTTCAACGGGAAAAGGCATTAAAAACTTTAGACACCATTCATTCCCAACTGGGGCAAACTTATCTGCCTTTAATCAATGGTCAACGGGAAAATACTGAGATTTTAGTAGACTCCGTGAACCCTTGTAACCCAACAGAAATTGTTGGAAAAATTGGCTTAATCAGTCTTGAACAAGCTGACATTGCCATTCAAGCGGCGAAAGATGCTTTTCCAGCTTGGAAACGCACTCCCGTCCGAGAACGGGCAGGCATTTTACGCAAGGCCGCTGAATTAATGGAACAACGGCGTTATGAATTGTGTGCTTGGATGGCTTATGAAGTGGGTAAAACATTATCACAATCTGATCCAGAAGTTTCGGAAGCCATTGATTTTTGTCGCTATTATGCCGATGAAATGGAACGCTTAGATCAGGGATATGATTATGATACGGCTGGAGAAACCGACCGCTATCATTATCAACCTCGTGGTATTTCTGTTGTCATTTCTCCCTGGAATTTTCCCCTTGCTATTCCAACCGGGATGACCGTTGCATCGTTAGTGACAGGCAATTGTACTCTGTTAAAACCGGCAGAAGTCTCCTCCGTTATTGCCGCAAAAATTGCTGAGATTTTAGTGGATGCTGGCGTTCCAAATGGCGTATTTCAATATATTCCCTGTAAAGGTTCAACCGTCGGTTCTCATTTGGTGAAACATCCCGATGTTCACATGATTACCTTTACCGGTTCTCAAGAAGTGGGCTGTCAAATTTACGCTGATGCCGCCATTTTACGCCCTGGACAAAAACATTTAAAACGAGTCATTGCCGAAATGGGGGGTAAGAATGCCATCATTATTGATGAAAGTGCCGACCTCGATCAAGCGGTTGCTGGGGTAGTTTATTCTGCCTTTGGTTATAGTGGACAAAAGTGTTCTGCCTGTTCCCGCGCTATTGTGTTAGAACCGGTTTATGATGCCTTTGTCAAGCGGTTAATTGAAGCAGTGCGATCGCTTAACGTCGGAGATGTGACCAATCCTAGCACGTTTGTAGGGCCGGTGATTGATGCTAAAGCCCAACAACGGATTAAAGAATACATTGAAACGGGTAAACAAGAAGGCGAACTTGCTATTCAAGTGGATGCACCAGAAACAGGATATTTTGTGCCACCGACAGTTTTTAAAAACATTTCTCCTAATGCCAAAATTGCCCAAGAAGAAATTTTTGGCCCTGTTTTAGCAATCATTAAAGCTGAGAATTTTAACCAAGCGATTGAGATAGCCAACGGCACAAACTTTGCGTTAACTGGGGGATTATATTCTCGGACACCCTCTCATATTGAACAAGCCAAAGCGGATTTTGAAGTCGGAAACTTGTACATTAACCGAGGCATTACTGGGGCAATTGTTTCTCGTCAACCCTTCGGCGGCTTTAAGCTTTCTGGCGTGGGTTCTAAAGCGGGGGGGCCTGATTATCTATTACAATTCCTCGAACCGCGTACCATTACAGAAAATATTCAGCGTCAAGGTTTTGCACCGATTGAAGGATTTGAATAATCTGTAATATTGAGTAGGGGCATGACCAAAGTGTTGTGTCCCTACATCAGCTTAAAAGTTATTTGATAATATAAAAATCTGACTAAAATGTGGCAAATTTATCCAGGTCATCCATTTATTTTACAAGGATTTGAAGCTAAATTTTATTTAGAGTTAATATATGGCTTCTTAAATCTATTTCTTGAGGCTGCCGATGAGAACTTAGAAGCATCAGATTGTGATGTGTCTACAGGCTGCATTATCTTAGATAATGCTACAGTTAAACAAAAAGTTTACTTAATTAGCTTTTGTCTTTCAGCCTTACTTGATCCCAACATTCCTCCCCCTCAATTAACACATATTTTAGAAGCAACTGTTTATCTGCCCTTTGCTTATCTACAAGAAGAAATTGAAAAGGAAATAGAAAATCAAGAATATATAATGAAACAAGAGAATGATCGACAGAATTATTGGGAAGATTACTTTTCTTTGTTTTATTATCGTAGAATGGCTGACCAAGCATATCGCCAGCTAATTCTGCCATTGAATATTGCTTTGGATATTACCCACAGTCAAGATTTAGAAATGGAAACAGTGGAAGAATTTCAGCAATATTACCAAGAAATTTTATCATTTAGTTATGAATCAACTGATTTGCAAGAATGGACAGACAGAATAACAAGTCTAGCTCATCATTCAGTTTTAGGTGATGATGAAGACTTTCAAATTACTTCTATTGCTCCTCAACTGGTAGATGGTGCAACCGATGTTGCACTCAATATGGGCATAACAGATGAATACTTAAGTAATAAATTACCAAATGTCTCAGATGAAGAATACGAGGAAGCACTGAAAGTTATTTATAAATATTATGATCAAATATGCCGCTCAATATTATGGAACAACGCATATTTTTGTATTTTTGTCAACCCCGTGCAACATCAGCTTAGAAAACACACGTTCTTTCTCTCTAGTTTTGAGGTCACTTCAACTGAGTCTAATGGTGATGGTTGACTCGCTACTATCAGGGTTTGAAGCGGATATCAGCTATTATTTAATTGGGTAAAGAGCTTGTAGGCACTATCATATCCAATTTTACCTCTTATCCTATATCATACAAAATCTCACCTCTAGCTGTCAACCCCTGTAAACTCGTGCAATCATCATGGATAATTTTTCGTTACAATGTCATGATTTTTTTTAAACAATATAAAATTTTAATCAATTTAACTTTCAAGTTAAGTAAAGTTGATATTTCATCAACTTTTCCTCGGTGGTGTTTCCATAAATCTTACAATTTAGCAGAAATCTTAGATCATCATTTTTATCCGGGAGAAGTCAGTGAGTTATTAAGTAAATGGGAAGACTAGGGGAAAAGAAGGTATTTTACCGGGATTTGTGTTAGATCTGACTGAAGTATGGAAGGGATCGAAAAAGCTAGAAAAACTTTTAATTTTTATTGATATTTAAAAACTGAAAGTATTGAAAATAAACTTAAACACAAAGCTTCCCGGAAATTGAAATCACATCGGAAAATGATCCGGTTTTCTAACCCTGACCCCTGAACAAGAGAATTCAAAGCGTCATTTTGCATCTAACCTGGAGAACATCGATGAACTTAAAGTTAAAGTTAGGAAGATCTGTATTTATACTTTTGCCTATGGGAATGGGAATCAGTGCTGCGATCGCTTTCACGAGCCTGCCCAGTTTAGCCCAAATTAACTTAGCAATCTTACTGGAAATTTTAGGGGGTGAAAATGAAGTGTTTATTGAAGATCAAGTCGCTCAAGAAAGTGATGATGCCACCTTAGGAGAAGAAGTTCGCACAGAACAAGCCCGTGCACAATTAAGCTTTAATAATGGGGCCGCCGGACGGATTGATGAAAATTCTTCTATTATTGTAGGTCAATGTATTGAAGTTGAACAAGGGGCGTTACTGGCTTCTGGCCCTGCCAATGGCTGTGTATCAGACTTCGCGGTGGGGGTGGAAGGAACGATTTATTTAATGCAAGTCGATCAGGATAATATTGGTCAAATTAATGTGTTAGAAGGTCAAATTCAACTGCGAAGACAAGATAACTTAGAAAATCCCAATCCCCTGATTATTGAAGCGGGACAAAAAGCAACTGGTTTAGTGCAGGATTTAGCCCTAGAAAATGTGGTGATTGAACCCTTAACCAAAGAAGAATATGAGGCGATTATTACTAGTCCCCTATTTCGGGACTATGAAGAACCACTCCCCGATGAAGATAAAATTAACGAGGTTTGTGAACGTCTGTATGGCGATTGTCTGGCAGTGGGGAGTGAACCGCCAGAAACGGGGACTGAAACCCCAATTCGGGGTTTATGGTAACTTACAGTCACTTGTTCGAGTGACTGGCAATAGTTAAAATTTCTTATAAGATATTAGCTATAGCTGTCCGGAGGTGAAATCATACAATGGCATCTTTACCCACTGCATCCTGTGAGCGTCGCCATGCTATTGTCATGGGCGCAAGTATGGCAGGATTACTAGCAGGTCACATTTTACTCAATCATTTTGATCGGGTGACCATTGTCGAACGCGATCGCCTCTCAGATGAATCTGAACCCCGTCCCGGTGTACCTCAGGGAACTCATGTTCATGTGTTACTGGCGCGAGGCCAGCAGATTTTAGAACAATTATTTCCGGGTTTTATCGCAGAACTGGTCGAGGCAGGCGCACCGAAAGTTAACTGGACAGCAGAATGTCCTGTCTATAGCATTTACGGTTGGCATCCTCGGTTTTTTTCTGATCTCGTGACTTATACTTGCAGTCGCTGTTTTTTAGAGTTAAAAATACGGCAGCGGTTACAGCAATTTGATCGGTTGCAATTTTTGGATCAATGCCGTGTCAGTGAGTTAATTACAAATTTAGATCATACTGAAATAACTGGGGTAGAAGTTTATCATCTTCAAACCCAACAAACGGAAACTTTAGAGACTCAGTTTGTGGTTGATGCCACCGGACGCAACTCCAATGTCCCCAAATGGTTGACGCAGTTAGGATATGAACCACCGCAAGAAACAGTCATTAATGCCTTTTTAGGATATAGCAGTCGTTGGTATCAGAAACCAGATGATTTGAACGTAGACTGGAAAGCATTGTTGATTGAAAACTTAGCCCCTGATCAAGGACGGGGCGGGTTATTATATCCGATTGAAGGGAATCGCTGGATTGTCAACCTATCGGGTTTGGGCGGAGATTATCCCCCGACAGATGAAGCAGGTTTTCTGGAATTTGCCCGTAGTTTACGCCATCCCCTGATTTATGATGTGATTAAAAACGCTCAACCCCTTTCCCCAGTTTATCCCTACCGCCGCACGGAAAATCGTCTGTATCATTACGAAAAGTTAACCCGACTGCCTCAGGGGTTAGTGATGTTAGGAGATGCCGTTTGTGCCTTTAACCCTGTTTACGGACAGGGAATGACCACCGCTGCATTAGGGGCGTTAACCTTAGATGAATGTTTACAGTCTCACAAACAACTTAAAGGCTTAACGCAAACCTTCCAGAAAAAACTGTTTAAAGTGATTCAAGATCCCTGGTCAATGGCAACGGGAGAAGATGTTCGCTGGCCGGCTACAGAGGGAGGCGAAACCAATTGGATCAGCAACTTCAGTCGAGGTTATTTTAATCAAATGCTACTGATTATGAAAGATAACCCTGATTTATATCAAACCTTTACAGAAGTCATTCACATGGTCAAACCCCCAACCGCTTTTTTCCAGCCTCAATATGTGGTTAAAGTGATTGCTAGTTTGTTTCAAAGGCGTTCAAATCAAACGGAAATTACTCCTAATGCAACAGAGTTAAGCAGCCTAGGGTGATGGGTTACGGCATAAATTAAAACTTGTATGTTTTCGCCCAATCCATTCTGTGCCTAACCCGTCCTACAAAGAACTGTTTACAGATTTGGTACGTCATTGACGCACCCTACAAAAAACTCTTGCCTACACCCCAAACCCTACACCCTATTCCCTAATAACGAATAACACCCTTTAATCAATATGAAAATTGAAAGGTAAACGGGTATAAATTCCACGGGAATCATTCATAGCTTGTAAAGCAGCTAGTTCTTTTTGAAGCTTGAGAAACTCTTGAGTAAGGGGGTCAAGCTTCGGGAAGGCTTCTGTTACTTTTGTTCCCGATAAATTCTCAAAAATTCGCTCTTCTAACGTTCGGCTTTTTGGATATTCCACTATTTTCCAATCTTCTCCTAATTCAGCAATGTCAGCCGCCGCTAAAATGGCATCTTCTATACCCCCTAATTCATCCACTAAGCCGATTTCTTGAGCATCGATACCAGACCATACTCGTCCTTGGGCAATTTCTTCCACTTTTGATTTAGACAATTGACGAGATTCTGCAACTTTAGTAATAAATCGCTCATACACTAAATCCACCATTTTTTGAATTTGAGCCAATTCTTCCGGGGTTTTAGGACGAATACTACTGGTTAAATCTGCAAATTTTCCAGTTTTGACACTATCCCAAGTAATTCCATTTTCATTGGCAATTTCTTGAACATTAAATAACAAGCCAAATACTCCAATAGATCCGGTAATGGTATTCGGTTCTGCAAAAATTTTATCACCTGTTGTTGAAATCCAATAGCCTCCAGAAGCGGCTAAATTACCCATAGAAATAATTACCGGTATATCTTCTGCTTGAATTAGTTCAATTTCTCGACTAATCACTTCTGAAGCCGTAGCGCTTCCCCCCGGACTATTGACTCGTAAAACCAGCGCTTTAACATCTTCATCAAATCGAATTTTTTGTAACTGTTTGGCAATGCGATCGCCTCCAATTTGCCCACTAACCCCTTGCCCTTCAACAATAGCCCCTTCTGCATAAACAATCGCAATTTCATTATTACTATTCGTCTCTCTTTGCTTAGCTTCCACCACTTTTGATGTGCTTGAATAGGATTTGATACTCATCTGACGAAAGAGTTTATCCTCTTCTTCTGACTCTTCCGTTAATGCTTTAAAATCAGTCACCACCTCATCAAAATAAGCCACTTTATCTACTAGCTGTTGTTGTTGAGCTTCTGCCGCCACCAAAATACCTTGACTGTTCACAATTTGCCCAATTTGAGCCGGACTTAAATTCCGACTGGAACTAATTGAACGAACATATTCTCGCCAAAGATCATTTAAAAGCTGTTGAGTTTGTTCTCGGTTTTCCGGACTCAATTCTTTCCGTAAAAAAGGTTCAACGGCTGATTTATATTTACCCACTCGTGTGACTTGAACCCCTACTCCATACTTATCTAAAGCTCCTGTTAAGAAAGTAACCTGAGCACTTAAGCCATTCATTTCTAAGGAGCCTAAGGGGTGAATAACGACTGTATCGGCAACAGAACTCAAATAATATTCTTGTTCTGTCCAATCAATATCATAAGCAATAATTGGCTTACCCGATTCTTTAAATTTTTCCAGGGCTTCTCTCACTTCTTTGAGGTTCGCAACCCCGTTACTGGTGGGAATATTTCCCCCTTTTAAATACAAGGCAACAATTCGATCATCTTGACGGGCTTCTTCTAAACTTTCAAGTAAGTTTCGCAGTTGAATTTGATTGGGAATTGACTCAGCTACTGCTTGCTCAAACAGTTCACCCGTGCTATATTCAGGGTCAGCATCGGTAATATTTAAAGAGAGATCAAATACCAAGACGGATTTATCTTTAACTTTTGGTCCTGTGTCTTGTGAAGCCGCAGAAACAACCAAGAAAACCAGTCCTCCAACCCCCATCGTGACAATCAGGGCAAGTCCTAATAAATTTCCAACTAAACTGGCAAAGGTATATTTTAAAAAGTCTTTCATAGGAATTAAAAAAAGGAGTGAGTTGGGATCTTGTAACTAGATTGAAATTAATATCAATTAAAATTGAACCCTAGCCTAGTATCCCATTCTTTAATTTTAACTAATTTTCTGACTTTGAGGTTGAATGACTTAAGATCAAATTAAGGCTTTCCGGGTTCCAAGTGTAGTTTGCCATGTCATTGGGCCAGAGGACTTCGGTAGGAGTTGCTAGCTTCAAACTATTTTGATTCAGGTGCTGATATAAACCGACAAAATCTCCCACTTCTAAGTTATTTTTAAGAAAAGTTTGCCGCAGCAGTTCGATGGTAAACATCATGTTATGGGCTTCAAAACTCCCTTGAGGAAATAAACGAGGAAATTTTAAGAATTGAATATCTTGACGATTGGTTTTTTCTGCAGTAATTCCTAACTTTTCGGGTAATGGATCGCCTTCAATATAAACCATAATATATTTTGGCCCCTTCACCCACTGGGAATAACCATTTCCAAATGTAAAAATATTCACAAATTTACGACTTTCTTCTTCCCATTTTATTTCCTGTTTTTGCTGTTGTTTAAAATTAAAATATCCGGCGGAAGAATTAATAAATTTTCGTTTGGCTCTTTGGAGGGCACGTCCGAGTAAAATAGTGCCGTGACTATCACCGGAAAAATTAATCACTTTCTGCTTTTGAATGGCATTTAGAATGAGCAGAGCCGTATTTTCAATTACAGGACTGTTTAATAAACCTAAGCGGTGAATGGCGGCATCAATCCAGTCTAAATAAGGATTAATAAACTTTAAAATGGGTTTTTCTTTGAGGAAAGAGCCATTATTTAAATTTGCAATTCCTGTCCTCAGTCGTTGTGCATATCGACGACTGCGCTTAGAAGATTCAGCAGCAACTTGACCTAACCCAGGAATAAAAATTGCAAACAGTTCTTGTCGATCTCCTTCAGGGTAATAGGTAATTTCTGTTTCTATTTTCTCTAACGGTTGGTCTGCATCAATCACATCATCAAAGTCAAAGATTTGTTCAGTTCCTGGATTTTGAAACTGTCCATCATACTTTTTATCTGAAAATAAAAATTCGATCAGCCAGCGCCAGTAGGAAGATTGAATCGGTTGAGGGTTATGTTTATTTTTCATTGAAATTGAGATAGAATAACAGTTAACTAATGGAAAGCAGATAAGCTTCATGCAGTTTAATATTCGGAATAGTTAACCGCACCGTTTCATTGGTGACTGCAATTTGCTCTTGCTTCAAAGTGGTGAGTTGCTGAATTACTTTTTCTTCAGCATTAGGAATTCTTTTAATGGTAAATGTGAGGGGTTGTCCAGATTGAGCTAAGCCTAATTGTTGCAAATTTTTTAAGGTTAAAACAACCGCTGAGGTTCCCGGTGAATTTCCTTGTTGAAAATAGCCAAACAGAACTTGAGCCTGTTTTGTGCCATCAGATTGACTGGCTAAAGCCACCACTTTAGGATTATTAGAACGGCTGACAACCCGAGAATTAAAGCCATCTGCATAAGCTTTATACACCCACCAACCGGCGCGAGGCGCAGCTTGTCCAGGGGTAACTAAACCATCCAAACTTTCATTAAAACAGTTATTTTTACCGCCTGCATTCGGTGTCCAACAGGCTTTACAAGCCCCATCTGCTTTGCCTTGTTCGGTGTAATAAAGATATCCTAAAATCTCAGCCGGACGATATTGCGCCGTTGGCCCGATAATTTCATTCACGTATAATTTTTGTATCTTGAGACTGCTATATTTGGGGTTTTGCTGAAAGGATTTTCTGGCATCATTAATATGACCTGTAATAGAAGCAATGGCGTTATCATTGAGTTCATGCCAAGATAAGAAATTAACTTCTAGGTTATTATCTTTACAATAATCTAGGAATTCTGTAATAAAACCTTTATCATATTTCGTAATACTTGGCCCCCCAATTATTGCGGTTGGCCCTAATTCTTGTCGTAAAACGGTGTAAGCCCGTTTGTAAGTTTCAAAAAACTGTTGACGACTACCATTCCAAAAGGGATCTTTTAAGTCGGGTTCATTCCACACATCCCATATTATTTTCTTGTTTTTATGTTGTTGGGCTAATTTTTTGACATGAGCTTCCCAGGCGGGATAGTCTTTATAGGGCCAGGGTCGGTTGCCTTTTCCGTACCCCCAAGTATCACTCAATAACAGTTGAAATTGGGCATTTAATCCGGTTAATTTAGGATAGGCATTAAACCAAGACGTTCGCCATAAATTGGGTTGTAAGGGTTGAATAATACTCTCTGGAGGGTTTTCGGCAGTTGCCCCATATAAAAAGCCACTCATGGAATGAATGTCGGTTTGACGGTTGGCAAAATCCACTTCAATTTGGGCTTGTTGTTGTCCCAATACTGGTAAGGGGTTGAAACTAAGAAAAACAACAGTAAGGAGGGTTATTAGGCTGAGTAAAAGCCAGCGAAATCTATTTTGATTGAAAAAGGTTAACATTGCAATTGATAATAAAGTAGGAATATTCTCAGCACAGTAGGTTGGGTAGAATGAAATGAAACCCAACAACATCAGGCTCAACTTTTGCTGGAGTTGGGTTTCGCGTTTCCCTCAACACCAACCTACGAAAATATAATCTCTTTCCTCTATTAATTAACGCAATGTGACAAATTCCTCACCACTGGTGGGGTGAATTCCCATGGTGTCATCAAAGTCTTTTTTGGTAGCTCCCATTGTAACAGCTACTGCAATCCCTTGAATCAATTCAGCGGCATCTTTGCCCACCATGTGCGCCCCTAATACTTTATCTGTATTTTGCTCAACAATCAGTTTCACCATTACTTTTTCATCGGCTCCGGTTAAACTATGATACATGGGCTTAAACCGGGCTGAATAACATTTAACGGAGTCACCAAATTTCTCTCTGGCTTCGGCTTCTGTCATGCCAATTGTAGCGGCTTCAGGGTCAGAAAAAACAGCGCTTGCAATATTGTTATGGCTGACATAAGAGGGTTTACGACCAAATTCAGTATCAGCAAAAGCCCGACCTTCAGCAATCGCAACAGGGGTTAAATTGATCCGATCTGTACAATCTCCGACGGCATAAATATGAGATTGGTTGGTGCGACTATCGACACTGACTTTAATCGCTCCATTTTCGGTTTCAATTCCTGCATTTTCTAACACTAATCCGGACAAATTAGGTACCCTTCCCGTGGCACAGAGTAAAGTATCAACAATTAAAGGTTCTGAATTTTCTCCCGTTAATGTCAGTTTTAAACCGCCCTCAACTTTCTCGATTTTTTCGATACTACTATTAATTCGGAATTGAATTCCATGTTTGATCATGCCTTCTTGAATATTACTACGGATATCTTGATCAAAGCCGCGTAAAATCAGATCTCTGCGAATAATTTGGGTCACTTCTGTCCCTAAACCGTTCATAATTCCGGCAAATTCCACCGCAATATAACCGCCTCCCCAAACCGCCATCCGTTTCGGTTGTTTTTCTAAATTAAACATTTCGCGAGAGGTGATGCCATGTTCAACCCCTGGCACGTCTGGTTTAACCGGGTGTCCCCCCACTGCAATTAAAATTTTATCGGCGGTAATTTTGCGGTCGCCCACTTCCAGAGTATGGGGATCAACAAACTTAGCATAACCTTCAATCAGTTCTACCTGATTCTTTTCTAAAAAGCTAATATGAAGTTGGCTCAATCGTTTAACTTCTTGATTGACCACCTTGATGAGTTTCTGCCAGTCAAAGCTAGATTCTACCGGACTCCAACCGTAACCCACAGCATCTTGATAGAGATGGGAAAACCGAGAAGCATACACCATCAACTTTTTAGGAACACAACCCCGAATGACACAGGTTCCCCCCACCAGATCGTGTTCAGCGATCGCCACTTTTGCTCCATAAGATGCCGCCCGTTTTGAGGCGGCTAGCCCTCCAGAACCCGCACCAATCACAAATAAATCATAATCGTAAGCCATTTTCTACCGCCTTCTCACAATAAAATTTACATTTTTTTCCAATTTACACTCTCATTAGTTTAGCGAACTCTTGAGGATCTGCCTGTCGCTAAATTATGAAATCCTCGATTTGATCAGTGCCATGAATTCAACTCGTTTGCTCAAAATTAGTAAGTACCTCAGTAAACATTTGCGCCACCAACCCCAACGCCTGGGACTTCAACTAGAAGCTGGTGGTTGGGTCTCTGTAGAACAGTTACTGGCAGCTTGTCGAACTCATCAGTTTCCCCTTTGTCGAACTGAACTGGAGGAAGTGGTTTGTCAAAATGATAAACAACGATTCTCTTTTGATGAGAAAAAAACTAGAATTCGTGCAAACCAAGGTCATAGTGTGACGGTTGATTTACAGTTAGAACCGAGAATCCCACCGAGTGTACTCTATCACGGTACGGGTCAATCTTTAGTGGAGTCGATTCAAAACTATGGACTGTTAAAAATGTCCCGTCATCATGTCCATTTATCCCCAGATATTGAAACCGCTTATCAAGTCGGAACTCGCAAAGGTCATCCAGTCATTTTTAAAATAGATACCCTAGCAATGGATCAAGCTGGTTTTATCTTTTATTGTGCCGATAATGGGGTATGGTTAACCGATTTTGTGCCTTCAGAATATCTTCAATGGATCATCGCAGATAATGAATAATTAATGACTACAATAATTCAACTCAATTCTTAACTTAAAAGAAAAACCATGTTTAAACTTATAGAAAGATTAAACCGACTGGAACAATTCATTGATTCTCAAGATTTATCTGCAATTGATTCTGATCAAATTTTAATGATGAATGGTGTAAGCTGGAAAGTTTACGAAAATTTATTAAACAATTTGCAGGATAATCCTGAATTTAGAATTAAGTATTTAGAAGAAACTTTAGAAATCATGTCACCCAGCCGCCGTCATGAATCAGATAAAAAGCGAATTGCATTATTAATAGAAACCTATTTTATCGAAAAAGATATTGATTTTTATCCGCTGGGTTCAACGACATTCAGAGAACAGTCTGTTGCTAGAGGAATTGAACCAGATGAGTGCTACTGCATTAATTCTGAAAAATCTATTCCTGATATTGCCATTGAAGTAGTTATTACAAGCGGTGGGATTAATTCTCTGGAGGTTTATCAAGGTTTAAATGTTCCTGAAGTTTGGTTTTGGCAGAAGGGTAAATTTTCATTATATTCTCTACAAAAGGATGGTTATCAACTAATTGAGCGAAGTCTATTTTTACCCGAATTAGATTGTAAACTGTTAGCAGATTACGTTCTATCTTCTGCTCAACCCAAGGATATTGTGTTGGAGTTTCGGCAAAGATTAAAAAACAGCTAATGCATAATAAAAAAGTATCTAAACTAACTTTCCGAGATCATTGGTGAACGGTGCTTCCAATCAATAATTGCTGCTGTTAATCCTTCCAAAGTATACTCAGTGGCTTGAAGATCATATCTACCAAAATACTCCTGACAAGATTCAGAGGTTTGTGGTCCAATTGAGGCAAGAAAAACGCGATCTAAATTGACTTGAAATGATTGAATTAAGTGATAAAAGTTTTTCACCGTCTTAGAACTAGCAAATGTAATAATATCAATTTTGTGCTGTTGTAAAGCCTCTAAAACCTCAGGATCAATAGTTTCTGGACAGCCAGACTCGTAAGCAGGAACCTCAACCACTTCTGCTTCTTTTGCAGTTAATTCTTGCACTAAAATTTCTCGTCCTCCGGTTTCGACCCGAGGAAATAAAATCCGTTTTTTATCTAATGATTCCGGAAACTCTTCTACTAAAGAATCAGCCACAAAATCAGTAGGAATCAAATTAGGTTTTAAGCCCTGTTGTTTTAATATTGCTGCTGTTTTCTTCCCCACCACTGCAATTTTAACAGCAGCTAAATCACTGATAGTTTTGCCTTGTTCAAATAATCGCTTAAAAAAGAACTCTACCCCATTTGCCGAGGTTAAAATTAACCAATCAAATGTCTGTAAGTTGGCGATCGCTTGATCCAACAGTTCCCAACTCGAAGGGGGATGAATCACCAACGTTGGCATTTCCATCACCGTTGCACCTTCTGCTTCTAAAAGTTGACTAAATTGACTGGACTGTCCCGCTGATCGAGTGACTAAAATGGTTGTTTTATCAAGGGGTTTTAAAGGAGTAAAATGATTCATAAAAGCTTATTCTTTAGGTTTGAGAAACTCTCGTAACCGCACCACTTCCCCCACCACAATTACACAAGGAGACAGAGTTTGATGGGCGGTTTTTCTTACAATATCATTTAACGTTCCCACCCAGACCTGTTGCTGAGGACATCCCCCAGAACGGATAATGGCAATGGGTGTCTGAGGCGATCGCTGATGTCGTTGCAGTTGATGGACAATTTCAGCTAAATTCCGTCCTCCCATTAACATCACTAGGGTGTCCATTTGGCTGATCCGTTCCCAGTCTAAGGCTTGGGGATCGTGGGCGGTCATCACTGCGAAACAGTTACTCATCACCGCATCCGTGAGGGGAATATAAGCCAGTAACGGCGCAGCCAACGCCGAAGAAATCCCCGGCACCACTTCAAAGGCACAATTGGCCGCAGTTAAGGCCTGAATTTCTGCGCTAGTGCGTCCAAAAATAAACGGATCGCCCCCTTTAAGACGGACAACTTGCTTACCCTGTTGACAATAATTCACCAATAAACGATTAATTTCCCCTTGAGGTGTACTGGGTTTTCCCCCCCGTTTTCCTACATTCAACTGTACACAATTACTGGGAACCCAATCTAAAATTGATTCATCTACTAACGCATCATAAACTAAGACTTCTGCTAACTGAATCAGTTGTTGCGATCGCACCGTTAAATAATCGGCAGTTCCTAACCCCGCACCCACGATATAGACTTTTCCAGTTTTAATAGTCATAATTTTTTTGATTAATCAATTAACCGCAATCGACCTCTCCCCAGCCCTCTCCTTGTAGGAGAGGGAGCAAAAAGAATACTTTGTATGATTTGGAGTTTCAATAGTTTATATTTTAATCAGGAAATAAAATAAATAAAGAAGTAATCGCTTGAACTCCTAAAACCATAATTACTGCACCCGCCGCCAATAAACTAATCGGAATTAAAAGCCTTTGTGTTAATTGGAGTTTTTGTTCCAGTTCTTTTTGATAATAAACCGCCAATTTTTGAACCGCTAACTTGAGATGACCCGTTTCTTCTCCGGTATGAATCATTCTTAATGCAACCACAGGTAAACGTCCTTCTAAACTTTGAGCCAGGGTTTTACCTGCTGGTATTTGACCTAAAGCAATAGTTAAGCTGGCAGACATATCAGATTTAGGAATATGATCTCGCACTAATTCAATAGCAGTTAAAATGGGAATACCATAGCGTAGAGGCAGTTCTAACTCGGTGAACTGAAGCATAGAACGAGCCATTAAGATCTGACTCACTAAAGGAAAACGATTAGCAGCTTGAGGGGTAATCATTGCCAGAACAATTAATAATATTGCAATTAAAGTTAAACTCCCCAAGACAAAATGGGAGCTGTACATCAGCACAATTCCTAACAGCAATATAAAGAAAAAAGTCGTCCACGCTACTACTAGAACGGAGCGAAATAACTTTTTATTTTGTTCTTGTTGTTGGGCGGCAGTTGCCAAATGTTGACAAGTTTCAGGGAGATTACCTGTGTCTTGGGCTACTTGAATTAACCGAATTGTCCATTGGTCAAAGCACCGGGGAGCATGGGCTAAGGCAGAGGCCAAATCTTCACCTAAAGTCGCCGCCACACTCACTTGACTGAGGGGGCGTTCTAAACGACCATAACTCTCGTTGATCATACGCTCTAGACTATCCGGCACTGTACAGCCAGACTCCAGCAATGTCCCAAGCTGAGAGAAGAATTGAGCCTTCTGTTGAGGGGTCATCCGTTTTGCAAACTAACTCTTCATCATCTCAAACTCGGATGTTTGGAGCAAGTAGGGTTAGTTATTTGTTGTTCGTCATTCGTCCTTTGTCCTTCATCACAACAGCTTGTTATCCGGGAAGGCATTGTATCATAAACGTTGTACGCAAATGTAGTCAAATGTCGTCAAATGCCGTCAAATCTGTCATGAGTTTCTGTAGCAAACTTTGCTGGAAAATTCCGTTAAAACTTAGTGACTTCACTCTCAAGTTTAATGGTACAATAAGCATCAAGAAAAATTGGGTGGAAACT
>Ga0209594_1000240_pt1 | contig 38867 bp, 31 predicted proteins | sample AshMeaCrysSpring_FD_184126 | JGI IMG/M metagenome (GOLD analysis project Ga0209594, IMG submission 184126) | Groundwater microbial communities from Big Spring, Nevada to study Microbial Dark Matter (Phase II) - Ash Meadows Crystal Spring... | ecosystem: Environmental > Aquatic > Deep subsurface... | reverse complement strand
CCCCCAACCCCCCCTTACTAAGGGGGGGAAAATGCTTATTTTTTCGGTCATCTCCCCCCCTTACCAAGGGGGGGTTGGGGGGGTTTTTTACGGTTTCGCAAGAGGTCTACTGTACCCTGGGAAAAAGCTTTGAGCGAATTAAATCCAACGGCGATTATCACAGGAAGTGGTGGGAATAATGAACAGGTGTTTACTTTTGATAAACAAGACCGTTTACAAATTAACCCTCTGGCATATTGGAGAAGGGTGGAAAGTTGGGCCTATGCCTATGAGTATGATTTGATTTATAATCCTCTCTATGATGATGGTTTCTCAGAAATTGGGGAAAATTTGACTCATGACTCATGAATAATGAATAATGAATAATGAATAATGAATAATGAATAATGAATAATGAATAATTAATAATGGAGAATGGGGAATGGAGAATGGGGAATGGAAAATAAAGAATGGAGAATGGAGAATGAAGAATTATCCATTATCCATTCTTCGTTATTCATTATTCATTCCCCATTATCCATTATCCATTATCCATTATCCATTCTCCATTCCCCATTATTCATTATTCATTATTCATTATTCATTATTCATTATTCATTATTCATTATTCATTATTCATTATTCATTATTCATTATTCATTATTCAAGGACTAATGATCAAAATATTGCATCTTTCTGATATTCACATGGGCAGTGGTTTTACCCATGGCAAAATAAATCCAGCAACTGGGTTGAATACTCGTTTGGAGGATTTTGTGGCGAGTTTACGCTGTTGTATAAATCAGGCGATCGCTCTCCCAGTGGATTTGGTTTTGTTTGGTGGGGATGCTTTCCCTGATGCTACTCCTCCTCCATACATCCAAGAAGCTTTTGCATCACAATTTCGTCGTTTAGCTGATGCAAATATTCCTACTATTTTGCTGGTGGGAAACCACGATCAACATTCTCAGGGAAATGGAGGAGCTAGTTTATCTATCTACCGCACTTTGCTTGTACCTGGGTTTATGGTGGGGGATAAAATTCAAACTCACCGTATCACTACTGGTAAGGGGGATATCCAGGTTATTACTCTCCCCTGGTTGACTCCTTCTACTTTGTTTACTCGCCCTGAAACGGAAGGTTTATCTCTTGATGAGGTGAATAATTTACTTATTCAACGTCTTCAAGTAGTGTTAGAAGCAGAAGTGCGTAAGTTAGATTCTGCAATTCCTACGGTTTTACTTGGTCATTTAATGGCGGATCATGCTTCCCTCGGTTCGGAGCGTCTTTTGGCTGTGGGAAAGGGTTTTACTCTTCCTGTCTCTCTCTTGACTCGCCCAGAAATAGATTATGTTGCATTAGGTCATGTGCATAAACATCAAAACCTGAATAAGTCTAATAACCCGCCTGTTGTGTATGCTGGTAGTATTGAGCGGGTTGACTTCTCTGAAGAAAAGGAAGATAAGGGTTATGTTTTGGTGGCGTTGGAAAAAGGAAATGTGAGTTGGGAGTTTTGTCCTCTACCAGTACGACCATTTTGTACAATAGAGGTTGATGCTTCTGGAGTGGAAGACCCAGAAAAAGCTATTTTAAAGGCAATTAAAAGAAAAAATATTCACGATGCTGTAGTGAGACTGATTTATAAAATTCGTTCTGACCAACAAGAACTTGTGAAAATTTCTCGCCTCCAAGAGGCTTTACAGGTATCTCACAATTGCACAATTTCTCAGGAATTAGTGAGTCAGTTGACCCGTCCTCGTCTCCCTGAGTTAGGGGTGGGAACAACAATTGAACCTTTGGCGGCTCTGAAAACCTATTTGGAAAACCGCCCAGATTTGACAGAGTTAAAAGAAGATCTGCTTACAGCGGCAGAAAAGTTATTAGCAGGTAATTCTGAATGGTCGGAGTTTCCAAGTGAATCTGTGAGGGAAGGAAAACAATTAAGTCTTTTATGAAGGTAGTGGGTGATGAATGGTTATGGGGCTTTAAATGAGAATTAATACTAAAATGAAAAGCGCTATGTCTCTTAATTGTTACCTCTCTCTTGAAAAAGAGGTAAGTAATTAGGAATTTTTCTCAATTAAAATTTGGTGTAAAATATCACGATGAATGAGGGCGCGATCGATTAAAGAGTTGATTTGTGTTGAGTTGAGAGAATCACCGTTGACATAGGTTTCTAACCAGGCAGTACTGATAATGTTGGGGTCGTCTGGTAACTGATTCAATTCCCAGCCTGGAAGATTTAATTGGGACATCAATTGGGAGACTTTTGGGTCATAACTCAGAGCAAAACAACGACATTCTGCAGCAGCAGCCATAATAAGACTATGAAAACGCATGGCGATCGCCATTTCTACTCCCCTAAATAACCCTTTAATCTCTCTGGGGTTATTAATGGTAATTATTTGTTTGTTTCCTCGAAGTTGAGCAGCAAGAGAATGAGCAATGGCTAAGTCTTGACTCGGTTGAAAGGGAACTAGAAGGATACAAGCTTGAGTGGCGGTTTGCAAGTCGATTAGCGCTTGAGTGAGAATAGCTAGACGCTGGGGAGTAAGTTGGGGATGCGCGCGTAAAGTTACAGCAATGCGTGGGGCTGGTAATTCCCATAAACCACTTACTGGTTGAGCTTTTAGTGCCCAAACTGGATCGGGAGCAATAGTTACTGGAATTTGCCAATTTGCCAATAATTCAGCAGAAGCGTTATCTCTTACAGTTACAGCAGTGCAATGGCGTAAAACTTCTTGAGTTAGCCAGCGAGTGAAGGGAGAATTAAGTGGACCTATTCCTTGCGCCCAGGCGATGGTTTTTAAACCTTGTTTTTGGGCTAGAGCCATTAAACCACTATAATATATAGGGCTGGCTAAACTGGTGACATCCTGAATTAAACTCCCACCCCCCCAGATAAATGTATCTGCATTTTTGAGAAGAGGCAAAATGTTGAGGGAAAGGCGATCGCTACTTTCTACCCCATAGCGTTGTTCAGTCTCTTTTGGATTACCTGACATGACAATAGGAGTCACGCGCTCTGGCAACATTTGCAAGAGAGACATGAGTAATGCTTCATCTCCTGCATTGCCTTTTCCATAATATCCACAAATAACTGCTCTCAGAATTTAGTTACTCCCTAAAACACTATTTATTGATTTTATAATTTTATGGCTTTTTAAAGTTGATTAAGACATAGGGCAAGGGGCTTAAGCCTCTTGTCTGGGGGGGGCAAGGGGCTTAAGCCTCTTGTCTGGGGGGGCAAGGGTTAAGCCTCTTGTCTGGGGGGCAAGGGGCGCCCATCCCCTTGTCTGGTATCTTAATTTTTTTATAATTGTCCTAATCAACTCTTATCGAAGCTAGATAATGCTCAATTCTAAAATACTAATTATAGAAGATTTTCGTATTTACATATATACTTACAAGCGATATTTAAAACAAGATCGCAAATACAACTGGGAAATTATCGAGTCAAAGTCAGCAGAAGAGGCTTCTGCTTTTGAAGAAGAAATGGCGGAAATTTTGGCTTCTGGGTGCGATGATGTGATAGCTAAACCTTTTAAGGAAAAAGATATTTTTGAGAAAATAGCTCAATGTTTGGAGGTGAGTTATGTGTATGTAGAATAGTTGGTTGATAACGGATGTGGCAATGGATTATGTAGCGGATGTAACGGATGAGATGTTTGTTGGTTTAATTGTATATAATGGCGCAAATTAGAAATTAAAAATTAGAAATTAGAAATTAGAAATTAGAATTGAAAGAGTGTAAGTCAAGAAAATTTATATTGATTAATTTATATGAATAATGTCAACAGAACAGAATATATTTTAATTGTAGATGATAAGAAAACAAATTTAACTTTGTTGTCAGGGTTATTAACAAAAGCAAGCTATAATGTTAGATGTGTTATCAGTGGTGAAAAAGCATTACAAATAGTTCAATCTGAAGAAAAACCTAATTTGATTTTATTGGATATCATGATGGAAGGAATTGATGGTTATCAAGTTTGTGAAATTTTAAAAGCTAATGAAAAGACAAAAGAAATTCCTATAATTTTTATTACTGCTTTAACTGAGGAAAGAGATAAAGTAAAGGGTTTTGAAGTGGGTGGTGCAGACTATATAACAAAGCCGTTTCAGTTGCGGGAAGTGTTAGCTCGTGTAAAACATCAGTTAACTATATTAAAATTAAAACAACAAACTGAAGAGCAAAATGAAATTTTACAAAAGTTGAATAAAAATTTGGAAGCAAAAGTAAAAGAGCGTACCGCTAAGTTGCAAGAGCAAAATGATAAATTGATTAAATTAGAAGCAGAGTTAAGGGAAGCTTTGACTAAAGAAAAAGAAATTAATGAATTTAAAAGTAGAATTATTACTACTATTTCTCATGAATATCTTACGCCTTTGACAATTATTTATTCTTCTGTGGAAATTCTCCAAAAGTTCCATAAAAAGTTAACAGAAGAAAATATGTTAAAACATTTTAATAAAATTGAATTGGCTGCTAAACGTTTGACTAATTTGTTGAAATATGCTGTTAAAATTGAACAGTTAGAAGGAGAAGGAGAAAATAAATTAATTTTTAAAAATTTGAATTTATTTGAATTATGTGCTGAAATAGTGGAAGAGGCTAAACTTTCTATTAAGCAAAAACAAAAAATAAATTTTATAACTCAAGGTGATTGTATTCAACCTCAATGGGATGAGAATGCTTTGCGCATAATTTTGAGTAATTTACTGGGAAATGCAATTAAATATTCTGCTGAAAATAGTGTGATTGATTTTGCAGTTATTTGTAATGAAAAAGAAACGAAATTTAAGATAAAAGATAAGGGAATAGGCATACCACAAGAAGATAAAAAAAAGATATTTGATACGTTTTATCGGGGGAAAAATGTTGATAATATTACTGGGACTGGTTTGGGTTTATCTCTGGTTAAAAAAAGTGTAGAGTTGTACTCTGGTAAAATTGAGTTTACCAGTAAATTGGGAGTTGGTACAGCATTTATTGTTACTATTCCAGTTATTAATTAGTAAGAATAATGAATAATGAATAATAAAGAATGAATAATGAATAATTAATAATTAATAATTAATAATGAATAATGAATAATGAATATAACGTTTATCTTGCTCTTGAGTTACGGGCAAGGGGCGATCGCCCCTTGTCAATAGTTATCCGAAAATTGCTTATAATTATTCATTATTCATTATTCATTATTTATTATTCATTATTCATTATTCATTATTCATTATTCATTATTCATTATTCATTATTCATGTTTTATGGTTAAAGATGCGGTTAAAATTGGTTTATTATGATTAGATAGATATTTTTTGTGGTTCACTGCGATAATAACGCTAGTTTGGGAATTATCTCCCAGGTAATATTAAATAGGAAAAATCCATGCTCTACAGTATAGATAAATTTAAAGCGATCGCCCTTACTTGTCAAAACAGTAAAATCGGTAAAATACTACCAGATGCACTATATGTGCATATCTGGGCAATGGAAAAAATCGATCCGTTACTGAAAGCTTACGAAAAAGAAGCAAGAGTAGCAAATAAAAAAATAGCAGAAACAACTATAGTAAAATTCAATACTGATAAACCCAAGATCTCATACTTATGTTATCCTGATTTTGATACTAACCCCCACCCAGCTTTAAAGTATAGCATAGTAGTGGACATGACTAACCTAAAAGTTAGCTGCTGGGACTATTCTAATTCGGAAAACCCACCAATATTGCATCGCAAAGAAACTTTCGTCACTCCAGAATATCCAGGTTATGAAATGTTTGCGCAACTAACCCGTTGGGAACAAGTATTAGGGTTGTTAGGAAATGCTCGTTTTATTGGTACAAAAAAAGAGTGGGAAGCATTTTTAAAAGAAAAAGGAATAGCTTTTGTTGGACATAATTTAGTTTGTCCTATAAATAATAATAACAAACCAAAAATAGAAAGACATAAGGCTGCAAGATTTAGAAAAGTAATTTCTCGTCCAGTACGTTTAGCTTTACAAGCGGATTTATTTACGCCAGAAACAACTTTTTTTGACTATGGTTGCGGTCATGGAGCTGATGTAGAATTAATTAGTCAACAGGGTTATGAAAGTTCAGGATGGGACCCTTATTATCAACCAAATGCGCCTTTAAAAAAAGCAGATATAGTTAATCTTGGTTATATTATTAATGTTATCGAAGATTTAAATGAACGTCGTCAAGCTTTAGTAAAAGCTTGGGAATTGACTGGTGTAGTGTTAATTGTATCAGCCCAAGTTTTAATTGATGAAAGTAGCAAAGGTTGGTTAGCTTATGGAGATGGAGTAATAACTACTAGAAATACTTTCCAAAAATATTATGAACAAGAGGAGTTGAAAAGTTATATTGACCAGGTTTTGAATGTGGATTCTGTCCCAGTAGCATTAGGAGTATTTTTTGTATTTAAAGATGAAAAAAGGGCGCAAATTTTCCGTGCATCCCGCTTTCGCTCTCGCGCAAAAACACCGATAATACGCTCAAAAATTAAAACTTTTGACGACTATGAAACAATGTTAATTCCTCTGATGAATTTTGTGACGGAAAGAGGTCGTTTACCCATCAAAGGAGAATTGTCAAATGAGCAGGAAATAAAAAAAGAATTTGGTAATGTACGGCGAGCATTTGAGTTAATAATAAATGCAACAGATGAGCAAGAATGGGAGGCGATCGTTGAAAAACGTCGTCAAGACTTATTAATATACCTTGCACTTAGCCATTTTAGCAAACGTCCTACCATTAGACAATTATCTCCCCAAGTAAGAGAAGATATTAAAGCTTTATTTGGAACTTATAAACAAGCTTGTATGTTTGCTGATATGATGCTTTTCAGTCTCAAAGATTTAAAGAATATTGCAGATATATGTAATGAAAGTCCAGTAGGAAAAAAATTAAGTCATGGTTTATTGGTTCATGTTAGCGCTTTAGATAGTTTGGATCCATTATTAAGATTATATGAAGGTTGTGCCAGTCGTACTATAGGAAGATTAGAAGATACTAACGTGATTAAAATTTACTTTAAAAAACCGAAAATAGCCTATCTGTATTATACTGATTTTGATGATAACCCTCATCCAACTCTTCGCACCAGTATGGAAGTAGATTTAAGAGATTTACAAGTAAAATATCGCGAGTTTGAACAAGATTATGACCCACCAATTTTACACGAAAAAGAGTTATTGGTTAATTCAGATTATCCTTTATATGATAAGTTTGCTAAATTAACTCTTCAAGAGAGAGAATGGGGTTTATTAGATGATTTTTTGACTATTAGTCATCGTCGCGGTTGGTTAAAATGTTTAGAAGATAGTTGTGCCGTAATTAAAGGACATAAGTTATTTTGGCGCAAAGAAGCAGAACCATATAAATTAAAATTATTACAAGCAAAAATCAAAGCGCGTAAATTAATGAATAATGACTAACACTTCGTCCTCGATAAGTATGGGTGACCAATGACTAACACTTCGTCCTCGATAGGTGCAAGTGACTAATGACTAATAACTAATAACTAATAACTAATGACTAATGACTAATGACTAATGACTAATTATCCATTGTTCAACACCTTTTTTAGTAGGCATTTGTGCAGAGTTAAAAGTCCAAATATCTCTTTTATGTTGGGGACTATAACTAATATGAATAGGTTGAGTTTTACTGTAAAAATAAAGGGAGTCAAAAGGCAATTTTTTAGAGATAATCCAATCAATAAATTTATCAGTTTCTAACCCAATAATTAAACAATCACAAGCTGCTCCTAACCTTTGACAATAATATTTACCCTTGCGGTTAATTTCGTGAGCCATATGTTGGTCAATACGGGGCTCAATACGACCATTTTTTTTGCCAGTTATTGGGTCTTTTTGATTGAGATATCGCTTTAAATTTGGGGAACAAAAACCATAAGTAAGTCGGAATTTATCTCTACCAAAGTTATCTATTATTGGGTCAATAATAAATTGGTTAAGCGCTTCGATCGCCTTCATACTTTCTGGGTTTTTAGGGAATGGATCAATTTTTCCAGCATATTTTTTATAAGTATTGGTGCAAGTACAAAACTCTTCCAAACTCAAATATTTTCCTACTTTTATCTCTTCCATAGTAATTATTTTTTTATTCTCCCTCCTCCATTATTCATTCTCCATTCTCCATTATTCATTATTCATTCTCCATTATTCATTCTCCATTATTCATTATTCATTATTCATTATTCATTATTCTCTATTCATTATTCATTCTCCATTCTCCATTATTCATTCTCCATTCTCCATTCTCCATTATTCATTCTCCATTCTCCATTATTCATTATTCATTATTCATTATTCATTATTCATGATTAATTGCCTCACGAACAAGGATAATAGTAGAATCAACTTGAGTAGCGATCGCCTCTGGGATATTCCCTTGAATTACTTGCTTTAATAAACCTTCTTTAGAAGCGCCCAAAATAACCAGATCGCAGTTTTGATTTGTAGCAAAACGAGACACTGAATTAATAACAGAATGAGAGCGTATTGGTTGAGAAACAACTTTTAAATTTAGTTGATTTTGCAGAGAAATTGCCTTTTTATTTAACTCAGGATAGTTAGAGGAATATTCACTAGGAGGATAAACACGACAGAGCCAAATTGTGGGAGAATAAGGAGGTTGATAAACAGCAGTAAGAGCGGGTAAAAGTTGGAGAGCTTGTTCAGTATTTGGACCACCAGCCATAGGAATTAACCAGTTAGTATTACGTTTAATGTTATGAGGATAATAGTCAAGATTACTACTCAATTTTACTAAAATTAGCTCACAAGGTGCTTGATTGATTAACTTATCTGTTAAACTGCCAAAAATAGCATCTTGATTAGAAGTGGTGCCCTTCCAACCCATTAAAAGTAAATTAATATGGCGCTCTTTAATAACATCTAGAATAGCATCATCAACACTATGACCAACACGAATTTGAGTATGCACAGGAATTTTCCATTTACGACCAAATCTTTCTACTTTGTGCATCAGTTTGCGGCTTTTTTTAGTATCAACAGAAGTTTGAGTAGGAGAGCTATGAAGAGGAATTTGGATTACTTGGAGACATTCTAATTCATATTGGGAATAACGAGCGATCGCCCCTGCAATTTTCAACAAAGCTGGGGCAGTATCGGGGTTAGCGAGAGGTAGAAGAATGCGCTTTTTACCTGTTTCTGGAGAGCGAGTTTGATAAACAGTAAAAGAGGGAGTTGACTTAGAACTTTTTTCCTTATTTCCACTCAGTTGGTTAACTTCCACCCGAATAATATCACTGCGGGTAATAATACCCACCAACTTATTACCTTCAACCACAGGAAGACGGGATATTTTATAGCGGTTAAGTAGATAGAGAACATCACTGAGAGAAGCATTAGGGTTGATGGTGATGGGTTGGGGAGTCATAATTTCTTTGAGGGTACTCCCAACATCTAAATTTACCAAATCGCTTTGAGTGACGATACCCACCAATTTACCATCCTCAACCACAGGAAAACCTCGATGATGGGAGTCGGACATTGCTTGTTTCACCTCATCTAAAGTAAGCCCAGTGGAGAGAGTTTCCACATTAGACTGCATGACATCAACCGCCTTGAGTTTTTTAAGCAAGTCATTAGTGGGGAAATCATCTTTTAAATCTATGCCACTTGCTTTCAAAATGTGTTCGTCAATAGAGCCAGGAGAAAAACTTTCTGCAACGAAATAAGCAACAGCACAACCGATCATCAGAGGAAGGACTAAATTAAAATCAGCAGTCATTTCAAAAACAATGACGATCGCGGTAAACGGAGCTCGAACAACAGCAGTAAAAAAGGCACCCATTCCCGCCAAAGTGTATGTGTATGCTGTTCCAAATCCCCAAAAATACACATGAGCAGTACCCACCAAGTCGCCCAAAGCAGCACCCAATACCAAAGCTGGGACAAAAAGACCCCCAGGTGCACCAGTACCAGCAGCTAAAATTGAGAGAAAAAAATGGGCAAAGAAGGCGATCGCCGTTGTTTGCCAACCCACCTCATTGTTAATCAAAAATTCGCGCAAACCCGCATTATTGTAGAAAAAAGGAGGCAAATGGGAGATCAGCGCACCAGAAATTAGACCTGCAAAACCAATGCGCCAGTACATTGGTAAATTGAGTTTGTTGTTTGTTTTGAGACTAAAAAGAATACCGCGATTAAATAGACTGCCTAAGACACCTGCAATAATACCTAAAATCACATAGAAAGGAATTTCATAAGCAGAGAAACTACTATTTTGAGAAGACTCAATCATTACCGCTGAAATATTCAGGTCATCGGAACCAAATAAACGCCGAGAAACAACAGCACCAATAAAAGAAGCCAGTATAGCTGTTTCGAGAGTCAAACCCGACACATCCCGCATCAGTTCTTCTACTACAAACATCACTCCAGCGATCGGAGCATCAAAACCAGCAGCCAGACCTGCTGCAGCACCTGCAGCAATCATTTGACGACGATGTTCAGGAGGAGTAGGCAACCAACTACTCAATGCAGCAGCCAGTGCAGCACCAATATGGACAGTAGGAGCACGACGACCGAGAGTTAAACCAGAACCCAAAACTAAAATAGTTCCTGCAGTTTTTACCAAAGCTACTCGCAGAGATAAATTAACAGGAAACCTAGCCAGAGCAGCTTTTACCTGGGGGATACCTCCCCCAGCAGCTGCTGGAGACACCTGCTCTATTAACCAACCTGCAGCCATACCCAGAATTAAACCAAAAAGGGGCAAAATTAAATTTGCCCCAAACCTATCGACTATTTGAAGACGAAACGCTCCTACCCAATTAATACCCTCTTTTAAGCATAAAGCAGCCAGTGCAGAAAGTAAGCCAATTAAACAAGCTTCTAGGAGTGCGTAACGAGTACTTACAGAATTTCTGGCGAAGTGTCTGGATTTCAGCCAGAGATACAAATGGTTTTTTTTTATCCCCCACATATCAAGCCTTTAAGCGTATTTTCTTATATTTATGTTGTTATTTTAATTATTGCTGATTGTTCGGGGGAATTTATTTAGAAATCAACTTACTGGTTGATTAGCCAAATAATAAATAATTGCATCTCTGATCACTTCTGATATTGATTTATTTTGAGCTTTTGCTAGTATAGCCAGCTCTTGTTTTGTTTCTGTTGTCATTCTAACTTCACTTCTCGCTTTTAACGGTTCTTCTCCTACTGGTTCAGCTTTCCATTTTTTTCCAAAATCTGGATTACCTGGTTTTTTAGGCATTGCTTCTATCGTACGAAAAATTTCATTAAGTGTATCTTGACGATTGATAACCGTACAATCTATAATCTAAAATATAGATTTGGCGAGGAACGGCTATGTCATCTTTATCTGTGTATAAAACAATAAATTTATCAAGTTTGTATTACTTTTTTTGTAATGACTTGAGTTTAACAAAGGTTATTGCTTTTAAGTTTTTGGGACGGGGTAAAACCCCCTGGATACACTATGTTAACAAAGCTGGCAGAATTTTTGCTACTTTTTTACCAAAAAAAATTTTAACAGGTTATGCGTGGTCATTTCCTCGCCATCAAAATTACGCTTATTGTGCTAATAAAAATACAGGACAAATTTATCAAGTTTCCCCTAATAGTTGCACTTGTAGCTGCTTCAAATATCAAGTTCCTCAACAAAAAAGATATTGTGAACATCAAGAACGTTATGCCGTAATTAAGAATTTATCTTTGACAGAATTGAATAAAATTAATCAACAGTCTTTTGATTTTATACCAAATTTTGATTCGAGAAAATATCCTTGTCAATATTATGAACTGAAAGACACAATCACAGAAATATTAACCATTAGGAACTCTATTATTCAGAGTGGTAAAAATAAAATCTTAGAACTAACTTATGGTACTAAAAGGTGTAATTGGGTTTATGAAAATACTTTTACTATTCAGCAAAAGCGAAATTTAAATTATTAATAAGAGGGAAAAATGTACCAGAGCTTATTGACTTTTTTAAGTTACATTCTTAGAAAAAGCCTAACCATCTCTTTCTTTGTTATAACAATAATAGCTGGACGTATTTTAGTTATAGAAAAATCTGAAAAAGGGTAACGAACTAAAATTACATCATTTTTCAAGTAATTCATTGTAAACCTCTTCATCAGGATGTTCCCAAATTTCTGCTAAAGAAACATTACTGGTTAAATACCAAAATTGTTGATCCTCTTCATTAATACCTTCATCTTTAGCAATTTCTGTAGCCAAAAATTGAAGAAGGCGTATCTTATCATTTTTATTCAATTGTTGTATTTTTGGTAAAATTTCCTTTAAAATCACACTCGCTCTCCTTATATTTATTAGTTATAGCAGTGAAAAAGATGGTTAGGACAATGACTTCATAAAAGCAGCAACCAGACAAGGGGCGCGGATCCCCTTGCCCCTGTCCTAACCATCTTTTTCCCTGTTATATTAGTTATTAATAAAAAAAATAAATAACCAATAACTAAATAATCAACCTACAACAGAAAGACCATCAACAATTAAAGCAGGAGTAAAACAAGAGCCATTCCATTCTAATTCGCCTCCTAATTTTACCACTTGTTTTAAAGCATGATAAACATTTCCTGCCACCATTGTATCTTTTACTCTACCTACAATTTCGCCTTTTTCCACACGATAACCCAAATCAACATTAACGGAAAAATCCCCAGAAATATCTGGCCCACCACCTAAAATCTGATCTACCACCAAACCTGTATCTAACTCACGAATTAATTCTATTAATGAACCCTGCCCAGGTAGAATAATTAAATTAACTAAATCTGGAGTAGGATAACGACCCAAACTCGGACGAAAACCATTACCAGTCGTCTCCATTTTCAATTCCCTAGCAGTGGTTCTATCAGTGTAAAATTGTTGCAGTTTTCCTGATGTAATTAAACTCAATTCTTGAGTTGGTGTTCCTTCATCATCAAACGGACAATTATAGGGTTCTACATTAGGTTTTTGAACAAGCGATAGACATTTAGCAATCACATTTTTACCCAAATTTTCACTCCAGGGAGAAGAGCCTTCCAAAACTGTTTTACCACTTAAAGCAGCAGAAACAGTGCCCCATAAAATAGTTGCTGCATTTGCTGTAAATAAAATGGGCACTTTTCCTGTTGGGGGACTAACATTAGTATCAGCCCATTTTAACCTTTGAATAATTTTCTGGATAATTGGAGTAGGATCAACTTTATTTCTGCTATCTTCCCCATCATAAATGCCTAAAAAATCTTCTCCCCGAATTAATTCTACTCCCAAAAAATAACTCAGAGAAATATCAGTATATTGACAATTAAGCCCCAAAGAATTGAGAATAATAGTAGTTTCTGTTTCGCATTCCAACTCAGCACTACATAAAATTTCAGAAGAATAATCCCGCAATTGAGCAATAGCATTTTTGCCAATTTCAATTAAACTTTCTACTGGGACAGTTTCACCCACAGGAGAATAAATAGCAGTACGAGGTTGTGTTAACTCAATGGTTTCTGGGGGGTTGAGTTGAGAGAGAGCGATCGCCTTTTCCACCAACATTTCTGGTTCCACATTTCCGTAAGCTACCGCCAACCCTGGACACCCATCACGCCACAATCTTAATGCAAGTCCTTCTGACTCACAACTTTCTAATTGTTTTAATCTATTCGCCTCAAAAGATATGGGATGTGAAATAGATTTACTCTGATACACTTCTGCATGAGAAGCACCTTTTTTTCTAGCTATTTCTAACAGTTTTTCTAACTCATTTATCATTGATAATTTCCCATAAAATGTTCATTTTCAAGCAGCAAAACATCAATTCCAGATTGACAGACGCATATTTTTTCTTCCTGCTGTATCCCCAGTGGCATAACAATTAATTCGGGAGCATGTCAATTTTGTAAAAATAGCTGGCGATTGAAATCACGCCTATAGAGACGAAGCGGTGCACTGAGCGCAGTCGAAGTGTCCGCCTGCGCGGACTAAAATATTAACTATATGAGGAAAATTGCAAAATTGACATGCTCCCAATTAATTCTCCATTTGCAGTTAATTCTAAACGAATATTAGTATTAGCTAAAGCCAGTTGATCAAATTGTTCTGGAGTCACCTTAAAACCTTCAGGAATTATCAAAGCTGTCATTAACTTTCTCCTCCCCAAAGTAACCAAAATCCTGCAAAACTTTCTGACTTTGAACTTGATTGAATTGCCAGAAAATGAACTTGTTTTGCTTGAATTTTTGCTTGTGCAAAACCCTTTGCTTCTACCAAAGTTTTCGGATCAGTAATATTAGCTAAAATCCAACTATCACTAACTCCTGTTTCTAAACACACTCGAGGAAATTTACCCTCTTCAAATTCCAGAAAACCTAACTCTAAACCAGACATCCAACCTGCGAGAGGTAACGCTCTATTGGAGAAAATAATTAACCCAGGGATGGGGGTATCTGAAGTTAAATCAATCATTGACAAGGGGAAGGCTTCTCCAAAGGCAATATCCCACTCATTCATATCAGCAAATGCGCCAGCTTCAAGAGTAACAAAAGCCCATTTATCCCCCTTATCTCCCCTAACAGCATCAGGTAACGCCACTGCATTACTAGCAGGATACTGGACAGAACCAGAATTAATTGTAGTAGCATCATATCCAGGTTGATGAGGATAAAAATCCTGGAAACGCTCTTCTAGCCATTTATTCAGCGCATAAGTATGTCTTGAAGGAGTAGCGGGGATCCCCAAATCTTCGCAAGCTTTGGTAATCATGTTATTCATTTGGCGACGGAAAAAGCGGATTTTTTTCGGAGGTTGGGGTGCCGCAGCGATCGCCTTTTCCAATTCTTCCCGCAACCAGATTGAATTTACTGTTGTATTGGGACAAAATTCTGAGTACTTAAATAATGAATCTGTCTCCCTTCCTATTTCTTGAGGACTTTCACAGATTAACACTTCCCATTGTTTCTTGTTATTTTCATCAATAATTGGACGCGAATAAAAATCTAATTCCCAAATACTACTCATTTTTATTTATTATTGTTATTTTTTTGTGCTTTTTATTAGTCATTGGTCATTAGTCATTAGACTATAAACAAACTATAGACTATAGACTATAGTCTATAGCTAAATGTTATGATCTTTTTAAGAAAAATTAATAATTTTTTCAAATACATACGTTTGACCAATGACTAATGACCAATGACTAATAACTAATTTTTTCCCACCACCTCACGCACGCGATAAATGGGGCGTTTTTGAGACTCATGGTAAGTGCGCATCAATAATTCTGCCAGCAGACCAAAACTAAACAGTTGTACCCCAGTAAAAACAAGTAACACCGCGAGGATGAGGAGAGGGCGATCGCCGATACTCTTACCTAAACCCAGTTTCAGAAAAGTGAGATAGAGTCCCAAAAACATCCCCAAAACCGTCGCACTCAGCCCAAAAAGCCCAAAAACGTGCATAGGACGAGTAAGGAACTTTTTCATAAAAAACACGGTAAACAAGTCCATTAATACCCGAAAAGTGCGACCCAAACCATATTTACTTTTACCGTAGCGACGAGCATGGTGACGCACTGGTATTTCTGCAATTCTTCCTCCTTCAATATAGGCTAAAGCAGGGAGAAATCTATGTAACTCCCCATATAAATTCATATCATCTACCAATTCTGAACGGTAAGCCTTAAGAGAACAACCATAATCATGTAATTTTACCCCTGTCACCTGACCTATAACCCAGTTAGCAATTTTAGAAGGGAGTAACCGAGTTAAAGCAGCATCTTGTCTATTTTTACGCCAACCGCTGACTAAATCATAACCTTCTTCTAGTTTTGCGAGGAGTTGGGGGATATCTTCTGGGTCATTTTGCAAATCCCCATCCAGAGTTACAATAACTTTACCTTGAGCTTGTTTAAAACCAGCAGCCATTGCTGGGGTTTGACCATAGTTACGACGGAGGATAACCGCTTTTAAATCTGTGCGACTGCGAGCAATTTGACGCAATATTTCAGTTGAACCATCTTGAGAACCATCATCAACACAAATAATTTCATAGTCAAGCTGATTATTTCTCAAAGTAGTAGCAATAGCTTCAATTAATTTAGGCAAGCTTTCCGCTTCATTATAAATTGGTACCACCACTGATAAATAAATTGCACTGGGGGTAGTAGATTGAGTTTGGAGTAGCTCAGAAGCTAATACCTTATTCATATTTTTAAAATTTGACTGGTTTAATTTATGATAGTCATTAGTCCTTAGTCATTAGTCCTTATTCCTTAGTCATTAGTCATTAGTCATTAGTCCTTAGTCCTTAGTATGTATTTGAACAAATTATTAATTTTTCTTAAAAAGATCATAACATTAGCTATAGACTATAGTCTATAGTTTGTTTCCAGTCTATAGACTATTTTTTGTATTATGTACCTTAACAAACTATTAATTTTTCTTAAAAAGATCATAACATTAGCTATAGACTATAGTCTATAGTTGGTCATTAGTCTATAGACTAATGACCAATGACTAATGACCAATGACTAATGACCAATGACCAATGACCAATGACTAATGACTATCACTATTTTTGACGCTTTTTAATAGTAGCAATTGCACCGCTGACACTTTCAGGGAAAATTACCACTAAACCGCCTTTGGCTACTATCTCTAACCCTTCTTCGATCGCCTCTGTTTCATCCAAAATGGTCTGATAACGGGCTTTTGAGTTTTCTTTTTGGATCCCTTTCACGATTAAATCTGCCACTTCACCGCGATCGCGTCCTCGTTTATCATCATCTTCTTTTACTATGATTTTGTCGAACACTTGGGCTGATATTTGACCTAACATAATCAAGTCTTCATCACGGCGATCGCCTGGTCCGCCTACCACACCTATTTTTTCACCTTTCCAGTTTTTCACAAACTCACCCACTGCTTCATATCCTGCTGGGTTATGTGCATAGTCCACAAGTGCATGATACTCACCCAAATTAAACAAATTCATTCTACCTGGGGTTTGAGAGTCTGACAGTTGAAATGTTCGCACCCCTTGGCGTATTTGCTCTATATCTATTCCACCTGTAAAAGCTGCCAAACAAGCAGCTAAAGCATTAGCGATCATAAAGGGTGCCATTCCCGCCATTGTTACTGGGATATTCACAGCCTCTTCTATACGCAGTTTCCATGTTCCCTCTAATATTGAGAGATAACCATTTTCATATACTGCCGCTATTCCTCCTCTACGGATATGATCTTGAATGATGGTATTATTTTGGTTCATAGAGAAATATGCCACTTTTCCCTTGACTTTTTCTGCCATTGCTGCTACTAGGGGGTCATCTGCATTAAGTACCGCATAGCCATCGGGGGAGACTGTTTCTGCTATCACCCCTTTTACTTTTGCCATTTGTTCGATGGTATCTATATCCCCTATTCCCAGGTGGTCTGCTGCTACATTTAATACCACTCCTACATCACAGCTATCAAAGGCTAAACCTGAGCGAAGCATTCCCCCGCGAGCTGTTTCTAATACTGCTATTTCTACTGTTGGATCTTGGAGTATCACCTTAGCACTCAATGGTCCTGTGTTATCTCCTTTTTGCACCATATACTCATTTATGTATATTCCATCCGTCGTTGTGAACCCTACTACTTTTCCTGTTTGACGGCAGATATGAGCTGTGAGGCGACTGGTAGTTGTTTTTCCATTTGTTCCTGTAATTGCCAAAATTGGTATTTTGCTGGGGGTATCTGGAGGAAACAGCATATCTAGGATAGATGCTGCCACATTGCGAGGGAGACCGCTACTGGGTGCAAAGTGCATTCTTAGTCCTGGAGCTGCATTTACTTCTACTATTACCCCATCTACCTCCCGCAGGGGTTTAGTTATATCTGGAGTTACTATATCTATTCCTGCGATATCCAGACCGATTATTTTTGCTACCCGTTCTGCGATCCAGAGGTTTTCTGGGTGCATTTCCTCGGTGCGATCTATAGCTACTCCTCCAGTACTCAAATTAGCTGTTGCTTTGAGATACGCTACTTCCTTGTTTCTCAGTACTGTATCTAACTCATAACCTTGTTTTTTTAACAGATCCAACGCTCCCTTATCTACTGTTATTTTTGTGAGAACGTTATCATGTCCTTCTCCTCTTCTGGGGTCTCTATTTGTTTCTTCTATGAGTTCTTCTATTGTTTTCCTGCCATCTCCCACCACGTGAGCGGGTACTCTTTCTGCTACCGCCACTACTTTCCCATCTATTACCAGCACGCGGTGGTCACTACCTTTATAATATCTTTCCACTATTACCGTGCGAGTTTTTGAGGCTGCGCTTGCTAGGTCATAGGCTTCTTTTGCTTCTTCCGAGCTATTTACATTTATAGTTATTCCCCTACCATGATTACCATCTAGGGGTTTTACTACGATTGGGTAGCCCCCCACCTCTTCGATCGCCTCTTCCAGTTCATCTATGTACCTTATTACTGTTCCTCTGGGTACTGGTACACCTGCTTCTTTGAGCATGGTTTTTGTCCCCTCTTTATCGCAGGCTAACTCTACTCCTAATATGCTTGATTTATCTGTTAGTGTTGCCTGGAATCTTTTTTGATGTGTCCCATACCCCAACTGCAGCATTGCCCTTGCTGGTAATAACATCCAGGGTATTTTTCTTGCTTCTGCTTCTGTTATTATTGTTTCTGTACTTGGTCCTAGGGCTGAATTTGCACATAAGTCTCGCAGATCTGACAAATCTTGTTCTAATTCTGCTGCTGAATAGAACCCTGTCTCTGCTATTGACTTACACATTCTTACTGCCGCTCTTCCTGCATAGCGACCCGCCTCTTCATATACATACTCTAATACTACGTTGTATACCCCTGGATTTGATGTTTCTCTAGTTCTACCAAATCCTACTGGCATTCCTGCCAATTCCTGGAGTTCTAGGGCTACATGTTCTATTATGTGCCCCATATATGTCCCCTCTTTCAATCGTTCCAGAAAGCCCCCTCGATGACCTCTTGAACAGAAATGTTCTTCTAGGGTTGGTAATGCTTTTACCAACCCTTCATAGAAACCTGGGATCTCATTAGAGGGCTTCTCTGAGAGTTCCTCCAAGTCGAGGCGCATTACTATTAATTTTTTTCGCCTAATGCTCCAATAGTTTGGTCCGCGTAGGGTTGTAGTCCTCAGAATTTTCATAGGTTACTTTTTTTCTAACTCGATTCCCAGCGATCGCTTTTAATTATTTTATCTTTATCTGGTGCTTTCAGCCTAAATAATATTTGCTTTAAATACTAATTTTTCTTTCTGACTTAACGCACTCACACTTTACTTTTCGTTCTTGATTTTCTCACCCTATTTCGCTTTTTAACTGTTCATACTGAACAGTTTTTCTTTTTCTCTCACTTCTTATTTGTTAGGGTTTCCAGACATTGGCTGATGCTCTTTCATACTATATATATCTCCATGAGCTAATATGTGAACTCTAAGATTATGAAGACTGAGGGGGTCTGATGCTTCTACTTTTCCCAGATTAGTGTAGGACATATTTTGGGCATCCACTATGGTTACTGTTCCTTTGCCCATAATTCTAATTGTGCCATCGCTCTCAAACATGGCACAGGTATCTTCATCTATACCTATACCCAATCTTTCTGGATGATTAGAAATGGCACTGAGCAGACGTGCCATGCGATTGCGATTATGGAAATGTTGATCCACCATTACTTCTGGTATTATGCCTAATCCCATTGCCAAATCTACTAGAGCGCGGTTTGGTGACTCTCCACTTGCTCCTCCTGCTATCATGTGGTGTCCCATCACTGCTGCTCCTGCGCTTGTTCCTGCGATGCTTATTTCTCCTTGTTGCACTCTTTGGCGGATGCGTTCCATCAGTGGGGTATCTGCTAATAACCCACACAAGCGTAACTGATCCCCTCCTGTGAGGAATACCCCAGTACATTCTTCCACGTATGCTTGAAAATAGAGGTCTTCTCCTTGAGAGCGATCGCGTATGTCTAATACTTTCACCTGTTTTGCGCCCATATCTTCAAATATCCGCTCATAGCGATCGCCTATTATTGTTGGTTCTCTACTTGCTGAGGGTATGATCGCTATTTTTGCTTCATTCCCTCCTGAACGCATCCAAAATGTATGCAATATTTCTTTTCCATGAACTTTATCTTCAGCACCACCTATTACCAATATTGCTGTTAAAGTTCCTTTGCTCATATTTTTTTCCTGATTTATACTCTCTACTTGCATAATTTCACTCGATCTTTTATAAAATTTATTATTAATTTGGCGCTGACCATTATTCTACTTTTTTCTTCTTTTTTTTCCAATTTCGCCTTAGCTTGTTTTTGTTTTTCCCTTATTCTTTGGCTACTTATCCTCTACTTGCTTGATTTTTTTCTTTTTACAGATTGTTTTTTGTGGCATTTTTTGAGTTGTTTTAAGCTACCAAAAAATACAATTTCAGGGCGCTTAACCATTTTAGCATACATTTTGTGAATTTTTGTCAAATCAGAGTTTTTTGCAATAAAATGTAAAAAAGACGGCTTTTCTCAATTGAAGGATTCCTGTGAGATTTGATGTTATTACTCTGTTTCCAGATTTTTTTACCTCACCCCTGAGCTCAGGTTTACTGAATAAAGCGCTTAGTAAAGGGATTGCTGAAGTTAATTTAATCAATCCGAGAGATTTTACGCAAGATAAACATCAGCGAGTGGATGATGAACCATACGGTGGTGGAGTGGGTATGTTGCTTAAACCAGAGCCAATTTTTGCTGCTTTAGAATCTTTGGAGGTTTTACCACAAAGGGATATAATTTTAATGACCCCCCAGGGTCAACCTCTCAATCAGTCTTTGGTAAAGGAATTGGCTACCAATTATCACCAATTGGTGTTAATCTGCGGTCATTATGAAGGTGTCGATGAACGAGTGCGTTATTTAGTTACTCGGGAGGTGTCTTTGGGTGATTTTGTCCTTACTTGTGGTGAAATTCCAGCTTTGGCTGTGATTAATGCTGTTACCAGACTATTACCTGGTACAGTTGGGAAGGTAGAATCACTTAAAGCTGAAAGTTTTGAAACAGGGTTGCTGGACTATCCCCAATATACTAGACCTGCAGTTTTTCGCGATTGGGAAGTACCAGAAGTATTGCGTTCAGGAAATCATCAAGCAATTGAGCGCTGGCGAAAAGAAGAGCAAATTAAAAGAACACGCGATCGCCGTCCCGATTTATGGGAAAAATGGCTACAAGTTAATGAATAATTAATAATTAATAATGAATAATGAATAATGAATAATGAATAATTAATAATGAATAATGAATAATGAATAATGAATAATTAATAATGAATAATGAATAATGAATAATGAATAATGAATAATTAATAGACCTCTTGCAAAAGTGGTGTTAACCCCCCCCAACCCCCCCTTGGTAAGGGGGGGAAAATGCCTAGTTTGTAGGGCTCCCTCCCCGAACCTGCGGGGAGGGCTGGGGTGGGGTTTTTTACGGTTTCGCAAGAGGTCTAATAATTAATATAACGTTTATCTTGCTCTTGAGTTACGGGCAAGGGGCGCGGATCCCCTTGTCAATAGTTATCCGAAAATTGCTTATAATGAATAATGAATAATTATTCATTATTCATTATTCATCAAAGAAATAGGCAAAAAAAACTTAATGGAAAAATCAGTTTTAAGTCGGTTTCAGGGGGGATTGCTTGGTAGTATGATGGCTGAAACTTTAATCAAAAATAATCCTCTACAGACTGGAAACAAACTTCAAGAGATAAGATTTCATTTTTTAAACAGGTTTAGAGTAGCTAACTTAGATGAGAGGGAATGGATGAATTTTTATTCTGATGAAATGTTCCCTTGTCAAAATACTTTAAGTAGTAGCGAAATGGCTTTAGTAACTCTACCATTAGCACTGTTATTTTATGATAATCCGATTTTATTTAAAGAAATATTAGAAAAAATAGGGGCAATTTGGTTAGAACCAAAAGAAGTAATAGAAGATGTATTAATCTGGGGAAAAGCGATCGCTTATCTTCTTCAAGGAAAACCAGCCACTAACAATTTTATTGCTCGAATACTAGAGCTTGAAGAAAAATTATCAACTCCTTTGATAGAAGATTTGAAAGTCATTCAAAAATTGTTACCCAGTCAAACTGGATTAGAGCAAGTAAAAAGTATTCTGTCTCGAAGTAATAATGGGAGTAGAGCGATCGCTTATACTCTTTATTATTTTAGTTATACTCCAGAAGATTTCCCGTTAACTGTCAAAAGAGCTGTAAGTCAAACAACCAGCTCAGTGCAAATAACAGCGGCTCTTACAGGAGCAATGGCGGGGGTTTACAATAGTTATAGCGGTATTCCAGTCTCTTGGCGTTTGGCATTAAAGCAAAATCTGGATGCTGAGGAGATATTCCAATATGCAAAACGTTTATTTGCTTGGTGGTGTGGAGTTTATTTACCAGAAAAAACAGACCTGGATCTAACCGTTCCTTGTTATTCTACCAGAGTGATTCAAATACGCCCTCAACTAAAAATAATTTCCCAAAAATGAGTAGATAAAGACAAAAAAACTTGATGGCAAACAGAGCTTATCAAAAGGCTACCAGCAATTGTAAACAATACACTCATTATGCTTATAATAAGCCTCACACACACCATGAGAACGTTAAATAAACTAACACAGGCCTTCAATGAAATACTGCGAGAAAAAAACAACAAACATCAAAATACTTGTTTATCCTCGCGGGAAAAAACCAAATTGAGAAAAGCAAAAAGCTATATCCAAAAAGCTCAAAGACCACTAATGTTGACATTAGTAGTGGCAACTGTAACAAGTGTCGTAGGTAATCGCTTTTACAATCAACCCGAGTTAGACGTAGGTACTGTGTCTCCAGTTCGGATTGTAGCGCCAAAGGATGGAAGCTTTGAAGACTTAGATACAACACGAGCTTTGAGAGATGCAGCGCGTAATGGGTCTACTCCTGTATTAAAAATAGATAACAACGTTACTTTACAAATTAAGGAAAAATTAACTAAACAGCTTAATGATATTCAAGCTCTGAGAAAATCTGCAGGGGATTTACCATTTGTCAGTGTAAATATCCTCTCTTTATCAAATCAGATATATTTACGTCAAATTGCAGATGAAGAATGGCAAAAAATTAAAGAAAAAGTGGATGAGGAAAATTTGAAAGTTTTGCCGTCAGAAAATGGTCTGGAACAGAGCAACTTAGAGGTACAAAATGTTCGAGAAATATTAGAAAGAGCGAGTAAATCAGTTTCAGCCAATGAATGGAAGTTTGTAATAGCAAAAATTACTCAAGCTCGTAACCAATACAGTAGAACTAGACAGCAGTTGAATGATGAGCAAATAGCTTCTTTGAGCAAGGAAGAAAAACTGGGTCTATTAGATTTAAGTGATTTAATGTGGGAAAATACAAAAACAAACATAATAGAAGCAGCGGAACGGATTTTGACTCAGGGTATCCCAGAAGGACTACCTCAAAGTTTACTTGAACAGGCAGTGCAAATTCAACTTGGGCCAACAATTTCAGAGCAGAGTAAACCCATAGCTAGTAAGTTGTTAATGGAAGTTTTAAAGCCCAATTTAACCAAAGATGAGGAAGCAACAAAAAGCAGGGCTCAACGAGCAGTAGAAGCGGTAGATCCAGTGATTGTAACAATTAAACAAGGAGAAGTAATAGTTGAAACGGGAGAACAAATAACCCAGGAAGATTTTGTACTGCTCGATAATTTTGGTTTGAGTCGTCGGGGGATTAACTGGATGGGTGTTGGCTTATCTGGTTTACTCGTAACTGGAGGAGTAGGGATTTTTTTCTGGATGGGAAAACGAGTAAAGTTGAGACTCCGCTACCGTGACCAGCTTTTATTGTGTCTCTTGAGTACTAGTGTTCCTCTTCTGGCTTTGGTTAATATTCCCTTGATTAAGGTTAGTCATATTGGTCTTCGTTATACTAATCTCCCAGCTATTGGTCTTTTAGTTAGTAGTTTTTATAGCCCTCCAGTTGCTGTGACTCAAGTACTCGTCTTGACAGGGTTGGTGGCTTTTACGACTGGGGGTGCTGGTTGGGAATTTTTGCTGGCAGGTGCTGCAGGAGGTATTGTTGCTGCAATTATGGCAGGCAGACTCCATTCCCGTGAAGATTTGGCAGTTGTAGGTGTTATTGTTGGTTTAACTCAAGGAGGTGTGTATTTTATTGTTAGTCTTATTCTTACTGCAGCAGCAGGTACTATCTGGAGTTCTTTGTTGCTTGAAGCTTTGTTATATGGGGTTTCGGGATTGGCTTGGAGTATTGTAGCTTTGGGTGTTTCTCCCTATTTGGAACGCTTTTTTGATGTGTTGACTCCTATTCGTCTCGCAGAGTTATCTAACCCTAATCGTCCTCTTTTAAAACGTTTGGCTACTGAAACTCCAGGAACTTTTCAACATACTATGTTTGTGGCAACTTTTGCAGAAGCTGCTGCACGGGAACTTCACTGTAATGTTGAACTGGTTAGAGCAGGCACTTTGTACCATGATATTGGTAAAATGCACGACCCTTTGGGGTTTATTGAAAATCAATTTGGTGCCCCAAATAAGCATGATTCAATTAATGACCCCTACAAAAGTGCGGAAATTATTAAAAAACACGTTAGTGAGGGTTTGGTTATGGCGCGTAAGTATGGTTTACCTCAAGCCATTTGCGATTTTATTCCCCAACATCAGGGCACTCTTTTGATTTCTTATTTCTATTTCCAAGCCCAAAAGAAAGCGGAAGAAGAAGGTGGGGTGGTAGAAGAGTCGGATTTTCGCTATGATGGCCCTATACCCCAGTCACGGGAAACTGCTATTGTTATGCTTGCTGATGGCTGTGAGGCGGCTTTACGCAGTCTTAAGGATGTTACCCCAGATACGGCTCTCTTGACTGTGAAAAAGATTTTTCAAGCTCGTTGGCGTGATGGTCAATTGGCTGATAGTGGTTTGAAATATGAAGATCTGCCAGTTATTGCTGAGATATTTGTTAGAACTTGGCAACAATCTAATCATAAACGTATCGCTTATCCTAAAGCTGCTCTTGAACCTAAAAATTGAACTTACTTAGGTTGAATTATTTGAAGGCGATCGCCTTCTTTTAAAATCAACATAGAAACACTTTTTACTTGAAAATACCAATCATTTCCTAAATTTATAACAAACAATAGCTTAAAATATTTAAAATATTAATTAAATAATTCATAGTTTATTTATTTATGAAATATTGGAATGAAACCATAGCAGTTACTCAGCGAATTTTAATAGAATTATGCCGTCGTCGTCGCAGTCTCATTTTTTGGGTTGTTTTTCCTGTTTCTGTACTGTTGATCAATGGTTTTATTTTGGTAGAAAGATCTAAGCTTTCTACTGCTAAAGCTCTTGAGTTTGCAGCCCCTTCTAGTTTGGTTGGTGCTGCACTTTTTTTTAGTTGTTTGGGTGGTAGTGTTGCGACAGTGGTTTCAGAAAGAGAACAAAAAACTATTAAACGTCTTTTTATTTCTCCTTTGAGTGGTGTTTCTTATTTTTTAGGCATTTTTTTTGCTCATAGTTTAATTGGTGTAAATCAAAGCATTTTAATTTATACTATTTCTCGGCTTTTTGGAGCTAGTTTTGATGGTTCTCTTTGGTTGGCATTATTGATAATTTTCTTGAGTATCATGGCTTATGTGGGAGTGGGTTTTCTTCTTGGTACTCAGTTGGCAAGACGCACTGAAGATGTTAATGCTTTGGTTGCTACTTTTGGCGTTCCTTTATTAATTTTAGGTGGGGCTTTTTTGCCTACTTTTTTATTCCCAGAAAAGTTACTTAAGGTTGCTAGGTTTAACCCTATTTATCATATGAATGAGGCTTTGTTGGCTGTTTGGGCTAGAGGTAAAACTTTTACAGATATTAAATCTCATTTTTGGTTTTTGTCTGTTTTTGCTTTGTTGATGATTGTTTTAGCTTGGTTATCTTATCGTAGAATGTTAATGGTTGAACGCCGCTTGTAATTGCTTTTAAAGTAGGTTATACTATTTGGCTAAAGTTATAAGAGACAAGGGGTTTAAGTTGTATTTGGCACAACAAAAAGGAGTTAAAATATATAAAAATAAACATGAATTTTATGAGAGATAAGGGGCGATCGCTTTTGAGCTTGCTTTGGCAATAGCAAAAGCAAATGGTATTAGTAAGTTGACCGAAAAAAATAGGAATCATCCCCTCCTCAAGTTAATGAAGAATGAATAATGAAGAATGAATAATGAATAATGAATAATGAAGAATGAATAATGAATAATGAAGAATGAATAATGAATAATGAAGAATGAAGAATGAAGAATGAAGAATGAATAATGAATAATGAATAATGAAGAATGAAGAATGAAGAATGAAGAATGAATAATGAATAATGAATATAACGTTTATCTTGCTCTTGAGTTACGGGCAAGGGGCGCGGATCCCCTTGTCAATAGTTATCCGAAAATTGCTTATAATGAATAATTATTCATTATTCATTATTCATTATTCATTTGACTTCAGGCATAGCTCAAGAGACTTATCACTGATCACTGATCACTGAAATGACTTATAAAAAAATTAAAATTAAAAGTTTATCAAAAAAATTTTGATGGAGCTAAGTATTTTAAGTTTCTTAAATTAGAATAGAGAAATGAATATTAAGAAAAATCAAGAGAATAATGGCAGATCAACTAATTAGGGCGACAGCAGCGGATGGAGGCATCAGAGCAGTAGGAGTAATTACAACTAAACTGACAGAAGAGGCGAGACGGAAACATAAACTATCTTATGTAGCTACAGCAGCATTGGGTAGGGGGATGTCATCGGGATTGTTACTGGCATCTAGTATGAAGCGAGAAGGCTCAAGAGTCAATATTAGAATTAAAGGTGATGGCCCTTTAGGGGGAATATTAGTAGATGCAGGGTTGGATGGAACCGTCAGGGGTTATGTAGATCACCCTGAAGTGGAAATTCCCCCCAACTCTAAAGGAAAACTGGATGTAGGGGGAGCTATTGGCCGATCAGGATACTTATATGTAGTAAGAGATGTGGGGTATGGCTACCCCTATTCAAGTACAGTGGAGTTAGTGTCAGGAGAAGTGGGAGAAGATGTAGCTAACTATTTAGTAACTTCAGAACAAACACCATCCGCTTTGTTGGTGGGAGTATTTGTGGGTGGAGAAGGAGTAACAGCTTCAGGCGGCATATTATTGCAAGTATTGCCAAAGGCAGCAAGAGATGAACAGTTAGTGGCGACTCTGGAATCTCGTGTAAGTCAATTGTCTGGGTTTACTCCTTTGATCAGAGCAGGAAAAACTTTACCAGATATTTTTACAGAATTAATTGGTGATTTGGGACTGGAAATATTACCAGAAATTCAGATGGTAAGGTTTGATTGTAAATGCTCTTTTGAGAGAATGTTAGGAGCTTTAAAAATGTTGGGAGAGGCAGAGTTAGAAGATATGATTGAAAAAGATGAGGGAGCTCAAGCGACTTGTCAATTCTGCGGTGAAATATACCAAGCAAATAAAGACCAACTTAAACGCTTGGTTGAAGATTTGCGCTCTAAGTCAATATAATAACAAAATCAGTATTAAGTCCGCCTAGATGCGGACTTAAATGTTGAAAGTTGTGCGCTCAGACAGACAGCATAATTGGGAGCGTCAACTCATCTAACCAGTAAAGTGGTGATGGAGCAATAAATAGAAAAGTAAGGCGATCGCTGAAAAATTATGAGCAATCAAGAACAAACTTCAGAAATAATACCAGTAACGGGAAGAAAAATACCCAGTTGGTTAATATTGCAAATCTGGACGGCTATATTAGCTATAGCTTCAGGAGGAGTGGGTTTTGCAGCAGCTTCAATGTTGTTAAAATTACCGACTGCACCAGAATGCGAAACAATGTACTGGAAGTTAGCCTCGGCTCAAACTCGGCTGTATTGTGCGCAAATTCAAGCAGAATCGAGAACCTTGGATAGTTTGTTAGGAGCGATCGCTCTGGTGGAAGAATTGCCAGAAACTCACCCCATGAGTCCAGAAATAAACCGCTATGTGGAAAAATGGACAACTACAATCTTGAATCTGGGAGAGGAAAAGTTTCAAGCAGGAAAATTAGAAGAAGCTATAGAAATTGCAAGGAAAATTCCTTTGAATTTACAAAGTCAAGAACAGGTAGAAACACAAATTCAAAACTGGCGCGAGATTTGGTCGGAAGGAGAAAAAATAGCGGCAGAAATAGAAAGGGAATTACAAGCAGCTTCTTGGAATCAGGCTTTTAGAGCGGCAATTTCTTTGACAGAAGTGAAAAATAATTACTGGTCAAAAACACAATATGAGGAAATAATAAATAAAATTCAAATCGCTCAGGAAGAAAGTGGCAAGCTAGATGGTGCTTATGAAGCGGTGGATAAAGGAGGATTGGATGATTTATTAATGGCGATCGCTCAAACAGAGGAGGTAAATAAGGAAAGTTATGCCTATAATGAAGCGGAAAATTTAAAGGCAAATGCAAAAAATAAATTGTTGCAATATATTCAAGGGTTGATAGATAATCGTCAATGGCAGGAATTAAGCGCGGCAACGGCAAAAATACCACAGAATTTAAACATAGAAGAGCAAGTAGAAGATTGGACACAACTGGTAATAGCAGGGCAAAGTTCAGATATAGGTACAATTGAGGCATTAGAGCAAGCGATCGCCTCTGCAGAAAAAATAGACCCCAGTCGAGCTGTATATTATGATGCCCAAAAATTAATTGAACGTTGGAGATTGGAAATAGAAGATGTAAAACATCTCGATTTAGCACGACAGTTAGCCAGAGGGGGATCAATTGGTGATTATGCTTCGGCAATAGCTGAAGCTGGATTAATTCCGAAGTTTAATCCGCGATATGAACAGGCACAAAGAGAAATAGAAAACTGGAACGATCAAATACAAATAATTCAAGACCAGCCGTTACTAAATCGCTCCCAGGAAATAGCAAGAGAGGGTAATGCAAGAGCTTGGAAAGAGGCGATCGCTCAAGCAAATATGATTAGGCGCAATAGCCCTTTATATGGCAAAGCACAAAGAGAAGTGGCAAAATGGCAGAGAAATATTGAGTTAGAAGAAGATGGTCCATATTTAGAGCAAGCAATTAATTTAGCAAATGCTAACAGTTTTGCAGCGGCAATTGAAACGGCAGAGAAAATTGGACCAGGAAGGGTATTATATAATGAAGCTCAAGACAAAATAAAAGTCTGGGGACAAGAAATAAAAGCAAAACAGGATTTTGAAGAAGCTAACCGTATAGCAGTAGAAAATACAAAAGAAGCACTAGGGAAGGCGATCGCTATTGCTCAAGCAATCCCAGACTCTACACAATGGGGGAATGAAAGCGATCGCGCTATTAATCGTTGGGCGGATCAACTTTTAGCTCTGGCGATAGATAAAGCGGATTTTTCTCTTGCAGAGGCTATTGAAATTGCGGAAATGATCCCATCTAACACGGCAGCTTATGACTCAGCCCAGACACAAATTCTCATTTGGAAGAAAAAACTTGATACTAAACCCCCTTTAGTCATGCCTGAAGCGGATCCATTTTCTGAAGAAGAGCAGCCCGCAGTGGAAAGAAATAACTTGGAAGATGAATAGAAAGGGTTCAGTTATGAAATGTGACTTGCATTAAGTTCACGCATTAACTTTTTCTTTAATGGGTAACTTGAATTTTTGAAAATGGAGGATTCAACTATAGCATTTCCTTGATAGAGTTGTGAAAATCAAAAATCAAATCTTATGACTTTGACAATGGGCGGTATTCCATTGTCCTCCATAATTGATAAAGGAAATGCTAGTGAACTACTCCGACTCGCCTGCGGCTAAAGTCGGAGCTTCTGGGTTCACAGGCTCTTGCCTGAAGATAATCTTTCGACCACCTAAAGGTCTTACAGAGCCTCCCCCAGCAGAAACGGCTGTTCCATCCGTCTGTATAATTCTGATACCTTCCTCTCTAATATTTATTGCTGCATTACCATCCCTATCGTGGTGAGCGCCACAATTAGGGCAAGTCCATTCCCTAATATCTAATGGCAATTCTGCGATTTGGTAGTAACAGTTAGAGCAGATTTTAGAGCTAGGAAACCATCTGTCAATTTCCATTAGAATACCGCCTTTTTCTTTCAGCTTATAATCCAAAAAATTGACAAACATTCCCCAACAAGCATCAGATATTGCTAAGGCAAGTTTGTGATTACGAACCATACCCAAGACATTTAGATTTTCTACAACAACTACTTGACTATCATTTACTATTTTTCTTGATAGTTTGTGCAAATAGTCTTGTCGGGCATTACTCATCCGTTCGTATATCTTTGCCACCAGCTTTTTCGCTTTTTCTCTTGAAAAACTCCCTTTTTGTTTCCTCGCTAACTTCGCTTGCTTCCTCGCTAAATTTTTTTGATGTTTAGCAAAATGTTTAGGATTACTGTATTTACTAATTTTCTCCCCATTATAGGTAATAGCAAAATCTTTTATTCCTAAATCTATTCCAGTTATTTTTCCTGTAATAACTGTTTTAGGCTCATCTTGGTTTGTCTCAAATAATAAGGAAGCATAGTACTTCCCTGTTGGAGTTTTGCTAATAGTCACTGTCTTTAATTCTCCGTCAAAGAGACGATGAATACTAGCTTTGACTAATCCTACTCCTCCTGGTATTTTAATTCCATTTCCTTCTATCTTTACATTTTGTGGGTATTGGGCAGATTGACGACCATGATATGACTTGAATTTAGGAAACTTTGCTCTTTTATCAAAGAAATTCTTGAAAGCTTTGGTTAGGTTTAAAGTAGTTGACTGTAGCACCTGACTATAGCAATTAGCTAACCATTTAGTTTCCTCGTGTTTCTTTAATTGAGGCAAAACTTTATTTAAAGCAATCTGGGATAATCCTTTTCCAGTCTCCTTGTAAGTTGTTATGCATAGGTTCAAAGCATGATTATACCACCAACGAGCTGCCCCCATATTTTGATTCAATAGGGTTTTTTGCTCATCAGTTGGGTATAATCTTACTTTTACAGCTCTGTGCATAGATTTCCTAATAATTAGGTTGCTTGTAAATCTACGATAGCATAAAACTATGGGATTGGGTGGACTCCCTGCGGTCGATTTTGTTTACTGGTCAAAATTCATCCACCACGCTCAACGCAGTGGCGTGGTGGATGAATTTTGACATTTCGTTAAAAATTATTTATCAGTAGATAAATGACTAATAAATAATAATAATTTGTTAGTGTTAATTATTAATTAATATCCCACCAACCGAATGCGGGACCGACAAAACGAATTGTTAACCAGAAAACAACTAAAAAACCAATACCGATCCAAGCTCCTTTGGTGGTTATTTGATAGAATTTTTGTGCTTGAGATTTTTTGATAGGTAACCAGGGTAAAATATTTTGTTCTTCTCCGTATTTATCTCCTAATGCTTCTTTGCGGCGTTTTGCTTCACCCATAATGTTTTCTTTTCACCTCTATTATTTATCTTTTTTGTGTTAGTTTGGTTGTCAAAATCATCTTGGTGCTGAGTTGGATTTATAAAATTATTATAAGTCGAGATTGGCGATTGATTTGTTATAAGTTAGATCTACAACAACTTGAGCAACACAGGCAACTGTAACTAAGGTAGTTAATAATAAAGCAGATAGGGAATTACCTGCTACAGCAAGTATGAGAATAAAGGCAGCAGATCCTAGATGATAATAGGATAAAACTTTGTTTTTTTTGCCTTTTTTACCTATATAACAACTAATCCAGTGGATAATTGCTATAAAAATTAAGCATAGTGCAATGGAACCGCAAAAAAGCCAACGCTCTCCTGGGGGCAAAATGGTTTCTGTTTTGGCTAACCCTAAGATTACCTTTTCTACTCCTACACCTGTGGCTGTAATACCAACTACCAGGGGAAAATGACTATAAACCCAAGCAACCAGCGCGTATGGTTGTTTTTGGATTTTTTCCTGTACCATAGAACCTTCTAAGTTATCAAAGTATATCCACCAAATACTAAAAGCGATGAGGAGACACCAGATAGCAACTATAACAGAGGATAAGTGCCAATGTTCCTCTCTTACTGCTCTCACTACTGATGCTGCAGACTCGCCTAAGACGATAATGGTGAATAACCCAAACCGCTCTGGTACATGATGGGTACTTAAAGGTAGATTTGCTAATAATTTACCTGATGTTAAGGGGGTAGCGAGGTCAAAAATTATGGCGAGCGTCCAAAGTGTAAAACGCCAGGGAATGGGGATGAATACAGATGCTACCCAGAGTAAAACACTAATGCCATAACCTATGGTAAACCATCTACTCACTAGGCGTGCTTCTTCAACGTGGTAGCCTGCAACTATGTATTGAACGATTAAAACTGTTTGAGATGCAGCATATGCAAGAGCAAACCCTATGGAAGAAGAGCTTAAGCCATGATGCACATTTACTGCTAGACTGGCGATAATCGCCATTTGCAGTAATGTTAAAAGTCTGTCTATTAAGTCATCGGTATCAAAACGAGTGGCGTAGAAAATTGCATTTATCCAGCACCACCACACTGGAAAGAAAAGCGCTACAAAACCTGCAAAACCTTCTAAGGATACATGGGCACTGAGATTGTGTGCTAATTGGGCGATCGCCACTACAAATATTAGATCATAAAATAGTTCTAACCAGGTAGCTTTTTGTTTTTCTCCTCCCTCTTTTTCGAGCCGCAAACTGGGAGGCTGCCATAAACCTTTTGCCATGTTACAATCTACTGGAGTTTTAGTTTGCCCATATTATACTTTTTTCATTCGACCAATGAGCGAAAGTCTTGTCAAAATTAATATATAGCAATTATCATAATGGTGAGGTACAGTTTTTCTAGGTCAGACTTGGGGCGATACCGCCCTTTGTCTGTACCTCAAGACTAAGAAAAACGCTATATAGCAATTATTTTAATTTTCAAATACTAAAATTATTTAGGCATATTTTTACCTCACCAATATGATAATTGCTATATAATCATGAGTTAAAAATTCAATTTATATTAGTATAAAATAATTAGTTTGACTCATTGGTCTATTAATGGTACAATTTAGGCAAAAACCAAGTTATCAGCAGTTAAAGAAGTGGCTTTAAAATCGAGCATGGTTGCTAATTCTACATCCAGCGCACTTTCATAATTCTTTTTCCTGGTTTTTTTGTAACGGTAAAGGGAGCTTTTCCCTCTACCGTTGCTGTTAAATATCTTTAAACAAACACGAAGTTATCTGCAGAAAGTTGTTCAGGATTTATCCCTACTAAACTTGCTAATTCTAAACCATTTGAGCTTATTGAAACAACAGTATTATTATCAGCTTGAGTAAGGGTTAAATCTGCAAATTCTAGCCCTAAACCGCCAATTCCTAGTACATCTACCCCTAATTCAAAATCAGTTATTTGATTCATTGTGGCGGGATATTCTGCACTTGCTAACCAGAATTGATCTGCACCACTACCACCTGTCAAAATATTATCACCACCGCTTGTCATATAGAAAGCATCATCTCCTTCATTTCCTAATAAGATATCTCGGCTTCCTGCGGTGATAATATCGTTACCTAGACCACCATAAACAAGGTGTTGCAGGTCAAATTTATAAGCTGAAGTTGTATCCACAAAATCATCCCCATCCCCTGCAAAAACTAATTGCGGTGCTTCCTTATTTGGTAGTTGGATAACATCTGTTTCTGGTGTGCCAAAAATTGTTTCTATGGGAGTTGTTTCTTTAGTTACTGCGTGTCCTGCTGCATAAATAAACTCTACTTGTTCTCCACCTTCGAGAGTCTCAGTTATGGGTAAATTATCCAGTTTTAAAAGTACTTGATCATCTGAAGAAATACCATTTAGATTATCTTGTGTAATAAGCACAACTGCTTGGTCTTCTGTGGTTACCAAGTTGCTATCTAAATCTGCAATTCCTAGGTCAATTTTTCCATTAGATTTAACATTACCTTCACTGTCAACTAAGACGCTTCCCGCAAAGGGAGATTGATTAAGATCTTCATATTTAACCATAAGTCCTTCTTGATCTGAACCTGGTAATGGGAAGAGTTCAAAATTACCATTGGTTAGAGCTTTTTCAATCATCTCTTTTAAATCTATTGATTCTCCATTATGGTCAATGGTAAGAGTTTCCATGAGAGAAATTAGATGGGTTTCTCTTGTTCCATCATGCAAACCTAGAGCAGTTTGAGCGGTAATTAAATCATCAGATATATCTGATGAACCATCATCTGTGAATAAAGCTGCTATATTTGAAATTAACTCAGATGCTGGTTCTAAATCTACACCATTTACTATGGCATTATTAATGGCGTGGGGTTCAAAAGCGAAGTAGAAAGAGCCATCTTCTTCTACTATTATTTCTGTTACTGCTTGATGTTGGACTAATTTTAAAGGGGAGTTGGCTTGTCCTGTAAAATTAAGTGGTGGAGTTGCATCAGGAAGGTTGATAATTGCTTTTCTGACAGCAAGTCCAAAGGCTGATTTTTTAGGTAAAATAGTGGATTTTTGTAAACCATCTTTGCCAAATAAAGAACCACCAATTTCTTGCCGTATTTCTTCCACAGTATCTCGTGAGTACATAGCTGCTGCTACTCGTGGACCTAAGTCTTTTTCTTTTGTCTTTAACTTATCCTGTAAATATTTGGTGAAATCATCAGAGGCGATCGCATTGAGAATGTCGATAAAATTTGGATCTGTAGGATAGTTATAATTCTGACTATCAAAATCATTAATAGGTTGTGGTTCATTTTGAGTTAATCCTGCTGGTTTTACCATTGGTTCTGATGAGTCATTTCCTTCTGACAAAGCAACAAGATTAAGATCTATTTGTTCAGTAATAACTGGTAAAATATGGAGCTTAAGCATCAGGTCAAAAACATTGGCAACGTCTATATTTTCTGCTGTGGGAAAAATAGACAATATATATTCTCCATCAATATGTTCTTCTCCTGCTACTGATACAATATCTCCACTGCTGATATAGTGAGTTACACTGGCTACATTGTTTTGGTCAAAATCATTAGCGCCTTTAATTTCATTGAAAGTATTTTCTGCAATTCCTGGAGGACTAAAGGTAACTATTTGACCCATTTTATTATTATAATTAGCAGCAGCCCATTGAGTTAAAGCAGCACCTAGACTGTGACCTGTGATATGAGGAGCAAAAGTGAGATCTGTTTCTGGAGATCTCACTTCATCTAACCAGGTAAAAATCTGCTCTTTATTCTTAAAAAATTGATCGAAACCAATACCCTTGGGATTTGTATCAGAAAACACATCATCTAGAGAATTGTTTGCTGCTTTGTCACTAACTTGAGTTCCACGAAAAACGAGTACTGGAGCTTTACCTAAATCATAGGTTGTTCCTGTGGCAAAAGTCCAATTAGTATCATTTTGCTCAAGTTGCTCAATAGTATTCTGAGCATTCTGATAAATTTCTTGGGATTTTTTATCTTTTAATGTGTCAAGATTTCCTCCTAATGCTGTTTCTATTTCATTGAGAAGATTTTGACCTATATCAGCATTTTCTTGGAGAACTTTACCACTTGGATCAGTAATAATTACAAAAAAAATTTCGTCAGATGTTAATCCTACTGCTTGAAATCCAGTTTTCTGATCGTTAAAAAATTCATTGACTCGATACCCTAAATCTCCATAACTTAGTTGTTCCCCAGTTTGAGGATTGTAGCTAATATCTTGACCTGATACCCAGGTTCTATTTACTGTGTCTTTACTAAATATTTCAAAATTGTTATTTTGCTCTGTTCCTAAAGGATTTACTGGAGTGTCGCCAAGTAAAGTTAGTTCAATTTCAGCAGTGAGGTCGTTAGAGTTTAGCTCAATACTACCAGTTGCTTGAGTTTCATTTTCAGAGTCCTCAAAAGCTATATAGTCTTCACCATAAGTAGCTGTCCCGTCGAGGGTAAAATAATCCAGCGCAACTGGATTACCTAGCTCATCTACAGTGACTTCAAAAGATATTATTCCCTTCTGTTCTTCTCCTGCTGGTACAGAACCCCAGGTATTTTCTATGGTTAATTGGTTGTTTTTTTGATTGATCATACAATTAGTTATTCTTATTAAGTTCAGGGGAATAAATCCCCTGACTCACCTATTTTTTTAAACAAACACGAAATTATCTACAGAAAGTTGTTCAGGATTTATCCCTACTAAACTTGCTAATTCCAAGCCATTTGAAGCGATCGCCACAATAGTATTATTATCAGCTTGAGTCAAGGTTAAATCAGCAAATTCTAACCCTAATCCGCCAATTCCTAGTACATCTACCCCTACTTCAAAATCGGTAATTTGATTCATTGCTGCGGGATATTCTGCGGTTGCTAACCAGAATTGATCTGCGCCACTACCACCTGTCAAAATATTATCTCCACCGCTTGTTATATAGAAAGCATCATCCCCTTCATTTCCCATTAAAATATCCTTGCTTCCTGCGGTGATAATATCGTTACCCAAACCACCATAAATAACGTTTTGCAGAGCAGCATTTGCTGAACTTGTATCCACAAAATCATCCCCATCACCTGCAAAAACTAATTGCTGTGCTGGGCTATTTGGTACTTGAATAACATCTGTTTCTGGTGTGCCAAAAATTGTTTCTATGGGAGTTGTTTCTTCAGTTACTGCGTGTCCTGCTGCATAAACAAACTCTGCTTTTTCTCCGCCTTCAAGACTCTCAGCTATGGGCAAATTATCCAGTTTTAAAAGTACTTTATCCTCTGAAGCTATGCCATCTTGAGTATCTTTTACCAGAATACCAATTGCTTGATCTTCTGTTGTTTCAAAGTCTTGATCTAAATCTACTACTCCTAAATCAATGGTGACATTAGATTTTACTTCACCTTCACTGTTTACTAAAACACTTCCCGCAAAGGGAGATTCATTTACATCTCCATATTTTACCATAACTCCTTCGTTTTCAGAACCTGGTAATTTAAAGAGTTGAGCTTCATTATTTGCCAATGATTCTTGAATGATTTCTTTTAAATCTATTAATTCCCCATTATTTTCAATGGTGATGGTTTCCATTAAAGCAAGTAGATGAGTTTCTCGCGAACCATTATGCAAATCTAATGCTGTTTCTGCGGTAATTAAATCATCAGATACATCTGCTTCTCCATCATCTGTGTATAAAGCAGCTATTGCTGAAATTGTGTCGGAAGCTGCTTCTAAATCTACACCATTCACTATTGCATTATTAATGGCGTGGGGTTCAAAAACGAAGTAGAATGAGCCATCTTCTTCTACAAGAATTTCTGTTACTGCTTGATGTTCTACTAATTTTAGGGGAGAGTTGGCTTGTCCTGTAAAATTAAATGGTGGTAAATTGTTAGGGAAAGGTATATTTTGTGCGTTAATTATTTCATCTTTATATTTCTCTAATGTCAAAGCTATGGCTTGTTCCCACATTTGATGTCCACTTTTGGTCACATGTCCTGTAGAGTCAAAATAGAGAAATGTATTAATTATGGGACTTTTATTGCTTAAACCATCATATTTGCTATTTTCATTTACATGATCGATAGTGTTAGTAATCCCATAATCTTTGAAAGTTCCAAAGTCATTACCAAACTCTTCATAAATATCATCGTAGTCAGGATTAAAGAACATAACATTGGTAGCTGGATACTGTGCATCAACTTTTTCTACCATACTTTGAAAGTCATTGTAGAATTGCTCAACAGCACCAGCATTCAACTGTTCTTCCCATCCCTCTGGTAATGTACCGTCTTCTTCAGCTTTGCTTAAAAATGTAACTTTGTATTCTGCTCCTGCTAAATTTCCTTCAACTGCACTTATTGGAACTACAAGAACATTTTTAGCTCCTCCTAAAGAAATTAGTCTTTTGAGATTATCTTCTTGATTGAGAAGAATTGTGTCTAATAATGGTTCTAAAGGCTTGTTATTCTCTACTCCCATAAATACGTCATTTGCTCCTCCCCAAAGTACCACTAAATCTTTAGGATCAAATTGAACAGCTTTATTATCAAGAGCAGATTTTACTTGTAAGGCTATTCCAGTATTTCTGGTTATACCTGGGATTTGAAATAAATTTTCAGTTCCAGTAGAAGCACCGCCAACAGCAAAACTAGGGCCATCTTCTGTTCCCGTATAGGCTGCAAATTCATTATATATGGCATAAGCATCTGGCATAAACATGAAATCTTCTCTTGTTAATTCAAGACCTAATCTCTCACGCAAACCAATTTGCCAGTTATAATCCTCATTACTAAAGGTTGTCCCACTCCAATAAGGTTTTGTCCAATCGGTTTGATATATTGCATATGCTGAAGTGCTTCCATAGTCACTAAGGCTGTCTCCAAATACCCACATATTATTAAACAGCCCTTCAATATTAATATTTTTCATGCTCCCTCCATTTGATGTTGATTGGGGTTGATGCGAATTGTTAGAAACCTCAAACCCAAAATGTTTTATTGATTAGAAACCATGATTTTCCCCAAAAAAACTATGACGTTTTTTTGTAACGGTAAAGAGAACTTTTCCCTCTACCATTACTGTTAAATATCTTTAAACAAACACGAAATTATCTACAGAAAGTTGTTCAGGAGATATCCCTAGTAAACTTGCTAATTCTAAACCATTTGAGCTTATTGAAACAACAGTATTATTATCAGCTTGAGTAAGGGTTAAATCAGCAAATTCTAACCCTAATCCGCCAATTCCTAGTACATCTACCCCTACTTCAAAATCGGTAATTTGATTCATTGCTGCGGGATATTCTGC
>Ga0209594_1000238_pt1 | contig 38923 bp, 28 predicted proteins | sample AshMeaCrysSpring_FD_184126 | JGI IMG/M metagenome (GOLD analysis project Ga0209594, IMG submission 184126) | Groundwater microbial communities from Big Spring, Nevada to study Microbial Dark Matter (Phase II) - Ash Meadows Crystal Spring... | ecosystem: Environmental > Aquatic > Deep subsurface... | reverse complement strand
CCGGGCTCATCCCGATGGCACGGGCAACGCCTCGTATCGACAGTGCCGACGCCCCCCGCGTGGCGATCTGGGCCAGCGCGGCCTGCTTGATCTCGGCGTCCGTCTCGGCGCGGAGGCGCTCTCGTCGGCTCACCGGGTGCACGGCGACCACTGTGCCTCCTCGGACGTCCGTCAAGCACGGCATTGACAATGCGAACAGTGTTCGCAACACTATCAACGTTCGCATCCATCCGTTGAAGGAATCCCAATGATCACGTCCCCGTCCACCGTTGCCGACACGACTCCTCGGGGGACCAGCCGTGCCGTCGCTGTCCTGGTCCGCGTGGCCCTGGTCGCTGCGGCCCTCGGGCTGGTCGCCACCGGCCTGCTGCTCGTGTCCGACCCCGACGACCAGATCGGTGCCTGGCTGCAGCTCGGCATCGGCGCGGGCCTGGCCCTCACCGCTGTTCGCCCCGGGCTATGGGCGGGCGGGCTGGTCGCCGCGGTGTCGACCGCCGCCGGACTCGTGGTCGGCCACCTTTCGGACTACCTGGGAGCGGGCAGCTCCGACATCGGGCCCGGCGCGATCGCGCTCACCGTCGTCCTCTTCGCCGTCACGTCCACCGCTGCCGTGCTGTACCTGCGCCAGCAACGGTGACCACGTCCGGTCGGTGGCAGCGGCCGGTCAGCTCGCGAGGCGACGCCTCGACAGGCTTCGGGCCAGCGTCGCGACCACCAGCACGACGGCGACGGCCGTCACGACCCGGTTCGCGTCCACGGCCGGACGCCAGGAGACGCCGCCGTCGCGGATGACGTAGACGCCGGCAGGGCGGGCGACGAAGCCGATGCCGCCGCCCTCGCCGTGCGAGGCGCCGTCCTCCCCGGTGCCGCCGCCCCCGCCGCCGTAGACGCGGGCCACGGGGACCACGGTGACCCCGTCTCGCTCGTACGCCTCGCCGAACACCCGGGAGACGGTGATGTGGTCCCTGGCGGCCTCGACCACCTCGTTCAGGTTCATGCCGACCTCCGGTCCGTGCCCTCGACGCGATAGCGGACGCCGCGCAGCATCCGCTCGGTCATGACGAAGCTCACCACCGACACCGTCTCGACCAGCGGCCGCGCCCCGGACGTCAGGTAGCGGTAGCGCTCCCGGACGACCAGCCGGCTGCGATCCTCCCCGTCGGGGACCAGGACGAAGGCCCAGCTGAAGTCGTAGGGCATCGCCGGGTCGCCGGTGCCGCCCTGGCCGCTGGCCGGTACCGCACCTCGAACGACGAAGGCTCGTGGCGGGTCCACGACCGCCACCTGCAGGGCGACGTCCGGATGCAGCCGGAAGTCGTCGCCCACCTCGGGGTGCTGCCACCGCTGCACCACCTCGTCGGCACTGGTCATCTGGCAGCCGACGAGGTTCTCCAGCCGGTCGTAGGAGTACAGCCCGCCGCGGCCCTGACCCATCTGGGCCAACCACGGCCACACGTCCTGGGGCGGCGCCGCGATGCCGATGGCGCGGGTCGCCACGAGGTCGGCGTCGGCGACGAGGTCGTCCCCGGGCAGCGGGGCGCTCGTCTCGCTCGCGGTGGCGCCCCAGCTCAGCAGCCGTCCCCGCACGAGCAGGGCATAGCCGGCCCCGACCGCCAGCACAGCGCCGGCTGTACGCATGAGGACCCGCACGACCCCCAGCCTGGCACAGCGTCCTTCCGCCGCGGCCGGATGCCGACATGCCCAGGCCACAGGCGCTTTCGGAGAAGATCCGCATCCAGGTGGACGCTTCGCCGCCCCCACGGTGTACCTGCTCGGGCACTCCTGGGGCGGCTTCCGACCGGAGGGGGTCCCGCTGCCGGCCGGCTACATCGCGCTGCGCGACGAAGCGATGCCCCGGCTCGGCATGGGCACGATGCGCGAGGTGTCCTCGGCCGACCGATGGCGCGGCAACGGGTTCTCTGCGCACACCGGCCTGTGGGACGACCTGCAGTGCACCGACCTGAGGGCGCGGGTGCCGTCGGTGGACGTGCCGACCTACCTGCTGCACGGCGCGCACGACCGCACCGTGTCGTACCGGCCGGCCGTGGCTATGCCCAGCAGCTGCGGGCCCCTCTGGTCGGCTCCTGCACCTTCGGCCGCTCGGCCCACAGCTCGGCCTTCGCGGAGCCGCGTCGCACGGTCGCGATCATGCGGGGGCTACGGAACTGGTTGTAGGCGCGTGTACGTGCGGTTTCAGGAGGGGTCGTCGGCCGGTGCACCAGGCTCGGCGGGTTCCACCTGTGCGTCCGTACCGTCGCCGAGTGTCTCGGCGTCCGCCCAACCGCGCCGGACGAGCTGACGCAGCACGTCGCGGTCCACGTCCTCGAGCTTGTTGACGTACAGGCAGCTCTTGCCGACGCGGTGCTTCCCGAGCTTCTCCAGCAGGTCGGTGTTGCTGCCGTACATGGTCAGCCCGTACAGCGTGAGGGCGGCTTTGCGCGGGCTGAACCCCACCCGGAACGTCTCCCCGGAGTGGCCGGTCTCGTAGGTGTAGCGCAGGTGCCCGAAGCCGACCATCGAGGGCCCCCACATGCGAGGCTCAGCACCTGTCTCCTCGCGGAACATGTCCAGCAGCTCCAGCCCTTGGACGCGACGGCGTTCCGGCTCCACGGCGTTCAGGAACTGCGTTACGGAGTCATCGGACGGGCGCGTCTTCTGCTCGTACGCCATGCCCCGCACGCTACGGCGTCCAATGGAGGCTGGGGCCCCCAGCCTCTGACGATCTTGGAGAAGGTGAGCCCTTCCTCGGCGTGTCGCCGGCGTGTCCTCCAAGATCACGGAGGAGGAGCGGGTGGGCCGAGAGGAGCGGTGGGCCCGGGCCCGGGGCCGGGGGGCCGGGGGGCCGGGGGGTCAGGCCACGTAGTCGGCGAGGTGCTGCCCGGTCAGTGTCGAGCGGGACGCGACCAGGTCGGCGGGCGGGCCCTCGAACACGATCAGCCCACCGTCGTGGCCGGCGGCCGGGCCGAGGTCGATGATCCAGTCGGCGTGCGCCATCACGGCCTGGTGGTGCTCGATCACGATGACCGAGCGGCCCGAGTCGACCAGTCGATCGAGCAGGGCGAGCAGGTGCTCGACGTCGGCGAGGTGCAGGCCCGACGTCGGTTCGTCCAGCACGTAGACCCCGCCATCGGTGCCCATCTGGGTCGCGAGCTTGAGCCGCTGCCGTTCGCCGCCCGACAGCGTGGTGAGGGGCTGGCCGAGCAGTACGTACCCCAGCCCCACGTCGCTGACCCTCGCCAGGATGGTGTGCGCGGCCGGGACGCGTCCTGCACCCGCCTTCAGGAACGCGACGGCGTCGTCGACGGGGAGGTCCAGCAGGTCGGCGATGCTGAGCCCGCCGAGGGTGTACTCCAGCACCTCGGGCTGGAAGCGGCGACCCTCGCACTGCTCGCAGACGCTGCCGACGCCGGCCATCATCGCCAGGTCGACGTACACCACCCCGGCCCCCTTGCAGGCCGGGCAGGCGCCGTCGGAGTTCGCGCTGAACAGCGCCGGCTTCACCCCGTTGACCTTGGCGAAGGCCTTGCGGATCGGCTCGAGCGCGCCGGTGTACGTCGCCGGGTTGCTGCGGCGCGAGCCGCGGATGGCGGCCTGGTCGACGGTCACCACGCCCTCGCGTCCGGACACCGAGCCGTGGATCAGCGAGCTCTTGCCCGAGCCCGCCACCCCGGTCACCACCACCAGCACCCCGAGCGGGATGTCGACGTCGACGTCGCGCAGGTTGTTCGTGGACGCTGCTCGTACCGCCAGCACCCCGGTCGCGTGTCGCACGGAGGGCTTGAGCCGCGCCCGGTCGTCCAGGTGCCTACCCGTGAGCGTGCCGCTGGCCCGCAGCCCCTCCACGGTGCCCTCGAACACCACCTCGCCACCGGCGGTACCGGCGCCAGGTCCGAGGTCGACCACGTGGTCGGCCACCTCGATCGCCTCGGGCTTGTGCTCGACCACCAGGACCGTGTTGCCCTTGTCGCGCAGCCGCAGCAGCAGCCGGTTCATCCGGGCGATGTCGTGCGGGTGCAACCCGATCGTCGGCTCGTCGAAGACGTAGGTGACGTCGGTGAGGGCCGAGCCCAGGTGGCGCACCATCTTGGTGCGCTGCGCCTCCCCGCCCGAGAGCGTGCCCGACGGACGGTCGAGGCTCAGGTAGCCGAGGCCGATCTCGACGAACGAGTCCAGGGTCTGCCGCAGGGTCGCGAGCAGCGGCGCCACCGTAGGTGCGTCCAGGCGGGCCACCCACTCGGCCAGGTCGCTCACCTGCATCGCGCAGGCGTCGGCGATCGAGATGCCCTGTACCAGCGACGAGCGTGCCATCTCGTTGAGCCGGGTGCCGCCGCACTCGGGGCAGGAGGTGAACGTGACCGCCCGCTCGACGAATGCCCGCACGTGCGGCTGCATCGCCTCGACGTCCTTGGACAGGAACGACTTCTGGATGCGCGGTACCAGCCCCTCGAAGGTGAGGTTGAGATTGTCGACCTTCACCTTCGTCGGCTCGCCGTACAGGAAGGTCTGCCGCTCGTCGGCGCTGAAGTCCCGGATGGGTTTGGTCGGGTCGAGCAGCCCGGAGGCGGTGTAGATACGCACCTGCCAGCCGTCGACGGTGTACCCGGGCACCGTCAGCGCGCCGTCGGCCAGCGACTTGGTCTCGTCGAACAGCTGCGACAGGTCGATGTCGGTGACCGAGCCCATTCCCTCGCAGCGCGGGCACATGCCGCCGCTGCTGACGAACTCCCGTGTCAGAGTCTGCCCCTCGCCCTTGTCGAGGACCATCTGTCCGACGCCGCGGGCAGCGGGGATGTTGAACGAGAACGCGTTGGACGGCCCGATGTGGGGTGTGCCGAGCCGGCTGAACAGCACCCGCAGCAGGGCGTTGGCGTCGGTCGCCGTCCCGACGGTCGAGCGGACGTTCGCCCCCATGCGCTCCTGGTCGACGATGATCGCGGTGGTGAGCCCGTCGAGCAGGTCGACGTCGGGACGCGCCAGCGTGGGCATGAAGCCCTGCACGAACGCGCTGTAGGTCTCGTTGATCAGCCGCTGCGACTCCGCCGCGATGGTCTCGAAGACCAGCGATGACTTGCCCGAGCCGGAGACCCCCGTGAACGCCGTCAGGCGTCGCTTGGGCAGGTCGACATCGATGTCCTTGAGGTTGTTCTCGCGGGCTCCGCGCACCCGGATGAGGTCGTGGGAGTCGGCGGTGTGCTGACCGGAGGGCACGTGCCCCATCATGGCCGCCGCGCGGCCGGACGGCGCCATCGGCACCCGGCCGCTAGTGCACCACCCGGTAGCGCAGGTGGACGACGCCCGAGCTGAACGTGCGGGTCTCGACCAGGTCGAGGTCGACCCGGCGCTCGGCCCGCGGGAAGAACGGGACGCCGCCCCCGACCAGCACGGGGTGGACCATCAGGCGGTACTCGTCGATCAGGTCGGCCGCGGCTGCGTGGGCCGCCAGCGCCGCTCCGCCGATCGCGATCCGTCCGTCTCCGGGCTGGGCCAGCCAGCGCTCGATCTCGTCGGCCACGGTGCCCTCCGCCAGAGCAGCGGTGCCCTGCACCTCGGTGAGAGTGGTCGAGAACACCACCTTGGGCAGTGGTTTCCACAGGGCGGTCCACTCGAGCTCGGCCTCGTCGAGGGACTGCTGCTCCTGCGCCGTCTCCCAGTAGAGCATCGTCTCGTAGAGGCGCCTGCCCATCAGGTGCACGCCGACGCCCCGGATGTCGTCGATCCAGAATCGGAACACCTCGGGGTCGGGTTGCGACCAGGCGAAGGTGCCGTCCGGCCCGACGATGAAGCCGTCGAGCGAGGTGCCCATCGCGTAGCTGACCGTCCTCATCTGCACTCCTGTCTGCCGACGCGGACGCGCGCGAGCTGTACCGGGCCGCCCCGGGCATCGTTGCCGTTGGAAGATTGTGGGCGCTATAGCGACCACAATCTTCCAACTATCATGTGAAGCGCCCCCGCAGTGTTCCGCCCAGGGGTGATCCGCGCTGGAGTCGTCCAACCATCGAGCGGGGTACCCGCTGACGACCGTGAATCGCTCGCCCGTGCACCCGCGGCCGGTCGTCGTCCGCAGGGGCCGGTAGCGGAGTCGCAGGAGGGGCTCAGCCGCGGCTGCCCACCCCGGTGGGCAGCGCGCGCACCAGCGCCTCGACATCGGCGCGTGTGTTGTAGAGGTGGAACGCCACGCGCAGCCGCCCGCCCCTGATCGAGGCGCGCACGCCGGACGGCAGGCGCGCCTCTGCACCCGTCCCGAGGTCGATCGACACGATCGCCGACGCGGAGGGCGCCAGCCCGAGCCGGGCCCGCAGGGCGTTGGCCAGGCCGACGTCGTGCTCGTGGACCGCGTGCACGCCGAGGTTGTTGATGAGGCGGAGGGCGGGGAGCGTCCCCACCCAGGGCAGCCACGCGGGCGAGAGGTCCAGCCGACGGGCGTCGCCGGCCAGCCTCGGGGGCAGGCCGTAGATGCTCTGCCAGGGGTCGGCTCCGGCGTACCAGCCGGCGTAGACCGGCGGGACCTGCTCGAGCAGGTCCGGTCGCACGCTCATGAAGGCGGTGCCGCGGGGGCTCAGCAGCCACTTGTAGCCGCCCGCGATCACCGCGTCGAACGCGGACGCGTCCAGCGGGAACCAGCCGGCAGCCTGGGTGGCGTCGAGCAGCACACGGACGCCATGGCGGGCTGCGGCCTCGCGGATGGACTCGAGGTCGGCCAGGCGCCCGTCGCGGGACTGCACCACGCTCACCGCGACGAGCGACGTGCCGGGTCCGACGGCGTCGGCCAGACCCTCCAGCGGGACGGCGTCGACCTGAAGGCCCAGGTCGGTGCGGGCGGCGAACGGGAAGGTGAGGGAGGTGAACTCGTCGTCTGCGCAGAGCACTCGGCCGCCGGGCGGCAGCGCGGCCGCCACCAGCGCCACCAGCGCGGAGACCTGAGCCCCCACGGTCACCCAGGTCTCGGGGACGCCCACCAGGTCGGCGAACAGCCGGCGGGACTCGGCCACCGCCGCGTCGTAGTCGGCCAGGTCGACGGTCCCGTCCTGCCAGCGCACCAGCTCGGAACGCAACGCCTGCACGGTGCCCGAGCAGGGCAGGCCCAGCGTGGCGGTGTCCAGGTACCCGCGTGCGCCAGCGAACAGGGCTGCCGCCTCGTCGATCCGCATGCGCCCAGGGTGCACCCGACCGGGGCGGATCACGCCATCGTCCGACCCACATGCCGAAACCCGCCGGAGCCGCGGACTAACGGCCCTGACCGACGGTGGGGGTGCAGACCCTAGGTTGGCGCCGACTCACGCTGCCACGAAGGACGTCCATGGAACCCACCCGTCGAGACATGACCGAGCTGCCCGACCTCGCCCACACCATGGGCCGGGCCGGGCCGGTGCGGTCCCGCATGCCCATCTACGTCGACCTGCTGCCGCCGTGCAACGCGGCCTGCCCCGCCGGGGAGAACATCCAGGAGTGGCTGCGGCTGGTGAAGGCGGACCAGGACGAGGCGGCCTGGCGCGAGCTCGTGCGCAACAACCCGTTCCCCGCCATCCACGGCCGGGTCTGCTACCACCCCTGCGAGACGGCCTGCAACCGCACCGAGCTGGACGGAGCGGTGTCGGTCCACGCGGTCGAGCGCTACCTGGGCGACCTGGCGATCGAGCGGGGATGGGAGTTCACCCCGCCCCGACGCTCCTCGGGGCGTCGGGTGCTCGTCGTCGGCGCCGGGCCGTCCGGTCTGTCCGCGTCCTACCAGCTGGCGCTGCTGGGGCACGAGGTGGAGATCCGCGATGGTGCTCCGCTGCCGGGCGGGATGATGCGCTACGGCATCCCCGAGTACCGCCTGCCCCGCGACGTCCTCGACGCCGAGATCGCCCGGGTGGCGAACCTGGGCGTCACGATCGTCGTCGACCACATGGTCTCCGACCTGGCCCAGGAGCAGGTCGAGGGCCGTTTCGACGCGGTCTTCGTGGCCATCGGCGCGCACCTGTCCCGTCGAGTGGACATCCCGGCGATGGACGCCTCGCGGATCGTCGACGCCGTCTCGTTCCTGCGTGACGTCGCCTCGGGCGTGCGGCCCGAGATCGGGTCCAAGGTGGCCGTGTACGGCGGCGGCAACACCGCCATGGACGCCGCGCGGGTGGCCCGCCGTCTCGGCGCGCAGGAGTCGATCATCGTCTACCGCCGCACCGTGGAGCAGATGCCTGCCCACGCCGTCGAGCGAGAGGAGGCGATGGCCGAGGGGGTGCAGATGAACTGGCTGCGCACCATCTCCTCGGTCGACGAGTCCGACCTCACGGTCGAGATCATGGAGCTGGACGCCAACGGCAGACCGCGCGGCACGGGACGGTTCGAGCACCTCGAGGCCGACACCGTCATCCTGGCGCTCGGCCAGGAGTCCGACTCCGGATTCCTGCGCAAGATCCCGGGCATGCGCTTCGACCACGACGTGCTCAAGGTCGACCCGCGCACGCTCATGACCGACGTGCCGGGCATCTTCGCCGGTGGGGACGCGGTGCCGTCCGAGCGCACCGTTACCGTGGGGGTCGGGCACGGCAAGCGCGCTGCTCGCCAGATCGACGCCTGGTTGGCGAGCCGGCCCGTGGTCGAGGCGGCCAAGCACCCGGTCGCCACGTTCGACACGCTGCACGTCTGGTACTTCGGCGACAACATGCGCACCACCCAGCCCGAGCTCGAGCCCACTGCCCGGGTCACCGACTTCGACGAGATCGTCGGCGGGCTGACCGGCGAGCAGGCCCACGTGGAGGCCGGGCGTTGCCTGTCGTGCGGCAACTGCTTCGAGTGCGACGGTTGTCTGGGTGCCTGCCCCGAGGATGCGGTGATCAAGCTGGGCAAGGGCCGCCGGTACCGCTTCGACTACGAGAAGTGCACCGGGTGTGCCACCTGCTACGAGCAGTGCCCGGTGCACGCCATCGAGATGATCGCGGAACGCTGAGGAGACGGACCATGAAGTCGATCATCGATGGCAACGAGGCCGCTGCCTCGGTCGCGTACCGGCTCAACGAGCTGTGCTCGATCTACCCGATCACCCCGAGCTCGACCATGGCCGAGCTCGCCGACGAGTGGACCTCCCAGCAGCGCGCGAACGTCTACGGGACGGTCCCGACCGTCGTCGAGATGCAGTCGGAGGGCGGCGCGGCCGGTGCGCTGCACGGCGCCCTGCAGGGCGGGGCGCTCAGCACCACGTTCACGGCGTCCCAGGGCCTGCTGCTGATGATCCCGAACATGTACAAGATCGCCGGCGAGCTCACGTCCACCGTGCTGCACGTCGCGGCGCGGTCGCTCGCGGCGCAGGGCCTGTCGATCTTCGGCGACCACCAGGACGTGATGGCGGTGCGGCAGACCGGCTTCGCCCTGCTGGCCTCGGCGAGCGTGCAGGAGTGCCATGATCTGGCGGCCGTCGCGCAGATGGCGACCTTGCGCTCCCGGGTGCCGTTCGTGCACTTCTTCGATGGGTTCCGCACCAGCCACGAGCTCAACACCATGACCATGCTCTCCGACGACGAGCTGCGCGCCCTGGTGCCCGAGGACGCGGTGCGCGATCACCGGCGGCGGGCGCTGAGCCCCGAGCACCCCTACATCCGCGGCACCGCGCAGAACCCCGACACCTACTTCCAGTCCCGTGAGACGGTCAACCCGTTCTACGCCGCCACCCCCGGGATCGTCGCCGCCGCGATGGACGTGTTCGCCGAGGTCACCGGTCGTCGGTACCGGCTGGTCGAGTACGTCGGCGACCCGCAGGCGGAGCGCGTCGTGGTGGTGATGGGCTCGGGTGCCCAGACGGTGGCCCAGACCGTGGAGCACCTGCGCGCGGGCGGCGAGCGGGTCGGGGTGGTGCAGCTGAGGCTGTACCGGCCGTTCCCCGTGGACGAGGTGCTCGCCGCGATCCCCGAGACCTGCACCCGCCTGGCCGTCCTCGACCGCACCAAGGAGCCTGGTGCGGGCGGTGAGCCCCTGTTCCTCGACGTGGTCTGCGCGCTCGGCGAGGCGGTCGGCACCGGACGCCGCGCGCGCATGCCCCTGGTGGTCGGTGGCCGTTACGGCCTGTCGTCCAAGGAGTTCACCCCCGGCATGGTCGCGGGCATCTACGCCGAGCTCGACCAGCCCACCCCGCGCCCCCGGTTCACCGTGGGGATCACCGACGATGTCTCGGGCCTGTCCCTGCCGTACCCGGCGGACCTGGACGTCGAGCACCCCGAGACGACCCGGGCGATCTTCTTCGGGCTCGGGGCCGACGGCACGGTCGGGGCCAACAAGAACACCATCAAGATCCTCGGTGCGCGCGAGGGCACCTATGCCCAGGGCTACTTCGTCTACGACTCCAAGAAGTCGGGCTCACGCACCGTCTCGCACCTGCGGTTCGGGCCGACACCGATCGCGGCCCCCTACCTGGTGAGCAAGGCCGGGTTCGTCGGGTGCCACCACTGGTCGATCCTCGAGCGGGTGGACGTGCTGCGCGACGCCCGTCCGGGCGCCGTGCTGCTGCTCAACAGCCCGCTGCCGCCGGACGCGGTGTTCTCCCGGCTGCCGCTGCCGATGCAGCAGCGGATCATCGACCTCGACGTCGAGGTCTGGACGATCGATGCCGACGCGGTGGCCCGCTCGGCCGGGATGGGCCGGCGCGTCAACACGGTGCTGCAGACCTGCTTCTTCGCGATCAGCCGGGTCATGCCCCGCGACGCGGCGATCGAGGCGGTCAAGAAGGCCATCGGCAAGACCTATGCACTCAAGGGCCCGGACGTGGTGGCCCGCAACGAGGCCGCGGTGGACACGGCGCTGGCGAACCTGCACCGGGTGGCGGTGCCCGCCGCGCCGGTGGGAGAGGTCGCGATGCTGGCGCCGGTGCCCGAGACCGCACCGCAGTTCGTCCGGGAGGTCACCGCGACGATGCTCACCGGCGAGGGCGACACCCTGCCGGTCAGCGCGCTGCCCGTCGACGGCACGTACCCGTCCGGCACGACCAAGTACGAGAAGCGCAACATCTCCGACGTCATCGCGGTGTGGGACGCCGACGCCTGCATCCAGTGCGGCAGCTGCGCCTTCGTCTGCCCACACGCGGTGCTGCGCGCCAAGTACTACCCGGAGTCGGCCCTGGACGGCGCACCGGCCTCGTTCCAGACCGCCCCGCTCAACGCAGCCGGGCTGCCCGAGGCCCAGTACACCCTGCAGGTGTACGCCGAGGACTGCACCGGATGCGGTCTGTGCGTGGAGGCCTGCCCGGTCAGGCCACTGGGGTCCGGTGCCGGCCGCAAGGCGATCAACCTCGAGCCGGTCGCCGAGCGCAGCGCGCAGCGAGCGAACGTGGCCTTCTTCGAGACCATCCCGGTGAACCGCCGCTCGCGGGTCGACTTCGCGAACGTGCGCGGGGTGCAGTACCTGGAGCCGCTGTTCGAGTTCTCCGGCGCCTGCTCCGGCTGCGGCGAGACGCCCTACCTCAAGCTGCTCACCCAGCTGTTCGGCGGCCGGGCCACCGTCGCCAACGCCACCGGCTGCTCGTCCATCTACGGCGGGAACCTGCCGACCACGCCGTGGGCCCGCAACAAGTACGGGCGGGGCCCGGCGTGGTCCAACTCGCTGTTCGAGGACAACGCGGAGTTCGGCCTCGGGCTGCGGCTGGCCGCCGACCTGCACACCCAGCTCGCCCGCCGACGGCTCGACGACCTGCGGGGCGAGCTCGGCGACGAGTACGTGGACGAGATCCTGGACGCACCCCAGCGCTACGAGTCCGAGCTGTCCCGCCAGCGTGCACGGGTCGACGACCTCAAGGCGCGGCTGGACGGAATGGCAGGCCAGCAGGTGGCCGACCTGCGCTCGGTGGCCGACCACCTGCTACGCCGGTCGGTGTGGATCGTCGGCGGGGACGGCTGGGCCTACGACATCGGCTCATCCGGGCTCGACCACGTGCTCGCCTCGGGCCGCAACGTCAACATCCTCGTGCTGGACACCGAGGTGTACTCCAACACCGGCGGCCAGGCGTCCAAGGCGACGCCGCTGGGCGCGGTGGCCAAGTTCGCCTCGGGCGGCAAGCTGACCAAGAAGAAGGACCTCGCCATGCAGGCGATCGCGTACGGCAGCGTGTACGTGGCGCGGGTGGCGATGGGGGCGGACAAGCAGCAGACGCTCAAGGCATTCCGCGAAGCGGAGTCCTACGACGGGCCGTCGTTGATCCTCGCCTACAGCCACTGCATCGCCCACGGGATCGACATGCGCAAGGGTCTGGACCAGCAGTACGCAGCGGTGGCCTCCGGGCACTGGCCGCTCATCCGCTACAACCCGGTGCTGCGCGACATGGACCAGAACCCGTTCCTGCTCGACTCGCCGCGCCCGCGCATCCCGCTGAAGGCCTACCACGACAAGGAGCTGCGCTTCCGGATGCTGCGCAGCACCGACCCGGAGGCGGCTGAGCGGCTGCTCGTCCACGGCCAGGAGCAGGTGGCCCTGCGCTGGGCGGAGTACGAGCGGATGGCCGAGCGCAGCGCCTCGGAGTTCGACGCGGACGCGAGGAAGTGACCATGGACCTGACCACGACGTACCTGGGTCTGACCCTGCGCAACCCGCTGGTCGCCTCGGCCGGACCGCTGTCGCAGACGCTGGACGGAATCCGGGCGCTGGCCGACGGCGGGGTGGGGGCGGTGGTGATGTTCTCCCTGTTCTCCGAGCAGCTGCGCCGCGAGGCCGCCCGCGACATCGACCTGCTCGAGACACACGCGTTCTCGTTCGCCGAGGCCCTGGACTACTTCCCCGAGCCTGCGGCGGACGAGCGCCGGCTGGCGCACGAGTACCTCACCCTGGTGCAGCGGGCGGCCCGCGAGGTCGACGTCCCCGTGATCGCCTCGCTCAACGCCGCCGACGTCGGCAGCTGGGTGACCTTCGGTCGGGAGCTGACCGACGCCGGGGCGGCCGCGCTCGAGCTGAACATCTCCTTCGTCCCCGGCGACGTCACCACCCCGGGCAGCCGCGTCATCGAGCGGCACCTCGACATCGTCGCGGCGGTCAAGGCCGCCGTCGCCGTCCCCGTCGCGGTCAAGATGAGCCCGTACTTCAGCTCGGTGGGCAGCGTCGCGCTGCGCATCGTGCAGGCCGGCGCGGACGGCCTGGTCCTGTTCAACCGCTTCCTCCAGCCCGACGTCGACATCGAGACGCTGGAGGCGGACAGCACCTGGGCCCTGTCCACGCCGGACGAAGGTCGCCTGCCCCGCACCTGGATCGCCGCACTGCGCAACCAGACCACGGTCTCGCTGGCGGCCACCACCGGGGTCGCCGACGGCTCCGACGTGGTGAAGAACCTGCTCGTCGGAGCCGACGTGGTCATGTCGACCTCCGCGCTGCTGCGACGTGGGCCGGCCTACGCCGCGACGATGCTGGACGAGCTGGTCGCCTACCTGGAGCGCAAGGAGTTCGCCAGCCTCGAGGCCATGCGGGGGTTGCTCGCCGTCCCGGCCGAGGCTGACGGCGACGCCTGGCAGCGCAGCAGCTACGTGGCCGCCATGCAGCGGGCCAAGGCGACGTACGGCAGCCTGTAGCGTCGGCTGCCGACGGGAGGGGTCATGGGCGTGCGCTGGTTGATGGTGCTGACCGAGAACGACGCGATCGTGCCACCGCGGGACCTGCCCGGCCTCGTCGCGATGGCCGTGGCCGCCGAGGCGTCGGGGGTCGACGGCGTCATGCTCAGCGAGCACGTGCTGCTCGGACCCTCGTCCGGCGCAGCCGGGGTGCTCGCGAACCCGCGCGACTACGCCGCGCCCGGGAACCAGGCGCCCACCACGGCCTGGCCGAGCTCGCTGGTGCTGCTGGCTGCCATCGCTCAGGCCACCACTCGGCTGCGGCTGGTGGCGGGCGCACTCATCGCGCCGCTGCGACACCCGTTGCTGCTGGCGAAAGAGCTAGGGACCCTCGACCTGCTCTCGGCGGGCCGACTGGTGGTGCTGCCCACCGTCAGCTGGCACCGGGACGAGTACGACGCCCTGGGTGTCCCGTTCGGCGAGCGTGGACGGATCCTGGACGAGCAGCTGGAGGTCCTGCAGTCGGCGTGGGGCGGCTTCCCGACGCGTCATCACGGCACCTACTTCCGGTTCGACGACGTCTGGCTCGAGCCCGGCGCCTACTCGCCGTCCGGCCCGCCGCTGTGGTTCGGCGGGCAGGGCATGCACCCGCCGCTCGTGCGCCGGATCGTGCGCCACGGCAGCGGGGTCAACCCGTTCGGCCCGCTGAGCGCTGACGACCTCGCCACCCTCGGCGAGGCCATGCGGGCCGCCGGGCGCAGCATGGACGAGCTGGAGCTGGTCGGTGGCATCCAAGGCAGGTTCGCGGGGTCGGACGACCTCGCCGACGTCGACGCCGCGCTGGCCGACCTGCCGAGCCAGGCGGAGCGTGGATTCACGACCATCTGCTTCAAGCCGGCGATGTTCGTCCGCTCGGCCGACGAGGTGCCCGCCCTGTGCCGGTACCTGGTGGCTGAGGGCGCGCGGCTGGTGGGGTGACGGCTCGGCTCAGGCCATGTCCCAAACCGGCTCCGGCCACGATGATCTTGGAGAAGTCGGGCCCTTTCTCGGCGTGTCGCGGGCGTGTCCTCCAAGATCATCGTCGGCCGGAGGGGCCCCCGGCCCCGCTTGCTTCGGTGCGCCTACGACGGTCGGGTGAGCTGGTCAGCGCTGACGGTGGCTGACCTGGATGTCACCCGATCGACCGAGGTAGAGCCGCTGTGCGTCCCAGGAGAGCGAGGGGCGCGTCTCCGGGCCCGCAGTGTTGACCGCCGTGACGTTCACCGGTGCCGACCACGGGTCGAACACGCTCGCGCGCGTCGAGGTCCAGATGTCGAACGCGCCTGCGCCACCTGTCCGGTTCGAGGTGAAGACCATCTCCAGCCCGTCCTTGCGCACGTTGGGCATCGCGTCGTCGGACGCCGTCGTGTTCAGCTCGGCCACGGGTTGGGGAGCACCGAAGGTGCCGTTCGGCTGGCCCGCGCTCACCTTGATGTCCTGGGTGCCTGACCCCATGGCTCCCCCGGTGGAGAAGTACAGCTGCACGCCGGCCGCCGTCTCGACCAGGGAGGGGCCGAACTCGGTGCCCGGACCGTTCGGGCCGTTCGGCGCGCAGCCGAGGTTGCGCGGTGCGGACCAGTCACCCGTGGCGGGACTGCGGCGGGTGAAGTAGATGTCGCCGCCACCGCAGGCCGCTGTGCCGTACGCGTCCGTCCCACCACGGTTGGACACGAAGAGCAGCCCCTCCCCCCGCAGAGGCGTCGGGCAGAAGTCCCCGGCGGCGCTGTTCACGGGCTCGGGCAACAGCTCCGGGACCCCGGACACCGAGCCGTCGGCCGCGAGCGGCGCGACCCAGATGTCGTTGGGGTCGCCGGTGCGGCGATTCGAGGCGATGAAGATGCTCGCACCGTGGGGTGCCTCGATCGGGCAGCCGTCGGCCGCGGACGAGTCGTTGACGCCCGTGACCGGCTGGGTGCTGCCCCAGTCCCCGAACTGTGCCGCCGTGGCCGGCAACGCCAGCACGGCTCCGCCGACGAGGGCAGAGGCTCCCAGCACGGCGAGGGTGGTCCGGCTCCGATGTCTGGTCATGGTGCTTCCTCCCGCTGCGAACCGGCCTGGCAGCCGGGGTGGGTGAGTCCCACCGACCCGAGGACAGTGGCAGCGACCCCTTGCAGAGTTCTTGCAAGGGTTCAGTGAGACCGCCCTCGGCCCTACATTCACGCCCGTGGAGTTCGGGCTGCTCGGCCCCCTGCACATCACCGACGGGGCTGGACCCATGTCGCTCGGTGGGCGACGGCAACGTGTCGTGCTCGCCCAGCTGCTGCTCCGTGCCAACCGAGAGGTCACGCAGGACCAGCTGATCCATGCGGTCTGGGGGGACGAGCCCCCGCCGAGCGCGCGCGGGTCGCTGCAGAGCTACGTCTCCCGACTACGGTCCTCGCTGGGCGCCGATCGCCTCGAGGGGATGCGCGGGCGGTACGTGCTGCACGCAGCGCCGGACGAGATCGACGCCGCCCGGTTCGAGGCCATGGTGGCTCGGGCGGGCACCTCGGTCGTAGGTGACCCGTCGGCCACCTCCCGGGCCTACCGCGAGGCGCTCGACCTCTGGCGTGGCGGAGCACTGCAGGACCTGGCCGACGAACCGTCGCTGGCTCCTGACGTCGCCCGCCTGGAGGAGTTACGCCTCACGGCCACGGAGGACTGGGCCGATGCCGAGCTCGCGCTCGGGCGGCACCGTGAGCTGGTGGGCGAGCTCGACCGCCTCACGGCGCAGCATCCTCTGCGCGAGCGACTCTGGGCACAGCTCATGCTCGCTCTGTACCGGTCGGGCCGTCAGGCCGAGGCACTCGAGCGCTACCGACACGTCCAGACGCTGCTCGACGACGAGCTGGGCATCCAGCCCTGGCCCGCGCTGCAGCGGCTGCACGAGCAACTGCTGCGCCACGACCCAGCCCTCGACGTCGTCGGCGAACCCCTGCGCGGCTACCGGCTGGTCGAGATGGTCGGTGCGGGTGTGTTCGGCACCGTCTACCGGGCCGTGCAGCCCGAGGTCGGCCGCGAGGTCGCCGTCAAGGTGCTGCGGCCAGAGTTCGCAGGCCACCCCGAGTTCGTCCGGCGGTTCAGCGCCAACGGGCAGCTCGTAGCCCGGCTCGAGCACCCCCACATCGTGCCCCTGCACGACTACTGGCGGGATCCGCAGGGCGCCTACCTGGTGACCCGGTACCTGCGTGGGGGCAGCCTGCGGGAGAAGCTCCAGCACGGCCCCCTCGACGCCGAGGCCGCTGCACGCCTGGTTGAGCAGGTCGCCCTCGCGCTCGAGGCCGCTCACCGTCAAGGTGTGGTGCACCGCGACCTCACGCCCTCGAATGTGCTCGTCGACGAGGACGGCAACGCCTACGTCGCCGACTTCGGGATGCCCAAAGCGCTCGCCCTCGCCCTGCACGGGGCGCCCGACGCCCCGCCGGGACCGGGCGATGCCCTGACTGCGTACTGCGCGCCGGAGGAGATCGCGGGCGAGCCCGTGACGTCCCTGGTCGACGTCTTCAGCCTGGGGGTGCTCGCGTTCGAGGCGCTGTGCGGGCGCCACCCCGCCGACGGAGAGCCGGCCGGGCCGCGCGGCCGCGGGCTCCCGGCCGCAGTCGACGAGCTGCTCGCGTCGGCGTTGGCGACGGACCCGGCCGAGCGCCCGTCGAGCCCGCTGGTGCTGTCGGACGCCCTGCGGCGAGCGCTCAGCCCGATGTCGACCGGCACCCTCCCGCCGACTGCCCCCCTCGACGTTCGCAACCCCTACAAGGGGCTGCGGCCCTTCGTGGAGGCCGACGCGGAGGACTTCCACGGTCGGGGCGAGCTCGTCGGCCAGGTCGTCCAGCGGCTCGGGGGTGGCGCGGCCCGTTTCCTCGCGATCGTCGGGCCGTCGGGGTGCGGCAAGTCGTCCCTGGTGCAGGCGGGCCTCATCCCCGCGCTGCGCGCCGGCCGAGTGCCCGGCTCGGAGCAGTGGTTCGTGGTGGAGGCCCACCCGGGAGCACACCCGTTCGACGAGCTCGCCACCGCTCTCGACCGGGTGGCCACGGCGCCCGTGGCAGGGCTGGTCGACCGACTGCGCGAGGAACCGACCGGCCTTCTCGACGTGGCCGCCGAGATCCTGCCGTCACCCTCGGCGCAGATGCTGCTGGTGATCGACCAGTTCGAGGAGGCGTTCACCCTTGTGCCGGACGCGCAGGAGCGGGCACGGTACCTGCAGGCGCTGGTGAGCGCCGCCACCGATCCGGTGAGCCGGCTTCGGGTCGTCGTCACCGTGCGCGCCGACTTCTTCGACCTGCCGCTGGCGCATCCGGGGATCGCCGAGCTGGTGAGCCAGGGGCTGGTGAGTGTCACTCCGCTGACACATGCGGAGCTGGAGCGTGCCATCACCGCGCCGGCCGCACGGGTGGGCGTGGGCGTCGAGCCCGCACTGGTGGCTGCGCTCGTCGGGGACGTGGCCACCCAGGCAGCCTCGCTGCCGCTGCTGCAGTACGCGCTCACGGAGACGTTCGACCACCGTGAGGGCGCGTCCCTCACGCTCGCTACCTACCACGCCGTCGGCGGGGTCACGGGCGCTCTCGCTCGGGGGGCCGAGCACCTGTACGAGGGGCTCGGACCGCCGGGTCAGGCCGCCGCCCGGCAGCTGTTGCTGCGGCTGGTCACGGTCGGCGAGCAGGGCAGCCGCGACACCCGACGCCGTGTGACCCGTGCCGAGCTGGCCGGGCTGGACGTCGACCCCGCCGCGTGTGACCAGGTGATCGAGGCCTTCGGGGCACGACGGCTGCTCATCTTCGACCGTGACCCGGTGACCAGGGGTCCCACCGTTGAGGTGGCGCACGAGGCGCTGCTGGACGAGTGGGTGAGGCTGCGACGCTGGATCGACACGGCGCGTGAGGACCTGCGAGCCCATCGCCGTCTCACGGCCGCCGCTGAGGAGTGGGTCGAGTCGGGCCGGGACGACGGCTCGCTGCTGAGGGGCGACCGGCTGAACCGCTTCGAGACCTGGGCGCGCACCTCCGGGCTCGCCTTGAGCCAGGACGAGAAGGCTTACCTCGGGGCCAGCGCCGCGCGCCGCGACACCGAGCTCGAGGAAGCGGCGCAGCAGGTCGCGCGCGAGCGAGCGATCGAGCGGCGGTCGGTCAGGCGGCTGCGCGCCGCCGTGGCCGTCGCGGTGGCCTTCGCCGTGGGAGCCGTGACCTTCACGGTGGTGGTCGTCCAGCAGCGGGCCGAAGCCCAGCGGGCGGCCCGATCCGCGGTGGCACGGGAGCTGTCGTCGGCGTCGGTGGCCGCGCTCGATCGTGACCCTGAGCTCGGCATCCTGCTCGCCAGGCAGGCGGTGCTCACCACCCGCGACGCCGACGGACTCGTGCTGCGTGAGGCCGAAGAGGCCCTGCACCGGGCGGTCAGGTCGACGAGGGTGGTCACGGCCCTCCCACAGGGCGGACTCGGGGCCGTGTTCTCACCCGACGGCTCGCGCGTCGTCACGACGGGAACTGAACCGGGTGACAACCCCACCGTCTGGGACACCACGACTGGGCGTCAGGTGCTCGCGCTCGATGCAGTCAGCGCAGGGCCGGCCACCAGCGTCGCCGTCAGCCCCGACGGCCGGCTCGTGCTCACCTCCCACGACCGTGGTCCGGTGCGCCTCTGGGACGCGCGATCCGGGGACCTCGTCCTGCTGCTGAGCGGGCAGTGGGACGACGCTGGGCAGGCGGAGTTCAGCCCTGATGGCCGGCGGGTAGCAGCAGCGGGCGAGGACCCGTCCTTGTCGGTATGGGACGTGACCGACGGTTCGCGGCGCGACCTCGTCAGCATCGAGGGCATGGTGAGCGACGTGGCCTTCAGCCCTGACGGGTCCCGCCTCGCGACTGTCGGACCCGATCCGGGCGTCAGGCTCTGGGACCCCGACTCGGGAGCTGTCGTGACGACACTGGACGGCCCGCTGCACGGGGCGTCGTCCGTGGCCTTCAGCTCGGACGGCCGCTGGCTGGTGGTCGGGCTGCCGGACGCCGCCCTCGTGCTGGACGCCTGGACGGGCGCGCTGATCCGGTCGATCGCGAGCCCGGCGCCCGTGCGGGCGGTGTCCGTCAGCCCCGATCGGACCCGCCTGGCCACCGCGGGTACCGACGGTGTGGCACGCGTCTGGGACCTCGCCAGCGGCAAGCAGACGAAGTACCTGTCAGCCGACGGCAGCGGGCCGCTCACGAGCGTCGCGTTCCACCCCGCCGACGACCTGTTGCTGGCGGCGGGCCCGGACCGGCCCGCGCGGGTGTGGGACCTGAGCACGAGCGGCTCCCGCGACTGGCTCACGGTGCCCAGCCTTGGCGGTGCTGAGGTCGAAGTCGCGTTCAGCCCTGACGGCTCCACCTTCGCGGCAGCCGGTGCACCTCACGGCATCACGATCTGGGATGCCACCACCGGGGCCACGTCGCGGGTGCTCACCAGCGCAGAGCAGACCTTCACGACCATCTCGTTCTCCCCGGACGGCGGGCGACTGGTCGCTGCTTCTGCGGGGGGCGCGGTGCCGACCGTCTGGGACCTGCGTACCGGTGCGCCCCCGCTCGAGCTCGGCGGGCGCGCGGCCGTCGGCACGGTGGCCTTCAGCGCGGACGGTGCTCGCGTTGCCACGGTTGGGGACGACGGCACGACCCGGGTCTGGGACGCAGACCGGGGGCAGCGGCTGGCGGCTCTCCAGCAGGGGGGTCCGGTCGAGTCGGTCGCGTTCAGCCCGGACGGCCGGTCCATCGCCACGGGCGGAGGGGACGGCTCCATCTCGGTGTGGGAGGCGACGTCGTTCGCTCGAGCCGCCCGGGTGACGGGGCACAGCGGCGGCGTCGTGGACCTCGCCTTCGCCGGTGAGGACGTTCTGGTCTCCGCCGGCGACGACGGCACCGTGAGGGTATGGGACCTCGTCTCGGGCACGACACGCCTCGTGCTGAGCGGCCATCGCTCGCCGCTCGCCCGGGTCGCCGTGTCCTCGGTGGCAGGTGTGCTGGCCGTGGGGGCCGAGGACGGCACCACCGTGCTGTGGGATCTGGACGACGGGCGGGAACGGCTCAGCCTCGTCGGCCACCTGGGGGCCGTGTCCGGCGTGGACCTCAGCCCCGACGGCCGGCTGCTGGCCACGTCCAGCCCCGACGGGACGACCGCGCTGACGCTGCTCGACATCGACGAGCTCGTGACTGTGGCACGGGATCGTGTCACCCGAGAGCTGACCGAGGACGAGTGCGTGCAGTTCCTCCACGTCGCCACGTGCCCCTGACGACAGCGGAGCCACCCCCGGCATTGTGTCGGACCCTCCTGGCAGGGTCGAGCTCATGAAGGCGGGCGTGATCGGCGGAGGCGGCGGTGCCATCGACGCCCTGTCGCGGCTGCACGCGGCTCTCGATGACCTGCTCGACCTCGTGCCCGGCGCTGTGTGTGACGCCGACCTTCCGGGGCTGGTCGAGGGTCTGGTTCTGGCCGGGCATCGGCTTCATGCCGCGCAGCTCGACGCAGTGGGGTCGTTCGACGCCGCGGGCCTGGCCGCGGCAACCCGGCACCGCACCACGACGCGGTGGCTGGAGCAGCGCACCCGCGCGTCGACGGCACAGGCCCATGGGCTGGTGCGGGTGGCTCGGTCCATCAGGGACGACCTCCCGGCCACCCGGGACGCACTGGCCGAGGGTGCCGTGTCGGCCCAGCACGTGGCGGCGATCGCCGCCGTCGTGCAGAAGGTAGGGGTCGAGCACGCCCGGCAGGCCGAACCGATCCTGCTCGAGCTCGCTCGCCGGTCCGAGCCGTCGGTCGTCCGCCGCGCGGCCGCGCACCTGCATGCCACGGTGAACCCCGAGGGTGCCCAAGCCTCACTGGACAAGGTGTATGCCCGGCGCGGGGTGACGCTCTCGACGGTGGGGGACCGGGCGTACCTGGACGGAGTCCTCGACCTGGAGTCGGCCGAGACTCTGCTGGCGGCGTTGGCGCCGCTCATGTCGCCGTCGCCCTCCGACGACCGATCGTCGCCCCAGCGCCGGGCCGATGCCCTGGTGGACCTGGCCCGCCGGGCGCTGGACGCCGGGGAGCTGCCTGTGACAGGAGGGCAACGTCCGCACCTGTCGGTGGTGGTGGAGGGGCGTGCGCTGGCCGACGGCCGGGGGGCTGCCGCTCTGCCGTGGACGGGCGCTGCGGTGCCGGTGATCACGGTGCTGCGGTGGGGCTGCGACGCCCGCCTGCTTCCGGTGTGGGGAGCGGCGACGCGGGGCGGAGGATGGACACCGCTGGCGTTGGGACGGTCGGCTCGGACGGTCAGCCCGGGGCAGGTGAAGGCCCTTCAGGTGCGTGACGGGGGGTGCGTGCACCCGGGCTGCTCTCGCTCGGCCGCCTACTGCGACGCCCACCACGTGCGGCACTGGGCCGACGGGGGTCGCACCGACCTGGGCAACCTGGTGCTGCTGTGCCGGCACCACCACCGCACGCTCCACAGCGGGCAGTGGCGGCTCGAGCCCGGGCTCGGCCCACCGGGCGACCCGGGGGGTCCGGATGCAGGGCCGGCGCGGTCGAGAGCCGTCGCCCACGGGCTGGTCGCGGCTCTTCCGGGCGGAAGCACCGTCCCCCTGCAGACGGCCGCAGACCGCAGCCCACCCCTGAGCCCAGCGGTCGCGGGCGGCGCTGCGGCACCCGGCTGGGCAGGGCCATCGGCTGGTGATCCACGCGGCTGAGCGACACCCGGCCGTGTCCGTCCGCCGCGTGGATCATGGGGTGGCGTAGGTGCGCTCCGGTTCGTCCAGACCGCGTCCACCAGGCCGGCCACCGTCAGCTGAGCGACACCCACTGACTCGATCACCGGCACGACTGCGCTGCGGCTGCGCATCCTCCCCGCCGATGTGCAGCACCGGCCGCTCCTGGTGGGTAGCGTCGGTGAGGTGAGCGCGACCACCGGCGAGGCCGTGCTGGGTCCTCTCGTCGCAGCCTGGTCCCAGTGCTGCGATCAGGTGCTCGAGCTGGGCCGCTCGCTGAGCGAGGACGAGGCGGCCCGCCCCACCGACCTGCCCGGCTGGAGCGTGGCCGACGTCTTTGCTCATCTGGCCGCTCTGGAGTCCGAGCTCGCCGGTCAGGCGCCCGCGCCGGTGGACGACGCCGCGCTCCCGCCGGACGCGCTCGACAACCCCTTCCGGGCGCACACCGAGCGCGGCGTGGCCGCTCGTCGCCGCCGTCCGCTGGCCGAGGTGCTCGACGAGCTCGCGACCGCGGTGCGGTGGCGCAGGGACGCCCTGGAGTCCGAACCGCTCCCCGACCCGGGTGCGCGCACCTCGGGGATCGGTGGGGCCGACTGGACCTGGGAGACGCTGCTGCGCAACCGGGTGGTCGACGTCTGGATGCACGAGCAGGACGTCCGGCGTGCGGTCGGCCGGCCGGGTGGCTGGGACACCCCGGCGGCACAGGTGACGATCGGCGGGTTCGCCGCGGCACTCGGCTTCGTGCTCGGCCGCCAGGTGCGTCCACCCCTCGGGACCTCCGTCCGCTGGCGCGTCGGCGGTGCCGCCCACATCGACCAGACCGCCGGCTTCGAGGTGACGTTGGTGATGCAGGAGGACGGGCGGGCCCGTCCGCCCGCCCAGGCGGACCTGCCCGCCGACGCCGAGCTGCTGATGACCCTCGAGCAGTTCGTGCTGGCGTGCGGCGGCCGTCGACCTGCCGACCAGCTCGCAGTCGCCGTCACTGGTGACACCGAGCTCGGGCGACGGGTCGTCGCGGCGATGGCCATCACTCCCTGAGCCTGCGCCGGCTGCGGTCGGGTCGCCCGAGCGGGATCGGGCGAGGAGGAACGGGTCGTGACCGAGCCCGGCCGATGGTCCCAGTGCGACCTCGACGCGGCCGCGCTCGAGGCGCGGTGGCTGCTCGCCGTCCCGGCCGAGGCTGACGGCGACGCCTGGCAGCGCAGCGGCTACGTGGCAGCCATGCAGCGGGCCAGGGCGACGTACGGCAGCCTGTAGCCGGGGCGGCGCGACAGCCGCGAACGCCCGGGACCCTGTCGGCGGGCGCCGACCCTGCTCGCCCGACACCGGCACGAGCGAGGAGGCCGACGCCGTGGACATCGTCCGGTCCGACGGGCTTGCCGTCTACGGCGTGGGGACGGGCGAGCCGCTGCTGCTCCTGCCGTACCCGCACGCCTCGACGTTCGGCCCGATGGCCGAGGACGCGCTGGCGGCCCTGCTGGCGGGGATGGGTCGTCGGGTGGTCACCTTCGACCCACCGGGGGCCTACCGTTCCTCCCGCCCGATGCGCTGCGACCTGGCCGAGATGCTGGCGTGTGCCGAGGAGTCGCTGAACGTCGCGGGCGTGCCACAGCCGGTCGACGTGGTCGGCCACAGCATGGGCGCGCTGTGCGCGCTCGCCCTGGCCGTCGAGCGTCCCCAGTGCGTGCGGCGACTGGTCTTGATCGGCGCGTGCTCGGGGTTCGCGGCGGTACGGCGCTGGAGCACTCCGCACAACTGGAGCCCCTGGCGCGACGCGGCGTGGTGGAAGTGCCTGTGGTGGGGTGCCCGGCAGATGACGGGGACGGGCTCGCTGGCCGTGCACAAGCGCCTGGACAACCTGGTCGAGAGCGCGTCGTTCGTCGACCCGCGGCACGCGTGCTACTGGACGCTCGAGCCGGGTGACGAGCGGCGGCCTGCTCCGCCCCGCGCCTGCTGGCTGCGCTCGGCCCGACGCGTCGAGTTCCGCCACCGGCTCGACGGCGTGCAGGTGCCCACCCTGCTCCTGGTCGGCATCGCCGACCCCCAGACTCCTCCGGTCTGCACCGAGGAGCTCGCTGCGGGCATCCCGAACAGCCGGGCCGTCGTGCTGGATGCCAGTGGCCACAGCCCCTTCCTCGAGCAGCCGCAGGAGGTGCGGCAGGCCCTTGCGACCTTCCTCTCCTGAGCCGACGTCGATACCGAGGTCACCGGGCCTGGCTGGGCTGACGACGCTCCAGCCGTCGCCAGCCCCAGGTGATGAGCCGCTGGGTTGTGTGCGGCGCGACGCGTGAGGCGACCGCCAGGGCACGCGCGTCGGCACCCACGTAGATGGACGCACGGTTGTGGGTGATGCCCCGCACGATGACTGATGCCGCCCGCTGCGGGCTGGTGAGCGCCCGTGAGGCGAACGCCTCCTGCTGCGCCGGGGTGGTGTAGCGGCTGTTGCGGGAGGCGTTGGTGGCCACACCCCCCGGGTACACCATGCTGACCCGCACCGCCGAGCCGGCCAGCTCCTGCGCCAGCGAGCGGGTGAACCCGTCGACGGCGAACTTCGCGGCGGTGTAGGCGCTGTCGCACGGGAAGGGCATGAACGAGTTCACCGACCCCACGGTGACGACGTGCGCCTGCGGCCGGGTGAGGAGCAGGGGAAGGAACGCCTTCACCCCGTGGATGACACCCCACAGGTCGACCCCGAGCACCCAGGCGTAGTCGTCGAGGGTGAGCCGTCCGACAGTGGCTGCCGCGTTCACTCCGGCGTTGTTGACCAGCACGTCGACCGCGCCGTGCCGGGCGAGCACCTGCTCGGCGAAGTCGTGCACCGCCGCGGCATCAGCGACGTCGACGACGTGCGTGCTGACCGGATGGCCCTCGACGCAACGCGCCGCGGTCTCGGCCAGGCCCGTGGGATCCACGTCGGCCAGGGCCAGGTGGGCGCCCGCCCCGCTCAGCTCCACCGAGAGCGCCCGGCCGATGCCCGATCCGGCGCCGGTCAGCGCGACGACACGGCCTCGTACCGGCGTCACGCCCGCTCCCACCGGTAGAACCGCCAGGCGACCAGCCCGCTCACGGCTGCGATCGCCGCGGCGACCAGGGACTCGCGCACCAACCACTCGCCGGTGAGCCACGGTTCCTGCAGCAGCCGGATGATCGGGGTGAGCGGCAGCCACGACCCCAGCGACCGCAGCGCGTCGGGCAGTACCTCCGGCGGCGGGCCGGCGCCGGACAGGAACAGGAAGGTGAACCACAGCAACAGGCCGACCGCCTGCGCTGCCCGGGCCGTGGGCAGGACCGTGCCGAGCATGATCCCGCCGGCGGAGACGGCCAGCGCCCCGAGGGTGTAGGCCAGCACGAACAGGCCGGGGCTCTGCGGCGCGCTCACCTCCGTCAGCAGGAACGCCGCAACGAGCAGCAGCGCGGCGCCGACGCTGGCGACCAGCAGCGCGATCACCAGCTGGGAGCCGAGCACGAGGCCACGTCCCACGCCGGAGGCCTGCAGCCGGCGCAGCACTCCGCTCTCCCGGTACTCCACCAGGTGCGCGGGCACCGCGATCAGGGTGAAACCGGCCACCGCGAGCGCCACGTAGGCCGGTGTGTACCAGTCGCTGGCGCCGAACCCGCGGTACACCACGAAGCCGCCGGTGGACGCCTCGTTGCCGAAGACCCCGTTGAGCACGTAGAGCACCATCAGCGGCAGCGCCAGCGTGAAGATCACCGTCACGGGCTCGCGCAGGAACAGCTTGAGCTCGGTCCACGTCAACGCCGCCAGGGCCCGCATCACTCGGCCCCGCTGTCGTCGACGAGCCGGAGGTAGACGTCCTCCAGCGTGGGGCGGACGACCTGCATGTCGTCGGGGTGCACCCCACTGTCGATCAGCGCCTTGCCCACCAGGGGCACGATCGACGGCTCGCCGACCACTTGCACCGTCGTCCCGTGGTCGCGTGTCTCGCGCACCCCGGGCAGGGCGCGCAGCGTCGGCACGATGTGCGGCGGTGCGGTGAACCGCACCGTGACGCTGTCCTGGTGCCGGCGGACGAGCTCGGCCGGCGTCCCCTCGGCCACCACCCGGCCCCGTGCGACGACCGCGATGCGATCGCACAGCCGTTCCGCCTCGTCCATGAAGTGCGTGACGAGCACCACGGTGGTGCCCGCGGCACGGATGCGTTCGATCAGGTCCCAGGTGGCGCGCCGGGCGGCCGGGTCGAGGCCGGTGGTCATCTCGTCCAGGAACACCAGGCGGGGACGGTTGACCAGCGCCAGCGCCACGAGCAGCCGCTGGCGCTGCCCGCCCGACAGGCTGGCGAAGGACGCCCGGGCCTTGGGGGTGAGACCCCACTCGTCCATCACCTCACGCCAGGGCGGCCCGCCGGGCTGCATCGACGAGAACAGGCTCAGCGCCTCCCACACCCTCATGCGGTGGGGCAGGGACGACTCCTGCAGCTGCGCGCCGACGAGCGTCCTCAGCCGGTCGGCATCGGTGCGTGGGTCCAGGCCGAGCACCGTGATGTCCCCGCCGTCGGCCCTGCGCAGCCCCTGCACGCACTCCACCGTGGTCGTCTTGCCGGCCCCATTGGGGCCGAGCAGGCCGAAGATCTCCCCGGCGTGCACCTCGACGGTGACGTCCGCGACGGCTTGCAGGTCGCCGTACGCCTTGGTCAGGTGCCTGACCGACACGACCGGGTCCATACCCACTCCCGACTGCCGAACGGCACCAGGCTAGGTCGGGCCGGCGCGGCCGGGAGGGCCTTAAGGCCGCTGCGGGGGTCCGTTCGACGGCGAGGGCCGTGCCCGCCCCTCCGTTCACGTCACGTTCGTGGGACCTGTGCCTGCAGATCGGCAGGACGTCGTCTTCGTGCTGGTGCATGGGGGAACGTGAGGGTGACCCTTGTCTCGGAGTCCTTCCTTCCGCACGTGAACGGCGTGTCGAACTCGGTGTGCCGGGTGCTCGAGCACCTCCAACGCCGCGGACATGACGCGTCCCTGCTCACGCCCTCGGCAGCGGCCGGCGCAACCCCGGGTCGGTACGCCGACGCCCCCATCTACGCGCTGCCGTCGGTGCCGCTGCCCGGCTATGCCCAGGTGCGGGTGGCCCTGGCCGGTCGCCGACGGGTCGGAGCACTGCTCGACGCGCATCGCCCCGACGTCGTCTACCTCGCCTCGCCGTTCGTGCTGGGGCTGACGGCTGCGCGGGCAGCGGAGTCGCGCGGCATCCCCACGGTGGCCAACTACCAGACGGACGTGGCCGGCTTCGCCGAGCGGTACCACGCCCGGGCGGCACGCGACGCTGCCTGGCAGCTGCTGCGGGCCGTGCACCGACGCGCCGCGCTGACGCTCGCGCCGTCCGCGGCGGCGCTCCGATCCCTGGCGGCGCAGGGCATCCCTCGGCTGGCGCTGTGGCAGCGGGGCGTGGACGGCGAGCGCTTCCATCCCCGCAACCGCGACGAGCGGTGGCGGCGAGCGCTGACGCCGAACGGCGAGTTGCTCGTCGGCTACGTCGGGCGGCTGGCACCGGAGAAGCAGCTGGCCGACCTCGCTGTGCTGACGTCGCTGGCCGGCGTGAAGCTCGTGCTGATCGGGGACGGCCCGGATCGGCGCCGGCTCGCCACGGCGTTGCCCGGCGCCGAGCTGCTCGGCTTCCTCGACGGCTCGGACCTGTCGCGCGCGGTCGCCAGCCTCGACGTGATGGTCCACCCGGGTGAGCACGAGACCTTCTGCCAGTCGGCCCAGGAGGCGCTCGCCTCGGGGGTGCCCGTCGTCGCAGTCGCCGCGGGGGGCCTGCTCGACCTCGTCCAGGACGGGTGCACCGGGCACCTGTACGCACCGGGCGACCTCATCGCCCTGCGCACCCACATCACCACCCTCGCCACCCAGGTGAGTCACCGGGAACTGCTGGCGGCGGCGGCGCGGCCCTCGGTCGTCGGCCGCACCTGGGAGCGGCTCGGTGACGACCTGCTGCGCCACCTCGAGCGGGTGAGCCAGGTCAGCGGCTCCGCACGGTGGGGGGCGTGACGTGCGCATCGCCATGGCAGCGAACTTCTACGGTCCCGGCAGCGGGGGGCTGCGCACCACGCTGCACGCCCTGGCCCGGGGGTACTCCGAGGCAGGTCACGAGCCGGTCATGCTGGTGCCCGGTGAGCGGCTGCGGGTCGAGACGACGGACTGGGGGCGGCGCATCAGCCTGCCGAGCCGCTCCCTCCCCGGCACCGGCGGGTACCGCATCATCGTCGACCTTCCCCTGGTGCGCCGCATGCTCGCCGGCGTCCAGCCCGACCGCCTGGAGGTCTCGGACCGCGCGACGCTGCGCGACCTGGGGAGCTGGGCACAGGCGCAGCGGGTGCCGAGCATCGTCTGGGCGCACGAGCGGCTCGACGGGGTGCTCGCGGCCACGGTGCTGCGGGGGAAGGCCGGCGCGGCGGTCGCCGCCCGCGTCGCCGACGTGCACAACCGGCGGACCGCAGCCCTCTTCGACCGGGTCGTCGTCACGACGTCCTTCGCGGCGCAGGAGTTCGAGCGGGTCGGGGTCCCCACCACCAGGGTGCCCCTCGGTGTGGACCTCGAGGCGTTCCACCCGCGCCGGCACGACCCGCAGCTGCGCGCGGGGCTCGTGCCCGACGACGAGGTGCTGCTCGTGCTGTGCTCGCGGTTGTCGCCGGAGAAGCGGCCCGAGCTCGCGCTGCAGGCCCTGCAGCTGCTCGTCGCCGCCGGCCATCGCTGCCACCTGGTGGTCGCCGGGTCCGGACCCCTGGAGGACTCGCTCCGGCACCGGTTCGCGCACCTGCCGGTGCGCTGGCTCGGCTTCGTGTCCGACCGGGACGCGCTCGCCGCCCTGCTGGCCACGGCTGACGTGGTGGTCGCTCCAGGTCCGCTGGAGACGTTCGGCCTCGCGGCCCTGGAAGCCCTCGCCAGCGGGACCCCGGTCGTCGCCACCCGCGGCTGCGCCCTGCCCGAGGTGGTGGGCAGCGCCGGCGCCTTCGCCGACCCGACCGGAGCCGGCCTCGCCGGCGCGATCACCGAGGTGCTCGGCCGCCATCCCCGACTGCGCCGGGGGCTCGCACGTCGCCGGGCCTGCGAGCTGCCCTGGTCGGCGACGGTCGAACGGATGCTCGCCGTGCATGCGGACGCCTCACCGCGGCCCCCGGCCGTGGACGCGTCGCCGGTCGCGCCCGGTCGGCTACCTGCCACGCGCGCAGCAGCGCTCGTCCGGGCGTCCACCCCGCGCGGTCGACGAGGGGTGGGGTCGTCCCACGCCCTGGGGGACGGCCCCCGGGTGCTCGGCCTCGGCGACAGCATCAGCGCGGGTGTGGGCGACCTGGTCGAGCCCGGACGCCTGCCCGGCTGGGCCGCGCACGTGGCCGACGCCGTGCAGGCTGCGTCGTACCGCAACCTCGCCCGCCTGGGCGCCCGCGCGCGCAGCGTCCGTGACGAGCAGCTCGCGCCCGCCCTCGCGTGGCGGCCTGACCTCGTGCTGCTCTCGGTGGCGGGCAACGACGCGCTGCGCGGGGACCTCGACCTGGCCGACGTGGCCCGATCCGTCGAGCACGTCGTGGGCACCCTGACCGCGGGCGGCGGCAGCGTGGTCGTGCTGCGCCCTCCGGCGCTCGACCATGTCGGGTTCCTGCCCGCACGCCTGCACCGGGCGCTGCACGCGCGCCTCACCCTGGTGGGAGGCGAGGTCGCGCGAGCCACCGAGGCCGCCGGCGGGATCTGCATCGCCCTTCCGGCCGGCCGCGACGCGGCCCCGCAGCCCTGGCACGTCGACCGCATCCACCCGGGCCCGGGGGGCCACCGCTGGGCGGCCACGGCCGCCCTCCAGGCCCTGGGTGAGCGTGGCTACCGCATCGCTCGCCCGGTGGCTCCCGTCGTCACGGCCCCTCCGAGCCGGGCCGCCGAGGCGGGCTGGCTGCTGCGCAACGGCGTCCCCTGGGTGCTCAAGCGCAGCGTGGACCTGGTACCCGCGCTTCTCGTGAGCACGTCCACGACCGCGACGCCGTCGTCACCACATCCGACCTGAGCCGTCGCCGACGGGCCGGCGGGCCGGCGCGGACGCCCACCCCCCTGTCACACAATCACGCCGAAGTGGCACGCTGGGAGGGTGCTGCGAGCACCCTTAGCCGGTCCAGTTCGTTCGCCGGGGGCCTCGACCGCGACGTCGTCCCCGCCGCCTGGTCAGGCCTGCACCAAGTGTCGCACCGATCGCGCGGTTCTCGACGGGCTCTGCGGCCATTGCTGGGTGGCCGACCAGGCCCGGCACGAGATGGCCACGGCCCGCGCCCGTGCCGAGCGTCCGCGCATCGCCTGACGACGTGCTCATGTCCACGCGACCGGTCCCGACGCAGAGCGTCCCTGCGCCAGGTGGGCCGCTACCGACGCAGATCTCCGCGCCCGACGGTCCGGGACCGTGGCCCGGCGTCGTGGTGCTCCACGATGCCGCCGGGATGACCAGCGACCTGGTGGCCCAGACCCGCTGGCTCGCCGACGCGGGCTTCCTGGCCGCGGCACCGGACCTGATGAAGGGCGGCACGATCGCACGCTGCCTGCGCGACATCGTCCGCGACTACGCGGCCTGGGAGGGAGCCACCTTCGAGCGCATCGAGGCCGTGCGCCGGTACCTGGCCGAGCGGGAGGACTGCACCGGCCGGGTGGGGGTCATCGGCTTCTGCATGGGCGGCGGGTTCGCTCTCGCGCTGGCTCCCGGTCACGGCTTCGCGGCAGCCAGCGCCAACTACGGGGGCCTGCCCACCGACGCCGAGCGCTTCCTCGTCGGTGCGTGCCCGATCATCGGCAGCTACGGCAGGCGGGACCGCTCGCTTCGCCACGCCGCGCAGCGGCTTCGCACGGCGCTGGAGGCTGCCGGGGTGGAGCACGAGGTCACCGAGTACCCCGAGGCGGGCCACGGGTTCATGAACGACCACGCCCCCGGCGAGGTCCCCTTCATCTTCCAGCTGCTCGGTGCCACCGTCCACACGCGTTACCACGAGCAGAGCGCGGCCCACGCCCGCGCCCGCATCACCGCCTTCTTCGCTCACCACCTCTGCACTCCGGCCTGACTGCCAGCCGCTGCGGATCGGCCGGACGGGGATGCACCCGGCGCGCGTGCTCCGCGTTCGAGTCGGGCCGAGCCTCTGCCGCGCGCCGTCGACGAATCACGCTTCCTCCTATAGTCGGCAGCGGCGCGCAGCAGGAGGTCCAGTCCGATGACCGAGCCCGGCCGGTGGTCCCATGCTGATCTCGACGCGGCTCGCCGCGGCGAGGTCGACCTGCTGGGCGAGATCCTCAGGCAGGTGCTACGCGAAGCCGGGCTGAGCGACGTGGTGGCCCGCCTGGATCGGCTCCAGGCCGGCCCTCGCTCCCATGGCGGTGTCGCCGCCGTCGAGGATGCCCTCGATGCCGAGCACCTCGCCCGCGCGCTCACCGTGCACCTGCACCTGATCAACCTCGCCGACGAGCGGCACCGCGCGAGACTGCTGCAGCAGGAAGGTGGTTCGGGGGACGCCGACGCGGGCGATGCCCTGTGGCCGGCCGTCTCGGCCGCGGGGGACGAGGCGCTGGCCGTGCTGAGCCGGCTGCGCATCCATCCCGTGCTGACGGCACACCCGACCGAGGCCCGTCGGCGGGCGGTCGCCACCGCCCTGCGTCGCATCGCCGAGCAGCTGACCCGCTACAGCGACCCGAGGGTCGGGGACGACGAGCGGTTCGTGGCTCGCCGGCGTCTGCTCGAGGAGGTCGACCTCCTCTACCGCACCTCGACGCTGCGCGCCACCAGGCCGGGGCCGCTGGACGAGGTGCAGACCATCATGACCGTGTTCGACGAGACCCTCTTCCGCGCCGTCCCACGCCTGTACCGAGCGACGGAGGCGACGCTGGTGGGCGACGGCAGCGGGTCGGTGCCCACCCCCGTGCCCGCGTTCGTTCGCTTCGGCTCCTGGGTGGGAGGCGATCGAGACGGCAATCCCAACGTGACCGCTGAGGTGACCCGACAGGCCGCGGCCATCCACGCCGAGCACGCTCTGCGCTGGCTGTACGAGGCCGTGCTGCGTGTCGGTCGCACGATGACCCTCGACGCCGCCGACACGCCGGCCTCACGCGAGCTGCTGACATCTCTGGCCGCAGATGCGGCCGGTGCACCCACAGCCTTCGACGAGCTGTCGATCCGCTCGCCCAACGAGCCGCATCGGCAGAAGATGCTCGTCATCGCCGAACGGGTCCGTGCCACCCGCGACGGCCGACGTGAGTCGTCCTACGGCTCTCCCGACGAGCTGCTGGCCGACCTGATGCTGGTGCAGCGTTCTCTGCAGGAGGCCGGTGCCCACCGCGCCGCTCACGGCGAGCTGCAGCACCTGATCTGGTCGGTGCAGACCTTCGGGTTCCACCTGGTCGAGCTCGAGGTACGGCAGCACTCGCGGGTCCACCGCGCTGCCCTGCTCGACCTGGTCGGGCAGCTCCCGGGAGTGTCCGACGCCGGCGCCCTGGTTGATGATGCGGGGTTCCTGGACGACCTGGCAGTCGACGGCTGGCCGGCCTTCGTGCAGCCCCGCGAGGGCGCCACCCGAGAGGCCCTGGACACCCTGCGAGTGATGAGCTGGCTGCAGCAGCGATGGGGTGAGCGCTGCTGCGGACGCTACGTCGTGTCGTTCACCCAGTCCCCGGCGCACCTCGTCGCGGTCCGGGCCCTGGCCCGGCTCGCCGTGGGCGACTCACCGCTGCGCCTGGACGTCGTCCCCCTGCTGGAGACCGGCGCCGACCTGCAGGCCGCGGTGCCCACCCTGGACGCCTGGGTGGGGCTGCGGGGCACGCAGCAGTGGCTGTCGGACCGGGTCCGGCAGGTGGAGATCATGCTCGGCTACTCCGACTCGGCCAAGGACGTCGGACCGGCCAGCGCCACCCTCAACCTCGCCCGCACCCAAGGCGACCTCGTGAGCTGGGCGAGGCGACATGCCCTCACGCTCACCCTCTTCCACGGCCGCGGCGGCTCCCTGGGTCGTGGCGGCGGCCCGCTGCACCGAGCGATCGCCGCCCAGCCGCCCGGCTCGGTCGCCGGTCGGCTGAAGGTCACCGAGCAGGGTGAGGTCGTCTTCGCCCGGTACGCCGACACGACGCTCGCGCAGCGCCACCTCGAACGCCTCACCACCGCCGTGCTGCTCGCCGACACCCCCGCCAACGTCGAGCGCAACACCGCGGCGGCGCTGAGGTTCGCCGATGTGGGCGCGAAGGTGGCCGAGGCCTCCCAGGCGTGCTACCGCGCGCTGGTCGAGACCCCCGGCTTCGCCGACGTGCTGGCCGATGCCAGCCCGCTCGACGAGCTCGGTGACCTGCGCCTGGGCTCCCGCCCGGTGCGCCGAAGCGGCGCCGCCGGGGGCCGTGACCTGGCCGACCTGCGGGCCATCCCCTGGGTGTTCGCGTGGGCGCAGACGCGGGTCAACATCCCCGGCTGGTACGGGCTCGGCTCCGGGCTCGCCGCCGTCGACGACCAGGACCTGCTCCGCGACGCCTACCGGCAGTGGCCGCTGTTCGCCGCCCTGGTCGACGTCGCCGAGATGAGCCTGGCCAAGACCAATCGCGACCTGGCCGGCAGCTTCCTGCGCCTGGGTGGGCGCCCGGACATCACCGAGCGCATCCTCGCCGAGCTGGACCTGACCGAGCGGGCCGTGCTGGGCGTGCTGGACCAGGCCACCCTGCTGGAGCGCAAGCAGGTGCTGCGCTCGGCGGTGGAGCTGCGGGCACCGTTCGTCGATGCGCTGTCCTGGCTTCAGCTGCGGGCTCTGACCGAGCTGCGCACCGGGCCGGCGCGGACGGGCACCGCCGCGGCCGAGGACTGGCGCCGGCTGCTGCTGCTCACCGTCAACGGCTCGGCCGCCGGCCTGCAGAACACCGGCTGAGCCCACCACGCTCGAGCAGGCCGAGGCGGAGGCCCGCTACGGGGGGAGGCGTGCCGCGGGCTGACTCAACCTCCGGACTTGCGGCGGAACTCCCGCTTGCCTCCCGAGCGCCCGTGCGGCTCGTTCAGGGGCGAGTCCCCCTCGGGGTGCAGTCGCTCGCTGCGCTGCTTGCGCTGCTTGCGTTCCAGGGCCTGTCGGTAGCGGGCCTTCACGTCGTCGATCGAGGTGTCGGGGTCGACCGTGCCCTCGGAGTCGGTCATGCTCGTCTCCTCCGCGTCGGGGTTCGGCACCGCGCTGGTGGCCAGCCTGCCACGGGGCCGAGCTGATCACCGAGTCCCAGGGAGGCGCAGCGCCATGAACCGTGACCACGGCGACGACCGGCAGCCGACGGTACTGGTGGACCGGAACCTACGAGGCGCTCGGTTCGTGCGGTGCGACCTGTCCGGCGTGGTGATGCGCGGGGTGGACGTGGCGGGCGCCGACATCGACGCGCCGTGGCTGCTGGACGGCCGCAGCGCCCTGTACGTCAACGGTGTCGACGTCGCGGCCTTCGTCGAGGCCGAGCTCGCCCGCCGGTTCCCCGGCCGCGCCGACCGGAGGGCCGGCGACCCGGACGGACTGCGCGTGGCCTGGGCGAGTGTCGAGACCGCCTGGGCCGCCGCAATCGAGCGGGTCGCGGCGATGGCGCCGGGCACCGCTGAGGTCTGCGTGGACGGCGAGTGGTCGTTCGCGCAGACCCTGCGGCACCTCGTCATGGCCACCGACACCTGGCTCGGCCGAGCCATCCTGCAGCGCGAACACCCCTACCACCCGGTCGGTCTCCCGAACGTCGAGTACGAGGCGGACGGCCACGACCTGTCGGTCTTCAGCCAGGCCGTGCCGTCCTACCCCGAGGTGCTCGAGGCGCGGCAGGGCCGCCTGGCGATGGTCCGCGCCCTGCTCGCCACCGTCACGCCCGAGGAGCTGGCCCAGCCACGCCGCAACCCGTGGGCCCCGGACCATCCGGAGACCGTGCTCTCCTGCCTGCACACGATCCTGGAGGAGGAGTGGGAGCACCTTCGCTTCGCCGTCCGCGACCTCGACGCGATCGACGCCCGCGCTGCCGCCCAGAGCCGGGAGTGATGCCTCGCCCCGTTGCGCGGACGCTCAGTCCAGCCGTCACCGTGCCCTCGCGGGCAGCCACAGCAGGGCGAGGACGGCGCCGGCGGCGGTGGCCGCCGCCGCGGTGAGCGAGCCCACCGAGAAGCCGGCCATGAAGGCATCCTGCGCCGCCACCAGCACCGCCTGACCGCCGGGAACCTGCTCGGCGAGGGCTACCGCAGCCCCCACCGACTCCGCGGCCGGTTCGCTCACCGCGGTGGGCTGGTCGCTCAGCAGGTCGGCGACGCGGGGGCCGTAGATGCCGGCGAACACCGAGCCGACCACGGCCACCCCGAGGGTGCCACCGAGCTCGCGGGTGGTGTCGTTGACCGCCGAGCCGACGCCGGCCTTGGCCGGCGGCAGCGCACCCATGATCGCCTCGGTGGCCGGGCTCGTGGTCAGCCCCAGGCCGGCGGCCATGACGACCATCGACGCCAGGATCGGACCGAGGTAGGCGCTGTCCACGGACAGGGTCGAGGCGAGCACGAAGCCGACGCTCATCAGAGCCAGTCCGGCGGCGACCACCCGGGTGGTGCCGAACCGGCGCATGAGCACGATCGACAGCGGGCTGAACACACCGGTGGTGACGGCGAAGGGCACGGTGCGCAGCCCGGCCTCGAGCGGGCTGTACCCCTGCACGAGCTGCAGGTACTGGGTGATGAGGAAGATGAAGCCGAACAGGCCGAAGAAGGCCGCGGCGATCGCGGCGCTGGCGGCGCTGAAGCGCGGGTTGGTGAACAGCCGCACGTCGAGCAGCGGGTGGTCCCGGCGTGCCTCGTAGCGCACGAACCAGCCGAGCACGACCAGCGCGACGGTCCCGGTGGCGACGACCTCGGGAGCCGTCCAGCCGCGGTGCCCACCTTCGATGATGGCCCAGACCAGCAGGCCGACCCCGACGACCGACATGACCAGCCCGGGGCGGTCCAGCCGTCCGGGGTGCGGGTCGCGCGAGTCGGGCACCAGCCACCAGCCGGCGGCCAGCGCCAGCGCGGCGATGGGCAGGTTCACCAGGAAGACCGAGCCCCACCAGTAGTTCTCCAGCAGCAGGCCGCCGGTCACCGGCCCTGCGGCGACGGCAAGGCCGGTGACGGCCGACCAGATGCCGATGGCGGTCGCGCGCTCGCGGGTGTCGGTGAAGACGTCGATGATGATGGCCAGGGTCGCGGGGAAGATCAGCGCGGCGCCCACCCCCATCAGCGCTCGGGCGCCGATCAGCTGCCCGGTGGTCGTCGTGGTCGCGGCGAGCCCGGAGGTGGCGGCGAAGACCACCAGTCCCAGCTGGAGCGCGCGCCGTCGTCCGAACCGGTCACCGAGATGGCCGCCGGCGAGCAGCAGCGCGGAGAAGACCAGGGTGTAGGCGTCGACGATCCACTGCAGCCCGCTGGTCGAGGCGCCCAGGTCCTGGCTGAGCGTGGGCAGCGCGACGTTCACGATCGTGTTGTCGACGACGACCATGAACAGGCTCAGGCAGAGCACGGCGAGGATCCACCAGCGCCTCGCGTGGGCTCGGGTGCGGGCGGGTGTCGGGGCTGGGGTGGTCAGGGCGGTCATGGCAGCGGCCTCCGTCGGTCGTAGAACAACGTTCTATAAACGTGGGACGTTATACTACAAACATGAGCCGCACGCCAAGCAGAGATGTGGAGTCGGCCTTGCTGGACGCCGCGGAGCAGATCCTGGCCAGCGAGGGACCGGCCGCCCTGACCGTCCGCCGGGTGGCCGGCTGCGCCGGGATCGCCCCGATGGGCGTGTACAACCGGTTCACCGGCAAGCAAGGGCTGCTCGAGGCGCTGTTCGTCAAGGGGTTCGAGGGGCTGCAGCGCAGCGTCGGGGCCGCCACCGGCGCCGACGCCCGCGCCCGGCTACGTGACGCCGCGCTGCGCTACCGCGCGTTCGCCGTCGGCAACCCGCAGCACTACTCCTTGATGTTCGACCACATGCACGAGGTCGAGCCGGGCGAGGAAGCGCTGCTGCGGGCCTACGAGGCCTTCCACCAGCTGGTGGTCCTGGTCGCTGACGTCCGGGCCGGGGGGCCGTTCGGAGCCGGCACCGACGTGGAGGTCGCCCAGCAGTGCTGGAGCGCGCTGCACGGCTCGGTCAGCCTGGAGCTGCTCGGCGTCCGTTTCGACGACGACCCCGCGACCGGCTACGCCCGTCTCGTCGACGCCCTGCTCGCGGGGCTGGACCGCGTCGCCGAGGCCTAGCCCAGGCCGTCAGTCCTGCAGCGCCTGGATGAGGGTGTTGGCTCGGCGGACCCGCGACGACAGCAGCCGGGCGATCGCGAGCACGAGGGCTTCGTAGGCCTCGCGTGCGCCGTCCCTCAGCTTGTCGACGGCGTCGGCGTCCAGCACGTGCAGCAGGCTGGGCGACTCGGTGACCACCCGGGCCGACCGCGGCAGTCCGTCGATCATCGACACCTCGCCGACGACCCCGCCGGCCCCGATCCCGCTCACCCGGCGCCAGGCACCACCGGGCGCGCGCACCATCACCGAGACCTCGCCTGCGCTCACCCAGGCCAGCCCGTCGGGCGGTGAGCCGGCGTCCATGACGATGCCGCCGGCCGGTAGCACCACGGTGCGCAGCAGGGACCGGACGGCGTCCAGCTCGGACGGCCGCAGGCCGGCCAGCAGCTCGTGCTGCTCGAGCGGCAGCATCGCGTCGGCGAGCCCCACGTGCCCGCCGTGCTCGGCGAGCAGCGCGACTTCGAAGGCGGCCAGCGCGTCGTCCCTGTCGTGGACGTGCTGCACGCTGTCGAGTCGGCCACCGAGCACGTCGGCGCTGCGGCTTGCCGGCCGGCGGTCGACGACGGTGACGCGTGAGCCCCTGGTGACGAGGGTGGCCAGCGCCTCCTCCAGCACGGCTCGAGCCTGCGGGTGCACGGCCCCCAGGAGGCGCACGTCGAGCAGGACGAACCAGTCCGCTGCGTCGTCGGAGCCCAGGGCCTCGAGCAGCCGGTGGGCGACGGTCTCGGCGGCCAGGTCGTGCAGCGGCCCCTGCAGCTCGACCACCTGGATGCGTCGGCCGTGCTCGTCCAGCAGCGCCCGGTCGTCGGGCGAGCGGGGAGCCACCGATCGCGTGACCAGGCCGGTCGTCCAGCGGCGGATGGGCGAGACAGCCGGCCCCGTCGGGGTGAACAGGTGCAGCCCGAGGTCGGCCGACAGCTGCTCGCAGGCCCGAACCCCGCGCACGCTGTTGCCCTGCCGGTCCAGCAGGGGGCTCCACGTGCCGAGCCCGAACTGGCCCGGGAGCACGGCGAGCACCCCGCCGGACACCCCGCTCTTGGCCGGCAGGCCGACCCGCACCAGCCAGGTGCCCGACGCGTCGTACATGCCGCAGGTCGACATGACGCTGAGCACCGGCCCGACCACCTCGGGTGGGACGGCCCGGCGTCCGGTGACCGGGTTGACCCCGCCGGCAGCGAGCGTGGCCGCCATCACTGCCAGGTCGTCCGACGTGACCAGCACCGAGCACTGCGCGAAGTACACGTCGAGTGCCTGCTGCACGGGCAGGGTGAGCGAGCCGGCTCCGCGCATCAGGTAGGCCAGGGCCCGGTTGCGGTCCCCGGTCTCGGCCTCGGAGGCGAGCACCGCCTCGTCCACGTGCAGGTCGCGTCCGGCGAACGCGGACAGCCCGGCGACGACCCGGGCCCGCTTCTGCTCGACGGTGTCCCCGGCGACCAGGCAGGCCACCTCGATCGCGCCCG
>Ga0209594_1000234_pt1 | contig 39265 bp, 30 predicted proteins | sample AshMeaCrysSpring_FD_184126 | JGI IMG/M metagenome (GOLD analysis project Ga0209594, IMG submission 184126) | Groundwater microbial communities from Big Spring, Nevada to study Microbial Dark Matter (Phase II) - Ash Meadows Crystal Spring... | ecosystem: Environmental > Aquatic > Deep subsurface... | reverse complement strand
AAAACGTGGCACTCTGCACAAATACATACTGAAAGAATCACCGTAGTTCCCATCCCATTACACAAAAAAAAGCTCCAAGAAAGAGGATTTAATCAAGCAGAAGTAATAGCCAGAAGTTTTTGTCAAATAACAGGATATAAATTAAAAGCAGAGGGGTTAGCCAGGGTAAAAGAAACCAAAGCAATGTATGGTTTAAACCCAGAAGAAAGAGCAGAAAACATCAAAAATGCCTTAACTTTAGGGAAAGACTTTCAAACAAGAAAACCCCAAACCCCAGTATTAATCATAGATGATATTTACACAACGGGAACAACAGCAAAAAACGCAGCCCAAATATTAAAAGAAAAGGGGATAAAAGTAATAGGAGTAGGAGCGATCGCCAAACCTGTTTCCCCTTCCCAACCTAATACCATTATGACAAAGTTGTGAAAGAGATGATTGACTCTCAGACAATGGGCTAAAGCCCATTGTTACTAACAATAGGAGCCCCTCCCATTGTCTATCACTTCTTTATAAAAATGGCATAAAGCAAGTCGTTTTATAATAATCACTTTAGGGATTATTATGAATTAAATACTATTAAAAAAAATATAACGAAAATAATGTAAAATTATAGGTTGAACAGTAAAAAATGTTTCAAGCCCTAATCGTTGTTTTTCCAAAAGCGATCGCTCCTCCCAAGACTCTAAAAAATCTAAAGGATTAACATGATTTGGTAACTTCAAAATTGAGAAAATTTGCTCAAATGATAATGGCTGCTCGCTCTGAGCTAGTTTAACCATGACTTGGATTTCCCAATCAGCTAAACGAGAAAAAAAATCATTAAGAAACAATCCTATCTGCTCAAAAAAAAGATTATTTGTTGTGGGAAAAATCAAGTTAAAATCTGAAAAGTTTTTTTGAAACTTATTAAGCGCTAATTTGAGAAACAAAGGATTGCCACTATAGAATTTAATGATACTTTCCCATTCTAATTCTCCAGGTAATTCTTTGATAATTTCCTGAGCAGACTCTGAGTCTAAACCTGATAATTTTAAACAGCGAATAACGGGAATTATAGATTCTAAAAGTCGAATTTCTGGAGTTTTTTCCCTGGTAGTGATCAACAAACAGCTTTGATGATTAGACTCTGCCATTCGTTTGAAAAAACAACCGTAATTTTCACAATTGCTTAGATACTGGCGATCGCTCTCCAAAAGCTTCTCCACCCCATCTAACACCACCAAACAACGATGAGAATAAAAAAAATCCATCACCTGGGAAATACTAGATTTAAAAGTAGATGAAACAACTCCCCCAGAGAAAAATTCAATCAACTCTACTAAAAGTTCTGTTAGAGAAGGTGAATGATCGAGATTTCGCCAGATGACATATTCAAATTCATGCTCAACTTCAGCTACAATTTTAGCCGCTAGTGCGCTTTTGCCAATTCCTGGCATACCCAGTAAGGTTATGATACGGCATTTATCCCCTAAAATCCAGCTTTCTAGAGTAGCAAGTTCACTGGTGCGACCATAAAAAACCGACACATCTGGCGCTTCCTTTAAATCTCTACACGGTTTCTGGCTATAACGCTGCACAATTTCCTTAAAATTATTTTTGTTTACCTTTTCCCCTAATGCTGCTGACAATTTCTCGTATAGCTTAGAACCTTGATTTTTTAAGTACTGCTCACTCAAATGACGATTTTTAGCCATTTGAGAGTATGTTTGACCTTCCCAAGCACAATTTAAAATATATTCTTGTAAATCATTCAAGCGATCGCCACAATGAGCTAAAACTGTCAAATTTTCAATTTTGAAGCCTTCTTTTTCTTTCATAACTCTGCCTTTTTTATGTTTTATTGATAATTATAACCAATATTTTGAGGCAAAAAATATTTTTTGTGATGCTTGCCCTATTTTTATCTCACCTTCAGGGGATTTTTTTTGTTCTCCCAAAAAGATTTGGTCGCCGAAAACTTCACCAGCTCAAAAGTAATCTGTCACAAAAAGTAACGTTACTTTTTGTGACTAATGAGGACAAAGAAAACAGGGTAGAGGAAAAAGCTATATGTCTCAAGGCTTTACGACAGTCAGGACTAAGTGACTAAATTAGTGACTTTTTGTGACAGACAATTTGGTTTCTGAATGTTATATTAGACACAAATTAATATTTATTTAAATTAATGGGCTAGAAAAACGGTTTAAGGGACAAATAAAAAAGTAGAGCAGAACTTCATCTCAAACACAGCCCCTTCCCAACTAAAAATTAATAAAGAGAAGCAAACAGCCAACTGTAATTTATGAAAACTGAACAAAAGCTAGATTTGGGTCAAACCCAAATCAAACTGGAAGACTTGGAAAACTTGGGATTTAGCTTAGTATTAAATTCCAACTCTATCCCAGAAGACATCAGAAAACCAATATTAATAGCTACTGGACCTTCTCCTGATGAACTTGAAATTCAAATTGCTCACAACCTCAGTGCAGCGGACACCATAAATGCTGACCAGCTTTGGTCTGGGGGGTCTTTGGGATTAAATCTCACAGGGCAAGGTATTACAGTTGGGGTTTGGGATCAAGGTAAAATTCTCAACACCCACCAGGAGTTAAACGGTCGAGTTGTTTTCAAAGATACCGCCTCCTGGTTGAGCGATCACTCTACCCACGTTGCGGGAACTATTGCAGGTACTGGGTCAATTGCCAATGCTCGGGGAATGGCTAACCAGCTTCAAATTCATGGTTATGACCAGGATAACGATTACGCCGAGCTAGTTGCCGCAGCTCAAAATCTCAATCTCACCAATCATTCCTACGGAAACATCAATGGTTGGACTAATCTTATTGATTGGGGTATCGGTCCCGTTGATACTTGGTATGTTGACTACTCTCTTTCCTCAACAGAAGACCCCAGTTTCGGCAAATATGCTCCCAGTGACTTTTATTCCAATGTAGATCCCCGCGCTCTCGATGAAATTCTCTACAATAACCCCCAGCTTCTGAGCGTCTGGGCTAGTGGAATAGACAGATCTGACCAGTTCCAAAACCTCCAAGCTAATAATACTTTTGTCACCTATCTCTCAAACGGTTTCTACGGAGCAGGGTGGTATATAGTTTATGGCACAATTCCAGGAAAGGATGGTAATGCAGGAACGGGCTATGATAGCATCTCCGCTGAACAAGTAGCTAAAAATAACCTGGTTGTTGGGGCGATCGATGACCAGACTGCTGACCCCTACAGTAATGTAATAATGACCAATTTCTCTGGTTGGGGACCAACAGATGATGGTCGGGTAAAACCAGACGTAGTTGCTAATGGGGTAGATGTATACTCTTCAATGGCTTTTGCCAATACAGCCTATGGTAATATCACAGGTACTTCAAGTGCAGCAGCTAGCACCACTGGTACTTTAGCCTTATTGTACGAGCATTACAAAAACTTATTTGCTACCACTCCCTACAGCGCTACCATGAAAGGCTTAGTAATTCACACTGCCTTTGATGCTGGGAACATTGGTCCTGATTATCAGTATGGTTGGGGTGTAGTCAATGGTGCAGCAGCGGCTAATTTCCTCACTGATGTAAATGCTCACCCCTCCAGCTTGCTGCAAGAAAACACTTATACTGGCAGCGAACAGACATTTACAGTTGTCTCTGATGGGACAGAACCTCTAAAAGTAACCGTAGTTTGGACAGATCCACCAGGACAAAACCACAATGAGTTATTGGATGATTCCACTCCCGTGCTGGTCAATGACTTAGACTTGTGGGTGACAGATAGTAACAATAAAATTTACTACCCTTGGACTCTCAACCCAGCTAATCCTAACCTTCCTGCAGTACAAACTACAGCTAATCACCTCGATAACATTGAGCAGGTACTAATTAATACCCCAGGAGCGGGGACTTATACCGTTCATATTGGTCACACTGGGACTGTCTCTAATCAGAAATATTCCCTCCTCCTGAGCGGAGGTGATGAACATCAAAACTTTCCTCCCACAGATATCATCCTCACCCCCCTTCAAATTAATGAAAATTTACCAGCTCTAACAGTAGTAGGAAACTTTACTACAGAAGATGCCAATCCAGAAGATAGCCATACTTATACTTTAGTTACAGGCTCGGGAAGCACGGATAACAACTTTTTTACTATCTCGGGAAACCAACTAAAAACCGCAGCAAGTTTTGACTTTGAAACCAAAAATTCCTACAGTATTCGGGTACAAACTAATGATGGCAATGGAGGAACTCTTGAGGAAATATTTACTATCCAAGTTAATGACCTTAACGAACCTCAACTGGTTAAAGATATTCGTTCAGGTAGCAATAATTCTACCCCAAATAACTTAACTAATGTCAACAATATTCTCTATTTCTCAGCTAATAACGGTACTGACGGAGTTGAGTTGTGGAAAAGTGATGGAACAGCAGCAGGAACTGTTTTAGTTAAGGATATTCGTTTAGGTAGCGGTAGTTCTACCCCAACTAACTTAATTAATGTTAACAATACTCTTTTGTTCCAAGCTAATAATGGTATCAATGGAATTGAGTTATTAAAAAGTGATGGAACAGCAACAGGAACTGTCTTAGTCAAAGATATTCGTTTAGATACCAGTAGTTCTCTGCCAAATAAACTAACTAATGTCAACAATATTCTCTATTTCTCAGCTAATAATGGTACTAACGGCATTGAGTTGTGGAAAAGTGATGGAACTTCAACAGGAACTGTTTTAGTTAAAGATATTTTTTCAGGTAACAGCAGTTCTAATTCTAACCCAAATAAACTAACTAATGTCAACAATATTCTCTATTTCCAAGCCTATGACAACATTAATGGCTATGAGTTGTGGAAAAGTGACGGAACAACAGCAGGAACTGTCTTAGTTAAAGATATTCGTCCAGGTAGCAATAGTTCCACTCCTTCTAGTTTAATTAATTTTAATAATACTCTCTATTTCTCAGCTAATAACGGTAGTAACGGAGTCGAGTTGTGGAAAAGTGATGGAACAGCAACAGGAACTGTTTTAGTTAAGGATATTCGTTCAGGTAGCGGTAGTTCTACCCCAACTAACCTAGCTAATGTTAACAATATTCTCTATTTCCAGGCTACTGATGGAACTTTGGGAAATGAGTTATGGAAAAGCGATGGAACCGCCGCAGGAACTGTCTTAATTAAAGATATTTTCCCTGGTAGTAGTAGTTCTTTTCCTTCTAGCTTAATTAATATCAATGGAACTCTCTATTTCTCAGCTAATAATGGTACTAACGGAGTTGAGTTGTGGAAAAGTGATGGAACCGCCCCAGGAACTGTTTTAGTTAAAGATATTTTTTCGGGTAGCGGTAGTTCTAAACCCTCTAACTTGATTAATATTAATGGCACTCTTTATTTCTCGGCTAATGATGGTATTAATGGCGTTGAGTTATGGCAAAGTGATGGAACAGCAGCAGGAACTTTTTTAGTTAAGGATATTCGTTCGGGTAGCGGTAGTTCTAACCCAAATAATCTTATTAATATTAACAATAATCTTTATTTCCAAGCTAATGATGGAATTTCGGGAAATGAGTTGTGGAAATTTACTCCCACTTCCAATATGTCTTTGTCGGTTGATACTTTGACAGGCGCTAAAACTTATACAGGAGTAAATGCTAAACGGGATATTTTTCTCTTGGAAAATGATTTTGATTCTTCAGATTATGCGGTAATTAATAACTTTAATCTCCAGGAGGATTTAATTCAGCTTTATGGCAGTATTCAGGATTATACTTTGTCTGGTGAAAACCTTTTCTTTGACAATGATTTAATCGCTATAATTTCAGGTGTTTCTGACTTGAATTTGACCAAAAATTATTTTGAATTTATTTAACAAATACACTCTTAACCTTCCTTGAGGGAAAGAGGAAAAAATCTGGCAATAAAAAGGAGTTTTGTTTTAATGCTTCATAATCAAATATTTTTAATACTTCCAGGAGATTATGGTTGAGAGAAAAGGCGATCGCTTGAGATTTTCTCAAGGAAAATTCCAGGTAAAAAAAACAAGGCGATTTGAACTATTATTCTTATACCATTTTACTAAAATTGTGATAAAGATGATCCTCTGAAGACAAGGGGCTAAAGCCCCTTGCGACTTCCCTTGAGCGATCGCCTTTGTCTATCATTTCTTTAGAAAAATGGTCTTAGATTAAAATCCCAACATCTTATTTAAAATTAGATGTTCTGATTTTTTCTGGGATTTTTCACTAAATTTCATCAAAAAAAAAAATGGGAAAAACCCTTGACAAAGAGAAAAAAATCTAATAAGATAAGAGCAAGAAAAACAAAAAAAGTTGGTAGAAAAAAATAGGCGATCGCCTTTGGCGGCGGCCTGCGGCCATCGCCTGGGGATAAAATCACAACACCCAGTTTTTCCCAAAGAACATTTCTGGTTAGAAAAAACTAGCTAGAAAAAAAGGTGAACCTAGACAATAAAATAGCATTAATGTTCGCCAACAACCTTGATAGTTAAGGAATTAATTTTGGAGAATTTTCAGTTAAATTCAGCCAAATTAATTATACCATGTTTTTTAAGTAGTGAAAGACATTTACTACTTATAACAAGGGGCTTTAGCCCCTTGTTATAAGACAAGGGGCTTTAGCCCCTTGTTATAAGACAAGGGGCTTTAGCCCCTTGTCTATCACTTATAAAAGAAAAATGGTCTTACTTGACAAAAGAAAAATTTAATCTGGTAGAACTAATCTAACAGAAGAAATCATCAAAAAGTTTTCTTGATTTAAAAAAAAAAGGAGAGTTAAAAACAATGGCTGGTTTTGATTTATTTGACGGTTATATTTTTGGAACTCCAAGCTCTGACACACTCAAAGGTACTCAAGACCCAGAGGTGATAGAAGCTTTGGCTGGGAACGACACAGTTGAAGGTCTTGAAGGTGATGATAATATACTTGGTAACAGTGGAAATGATCGACTTTTAGGTCAACAAGGAAATGATAACCTTTTAGGAGGTGGAGGAAATGATAATCTTCTAGGTGAAGAAGGAATTGATAAGCTTTTAGGAGGTACAGGTGCTGACTCATTAGAAGGCGGAGATGGAGAAGATATCTTATCAGGAAACAGCGGTAATGATACCTTAGATGGTGGTCTAGACAACGATTTTATCGAAGCTGGATTAGAAGATGACTTAGCTCGAGGAGGACAAGGACAAGACTTCATCGCAGGAGGAGAAGGTAATGACCAGCTTCAAGGTGAAGAAGATGATGATATTGTTTTAGGCGAAGAAGGCGATGACCAGCTTCATGGTGAATCAGGTCATGATTTACTTATCAGTGGAGAAGGTGATGACCAAATTAAAGGTGGAGAAAATGATGACCGACTCATAGCAGGCGAAGGTAATGACTTGCTCGAAGGTGAAACAGGTGAAGATAAGTTAGCAGGTGGTTTAGGACTAGACACTTTGTTTGGCGGAGAAAACCCAGATACACTTTTTGGCGGAGAAGGTCAAGATTCTCTTTTTGGCGGCGAAGGAGATGATAAAATAGGAGGCGGTGCTGATAACGATACTCTCGAGGGCGAAGCTGGAAATGATGCACTCAATAGCGGTGAAGGAAATGATCTTGTTGAAGGCGGAGAGGGAGAAGATGACCTTTTTGGCGATGAAGGAAATGATAATCTTCATGGCGAAGCTGGGTTTGATGTAGTAACTGGTGGCAATGGAAATGATTTGCTCACTGGTGGTGATGAAACAGGATATATAATCATAGAAGATGATCCAACTACACCAGATGAGGATGAATCTATGGTTCTTGAAGGTGACATTTTGAATGGTAATGAAGGAAATGACACAGTTCAAGGAAATGGTGGAAACGACCAACTCAGTGGTGAAAATGGAGATGACTTACTCCAGGGAGGAACTGGAAATGACCAACTTTATGGTGGAGATGGGTCTGACATAATTGATGGCCAAGAAGAAGATGACCAAATTTATGGTGAAGATGGAAATGACCAAGTTTTCGGTAGTACAGGAAATGATAACCTGGATGGCGGTTTGGGTTTAGATACCATAAATGGTGGTGCTGGTCATGATTTACTCGAAGGTCAAGAAGACAATGATAGTCTGACTGGTGGTACGGAAAATGATACAATCAATGCAGGTTCTGGCTCAGATATCATAGATGGTGGTGCTGGTAATGACCAACTTTTCGGTCAGGAAGATAATGATAGCCTGACTGGTGGAGATAATAATGATAGTCTCAATGGTGGTTCTGGTGCTGATAGTCTGGCAGGTGGAAACGGTAATGATACCTATGTGGTAGAAAATCCAGGGGATATTGTCACCGAGAACCCAGCTCAAGGTACAGATTTAGTACAAGCTTCCATCAACTACACCTTGCCTGTCAATGTGGAAAATTTAACACAACAAGGTACAGGGGATATTAGTGGTATAGGAAATAGCCTGAATAATATAATCATTGGTAACAATGGGAACAACTTTCTCAGTGGTCAAAATGGAAATGACAATATCAAAGGCTTAAACGGCAATGATACCCTGTCCGGTGACGCAGGTAATGATACCCTAGACGGTGGACTTGGAAGTGATAGCTTAATTGGTGGAATTGGAAACGATAGCTTAATTGGAAACTCTAACAATGATACACTTGTAGGTGGTGCAGGAGTTGATGTTCTGACTGGTGGTGCTAATAGCGATCGCTTTGACTTCCTCTCCAAAACTGAGGGGCAAGACATCATCAAAGACTTTAATCCCACTGAGGATCAATTTGGCTTGAGCCACCCAGGTTTTGATAATCAACTCGGTCCTAATACTCCTCTTGATCCCAACAAGTTCTGGGTAGGTACCATAGCACAAACTGCCGACCACAGAATTATTTACAATCCAGTAACAGGAGAATTATTCTACGACCAAGATGGAACAGGCAGTACAGCTTCAATCAAGTTTGCTGTTATAACTAACACTCCAGCAGGTAGTAATACAACCAATCTAGCTAATGACTCACTCTTGTCAGCAGCTGATTTTGATATCCTGATCTAAATCTTTATAGACAAGGGGCGATCGCCCCTTGTCTTGTACTATAATTTTGTGTAATTGTCATAATCAACTCTTTCTTGGTTATGTAAAATTATTATAATACAATTGTGAAAGAGATGATTGACTCTCAGACAATGGGCTTTAGCCCATTGTTACTAACAATGGGCTAAAGCCCATTGTCTATCACTTCTTTATAATCTATAAGCCCAGAACTCAAGTTCTGGGCTTATATTTTTTGGGAAAAACATCAAAGATAACCAACTTTTTGGCTTTTTCGGAGATAGTTTCTGCTTGTGAGTACCACCGAAAAAGGCTGCCAAAAATCTATCTGGTTTTTGAGTTGTCCCCTAACCCAGGTAAAATATAAAAGAGAGAAGATAAAAGCCGAGTTCAGAAAAAGTCCATGACAACTGTAGGGAAAAATTCTTTAAGTCAAGAGCAAATATCAGCATGGATGCGAGGGTTATTAACAATTGCTTGGGCTGATGGACACTTTGATCCAGAAGAAAAGGAATTAATTGCCCAGCTGACTCAGAATGAGTTAGCACCTTTAACAGATTTAGGAAATTTAGAACCCATTTCCCCAGAAGACTTAGCCATTGCTTTAGGGGAAGACAAACACACTAAAGAAAACTTTTTACGTACTGCTGTAATGATGGCTTTGGCTAATGGGGTATATTCTGCTGCAGAAGCTAAAGTTGTCCATGATTTCCATCATGCCCTCGGTTTAGAAGTAGAGGCTTTGAAATCCCTAGAGAGCACTCTTTACGATCCAACTAAACATCATTCAGAAAAACAAGGATGTAATCTTGAGCAACCAAGCGTTCATGAACATCACCCAGATATTTTACACCCAGTAAAAGATTGGTTAGATGGGATGGAAATACATGACCCGAGAATAGCTAGATTTATTTGTAAAACTATCCCGTCTCAATGTCCGTTTGAGAGGGATATTAAACTCTTTGGTCACAAAATAGTTCATATCCCCCCTATGTGTAAACTTAATCCTCTTTATGAGCAGTTGGTGGGTCTGCGTTTTCGTTCTTTATCATATCTGGCTGATGAATGCAACGAAGATATCTCTCGTTTTATGTAAAAATACAACAACAGGTTAAAACCTGTTGCTACTTAAACAAAACCCGCCTACGCGGGTTTAAATTAATTAAATTTATACTTGATGTAAAGCATAATTGAGTGGCTTCATTCTTCTCAAGGGAGAAAAAAAATCGTGATATAGCGATCCTAAATGAATCGTGAAATAAGATCCCCCCAACCCCCCTTAATAAGGGCAGGGCTGTTTCATTTTACATTCAGAAATTGCATTTTTTACATTAACAAAAGTTTTCTGTAACTAACCAATATTAAAATTGACACACACAGACCAACCAACCCGCGCAGGCGGGTTTCGTCTATGTAGCAACGGGTTAAAACCCGTTGCGATACGGTTATGATTTAAAAATTTTTGATTAATTGACAGCAATTAACCCCTAAAAACCTTATTGTACAAGGGTTTTAACAATTTTGAACATTTTAAATGAAACAGCCCTGCCTTAATAAGGGGGGCTATTTTGTTGATAAATCATTTAGACTTGCTATAGATGAAAAACCTGATTTGTTCGAGTAGTTTAATTACCTAAAAAAGTCAAAAAAAATGCAATTTATAGATTTAGCGGAAATTGAAGTTGAAGGAGGTAAGGGAGGTGACGGCATTGTAGCATTTCGCCGCGAAAAGTATGTGCCCGCAGGCGGACCCGCAGGGGGAAATGGGGGATATGGTGGGTCAGTGATTTTAGTAGCAGTAGAGAATTTACAAACTCTGCTGGATTTTCGCTACGATCGCCATTTTAAGGCAGATGATGGGAAAAGAGGGGGACCGAATAACCGCACTGGAGCAACAGGAAGCGATCGCCTGATTCAAGTTCCTTGCGGTACATTTGTCTATGATGCTGATACCAATGAGCTGCTTGGAGATTTAGTAACATCTGGACAAACTTTAATAGTTGCTGCTGGGGGAAAAGGAGGGTTAGGGAATAAACATTTTTTAAGTAACCAAAACCGTGCCCCTGAGTATGCTTTACCTGGACTGCCTGGAGAACTGCGACGGTTGCGTTTAGAATTAAAATTACTGGCAGAAGTGGGGATTATTGGGCTACCCAACGCGGGTAAATCTACTCTTATTGCTGCTTTATCTTCTGCTCGTCCTAAAATAGCTGACTATCCTTTTACTACTTTAATTCCCAACTTGGGAGTAGTGCGCAAACCAACAGGAGATGGAACAGTGTTTGCTGATATCCCAGGATTGATTGAAGGGGCACATGCTGGGGTAGGGTTGGGACATGATTTTTTGCGTCATATTGAGCGCACCCGTTTATTATTACATTTAATTGATTTAACTGCTGATGACCCCATTAGTGATTATCAAACTATTCAACAGGAGTTAATCGCTTATGGCAGAGGTTTGGGAGAGCGTCCTCAAATTATTGGGTTTAACAAAGTGGATGCTGTTACTCCAGAAAAAATTGAGCAGGCGAGATCCCACCTCACTCAACTAACTGCATCTCCCATTTTTCCTATCTCCGCAGTTACACGCACAGGACTCGATTCACTTTTACAAACCATCTGGGATACTTTAGATCGGGTCAATAGTCTTTAGTCAATAGTCCTTAGTCAGTCAATAGTCCTTAGTCAATAGTCCTTAGTCCTTAGTATTACCGTTAATGACCAACATTTCCTCCTCCATAAGTAGGTAAGCAAAATTAATAGCATATTTGGTTTAAGGAAAAAACTAAGCAGACAAGGGGCGGTATGCCCCTTGCCTCTTTCTTGGACATTAATTTTGCCTAAGTACTTAGGTGCGAGTGACTAAGGACTAAGGACTAATGACCAATGACCAATGACCAATGACTATTGAAGACGGGGTTTTACCGAAGGTTTAGGGATATTTGTGGGACCCGATCGACTTTTACGCCGCCCCTCTTTTTCAGTAGAGTTACTTACTTGACTCTCCTTATATATTTTCTCGCTTTCGTAGATATCCAAATAAAGAGATTGACCCGCTGTAGTTGCTGTTGTTCTTAGTACGGTGCGAATCGCCTGAATATTACGCCCAGAGCGACCAAATACTCGTCCTTTATCAGTACTTTCAAATGCTAAACGCACCCAAACTCTCTGGTTATTGTTAGATTTTTCACAGTCAATACTCAAAGCTTCTGGAGCGTCTAACAGGGGATGTATCAGAAATTTCACCAGGCCATAATAGTCGGGACTGGTGGATAATCCAGTTGTGTTAGGCATTTACTTGTTCAAACACTTTCGCTTTTTTGAGAATATTGCTTACAGTTTCTGTAGGTTGCGCTCCATCTTTGAGTCGCTTGACTATAGCTGGCACATTTAACCTAGTTTCATCTGTTCTGGGATTATAAAAACCCAATTCTTCTAAGGGGCGACCATCCCGACGACTTGAGCTGTTTATTGCTACTATTCTGTAGCTTACTTCTCTTTTTTTCCCGAATCTCTTTAAACGTATTTTTACCATTTGTTCTTGTTCTTAGCTAATATTTTGGGCAATTAGCCATTATATCATAAATCTTTAACCCCATACAACTGCTTACCAACTCACAAATCGCCAAAACCCTTTTTCTTCTTTTTAATTTTATTTTTCTTTTTGCCACCACCTGATGCGCCACGAAAACCAGGGCGAGGAGCACCACCCATACCGCCAAACATTCCCCCCATTCCACCCATACCAGGCATACCAGGCATAGCTGGCATAGGGCCACCACTGCTCATTTGCTGCATCATGGAGCGCATTCGGGTAAAATCACTCACAAGTTTAGAAATATCTTTTTCTTGATGACCAGAACCTTGGGCTACCCGACGGCGACGACTGGGAGACTTGGCGAGTAATTCTGGGTTAGCTCGTTCTTCTTTGGTCATGGAATTAATCATTGCTTCGGTAATTTTAAGCTGACTTTCCCCTTTTTCGAGAACATCGCCCCCTAGTTTATTCATCCCTGGAATTAATTTCATTACTCCTGCTAATGATCCCATATTTTTCAGCAGTCGCATTTGTTTGAGGAAGTCATTAAAATCAAATTTGGCTTCCATAATTTTTGACTGCATTTTTTCTACATCAGCAAGATCAATCTCTTCTTGAGCTTTTTCTACTAGGGTGAGTATATCGCCCATATTGAGAATGCGTGATGCCATGCGATCGGGATAAAATGCCTGGAGCGCTTCTACTTTTTCCCCTACCCCGACAAATTTAATGGGTTTACCAGAAACTTCGCGCACTGAGAGAGCTGCACCACCTCTGGTATCCCCATCCAATTTAGTTAAAATAGCCCCAGTGATGCCTATTTGTTCAGAGAAAGCGCGGGTGAGGTTGGCTGCTTCTTGACCAGTCATTGCATCCACAACTAATAATGTGTCGTGGGGTTTTACAGTTTGTTTGATGCGGGCTAGTTCCCCCATCATTTCCTGGTCAATTTGTAATCGGCCTGCGGTGTCGATAATTACTGTATCAACTCCTGTTTCTTTGGCTTTAGCTACCCCCTGACGAGCAATTTCTACTGGGTCTGCATCGCTGCCCATTTCAAAAACTGGGATATCTATTTGTTTGCCCAAAGTGATTAACTGGTCAATTGCTGCTGGTCTGTAAACGTCTGTAGCTACCATCAGACAACTGCGCTGTTGCTTTTTCAAGTATAGGGCTAATTTTGCGGTGGCAGTGGTTTTACCTGTACCTTGCAATCCTGCCATCAGGATTACTGTGGGGGAGGTTTCTGCTTGTTCTAGGGGTACATTACTTTCCCCCATGACTTTGACTAATTCGTCATAGACGACTTTAATAAATTGTTGTCCTGGGTTAACTCCAGTAATTACTTCTGTTCCTAAAGCTGCGGTTTCTACATCTGCAATAAATTTTTTGACTACCTGTAGGTTGACATCTGCTTCTAATAAAGCGCGACGCACATCTTTAAGCGCATCTTGGATATTTGATTTAGATATTTTGTTTTGACCGCGTAGTTTTTTCCACGATTCTTCTAAACGTTCAGCGAGAGCATCAAACATAAATTTTTTCTAAATTTTCTCGAATGTTTTGTGAAAAATTTACTTATTTTTTGGCAATTAATTGAATAAATTAGTTATTTTAATTGTGAATTAAGCGGAAAATTGACCAGAAAATTAATTTTGATCTTGATATTGTCTTAAGTTCTAATTGTTTCTTTCTTTGCTATAGCTTGCATAGTTTTTTATTTGAATACAATATTAGCACTAAAAGTCCCAAAGATTCCGATCATCTTGGTCAAGGCTGGTAATTACTTGGGATTAATGTCATGGTTCCTTGATATTTATCGGCGGCAAATCTGATCCCTGATGGGGCCAAATGTTATGATTTCTTGACACAATGATCCCCGAAAAGGGCATAAATTCGTTAAACTGCCCTAAATAATTGGGTTAAACCCTTGACGATTGTCCAAGAAGTTTTGTTAAATAAAGTTAAGCAAGAGATCCCAAACGATCCCCAAAAAAAATACTTTAAGAAAGCCTTTTGCTGGGCGATTTAATGTGAGGGATGGGGTAGGTATTCTTAATACAGAGAAAATACTCTGACCAGAGTGGTTAAAGGGAAAACCTCTCAGCACCAAAACAAAAGAATATAAGAGAGTAGTAAAAAGCGATATTTTTCTCAGAGAAAATCTGCGAGAAATAAATTTGCCGTAAAAAATATCGGAGAGTTTAACAAATGGCAAAAGAACGCCCACCTTTAGAAGAGATGACGTTGCGGCAACTACGTAAAGTAGCAAGCGCATACAACATCTCTCGTTACAGCCGAATGCGTAAATCGCAACTACTGGCTGAAATTCAAAAAGTAGAAAAAGAAAAATTATCTGGTAATCAATCTAGTGTTAAGGAGGAGCAAAAAGTGGAAGCATCAAAATTTGAAGTAGGTCAAGAAGATCTCACAGGGGGACCTTTAGCAGATGTGGATGAAGGACTTGGGGAACTACCTGGAGGTTATGGCGAAAGTAGGATTGTCTTGATGCCACGCGATCCACAATGGGCTTACACTTACTGGGATATTCCTAACGATCACAAAGAAGAATTACGTCGTCAAGGTGGACAACAACTGGCATTGCGGATTTACGATGTAACTGATATCAACTTAGACTATGAAAGTCCCCACAATGTGCAGGAATATCTCGCTGATGAACTAGCACGGGAATGGTATTTACCTATCCCAGTGAGCGATCGCGAATATGTGGTGGATATCGGCTATCGTTGTGTTGATGGTCGTTGGTTAACACTAGCTCGTTCTGCTCCAGTGCGTGTTCCTCCTGTTTATCCCAGTGACTGGATTGAAGATGTTTTTGTCAGTGTTGGTTGGGAAGAGGATCTACTAGGTAAGACAATTTACGAGTTAGTACCCCCCAGCAAGAAAGTTGCTATGGCTGCTCAAGCAAACCCAATCTATGAAGAAATCTTTGGCATGGCTGAGTCTGCTGAAGCTCAAAGGGTAGCTGGTTCTCTCTTTGGTTCCATGCAGCACGTTCCAGGGTCAATGGTGCCTCAACAGGTTATTAGCTCTTATGTCTTCCCCTCTGGAGTTGGTATGTGGGCAATTCCTACAACAACTGCGCCTACTGTACCAGTTCCCACCATGTCTGGTATTGGTTTAACCATGTCTGGTGTGGGTTTAACCATGTCTGGTGCTGGTTTCTCTGGTTCTGTACCCCCCATCCGTCCTCGCAAGTTCTGGTTGGTTGCAGATGCTGAGTTGATTGTTTACGGTGCTACTGAGCCTGATGCTACTGTTACTATCGGCGGTCGTCCCATCAAACTTAACCCAGATGGTACTTTCCGCTTCCAGATGTCCTTCCAAGATGGATTAATTGATTACCCCATTATGGCGGTTGCTGCTGATGGTGAGCAAACTCGCTCTATTCACATGAAGTTTACCCGTGAAACTCCTTCACGTCATACCAATACTAAGGAAGAAGCTGTTGAAGAATGGCTAGTGTAGTTTCGTGATGGAATAATTCAAGGATTTATCTTTACAAATAAATAACCCCTACTTTAATTAAGTGGGGGTTTTTCGGTTGAGGGGTTGCTCATAGAAACTCGTTGGAGAGTCCCAAAGTTAACACCCCAGTTTCAATCTATTGCGATCTACGCGGACTAGGTAGATTGTTGTGTAATAAGTAAAAATACAAAACTAGGCTATGCGGCTTGAGTTTGAGTAGCAATAGGTTTCAAACGATGGGCTATTGAACCTGGGTTGATTTTCGTAAAAGGCGATCGCCCTCATTTAATTGTAAAGCCTCCCTTATCCATTGCGGGGGGGTAGGGGGGGATAAACCAGGGTGTCAATATTCCCAAAAACAATGGTAACAAAAAGCCCAAAAGGCGATCGCCTTTCATTTCCTCATAGCCATAGATTTAAATCTATGGCTACCTAAACGAAACCCGCCTGCGCGGGTTAGGTTGGTAAATGAGAATCAGATGTGCATTATATATATATCCCGAGCGCGAAACCCGCGTAGGCGGGTTTTGTCTCTGTAGCAACGGGTTTCAACCCGTTGGGCTAGGTCACCCATAGATTGAAACATAAGGCTACATAGACAAAACCCGTCTACGCGGGTTCTGAAAAAAAGCCAGAAATTACCATATTTTATAAAATTATAATTAGAGGAGGATATGTTTATTCAGGAAAGAAAAGGTTAACATTGCCTACAAAATTGGGGAGTAAAGGAGAAATTAACTCATCATTTTCAAAGAGGGTTGCAACTAATTTTAATTGGGCTTTTTCCCGACGATAAACTTCTACTTGTTGGCGAAAGCGATCGCAAATCCAATATTCTTGAACACCTTGTATAGAATAGAGTTTAACTTTAACTTCACGATCCCTTTTTTCATTTTCTTTTCCCGCAGAAATCACTTCTACTATTAACTCTGGTGCCCCCAAAAGATGACCCGCTTCATCCTCAATTTGTGCTAATCTATTTTTACTCACCCAAACAACATCTGGAATAACATTATTTGTATCTGAAAAAATAATCCCAGGTGCAATAATTGTTTCTCCTAAACCAGTTTCTTTTGACCAATTTTCCAATTGTAAAGCAATTTTTAACGATACTTGTTGATGTTTGCGATGAGGACTTCTGGTCATAAATAAATCTCCTTCAATAATTTCATAATTTGTCCCTTCACCATGGGGTAATAATTCTAAATCTTCCGTTGTCCAAGTTACTTTGTTTATTGTTTCAACCATAATATTTTGTTCAATTGAGAGCTAATTTAATTATACTGTTATCAGCGGAAGAGCGATCGCCCAGTAGCCATAGATTGAAATCTATGGCTACATAGACAAAACCCGCCTGCGCGGGTGTTTGAGGCGATCGCCTGATACCCATAGATTGAAATCTATGGCTACATAGACAAAACCCGCCTGCGCGGGTGTTTGAGGCGATCGCCTGATACCCATAGATTGAAATCTATGGCTACATAGACAAAACCCGCCTGCGCGGGTTAGGATGGTAACAGCGATCGCCTTTCATTTCCCCATCGCCATAGATTGAAATCTATGGCTACCTCAACGAAACCCGCCTGCGTAGATTGTTGTGTAATAATCAGGCACCTAACCCGCGTAGGCGGGTTTTGTTTGAGTAGCAATAGGTTTCAACCTATTGCGATCTGCGTAGATTGTTGTGTAATAATCAGGCACCTAACCCGCGTAGGCGGGTTTTGTTTGAGTAGCAATAGGTTTCAACCTATTGCGATCTGCGTAGATTGTTGTGTAATAATCAGGCACCTAACCCCCGTAGGCGGGTTGCGTTTGAGTAGCAATAGGTTGCAAACCATGGCTGGTTGATTTTCGTAAAAGAATCTCACTTCAACCCCGTTATATTGTAACCCGCAACCCGCCCTGGATTAAAACCCTTTGCCACCAAAACCGCTTCTATTAGCCACACAAATCACAAAAATGCTAGAATAATCTCATGCCTAATTCGTCAAGCCCATGAACAACCCTAACCCCCAACAACCATACCTTGACTTAATCGCCAACCTCCTGCAATGTAAAAACCGCGAAGAAGCAATCAACCTCCTCAATGCTAACCCAGACTTGGTAAATGGTAATTTGGTGGAAAACCTCCTTGCTGTTGCTGCAAATATAGAAGAAGAAAATGCAGCTAACTGGCTACAACAAATTGCTAACAGCTTGATTGAAGATCTCACCCCATCCTATCAATCTTTTTTAGACGAATTATTAGAAATCATTAGAGAAAATGATGGCAACCAAGAAATAGTTTATCCCTTCCTCCAGCAAAACCTGGACAAACTTAACCGCTTCCTCAACCACGCTCTCCAAACTTGGGGGGAAAATACTTTTTCTAATTTAGATTTAGAAGCAAAAAAAGACTTTGCACCAGTTATATTTGATTTAGGCTACCTAACAGAAGATTTTCCTTTTAATAAACCTGCTTGTTTAGAAATAGCCATTACAAGTTATCAGCTTGTTCTCACAGTATATCAAAGAGAAACTAATGCTGAAGATTGGGCAATTACTCAAACTAATTTGGGTAATGCCTACATTTATAGAATAGCAGGAAATAGAAGCTCGAATTTAGAAAAGGCAATTGAATGTTATCTTGAAGCTTTAAAAGAATGGCGACAAGATAATGTACCCCTAGATTGGGCTGCAACTCAAAATAATTTGGGTGGTGCCTACAGTAATAGAATAGCAGGGAATAGAAGAGAGAATTTAGAAAAGGCAATTGAATGTTTAGAAGAAGCTTTAAAAGAAAGGCGACAAGATAATGTACCCCTAAATTGGGCTATGACTCAAAATAATTTGGGTCTAGCCTACAGAAATAGAATAGCAGGAAATAGAAGAGAGAATTTAGAAAAGGCAATTGAATGTTTAGAAGAAGCTTTAAAAGAAAGGCGACGGGATAATGTACCCCTAGATTGGGCTGCAACTCAAAATAATTTGGGTAACGCCTACAGTGAGAGAATAGCAGGAAATAGAAGAGAGAATTTAGAAAAGGCTATTAAATGTTATCAAGAAGCTTTAAAAGAATGGCGACAAGATAATGTACCCCTATATTTGGCTATGACTCAAAATAATTTGGGTAATGCCTACAGTAATAGAATAGCAGGGAATAGAAGAGAGAATTTAGAAAAGGCAATTGAATGTTATCTTGAAGCTTTAAAAGAAAGGCGACTTGATAATGTACCCCTATATTGGGCTATGACTCAAAATGGTTTGGGATTAGCCTACAGTGATAGAATAGCAGGGGATAGAAGCTCGAATTTAGAAAAGGCTATTGAATGTTATAAAGCAGCTTTAAAAGAAAGGCGACAAGATAATGTACCCCTATATTGGGCTATGACTCAAAATGGTTTGGGATTAGCCTACAGTGATAGAATAGCAGGGGATAGAAGCTCGAATTTAGAAAAGGCTATTGAATGTTATAAAGCAGCTTTAAAAGAAAGGCGACGGGATAATGTACCCCTAGATTGGGCAACAACTCAAACTGGTTTGGGTGCAGCCTACAGTAAGAGAATAGCAGGGGATAGAAGCTCGAATTTAGAAAAGGCTATTAAATGTTATAAAGCAGCTTTAAAAGAAAGGCGACGGGATAATGTACCCCTAGATTGGGCAACAACTCAAACTGGTTTGGGTGCAGCCTACAGTAAGAGAATAGCAGGAAATAGAAGCTCGAATTTAGAAAAGGCTATTAAATGTTATAAAGCAGCTTTAACCATTAGAAAACCCAATAAAGTACCCCGTGATTGTTTGGAAACAGTAAGAAATTTAGGTGATTTAGCACAAAGTTTAGAAAACTGGGATTTAGCCATTAAAACATATCAACAGGGAATAGAAGCAGTAGAGCAAATTCAGGAATGGGTGACAACTAGCCAAGAAAAACAACAAGCTTTAGAAGATGCGTTAGATATTTATGAAAATATGGTTGCTGTTTGCATCCAGAAAAAGAGACTAGATTTAGCTTTAATTACCATTGAAAGAAGTACATCTCGCTATCTAGTAGAATTGTTAATGAATGCTGAAGTGATGCCAAAAGGTGCAACCCCAGAGCAACAGCAACAAATACGGGATTTTCAAACCCGTCTGGGTATCTTAAAAATGGTTTTTACTAATCCAGCCATCTCTCCTGACATCCCAGATAATCAAAATAGGGGAGAAACTCGCACAACTTCCCCCCTTACTAAGGGGGGGTTAGGGGGGGTTAACCCTAACGCTCAACTAACTCCCCCCCTTACCAAGGGGGGGTTAGGGGGGGTTAACCCTAATGCTCAACAACAAAGACTTGCAGAAATCCAACAGCTAGAAGCACAATTAAATCAACTATTAACAGAAATAGGCGACAAAGAATATCTGGCTATCAGAAAAATCAAACCCCTTACCCTAAAACAAATCAAAAGCTTACTAACTCCCACCAACACCATTATTGAATGGTTTATCACCAGTAAAGGTTTTTACACCTTTTTAGTAACACCTAAAAAGTTAAAAATAATAAAGTTTCACTCTGAAGCATTAAACAAGTTAAAAAAATGGGCAGATGAATATTTAGAGGGTTATAACAAAGCGGGTTGGAGTAGTAAAATCGGGGAAAAATTAGCGCAACTGGGAGAATTGTTAGATATTCCCCAAATCATGGCAAAAATCCCCAATAATTGCCAGCATTTAATTTTAATTCCTCATTTATTCCTACATCTCATCCCCATTCACGCTCTTCCTTATCAACCTTCCTCCGAGTCGGGGAAACCCACCCCTAACCCCTCCTGGGAGGGGAAAAAAGAAGTTTTACAAGACTATTTCCCCCAGGGAATAACCTACGCTCCCAGTTGTCAACTTTTACAACGCATTCGCGAAAGAGGAAAAACTACATCTATTGGTGCAAAAGTCAAAAAACTGCTTTTTCAACTTTTACAACGCATTCGCAAAAGAGAAGAAACAGTAACCGAAAATTCCACAAACTTTTTTGCAATACAAAATCCCACAAGAGACTTAAACTACTCCGATTGGGAAGTAGAAAACATCGCCAAACATTTTAACTCCAAACAGATATTACCCCATGAACAAGCAAACAAAAACAATCTTACCCGCAAAGAAATGCTAGAATTTCTAGCAAAATGTCAGTATGGACATTTTGCTTGTCATGGAAGTTTCAACTCCAACTTTCCCCTAGACTCAGCCTTAATCTTAGCAGGAAGTATTATAGAAAAAGAAGAAAGCAAATCAGAGCGAAGTTTACTCTTAAGAAACAACAAAAAAGCAGATCCAACAAAATGCTTAACCCTGAAAGAAATTTTTACCAGCTTAAACCTACCTTTAGCAAAATTAATCATCCTTTCAGCCTGCGAAACCAACGTAGCAAAAGTAGATCAAATAATAGATGAGTACATTAGTTTAAGTGTAGGTTTCATTTATGCAGGAGCAAACAATATTCTCGGGAGTTTATGGCGAGTAGATGACTTAGCCACCGCCAGTTTAATGATTCGTTTTTACCAAAACCTGCTTGACTCCCAAACCAATTTAACCATTAACCAAGCTTTAATTCAAGCCCAAAACTGGTTACGCACCATTACCAAACAGCAATTTTTAGACTGGTTGGATACCATAGGGATGAATAGCCAAGTAAAAGATGATCTTGAAATACGCTTAGATTGGGATGAAGACGAAGATAAACCCTTTAGTCAACCCCAGTACTGGGCCTCTTTCACTGCGGTAGTACAAAAATATTAAAAAAAGCATAGATTAAAATCTATGGCTACAGAGACAAAACCCGCCTGCGCGGGTGTTTGAGGTGAGAGTCAAATGTGCATTATATATATATCCCGATCCCGAAACCCGCGCAGGCGGGTTTTGTCTCTGTAGCAACGGGTTTCAACCCGTTGCACCCCAACCCGTTGCACCAAACAAGCCATAGATTGAAATCTATGGCTACAGAGACAAAACCCGCCTGCGCGGGTGTTTGAGGTGAGAGTCAAATGTGCATTATATATATCCCGATCCCGAAACCCGCGCCTTCGGCGGGTTTTGTCTCTGTAGCAACGGGTTTCAACCCGTTGCACCCCAACCCGTTGCACCCCAACCCGTTGCACCGAAGATGCCATAGATTAAAATCTATGGCTACAGAGACAAAACCCGCCTGCGCGGGTTAGGTTGGTAAATGAGAGTCAAATGTGCATTATATATATCCCGATCCCGAAACCCGCGCAGGCGGGTTTTGTCTCTGTAGCAACGGGTTTCAACCCGTTGCACCCTAAAATGGTAACAAAAAGCAGAAAAGGCGATCGCCTTTCATGTAATTTCATTATTTTTAAAAAAGTTTTAAAATATTGCTCTGCTTTATCCACAACTAATCTGCTAGAATAAAAAAAAACAATCATTAAATTCAAAGGAGCAAAAAAATGACAGAAGCAGAAAAACTTATTGCATCTTTTATCCAATTACTCAACAACAAAGATCAGGTGTTAGCGCCAATTAGTGAAGACATCCCAAACATCAAAGCAGAATTAACAAATTTATCATCCTCACAAGAGATAGCAAAATTAATTCAAAAATACTGTAGAGAATACCCAGAAATTAGGGAAAAAATTCAAGAAAAAACTAGAGCTAATATGGCAGAATGGGAAACAGAGCAACCATCAACTCAACCAGCCTATGACTTAGAAAGAGCAATGAATACTTTCTTAATTGACGATGGAAAAGCCAAAGAAAAATCATCAGAAAAACCTCAAAAAGTAAATTAAAGTGAATCAATTGGCAACAATAATTTATGCACCAAATCTTTATTTGTTTGCCTTTCAACTAGCCACAGGTTTAGATGGAAAATGGCAACCAAGAGAAGGTGATAGAGAATGGTTAAGCGAAAATTATCACTTAATCATCTCTAAATTTCCTGGTTTTGAAACACAATTTAAGCAGAAATATAAACTAAGAGAAAATGATGAGCAACAAGGAATATATGGTAATTTATTAGACACAGAAAAATATCCCAAAGGGAAACTGTGGTTAAAACAGTCAGAAATACCAGAAGTAGCAGGAATTTATCCCCAACAAATTGCTGATACTTATGCCTTGATGTTGATTTTATACAAAATTCAAGCAGAAGGAAAAGATGAAGTAAAAACCAGTGAATTAGCTAAATTTAACCCAGAAAATTGTCTGGATCTCAAGGGAAATATAGGCAAAACCCTGTTATTTTATGCCTTTGTAAAAGAAGAAGAAAAACAAGATTTTCAAGAACTCAAAAAACTAGCAGATGAATGTTTAAATAACATCTTACCAAAAGAAAGTCAACCACCGTTTTTAAAAAGCGATCGCCTTTTTCAAAGTAAAATATTTGTCTATAGCAATCCAAAAGAGGAAAAGCAAGAAGATAAAGGACAAGTATTAATAATATTTTTTACAAAAGAAGAAAACAATGAGAAATTCTTGAAAGCATATAACTCAACGTTGCAAGAATTACTCTTAGAATATCACAAAATAGTAAAAGCATATCAACAGGGAAAAAAACAATACACAATAGCAAATGAACAAATAGGAGAAATAGGGAAAATAATCAATGAATTAGACGAATTAGAGCAGAAGGAAGGAGAAATAAACTTAGAAAAATTAAAAAAGAAATTAAAAGAACTATTAAAAATCAATGTAGAATACTTTCAAATAATAGCGAAAATAGAAAGGCAGATAAATACCATAGAAATCAACTTATATAGTTATGAAAGAGACTTAGAAAATCTGCAAAAAGAAACAGAAGATAACCTAGATTACTTTGTCTATTTAAAAGAGCGAGTCTTACCATCATTGCAAAAAGAATTGCAAATAAATCAAAGTTATGCAACAGAGGGATTATTATTAATAGAAAAAGCAGTAGCAACCATTAGAGGTTTAATAGAAATAGATCAAGCAGAAAGCGATCGCCGACTCCAAGAATTAAAAGAAAGAGAAGTAGAAGAAAAAGCAGAAAGCGATCGCCAACTCCAAGAATTAAAAGAAAAAAGCGATCGTCAATTACAAATAACCATAGCAGGAGTAGGTACAGGGATAGCGGTAGGGGGGATAGTAGCATCAAGTTCAGGGCAAATAACACAAGACAATCCCATTACCTGGCTACCAAAAATCGGTGTAGAAGTACACTCATTTTTCTGGATAGTTTTATTTAGTATTTTTTGTGGAGTAGTTGCCTCAATTCCAGCAATGTTAATAGTAAAAACCCTGGGAAAAAACAATAATTATACAACAATGAGAATTTATGGAAACCGAGAATTAAAAACCTTACCAGGAAGAGAAACCCGTCCAACTTCTGCGAGAGTAAGAGAAGCATTATTTAATATTTGGCAGGGAAAAATAACTAACAGTAAATGGTTAGATTTATGCGCAGGAAATGGCTCAATTGGAGCAGAAGCTTTATGTAGAGGAGCGAAAAAAGTAATAGGAATAGAACAATCAGGGCGAGCTTGTGGAATAATTAAAGAAAATTGGAGAAAAGTAGCAAAATCAGAACAAGAATTTAAGATATTACGGGGGGATGTATTAGTAAAATTAAAAAGTCTAGAAGACTCAGAATTTGACTATATTTATTTTGATCCACCTTATGCAAGTGAATTATATCAACCAGTTTTAGAAATAATTGCTAATAAGAATATTCTGGCAGAAGGAGGAGAAATAGCAGTAGAACACAATCCATCATTACGGCAGAATAAAGAGATACCAGGATTAACAATTATCAGAGAAAAAGTCTATGGAAATAGTGCGCTTACTTTTTATAAAAGACAATGACTGATATAATTATAATTGCGGGTCCAAATGGTGCAGGAAAAACTACTGCAGCACCAGTTATATTACCAACAACATTGGGGATAACTGAATTTGTGAATGCAGATACAATTGCTTTAGCAGATATAGCAAGTCTTCGCTTGATTGCATCTGGTAGAACTGAATTTGAAGCTAATATATATGATAGGGAAACTTGGGAGAAAATTATAGGAGAATATGGAGAATAAATGATAAAAAAAAAGAAAACCATCGAGGAAATTTTGGTCGAAGGAACTCTAATTGATAAAGCTTTGCAACAGGCAGGGAAAGAAGCACTCTTGCGACATAAACAAGCGGGTAATCCTGTTGCTGTAGGGCGTGATGGTAAAGTTATTTTAATACCCCCAGCAGAAATTTAGGAGTTTTAAAATTAACCTTGATAAAATAGACAAAAAAACTGAAATTAGCCATGACTGAAATTGTATTTTTAGTAGAAGAAGATCCAGAAGAAGGTTATACTGCAAGAGCTTTAGGAGAATCTATTTTCACACAAGCAGACAATCTGGAAAGCTTGCGGGAGATGGTAAAAGATGCAGTTAATTGTCATTTTGCTGACGCAGAAAACCGTCCTAAAATAATTCGTTTACATATAGTTCGTGACGAGGTAATTGCTTCGTGAAACTACCGCGAGACTTATCTGCTCAAGATTTAATTATAGCCCTTGCTAGTCTTGGATACAAAGTGACTCGTCAAACAGGTAGTCATATCAGACTAACTACTTACAAAAATGGAGAGCATCATATTACTATTCCTGCCCATAATCCTCTTAAAATTGGCACTCTTAATTCCCTATTGAGAGATATTGGAAATCATACTGGTTTGAGTCGTCAAGAATTAGTTAACAGGCTTTTCCAATGACTTAACAATTTGGTAAAATTGCGAGAGTGTTCTAACATTGAGTTTAAGTATCCTATGATGAGGAAAACAAATGGAAATCAAAACACCAGATTGGGTAAAACACGCAGTATTCTATCAAATTTTTCCAGATCGGTTTGCGAGAAATAAAGAAACTAAACTAGGACTTTGGCATTCTTCTAATTTACAAGATTGGGATGCAAAACCCACATTAGAAGGCTACAAAGGGGGAAATTTATGGGGAGTAATCGACAAACTAGACTATTTACAAGATTTGGGCATAAATGCTTTATATTTCACCCCAATTTTTCAATCAGCATCTAATCATCGCTATCATACCCATGATTATTATCAAGTAGACCCAATGTTAGGGGGAAATAGGGCATTAGAAGCTTTAATTAAAGCAGCTCACCAGCGGAAAATCAAAATAGTATTAGATGGGGTATTTAATCATGCTAGTCGGGGCTTTTTCTTTTTCAACGATATTCTAGAAAATGGTCCACACTCTCCCTGGTTAGACTGGTTTAAAATCGAAAATTGGCCACTTTCTGCTTATGATGGCAGTTTACCAGCTAATTATGTCAGTTGGGTGGATAACCGCGCCTTACCCCAATTTAACCACGAAAATCCCCAAGTAAGGGAATATATTATGCAAATAGGAGAATATTGGTTAAAACAAGGTATAGATGGTTGGCGGTTAGATGTACCTTTTGAGATTAAAGTATCAGGTTTTTGGGAAGAATTTCGCAGCAGAATAAAAGCAATTAATCCAGAAGCTTATATAGTAGGAGAAGTGTGGGAAGACTCCCGTGAGTGGTTGGATGGGACAAAATTTGATGGGGTAATGAATTATTTATTTACTAGCCCAACCATTGCGTTTACAACAGGCGATCGCGTTGATATGAAATTAGTAGAAAAGCCTTCTTACTATCCTTATCCTGCCATTTCTGCAGCCGAATATGGGCAAAAAATCCAGGATTTACTCGCATTATATCCCTGGGAAATACAACTCACTCAACTCAATTTACTTGATAGTCACGATACCGCCAGACTGTTAACCATCGCTCAAGGCGATAAGGAAAGTGTGCATTTAGCCACCATTTTACTCTTCACTTTTCCAGGAGCACCTAACATTTATTATGGCGATGAAATAGGATTACCAGGAGCTTTTGATCCAGACTGTCGTCGAGGTTTTCTCCAAGAAAAAGACTGGGATAAAACTGTTTTAAATTACCATAAAAAACTCATTGCTTTGCGTCATCAATATCCTGCATTACGCACAGGAGAATATAAAGTTTTATATGGGGATGAGGTAGTGTATGTTTTTGCCCGTATTTTAGGCACAGAAGAAATAATTATTGCGGTAAATATTGACACCCAACCAGCCAAAGCAGTAATTGATGGAAATGAATTAAAAACCATGCCAGATAAAATGCTTTATGGAGATGGTAAAATTGCCTGGGGAGAAGCAAATCAACTAACAATAAATCTCCCTGCAAGGAGTGGATTAATTTTAGGAAATTGAGTTATTTTCATCCCAGACAGTTGCAATTTCATCCGCATTGCGAAGAACCTCATCTCTAGTAATCAAGGTTGCTTCATAATAACAGGATGTAGCGGCGATAATTTTATCGTGAATATCCAAATGATTTGGCAGTGTTAGCATGAGTTGAAACACTGCCAAATCAAAAGAAACAATTACAAAACCATCTCCTTGAGCAATTTTTTTTAGTACTTCGTCAACGGTTAATTCACACTTTTTCTTCCGCACAATATTAACAATTTCCGCTAAAACTATAGTAGGAATAAAAACTCTAACTTCCCCAACTTCAGCTTGTCTGAGAATTTGTTTTGCTAATGGTGATAAATTTTGATTATCGGTGAGAAACCAGATTAAAGCATGAGTGTCTACTACATAAAAATTCATTTTTTTCAATTTTTTCAACCCTCTGCATCTGAAAAAACACCAATTTTAGCTTCTTCTAATTCTTCATCTGTTATTTCTACTCCAGCCCATAAACCTTCTAATTTAGTTTTTTTCGGTGGTTTAGCTTCAACTTCACGGGAAATAATCTGTTTTATTTGTTCTAATTCTGCTTGCATTGCTTCAATGCGTTTTAAAATGTATTTTTCCATTTTCTAACCTGGGGTTTTTGACTTAGTTTAATTATAAGCTTTAAAATAGTTTAGAGTAACCAAAATCTAAAAATTACCTCTTAGAAGCCCAAGAACCAAAACCGTAAAGTAAGACTAAAATGATAATTAAATTAACAGGAAAAGGAGTTAAAACAGCCATAGTTATACCAAAAAATAGATAAAAAATCTGAGCAGCAATTGTAGCCATTCCCGTAAATATAATAGTTATTATATCTCCTGGAAGTTCCATTAATTGTTCAAGCTGGCTTTTCTTTTTCTGTTGAACAACTCTCAGGTTAACTAATTCCCCCGCACCTTCACAACTTCTTATTATTTGCGGATTTAATAATGCTTGTAGAGCTTTTTTAGCCGAAGTAAAACGTTTATCTAAACTTGGTGCTGTCATCAATTTTAACCAAGTAATTAAAAACGGACTAAGATTAACCAAATGTTCAAATTGAATTTCTAAATTTTGCTGTGGTAAATCTGCAGGATGAACACCAGTTACCAAATAAATTATAGTAGCACCCAAACTATATAAATCTGAAGCGGGAACTCCTCTACCACCAAATTGTTCGGGGGGCATATATCCATAAGTTCCCACAACCGTAATTGTGCCACCTTCTTTAGCTGCAAGATTTTGTACCGAACCAAAATCTATTAAATACACATTACCTACATTATGACCAGACCTATTACTTAAAAGAATATTACTCGGTTTAAGATCGCGATGAATAACTGAGGGGTTGATTGAGTGTAAATAAATAATAATTTCTAACAACTCATGGGCTAATTGTTTAACTTCACCTTCAGTAAATTTCCGCCCAGATTTTAGTTGTTCTTCCAGAGATTTTGCTGCTATATAAGTTTGCACTAAAGCAAACCCTTTAGTCTGGGGGAAATTTAGTCCATTTAGTTCAAAATAGTCAAGATATTTGGGAATATTTGGATGAGAAAGGTTACGCAGAGTTTGAGCTTCCCGTTCAAAAAGTTTTAGTTGTTCCCATTCAAATTCATCACTAAAAGTTAGGACTTTAACAACTACTAAATCTTGGGTTTCTTGGTCACGAGCTAAAAAAGTTTGTCGCCCAGGTTTTTTGCCCAATTGTTCTTGAATTTCATAGCGATCGCCCAATTTTTCACCTGACATCATCACCCTTCCCCTAAATAATATAGCATTGTACATCACATTATAGACAAGGGGCTTAAGCCCCTTGTCCCTCCTCCCAGACAAGGGCTAGACAAGGGGCTTAAGCCCCTTGTCCCTCCTCCCAGACAAGGGCTAGACAAGGGGCTTAAGCCCCTTGTCCCTCCTCCCAGACAAGGGCTAGACAAGGGGCTTAAGCCCCTTGTCCCTCCTCCCAGACAAGGGCTAGACAAGGGGCTTAAGCCCCTTGTCCCTCCTCCCAGACAAGGGCTAGACAAGGGGCTTAAGCCCCTTGTCCCTCCTCCCAGACAAGGGCTAGACAAGGGGCTTAAGTCCCTTGTCCATTTCCTAAGAAACACTTAGAGAGCTTTACATATTCCTTTGATATTCTTCTAATAATTTTACCAAATCAGTTTGACACTTATTTGGTAAAAGATTAGCTAGAGGAACTTCTATTTTTCCCCCACCTAATGCCACAGGAATATCTAGAAGAATTTGATTAATTCCTGTTGCATTGACAGCACCATTTTCTAATAAAGGATAGACCCTTTCAGCTACTAAAGTATGCAGATGAGCATCAGCCAAATAGAGGTGCCATTTTGCCACATCAATATAGATATTTTCCCCAATTTCTGCAGCAAGTTGTTCGATTTCTTGAGAGATATTAGCCATTAGATTTTTCAATTGAATAGTTAGCGATCGCCGTTATATAAAGCAAATGTAGCAATAAAATTGCCGCCCAGACACCTGTCACCCAAATTATCCAGGGCCAAGTTGCATTTTTCAAATTATGGACAAACCACAAGCCCGAGTTACAGGCAGCAAAAACTGCAACATGGAAAGCAAAATTCATTCTGTCATCCAAACGACGATAAGCTGGGTCATTACGATCGGGTTTCCGAGGCCAACGAGGAGGCATAAGCAAATGATAATTGTTTCTTTTTTATTGTATAGCAATAGCTCAAGGGGCTAACAAGGGGCTTAAGCCCCTTGTCTCTTAAATGTCTATTGCTATCTTATCCCCGCGAAAATAGTCCCCAGACTTACCGCCAGTTTTACTCAAAAGACAAATGGACTCAATTACCATTGATTTATCAAGTGCTTTAGCCATATCATACAGAGTAAGAGCAGCTACTGAAACCGCAGTTAAAGCTTCCATTTCTACCCCAGTTTCCGCCTTAGTAATCACAGTTGCCTGAATGTTATACCCAGGTAGTGCAGCATCTGGAAGTAACTTCACCTCAATTTTATGGAGTGGGAGGGGATGACAGAGGGGAATCAAAGTAGCAGTTTGTTTAGCAGCCATAATTCCAGCTAATCTGGCAGTACTCAACACATCCCCCTTCGGTGCATTACCCGCTTCGATACACAGATAAGTCTCCAAAGACATCCTGATGCGCCCACCAGCAACCGCTTGTCGCCGAGTTGACTGTTTCTCGGAAACGTCCACCATTTGGGCTTCTCCCTGGGAATTTAAATGAGTTGACACTCCCACCGCTAACCTCCTAGCGTCGGTAAGCCGCGTGGGATTCTTGGTTTATCGACTCGCCATTAGACGACAGCCCGTAGGCAATCGCCCAAGAGGGCAAATCTCCCCAAGCGTAGGTTCCTGTGTGCCCCACAGTACGTAATGCGCGTTTTAGGATTATTTTCGCTGCGTTAATATCTCTATCTTCAACAAACCCACATTTAGTACACTTATGAGTTCTACTAGATAGAGATTTCTTTATTCTTGCACCACAGTTAGAACAGTCTTGAGAAGTATATTGAGGAGGCACTGCAACAGTTACCTTGCCGTACTTAATCCCAAAATATTCCAACCAGTAGCGAAAAATAGTCCAACCAGCATCACTAATTGATTTAGCAAGTCTTCGATTTTTTACCATGTTCCTAACACTTAAATCTAGCCTGCGGCAACGCCTGCGGCGTACATAAGCTACAAAATCGTTAGATTTGATTACGCAGTAAGCTAGTCTCTTAGCAAACTCTTCACGTTGCCTACTTACTTTTAAGTGAAGGCGAGCATATCGTTTTCTTGCTTTATGATAGTTGTTTGATTGAGGTTTTCTCCCTAAAACGTACTTTTTAGACTTCTTTCTATTTGCTCTATTTAACTGTTTTTCTGCTTTACGGTAAAATCTTGGATTTTCTACCTGATTTCCTTCGCTATCACTGTAAAAGTAGTTTAACCCGACATCAAGTCCAATCATATTTTTAGTTAAAGGGCTATCTATTTTGACATCAACTGATACACAAAATTGACAGTAATAGCCATCGGCTTTTCTAACAAGTCTTACCCTTTTTATGTCTTTTGGGTTGTAAAAATATATGTCTCTAGACCCAACCAATTTTAATCTACCGATATTTTTCTTATCAGTAAAAGTAATATGTTTTTTAGTTTTTGGATCTAGCTTCCAACCACTGGTCTTATATTCTACCGACCTACTATTTTTCTTAAACTTAGGATAGCCTTTTTTCCCTTTTATTTGTTTTTTACAGTTATCATAGAACTTAGAGATTGAAGACCAAGTACGTTCAGCACTTGATTGTCTTGCCATAGAATTAAGTTTTGCTGCAAAAGGAAATTCTTTAGCTAATACTGCACAATATTTGTTTAAAGTATATTGCGATACTTTCTCACCTTTATGGTCTATCCAGTAACGCAGGGCTTTGTTACGGATGAATTGCGAAGTGTGTATTACTTCGCCTATAGCATGGTATTGGTATTCTTTTCCTTTTAGCTTGTATTCTAAGACAATCATATTTTATCGTCCCCAAACCGTTATGTGATTAGTCTAACATAAAAGCAGATTAGTTGTCAAGAGGGTAGCGCAACTATCCGCACGCAAAGATCAGGACGGGTTTTTTTTTCTGGTGCGATTCCCGCCTGCGGCGGCTGCGTTGCACGCTCCCGTTAAATTCGACTGTTTTTTTTGGTGAGAATTATAACGGGAGTCTTCTAGCGCTATCCTAGCTCAAATTTTTTTTGGAAAATCTTGCACCATTTCGTTTTTTTTGTGTTAGAATAGTTTAAGTGTCAGTTAAGGCACTGTTAGGGCTTGTAGCTTAGTGGATTAGAGCGTGTGGCTACGGACCACAAGGTCGGGGGTTCGAGTCCCTCCAAGCCCGTTGTTAAGGGCAAAGCCCTTAACCCCCCCACAACTACCCTCTCTCAGCCCCCCCTGAGAGAGGGTAGTTGGTTTTTTGCCTCTTTATTCTAAAGCATAAGTATCTTTTCCTTTTCCCAAAGCAAAACGGAAAGAATGAGTTAAATTTTTTCCCGACTGGGTAAGAAAAATCACCAATGCTAACACCGCTAAACCTGCAGTTAGCGAAAACATCCCTCGGTAACTGGAAACTTCCGCAACAAAACCGAAAATAGGTCCTGCTAAAGCAATACCTAGATCAAAACCTCCAATACAAATAGAAGAAACTTTACCACGCTCATTATCATAAGAGCGATCGCCCATAAGTGCAAGCATCATGGGAATAACTACCCCCGCACCTACTCCTTCCATTACCGCAGCGAGAAGAAAAACTTGAGGCGTTGTTGCTATGGCTAACAGCGTCATGGATACTCCATAACAACCTAAACCCCCAGTGATGAGTAATCCTCTTCCCAGGGTATCAGATGCCCGACCCGCAAAAACCCGCACCACAAAACTAGCGATCGCCGCTGCTGTATAAAACAACCCCGCATTTAAATCTATTTTTGCCTCTTCAACATACAAGGGTAAAAAAGTGACTAATGTACCAAACACTAAACCTACCAGCAATAAAACCACAGTTGGTATTTGAAGAGCGGGGTTTCCCATCAACTCCCAAAAACTCCTGGTGAGTGGGGTAACACCTGTCATATTTTGAGTTACTCCCCTTTTTTTTTCCCTCACCAGACTCCCCAAAATTAAAGCGACAAAACCACAACCTGCAGAGACAAGAAACAAAACTGTATAACCAGCTTTTTCTTGTAAAAACCCCCCTAAAGCTGGTCCAAAAGCCATCCCAACGGATACCGCCAAACTCATATAACCAATTAATTCACCCCGTTGTTTTAGAGGCGACAAATCTATCACTAAAGCACTATACCCAGTGGTAAATGCTGCAACACTAATACCGTGAAATGCTCTCAACCCCATTAAAACTGGAATAGACTGAGTGAAAACATACCCCAGTGGCGCTGTTATTACCACTACTATCCCAATTAAAATTACCAACTTACGAGTATGACTATCTGCTAACCAGCCTAAAAAAGTCCGTGACAACAATAACCCAATAGCAAAACAACCCATTACTATTCCTACTTGCTGTTTTGTTGCTCCCACATCTTGGATATAAGCTGGTAACGTGGGCAGTAGGGAGGTGATACTTATCCAAAAAAATAACCCAGTAACGAATAAAATTAATAAATTTCGTCTCTTTGCTGGTTCTAAGTTATTAAAAGTGTTCAAGAGCATAACTGCTGGGATAATAAGTACTCGTTTTTATTTCCATATTTTAACAATTTTTAAGAAATTTTTGCCAGTATATATTCAGCACTGGCGATTTCAATGTAGATAAGAGTTTAAAGACAAGGGGCGCCCATCTGGGGTGTTGATTATTTATCAAGTTACAAATTTTCAAATCAGACAATTTTTCTTTGGTGGGCATTGCCCACAATAGCATTTGTGGTGGGCATTGCCCACCCTACTTCAAATAAAAAGTGTATGAAATTACGTTGTTAAATTTGAGCCTAAATCAACACCCCAGGCTTAAGCCCCAAGTCTTATCACAAACTAGACTTTGTAGGGTGGGCATTGCCCACCCTACTTCAAATAAAAAGTGTATGAAATTACGTTGTTAAATTTGAGCCTAAATCAACACCCCAGGCTTAAGCCCCAAGTCTTATCACAAACTAGACTAGACCTTTTGCGAAAGTAGTGTTAACCCCCCCTAACCCCCCCTTAATAAGGGGGGGAAAATTACCAAAAAACAGACATTTCCCCCCCCTTATTAAGGGGGGGTTAGGGGGGGTTTAAAAATTTTCGCAACAGGTTTACTTTGTAGGGTGGGCATTGCCCACCCTACTTCAAATAAAAAGTGTATGAAATTACGTTGTTAAATTTGAGCCTATTGTAGCAAAAATCAAAGAAAATCAAATAATAAACTTATGGAACGGGTAATATCATTATTGGGAATTATCGTATTTTTAGGTTTAGGATATCTATTTTCTCTCAATCGTAAAGCGGTGCAATGGCGTACTGTTTTATGGGGCATGGCTCTCCAATTTATTTTAGCAGTTTTTATCCTAAAAACTCCTTTAGGTTTAGCATTATTTCAGTTTCTGGGTTCACTTGTGGGTACTTTTCTTAACTTTTCAGATGTGGGAGCAGAATTTGTATTTGGAGAGGGTTTTGAAGAACATTTTATTGCTTTTAAAGTCCTGCCTACTATTATCTTTTTCTCCTCTTTTATTAGTCTTCTCTATCATTATAATATTTTACCCAAAATTGTTAAAGCGATCGCTTTTTTCATGATTCGCACTATGAAAACATCGGGCCCAGAATCTCTTAATGCTGCTGCTAATATTTTTGTTGGTCAAACTGAGGGCCCTTTGATAATTAAACCCTATATAAAAAATCTTACTATGTCTGAACTCCATGCAGTAATGACAGGAGGATTTGCTACTATTGCAGGGGGGGTTATGGCAGCTTATATTTCTTTTGGCATATCAGCAGAACATTTAATTTCTGCTTCGGTAATGTCTGCTCCCGCTGCTCTGGCAATTTCTAAGTTATTTTATCCCGAAACCGAAAAATTATCCACAGTCCAAGAACTGGAAGTTGAAGATAAAACACCTTATGTAAATGCAATTGATGCCATAGCAGCAGGGGCTTTAGATGGTCTAAAATTAGCTTTAAATGTGGGGGCAATGTTAATCGCTTTTATTAGTTTATTGGCTGTGGTTAATTCTCTATTTGGTTGGGTTGGTGTCAAAATTGGGCTACCTGATTTGTCTTTGGAGTGGTTTTTAGCTTATATAATGGCTCCATTTGCTTGGTTAATGGGTGTTCCTTGGTCAGATTGTTTACAAGTTGGTATTTTATTGGGAAAAAGAACTATTTTAAATGAATTTGTTGCCTATCTTGAGCTCCAAGAATTGATTACCCAGCAACAAATATCTCCTAGAGCGATTGTGATTACAACCTATGCTCTCTGTGGTTTTGCTAATATCGGTTCCATCGCTATTCAAATTGGTGGAATAAGTGCGATCGCCCCCAGTCGTCAACCAGATTTAGCTAAACTGGGGGTTAGAGCAATGCTCGCTGGTACTATCGCTTGTTTTATCACAGCCTGTATTGCTGGAATGTTGATTTGATAAACCTCACCATAAAAACCCCCCCTACCCCCCCTTATTAAGGGGGGGAGGAAGCCTAAAAAACAAACAGCCCTGCCTTAATAAGGGGGGTTAACACCACTTTTCGGGGAGATTTAATGTTTGGTAGTAATCACTTGAGGGATTGTAAAGTTATGTAAAGGAAAATGTTAAGCTCTATTGCAAAATTAACCACTTGCCCCAAAAGGTTGTGATAAGATTCAACCCATAGACACAGATAGAGTAAGGGAGAAAAATTTTGGGAATCAGGGTTGCTGTTGTTGGATCGGGTCCTGCTGGATCTTCTGCTGCTGAAACTCTTGCCTTAGCAGGAATTGAAACCTATTTGTTTGAGCGTAAGTTGGATAACGCTAAACCCTGTGGTGGTGCAATTCCTCTTTGTATGGTAAGCGAGTTCGAGCTACCCCCAGAAATAATCGATCGCCGCGTTAGAAAAATGAAAATGATTTCCCCTTCTAATATTGAAGTGGATATCAATTTGGATAATCAAGAAGAATATATAGGAATGTGCCGCAGGGAAGTACTGGATGGGTTTATGCGCGATCGCGCAGCTAAACTTGGTGCTAACCTGATCAATGGTACTGTATATGGTTTAGATATACCAAAGAATAACACGGAAGCTTATACAATCCACTATGCAGACCACTCCAATGGTAACGCCAAAGGAGAAATGAAAAGTCTCAAAGTGGATGTGGTAATAGGTGCAGATGGGGCTAACTCTCGCATCGCTAAAGCAATAGATGCTGGGGATTATAATTATGCGATCGCCTTCCAGGAGCGCATCCGTCTCCCAGAACATTTGATGGGATACTATGAAGACTTGGCAGAAATGTATGTGGGTAATGATGTCTCCCCTGACTTTTATGCCTGGGTATTCCCGAAATATGACCATGTGGCAGTAGGTACTGGCACAATGAAGGTGAATAAAGCCATTATTAAAAACCTCCAGGCTGGTATTCGCGCTCGTGCAGCTCGTAAGTTAGAAGGGGGTAAAATTATCAAAGTAGAAGCTCACCCCATACCAGAGCATCCTCGCCCCCGTAGAGTTGTGGGTAGAGTCGCTTTAGTGGGAGATGCAGCAGGTACTGTAACAAAGTCTTCTGGTGAGGGAATTTATTTTGCAGCTAAGTCTGCCAGAATGTGTGCAGAAACTCTGGTGGAAGTTACTAAGGGTGGTGAGCGTCTCCCTACAGAAGATGACCTAAAACTCTATCTCAAGCGTTGGGATAAGCAGTATGGTATGACTTATCTGGTTTTGGATATTTTACAGCGGGTATTCTATCGCACCGATGCAACTCGCGAAGCTTTTGTAGAAATGTGCTCTGATAAGGATGTTCAAAAAATGACCTTTGATAGCTATCTCTATAAAACTGTAGTACCAGCTAATCCTTTGGTACAGATGAAGATTACTGCTAAAACCGTAGGTAGTTTACTACGGGGTCATGCTTTAGCTCCTTAATTGATTAAATTTAATTTATTCCTATCTAGGGGTTTGATTATCAAACCCCTACTTTTTTTATCCAATTTAGAGGATTTTTTCTGAGATAATGTTTCTCTTCCTTCTCAAGTTTGAGCCAAGTATTTTTTTCGATATAAATTGTAAAAATAAGTAATCAAACTAATTTAGTTGTAGGGTTTCTAGCATGTCAGCTACTGCTGGATAATATTGGTCATATTTGTCTTTTGGGGCTGTATAAATGATGGTTGTGAGCTCATTATTAGATAATGTCCATATTTCTAAGGTTTTGAGGTTGTTTTGCTCATAACTGGTTTGATAGGCTTCTTTTTGGGATATTTTGCTTGCGGTGTAAGTTACTGGTGTACTGGTGATGGTTTCGCTGATGTTTTTGACTTTGTCTTGGCTATATGTTTCGATACTTGAGTTTTCTACGTTGTTTTGAGTGATATTGAGGTGAACATCAGTAGTAGAATTAGGAGTGATTAAGATGTCATTGGTAATGCCGTCTGCGGTGAGTGTCCAGTTTTCGGGGTATTCTATGCTTATTTTATTGTTATTGTAAGTAGTTGTTACTGGGTTGGGAGTTGCTTGGGTTGTGGGTGAAGGAGTTGGGGTTGGGGTTACTGAGGTTTGAGGGGGTTTTAAGCTAACATAACTCACTGTACTAAGGGTGACTATTGCTACTCCTGCAACTCCCAGCAATAATGGGGTTTTTGCGGGTTTGGGTGTCTCGAGAGTTAAGTTTTGTAAATCTTTTAATACTTCTGTTGCTGTGGAATAGCGATCGCCTATTTTGTGCCGTACCATTTTACTGAGAATGGTGGCTAATGGTTGGTTTATTTTTTGTGTTGTGGGGGGTGGTAGCCAGTCTAATTCCCCTGTTTTACTATTGGTTATGATATTGGTGGGATATATACCTGTTAACGCTTCTATGGCGGTTATTCCTAAAGAGTAGATATCACTTGCTTCTGTTACAGGTTGTCCTGTTGCTTGTTCTACTGGCATATATCCTGGTGTACCTATTATGGTGTTTTCGGTTCCTTGAGTTGCTATTTGTTTGACACTACCAAAGTCGATTAATACTATTTTACCGTCACTTGCTCTTCTTATTAAATTGGATGGTTTAATATCCCGATGAACTTTTTTTTCTTGGTGGATAAATTCTAAAATTTGCAGAGTATCTTGTAAAAAAGTGATTGTTTCTGTTTCATTAAAACTGGTTTTTTCTATTAATTCTTGACTTAATGTTTTTCCGTTAATATATTCTTGAACTAAGTAAAATTCTTCCTCTTCTTCAAAGTATGCTAATAGTTGGGGTATTTGGTCATGTTTTCCTAATTTTTGTAAGACTTCTGCCTCTTGTTTAAAGAGTCTTCTGGCTATTCTTAGTATTTCTGGGGCTGAGTTTAAAGGTTTAAGTTGTTTAATTATACATGGATTTTCTGCTGGTTTTGGGATATCTAAGTCATAGGCTATGAAAGTGCGTCCAAACCCTCCTCCACTTAAATATTCTAAGATTAAATAACGGTTTTTTAAGCATTTATATTCTTGGACTAAATAATATTCTCCTTCTTCCTGAAAGTAACTCTGGGGTTGGGGGAAGAAAGAGTCTTCTTTAAACTGTTTGAGGTTTTGTTTTTTTCTTGCAAATATTTCTGCTACTTCTGTTTCTGTTAAACGGTTATTTGTTGAAGATTTGAGTTTTTTGAGAATGTATTGGGTGTTGATGTCTTTTACTTGGTAAAAGTGACCTAAATTACCTTCTCCAAAGTCTTTGATAACTGAATATTGTTTCATTTCTGTTTTCCTGTTTTCTGATGTTAATATTTTAGCATATTGGTTTGTTATAGGCGATCGCTTTTTTTCCTATCTTTCTCTCAGTCTGAAACAAGGCTGTTTGATTTTCAGGGCGATCGGTTTTTTTTTCAATTTATTTAACTCCATAAAAGTTCTAATTTTTCTAGGGTTTATCTGAGAAAAAGAGGAGTTTAGTTAAACCTCCTAATAACCCGATAAGTATGGCAGAAATTGTTGCTCTACTGACAAATTTTGTTTCTTCTAATTGTTTGTCGTTGGCTTCGATTTTTTTCATTTAATGCTTTGGTATTCAAATCTATTTTGTCATTGAGGTTTTTTAACCCTGAGTCTATTTTGTCATTGAGGTTTTTTGTGTTGGAGTCTATTTTTTCATTGAGATTTTTTAACCCTGAGTCTATTTTTTCATCCAGGTTTTTTAACCCTGAGTCTATTTTTTCATTCAAGGATTTTGTATTGGAGTCTATTTTTTCATTGAGATTTTTTAACCCTGAGTCTATTTTGTCATCCAAGTTTTTTAACCCTGAGTCTATTTTTTCTTCAAGTCGCTTCATTTCTACATCCAATCGTTTAAATTCTCCCTTCATTTCTACATCCAATCGTTTAA
>Ga0209594_1000233_pt1 | contig 39292 bp, 29 predicted proteins | sample AshMeaCrysSpring_FD_184126 | JGI IMG/M metagenome (GOLD analysis project Ga0209594, IMG submission 184126) | Groundwater microbial communities from Big Spring, Nevada to study Microbial Dark Matter (Phase II) - Ash Meadows Crystal Spring... | ecosystem: Environmental > Aquatic > Deep subsurface... | reverse complement strand
TTTTCTTTTTTGTTGTATGACAATGGGCTTAAGCCCCTTGTCTTGTCTTTTCTTTTTTGTTGTATGACAATGGGCTTAAGCCCCTTGTCTTGTCTTTTCTTTTTTGTTGTAGGACAATGGGCTTAAGCCCCTTGTCTCCTATTATTAATCACAACCTATAAAATAATTACTAGCTCAGTTGTTAGTTATCAGCAATAACTAACAACTGATAAATCAGTAAACTATTAACTAATATTTTACTTACCCCGTTAATTCAGAAATGTTATAAGCTTTCCTTTTCAGTGTTCTCATGGCTCGTTTTTTGAGTTGGCGAACTCTTTCGCTGCTGATACCACACTCAGTACCAATTTCTTTAAAAGTCATTTTCTTGCCATTGTGAAGTCCATAGCGCAAGGCTATAATTTCTCTTTGACTTGAGGGTAAACTTTCTAATAGTTTATTCACCTGATTTTTTAATTCTTCCTGATTGACAAATTCTGTAGGAGAGTCCGATGATTCATCTGCGAGAATTTCTCCTAATTCTGTGTTGTTGTCATCTACTTTTACATTTAAACTTTTTGACTTTGTTTTATATGCTGATTGACGAATGGATCTCAGTTTTTCCCGATCCATTACCAGTTTTTCTGCTAATTCTGCTTCCGTTGGTTGTCTTCCTAATTCTGCAGTTAATTCACGGGTTGCTTTTTTGATTTTGTTGATAGTTTCGGTGATGTGAATAGGCAGACGAATTGTGCGGCTTTGATCTGTAATTGCACGGGTTATTCCCTGACGAATCCACCAATAAGCATAGGTTGAAAGTTTATACCCTCTAGATGGGTCAAATTTTTCAATACTTCTGATTAAACCCAGGGTTCCTTCCTGTATTAAATCTAATAAAGATAACCCCCTTTGTTGGTATTTTTTCGCAATGGAAACTACTAAGCGCAAGTTTGCTCTAATCATTTGTTGCTTTGCTTTTTCCCCTCTGCAAATTATTTGTTGTTCTTCTGGGGTTAGATTTTCTTTTTCTAACAATGATATCATTGCTTGAACATCATTAGCTAGTTTGATTTCTTGCGCTGGAGTTAGTAGGGGTATCCTCCCAATTTCTTGAAGATAAGCTCTTACGTTGTCGCTGCTTGTTTTGTCCATAATACTCGATTGACCTCAATCTGATATACTAATTATTTGTTTTCTTGTCTCTTTTCCTGATTTCTTACTCCTCTCAATTGCCAATAATCCTTACTATTCTTTCTTCTCTTACCATTATAGCAATTTTTTTTTTCTGTTGTGAATCATAACTGCTATTGTCCAGGGAGCGCTTACGCTTACCTCCTGCACCTAAATAGCTATACTGATATTGGGAACTATAATTTATTTTTATTGTTCACAATTCATAACAAGTTGCTATATATCAGTGAAGGTATCTATTTCCCATACAAAATACTTCAAAATATTTGTTAATTAAAATCAAGTTATTTACTATATTTTTTTGCTCTTTAACCCTATAAATCTGAATTTATCAATGATAATTAGACCTTTTGCGAAAGTAGTGTTAACCCCCCCTACCCCCCCTTGGTAAGGGGGGGGAAAATACTTATTTTTTCGGTCATCTCCCCCCCGCGACCTCGGGGGGGTAGGGGGGGTTTTTTACGGTTTTGCAAGAGGTCTATTATCTCAAAAAAATTTGTGTTTTATATAACAATTAGCGTATTTTAATCTTCATCTAACTGTTCTATAAATATTATCCATTGACCTTGATTTTCTACTCTACTTTTTCCCGCAAAAGAAGAAGTACTACTGCGATTTTTGCCGTTAATTAATTCAGTAACAGCTTCTATTTCCTCAAATTTAGGAGCTTTTTTGAGATTCAATTGCAAAAATTTCCTTACTACTCGTCTGGCGATCGCTTTTTCTACATTACTTAATATTTGACGGTTTAACCCCTTCTTATTTTCTGTTATTACCTGTTTAAACACTTCTGTTGCGCATTTTTCGAGATATTCTACATCTTCCTTGAGTATTTCTGCTGTTTGAGCTAAGGCTTTTTCTACTTGTGGATTAAATTCTTTTTGTATATAAGGAATTAAATCAGCACGAATGCGGTTGCGGGCATATTTTAGGTTATTATTGACAGCATCTTCCCAAATTGGTAGTTTATATTCAAAGCAAAATTCCCCTGTTTCTCTCCGAGAAATATCTAAAAGAGGACGTACTAATTTTATTTTTGCTGTTAATGATCGTTCCCAAGTAAGCGCAGCTATCCCATCTGCTCCCGCTCCTCGCATTAAGTTATATAATACAGTCTCAGCCCGATCGCTTAATGTATGACCTGTTACAATCTTTTCAAACTTTTCTGCTTCTGCTATTTCAATTAATGCTTGATAACGCCATTCTCTCGCTGCAGCTTCTGTTTCTTTAATTTTCCCTGCAGTTTTGAGTTTATAGTCAACTCCCCACTCCCTGGCTATATTTTCTACGTGTTCTGCTATTCCTTCATCTGATGACCAACGATGATCGCAATGGGCGATCGCTATCTCCCATTCCCACTTTTCTTGTAAGTCTAATAGCAGTTTACTTAAACAGAGTGAGTCTTGTCCCCCAGATACTGCTATTAATACCCTACTCCCCCGTTTTAGTATTTGTCTTGTCTTCAGGGTTTGATGCACCCTTGCGTGAAGTTTACTCCAGTTCATTGTTGTAGGGTGCGTTAGCGCAGCGTAACGCACCATTGATTTTTTTGATTGTGTAGATTTGATGGTTACAAGAACCAGCCGTAAGAGTGAAGACCTTTACCTAACAAATTTACTCCAAGATAACAAACCCAGACAACAACAAAACCTGTTGCTGCTAAAATTGCGGGTTTTCTACCTTGCCAACCTTTTGTTATTCTAGCGTGGAGGTAGGCTGCAAATACTAGCCAGGTAATAAACGCCCAGGTTTCTTTTGGGTCCCAACTCCAATATGACCCCCATGCTTCGTTAGCCCATACAGCCCCTGCAATAATACCGATGGTTAACAGGGGAAAACCTAACCCAATTATGCGATAACTGATGTTGTCTAGGTTGTCTGCTAAAGTGAGGCGCACTGGTGATAGAGTTGGCTCAACTATTTTTAACTTTTCCAATACTGCTGTATTGCCACTGCCATTACTGCTGGCAACTGTTACTAAGTTGTTGTCTCCTGTTTTTAACTGGTATTTTCGACCATTTCCCGTACCTACTGAGCTTCCTTTTAGTTCTACTTCTGAACCACGAGTGACTACTAAAAAGGCGATCGCCATTAGTGAACCCACCATCAGGGCTGCATAACTCAGCATCATTACACTTACGTGCATCATTAACCAGTTTGATTTCAAAGCAGGTACTAAAGGGGCTGATGCTTGCATTTCTGGGGGTAGGGATAAGGCTGCAAATGCGGTTATTCCCATTGCTACTGGACTACTTACTACTCCCACCAGTCTGCTCCCACTCATTTTTTCTGCTATTAAGTGAATTGTGGTAATTCCCCAAGTTAGGAAAAATAATGACTCATAGAGATTACTTAAAGGAAAATACCCAGCTTCTAACCAGCGCGCCCCTAATAATGCTGCTATACATAGGTTAGCTGATACCATTCCTACTGTTCCTAAACTTGGTAAATATGGTATTCCTGGGAAAGCTGCTCCTACCCAGTAAACCATCATTGTCAGTAATAATACTAAAAATGAGATATTGTCGAGTCCGTTTTGAAGTTCAACTAAATTCATGTTCTCCTTTTGTCTTATTTAGCTCTTGGTAAGGTTCCATAACCCGCCATAGATTGAAATCTATGGCTAATAGCGTAAGTCCTCGCGCATAGGACTCTAATAACTCCCATAATAATGTTTTTAGTCCATTTTAATGGACTTCAGCTATTAGCCTTATGTTTCAACATAAGGCGCTCTATGAAACCTTACCCAAAAAAAATATAATAATGCAAGATGTGAGTAAGAACTGCTTACTTGGCGCTGCAAATTTTTAGTTTATTTTTAGCTTATTCTCTTTTCTTGACAACTATAGCAGAGCCTTTATAGATTGTGGTGAGACAATGGGATGGGCACCCATTGTTTTCAGCGTTAATAGTTATTACTTTTTTTCAGCTTTTAATAGTTACCAACTCAAATCAATCTTAACATTTTTTTGAGGCAATAGTTATCTATTTAAATTGCAAATTCACCTCAGCAAGTGGTTCTGATTTTTCATTAATTTCTAATGTACTTGGATCTGCTGGTTGACCATTAATTAATAAATTATAAGTTCCTTGTTTTAACTGTTCTAAATAAAATATTCCCGCTCCATTAGTAATAGATAACACTTTATTCCCTTCTTCAGTGGGTATTGCTTCTACTGTAGCACCCGCTATGGGATTGCCTGCTGCATCTGTTACTGTTCCTGCGACGGTATAGGATAAACTTAGGGGTATGGCTACTGGGGTGAAAACTCCTGCTACTACTTCTACTGCATAAGCGGTTTCTCTAGCCGCCCAGTCGAGGGGAAAACCTGCTGGATCTAAGTCGAGGCGGTAGGTTGCGGGGGGAAGACGGATAAATATTCCCTGTTTGCTGACAAAGGGGCGCAAGGAGCGTATGGTTTCATTATTGATTAATATGAGTAATTCTGGCTCATTAGTGTAGATATCTTCTCCTCCATCTTTTTTCCCGTTGTTGTTGCGATCAAAATATGGTTGAATGAGCATTCCTCCTTCACTGCGTAACCTGTCAAAACGAAAATCACCTGGGCTGAGTTGGGGTTGTAAGTTTAAAGTAGGACGCAATTGGAGTCTAAACTGGGCATCATCAGAGGTAGCGGATATTTGCTCATATACCAGTTGCAGTGTTAACCCAGGAATAATGGGAGTTGCTACTGAAGCTATTAAACCATGTCCCCGCGAACCAATGCCGTAACCAATATCAAATTCCCAGAGAGTACGTCCTTCACGGTATTTAGCTGGGGAGAGATAACGCCAGCTAATACTGGTAAAATAGTCTTGATCGCTGGTTTCATAATCTAAAATTAAGGAACTACCGCTAGAATACCGAGAAAAATTATATCTCAATTCTGAGCTAAAATTATCCTCATTTCCCCTCATATTCAGTTGGAAATTAGCTAGACGAGAGTTGATATTCCAACGCAAATTTTTGTTAGTATATGAAATTCCGACTTTCTGTATCAGTATTCCCAATTAAGGTTGAGATGCCAATTTTTAAAGGTAGTCCTGCTGGTTGATAAAAGATTTCTCCTAATCCCAAAACAGATTCATCTTCTATTAAACCTACTCCCACAGTGAGGTCTTCTGTTAATCCTAAACGATAACTAATTCCCCCCCGCAAGTCATTAAATTCACCAAGAAAATCATCACCTATTAATTCTCTTCTCACACCTCCTGAAATGATAATAGCAGATGTTCCTGAATTTAATTGACCTGGTAAAGTTGTATAATTTACTTCCCTAATTTCTGGTTCTGCACTTAGTTGTCCGTTAGGATATAAAAAGACTCGATAATTATTAATTCTTAAACTACCTGTAGGCAGATTTTCAAAGCGATAAATCCCAGAGGCATCTACTAAGACTTCAGCCACAATTTCCTCTCCTGCTCCCCTAGTTAATTGTACCAGAGTTCCTGGTTCTGCTTCTCCAGAAATTGTCCTTTGAATTTGTTGACTTTCTAACCTTTGACTGGGATTAAAACCGCCGCCAGATGGGGGAATAGGGGTTACATTTCTAAATCTTTGAATAGAAGTTATCCCCCAAAAATCTCCTTCTCCTTGACTAGGCCAAAATGTACTTTGAGAACCTATAACATAATCGGTTTTTTCTCTTTGCAATAAATATTGTAACTGATTTAATTTCTAAGCATTTGTTTTTGTGAAATCTGGTTGATTGAAACTTAGATACCAACTCCCACCTAATAGGGTTCCAATGGTGGTTAAGTTTCCTTGTTTGGTAAAATCAGAACTATTATTCCCTCTCAAATTAAGTTCTTGTCCAAAGGTTGAAATACTCCAGGGTGGGGGTTTTATTTTAGGTAATTCATCTAAAATAACGGGTAATTCTTCTTGGGCTGCTCTTTTTTTTCCTTGTAAATTTAACCAAGGGGGATTAAAAACTATGGCATATTCTATTATGTCAAATTCTGTGGGAACACCTAATAAATTTTTGATTTGTTCTACGGAAAAAACTAACCCTAATTCTGGGTCTTTTTGTAGGTTTTCTGGGTTGATTTTGGTAACTAAACCCACATTCCGCAATTCTAATTCTCCAGAGTCTAAGGGAGTAACTTGAAAGTTTAAGGCTTTAATTACCTCATCAAAAGGAATTAACCAATTGTCAAAATTAATGGCTTGACTACCATCTTCAAAACCTCGCACAAAACTGGATTTAATTACGTTACGTTTTCCTAAGTTTATCCCTACGGGAATAATAATAAAATCTGTGGCTGTTTCTGCATTTTGTGCCTGTAATTCTCCTGTTTGGTTTGCGGGTGGTAAAGCGGCTATGGTGTTGGTTGTTGAGCTGAAAAAATAGAGCAGTTTCAGGAGAAGATAAAGGCATCTTTTAAATACCATGAACAACCAATTTTTAATGAATTTAACTAATTTGAATAATGATTTAATGGAGTTTAGGTTTGGTTCCATAGATCGCTTTGGGTTGAAACCCATTGCGAGTAGCGAAAGTCCATTAAAATGGACTTAATAAAATGGTAAACTCTTTAGTCCTCTTCAGAGGACTTTCGCTATTAGCTTTGGGTTTCAACCCAAAGCGATTTATGCTATTTATTGAAAATTTAATGTTTCATCAACATGAGGCATTATTACTTATCAGTTATAGTTGGGTTAATTAGTCCACTTTGGGTTGAAACTAGGGTGTTGATTTTTGGGTTGATTACCACAAATACCTAGCCTACGGCAAGGCTACGCCTACATGCAAATTTTCTGATAAAAAGTTTTGTAAAATTCTGTGAGTTCCCTAGACCGCCAGGGAATAAATTCCCTGGCTAATAGCTCAAGTCCACTTAAGTGGACTAAAAATTTTCATAAAAAAAATATTACATTTAGTCCGTTAAAACGGACTTTAGCTATGAGCCTGGTGTTTCAAATCCAAGCAGTCTATGTTACCAAGCTGAAAAAGTGCATGTAGGCGCAAGCCTTGCCGATAGGCTACTTACTTTTTTATATTTTGCCAATAATCAACACCCCAGGTTGAAACCCATTGCGAGTAGCGAAAGTCCATTAAAATGGACTGAATAGAGTAATGACTTGATTTTTTTTAGTCCTCTTCAGAGGACTTTCGCTATTAGCTTGGGGTTTCAACCCCAAGCGGTCTATGCTACTAAGCGAAAATTTAATGTTTCACTAACATGAGGGATTATTACTTATCAGTTATAGTTGGGTTAATTAGTCCACTTTGGGTTGAAACCCATTGCGAGTAGCCTAAGTCCGTTTTAATGGACTAAAATATGTAAATAAACACAAATCAAAAAAATGGCTTTATGGCGTTTATATTATCATTTGGTTTGGTCAACAAAAGATCGTTTACCTCTCATTGGATCGGATAAAGAAGCTAAACTCTATCCCTACATTATTGGCAAGATTAATTCCCTAAATTGTATCTTTCATGCAATTGGTGGCATAGAAGATCATATTCATTTAATAGTTTCTATTCCTCCTAAGTTATCTATTGCTGATTTTGTTAAAGAAATTAAAGGTAGTAGCGCTCATTATCTCAATCAGACTTTTGGTGATTCTCCTAAATTTGTTTGGCAACAAGGATATGGTGTATTTTCTTTAGGAAGTAAACAATTAGATCAAGCTGTTGCTTATGTGCAAAATCAGAAACAACATCATCAAGAAAAAACAGCGATCGCTTCTCTTGAAACAATCATTAATCACGATGATCCACCTCCTCGTTACCATAGCAAGTAACTCCCATAAACCGCCTTATGTTGAAACCCAAAGCTCATAGTTTAAGTCCGTTTTAACGGACTAAAAATTTTAATTTGGTAAGTATTTAGTCCGTTTTAACGGACTTTCGCTATTAGCTTTGGGTTTCAACCCAAAGCGATTTATGGTACTCAACCAGAATTGAATTAAATAACCCATATGACGCATTCAAACTTATCAGTTATAATTGGGTTAATTACTCCGCCATAGATTGAAACCCAAAGCTCATAGTTTAAGTCCATTTTAACGGACTAAAAATTTTAATTTGGTAAGTATTTAGTCCGTTTTAACGGACTTTCGCTATTAGCTTGGGGTTTCAACCCCAAGGGATTTATGGTACTCAACCAGAATTGAATTAAATAACCAACATGAGGCATTCAAAAATTGTTAGGTTTCATAAATCTCAAAAGTGGGATTAATTTTCCATCATTGTCCAGGAATAGTAAGGTTAAGATCAAAAGGTAATTGATTAGGATTTTTAGCATCACCCCACACCAATTCTCCTGTTAATTGATATTCCCCTGGAGGTATGGGATTTTCCCCAGAATATTCAATGGAAATATTTCTTTTTCCCCCTGCAATTACCGTAACAGGTTGATTATTTCCACTGGCTACTTCTCCTCCAGAATTGGTTAAACTCCAGGGAATTTTTGGCAGAGCAGTTGCATTGCCACTATTTTCTACTTGCAAAATTATTTGATTTGTTTCTGGATCATAACTAGCACTTTCTACGACTAAATTGGCAGCAACATCGCCATTTCTGACAAAAACTGTTACCCCCAAACGGGGTTTTATCCCCATAGTTACATTACCTGTTTGTACGGGAATTGCTTCTAAATCTTCTGTGTAAATTACTGCTCGATATTCCCCTGTTTCTGTGCTAGGAAGAAAGCGAGAAGCTAACCGAATGCGCCGCGTTTGTCCTGGTTCTATTACCAATTCTCTAGGAGAAAATGTGAGAAAAGGGGTTAAATCTTGCGGACTTGATTCTAATTCTTCAAAACCATTTTCATTATAAGTAAATGGTGCTGGATAAACTCTAGCACGGAAGGTTTTATTACTGGTATTAGTAATCTCTATTACCCCTGTTGCTTGTCCTCTTTCTGCTTTGGTTTCTATGGTTAAAGGGGAAATTTTTATCTGCGCTTGAGCTATTCCTGGGAATAAACAAAGAGCAGATAATGTTAAACTGGTAGCAGCATAAATAATTTTTTCTTTGAGTTTTATCATCTTATTAATTAATCTTAATTAATCAACTCACTTGCTTTTTTATTATAAGATCTCGTCTTTCTTCTCCACTAAGCGCGAGGTTATTGAGCGCAGTGGAAATAACCGTTTTAATCAACCCTCTCTTCTCCATATAATGTAAGAAAATAAGTCCGAAAAAAGGGACTTATTTTCTTACATTTACTCCCTAAAGGTTGTTTTAATTATTGAGCGGTAACGGTAACACTAACTGTATAGCCATAGTCTCCTGGTGGAATTGGTGCATCGTTGGCTACATTCATTCCAACATAGAAGTCTGTAGCAGTATTATTAATAGTTGCATCGTATGGCGCACCATCGTTGGTAGTAACTTGAGTAGAAAGCCCAGCATCACTATACAGAGCAGACGTTAGAGTTGTATTTGCTAAAGCCTGCGCGTCAGGAGAGGTAGCTGTAGGTTCAGCTACTGTAAGCTGACCTGTTGTAGCACAAGTAACTGTAACTGTTCCTCCAGTATCTTGTGTACCTAAAGTCTGAGCGTCAATAAGTGTAAGTGCAACAGCGTTATTTCCTGTGTTATCAGTAGTAATAGTACACGCATTTGAGATTGAACCCTCAAATTCGACATCAACAGATTGAGCTTCTGCTTTTCCTGCAAAAGTGGTCACAGCGAGTAATAAAGTGGAAATTAAAGTTAAACGACGAAGCATCATGATTCTCCTAATTGAATTGAATTTACTTAATTGTCTGAAACTTGATTAAACCTCTTGCAAAAACCCAAATTAAAATCAAAATCTTGCTTTAGCTTGGCAAAAATTTACTCTGTTCTCTGTTCTCTGTTCTCTGTTCCCCTGTCCCTGAAATTTTGCAATAGGTTCATTGACATAAGTTCATTTACATGAGTTTTTTTCCCAAGTGATTCTGACTTTAACCCCAGAGGTGGGTTAAACCCACCATTACTTGAACTAGAAGGTCCAGATATCTCCAGCTTCTAGTGCGGGAGTACCAGTTAAAGCAGCTAACTGAACAGCTACTCCTGCACCACTTCCATCAGCGTCGTAGAATAAGTTACCAGTGCTATTGTCATAGATAAAGCGGTGAGTAGCTTCTGTAGCTGCAGTACCCAGAACAAACTGGTCAGAGTTTAGGCTAGTATTAGCCACTAAACCACCGCCAAAACCATTGCGACTGACATAAATTTGATCTTGTTCTCCCCCAGTTCCGCTAAAGTCAAGGAGAGTGTCCACTCCATGGGAAGATGAGAGGAAATAAAAATCATCAGCACCAGAACCACCCTTAAGAATGTTATCCCCACTATTTCCAGTAATAAGATTATCCTGCTCGTTCCCTGTTCCATTAATATTGCCATTTCCCTGTAAGGTGAGCCTTTCTACATTGTCTGGGAGGGTATTGTTATTTAAATTACTGAAGATCAGATCAGTTCCTTCGTTAGCTGCTTCTACAACTACATCATCTGCGTTATCTACATAGTAGGTATCATTTCCTGAACCACCTACCAGAGTATCTTCACCTGTTGCACCGTTTAGTACATCATTTCCTTCTAGTGCGGTGATTGTATTGTCAGACCCATCTCCCAAAATATTGTTAGCAAGAGCATTTCCTGTAATCTCTCCATTGTTATCACCCCTGATAGTGGTGTTCTCCACATTTTCTGGTAAAGTATAGCTTTCAGCTTCACTGTAAACCCTGTCAAATCCTTCATTGGGGGCTTCTGTAATTACATCTTCTGGGTCATCTACATAGTAGAAGTCACTTCCTGAACCTCCGACCAGAGTATCTGCACCCTCTTGACCATCAAGAATATCGTTTCCTCCAAGTCCCGTTAAGGTGTTCTCATCATCATTACCTGTGAGTGAGTTAGCAAGATTATTTCCTGTTCCATTGCTATTGTTATAACCCATTAATTTGAGATTTTCAGCATTGTCTGGTAGGGTATATTGATTAGCCCAACTCCGAACTTCGTCATTTCCTGAATTTGGATCTTCGCTGATAACATCATTGGTACTTTCTACATAGTATAAGTCATCCCCTGTACCACCAACTAGGGTATCATTTCCTCCTTGACCTTGGAGAGTATCGTTTCCTGCTAGTCCTGTGAGGGTGTTGACTTTATTGTTCCCCATCATGTTATTGTTCAGGGAGTTTCCTGTTCCATTTATTGGTTGAGAAAGGTTCAGTTTGAGGTTTTCAACGTTATCTGTGAGGGTATAGGTAATGCGGCTAACTACTCGGTCTGTTCCTTCTGCCGCAGCTTCTGTGACTACATCCCCTGGGTTATCTACATTATAGGTATCGTCTCCTGAACCACCTTCTAAACTGTCAGAGCCAATTCCTCCAATGAGGTTGTCACGTCCTGCATTTCCTACAATTGAGTCATTACCACTTGCTCCCTGAAGAACATTATTGCCTGTGTTTCCAGTAATTTCATTATCTTTACTGTTGCCAGTTCCGTTAATATTACTTGTTCCTGTGAGGATCAGGTTGACGTACTGTCCTGATAATTTTGTGGTTGTGCTTGCTTCTAAGGTTCCAAGTGCTTTAATAGTAAACACTTCTTCATAAGTTCCCCCATTTCCATCATTAACTTGAATGCGGATGGAGTAGGTGGACTGGGTTGCAACATCTAATAAAGCTTGTGCTGTTTGCAGTTCATTGCCTACTATTTGGAAGAAAGCGTTATCTGTATCTCCTTCCCCTGCTACTAACTGGTAGGTGTGAGTATCTCCTGGATCCTCAACGTCTATAGCAGACAGATCTCCTACTTTTGTTCCTGAAGCAATGTCGTCCACTACTTGTATGTTAGAGAGGATGATATCTGAGGGGTCGGTTTTTACATCATTGACATTGATGGTGAACTGTTCTGAGAATGTTCCCCCATTTCCATCATTGGTTTGGATGCGGATGGAGTAGGTTTGCTTGGTTTCAAAGTCTAACTCTCCTGCAGTTTGCAGTTTATTTCCCACTATCTGGAACAAACCATTATCTGTATCTCCAGCCCCTGTTACTAACTGGTAAGTGTGAGTGTCTCCTGTATTTGGGTCAACAGTTGTGAGGGTTCCTACTTCTGTTCCTGCTGGTTGGTTTTCATCTAGGGTGTTGTTGTCCAAGGCGATGTCTGTTGGTGCTGAGTTACTTTCGCTTCCAAATACCACATAACTCTCTCCTGCATATGAATTACCATCAGCTAGTCCTATGATAACATCATCTATGCCATCTTGATTAATATCTCCTGCACTATCTACACTCTGTCTAGTACTATAATAGTTAAGACTACCAGTTTGAATTACCAAGCCATTAGTACCATCCAGGGCTGAGAGTTCTAAGGGAGAGGTAAAACCACTTGCCTTGCCAAAAACTATATAATTTTCCCCTGTACTCTCACTAAAATTCTCAGTGTGACCTGCAATAATCACATCACCATAGCCATCTCCATTAAAATCCCCTGCACTACTTACTGAATGACCTATCTTTCGAGTCAGATCAATACCATTAATTACAAAGCCATTAGTACCATTCAGGTCTGAGAGATTTAAGGAACTGCTAAAACCAGTCGCCTTACCAAAAACTACATAACTCTCTCCTTTATAATTGTTTGCACCAGGAGCCACGATAATCACATCATCATAGCCATCCTTATTAAAATTTTCTGCACTACTTACTGAAATACCACTTTTATGACTATTTGCAATACTATTAATTACAAAGTTATTAGTACCATCCAGGTCTGAGAGATTTAAAGAACTGCTAAAACCAGTCGCCTTACCAAATACCACATAACTCTCTCCTGCACCATAATTCCCATTGGGTTGAGCACTAGGAGCCCCAATAATCACATCATCTACGCCATCCCCATTAACATCCCCTGCACTACTTACTGACCGACCTGAACCGTCATATGCGTCAATGCCATTAATTACAAAGCCATTAGTACCATCCAGGGCTGAGAGATTTAAGGAACTGCTAAAACCATTAGCCTTACCAAATACCACATAACTCTTTCCTGCATAATTATTCCCATTGGGGTCAGCACCAGTAGCCCCAATAATCACATCATCTACGCCATCCCCATTAACATCCCCTGCATTACTTATTGAAGTGCCTAAGTTGTCATTTATATTAATACTATTGATTACAAAGCCATTAGTACCATTGAGGTCTGAGACATTTAAGGAACTGCTAAAACCAGTCGCATTGTCAAATACAATATGACTACTTTCTTGATAATTGTTTGCAGCACTAGCCCCAATAATCACATCATCTACGCCATCCCCATTAACATCCCCTGCACTACTTACTGAACTACCTGAACGGTCATTTACATCAATACCATTAATTACAAAGTTATTAGTACCATCCAGGGCTGAGAGATTTAAGGGAGAGGTAAAACCATTAGCATTGCCAAAAACTACATAACTCTCTCCTATACTACTATTCACATCATACCCATTGGGTTCAGCCACATTCTAAACTGTGGCGAAAAGTCAAAATGCAAGCCAGTGTTCTGTTTTAAATGATTTACCTTGCCATTTTGCTGGTTATTTCTCTGGGTTTTGATTTTCCTCATGGTTTTCTAGCTCTATCCTCAAAGTTTTTTTCTCAGTTCTTTAGCACTATGGAGACATCTGAATCTATATTGTTGTATTTATAGCCGTTCGAGCAAGTAATTGCATTGCCCTGTCAGGAATAATTGCTTTTTCGTTTTTTACTAATTTGGTGTTTTTGCTTATTTCATCTGTTTCTTCAAATAAAAATTTGATTCATGCCCTAATGGTAGAACTTTTCCTCCAGCAATGGCAAGGTTACCAATACCACCTCTTTTTAGCCCGTTTTTTGAGTATATATACTCTAGAAAAATAACTTAAAATGTGCATTAGCCAAAATTTTGGGGTTAATGCACATTTTAAAGCGTTTGTCAATACCACCTTTACCATCTTTTTTTTGAGTTTTGTAAAGATTTGGTAAAGTTTGTAAAAATTGGTATTTTTTTATTACAAAAAAAAATGAAAAAACACCAGAGAGGCGACGCCTGCGGCTTGGCTTGCGCCTACGCTTTTTTTCGACTCCACCAGGATGAAAAAACAGAAGAGAAGCGATCGCTTTTTTTCTCATTCCACCAGGATGAAAAAGCAAAAGAGAGGCGATCGCTTTTTTCTCATTCCACCAGGATGAAAAAATAGAAGAGAGGCGATCGCTTTTTTACAGATAACTGGTTAATGTCAACCCGCGTCTGACCTGGCCATAGGTTTTAACCCATTGTACCTGACAAAACCATAGGTTAAAACCTATGGCTACATAGACAAAACCCGCGCAGGCGGGTTTCAATCTCTTTTTTTTCTAATTCCACCAGGATGAAAAAGCAAAAGAGAGGAGATCGCTTTTTTCTCATTCCACCAGGATGAAAAAATAGAAGAGAGGCGATCGCTTTTTTTCTCATTCCACCAGGATGAAAAAATAGAAGAGAGGCGATCGCTTTTTTTCTCATTCCACCAGGATGAAAAAATAGAAGAGAGGCGATCGCTTTTTTCTCATTCCACCAGGATGAAAAAATAGAAGAGAGGCGATCGCTTTTTTACAGATAACTGGTTAATGTCAACCCGCGCTGGCAGGTTTTGTCACAAGTGCAAACGGGTTTCAACCTGGGGTGTCTGACCCAGCCATAGGTTTAAACCGATTGTGCAGTTAAAAGCCATAGTTTTTAATCTATGGCTACATAGACAAAACCTAGGGTGTTAATTTTTAGGGTTATTGGCTGGTAAGATATCATACAATTTTTATCTCAAAAAGTTTTCTAAAATTCTGTGAGTTCTCTAGACCGCCTGGGGTTAAAACCCCCAGGCTACAAGGTAATATCCACTCAACGCGAGACTAAAAATCTTCATTAACCACAGAATAATTTGAGTCCGTTTTAACGGACTTTCGCTATTAGCTTTGGGTTTCAACCCAAAGCGATTTATGGTGCTCAACCAGAATTGAATTAAATAACCCATATGACGCATTATTACTTATCAGTTATAATTGGGTTAATTACTCCGCAATGGGATTGAAACCCAAAGCTCATAGTTTAAGTCAGTTAAAACGGACTAAAAATTTTAATTTCGTAAGCATGTAGTCCGTTTTAACGGACTTTAGCTATGAGCCATAGGTTTTAACCTATGGCGTAATCTGAAACTCATGCAATATTTAATTGTTAGTTATTAGTTTCTTGAATCTAAGTCAATCACTTCTTTATAAAGTATAATATCTAAAAAAAAGGATGATAACAATTATGAATCGTACTGTTTTAGTTTTCACCAGTTTATTATTACTTATTCCCTTAACAACGGGAAAAGCAGATGCGGTGAGTGTTGATGTTGAATTCAGCGGTACTATTAATAACACCTGCACTATTAATAAAGTGAGTGATGGTAATTTAAGTTTAGGGAATTTAGTGGGTAGAAATGATTTATTTACAGCTAGAATAGATCAGGGAAGTGAGGCTATTTTAGGTGAAGTAGAAATAAGCTGTATTGGGGGTGGAAGTGTTTTTGTTACCCCTCCCATTGCTAACAGTTTTGATGCCCAAAATTTAAGCGCTGCAACTGTCAATGCTGAAGTTTATGATAGCAATAATATTTTTAATTCAAACACAGAAAAAGCAGACGCAAATCAAGGTTTAACCAGCAATATTAACTTTAATGGAGCTACCAACACCTACTATGTCAATTTATCCGTTGATAATGGGGGGAATATGATTCCCCCAGGGGATTATAATTACCAAACCACTGTTATTATTACGGCAAATTGAAATATATCTGATTTAAACCCACGCAGGTGGGTTTTGTCTCTATAGCTGCAGTTTTAACCGCCCAGAATAATATTCTTAAAATATTGGCGATACAAATCACAACTAACTGTTACTTGGTTGTGAGGTAGGAAACGCACCAAACCGAGGCTATGTAAAGCCAATTTTTCCATCTGTGGTATGTGAATAGGAGTTGTGGAATTAACTATCTGTTGATAAGCTGCCATTAAGTTAGGATACTTGTAAAGAGTAACAAATAAATCCTGTAAATAGTCAGCAAAAATTCCCGTATCATCAGCAACAGTTGAGAGCAAATTTTCCAACTTTAAATTATAAGCAGTCATATCGTAGAGTAAGCGTCGCACCAGATAGGGTAAACCTCCCGATAATTCACTTAATTTAGTTAACTCCCTTGATGATAAATTGAGTCCGTGAAACTTTACCAATCTTTCTATTTCTTCGGGAGTAAAAGGCGGTAACTCAGCTATAAAACCAAACTCAAAAGGAGGTTTATTCACTTCTAAAGGGAGATAAGCTTCAGGGGAAATTACCAACACCAACCGCAGTTTTTTCCAAATATCATCTTCATTTAAACTGTTTTGTTGTATACATAAATTATATATAAAATTTTGAAAAATTTTTGGAGTGCAAGGATTGGGAAAATCCTATGGATTTTCCCAATCCTTATCTTCTTTGTTGACTAAAAAATCCAATAAACAACTAACTCCATCCACAGCCAAAACCAGAGGATGGTCAATTTTTTTCAACAGAGCATACTGAAAATAGAAAATAGTATTTTCTAAAAAATTAAATTCGGGAATTAGGTAATTCATAAACTGAAAATCAAGGTTTAACTCTTGAGTTATAGTCTCACAAAACCAGCGACACATATCTAAATCTGCAGTCAAATTTTTATTAATTAGCTGATTTAAATTTAAATAGGCTGTGTGATAGTTTTTCTGTTTAGCATAATTAATAATTTGCCCTAAAAGGGAGGTTTTCCCCATCTTTTTCGGAGCGATAATGCTTAGTAATGATCTGGGTTTATTAATTACTTGGTAACAAACTTGTTCAAGAGTTTTGTTAGTTTTAATACCTCCTTTAACAAGAAAGCGTTGGATATAAAAAGGTGAGTTGATAGCTACTGGTTTATCTGGCAATTCTAACTGCACTTTGAAGCTTGTTTCTGGGGAATTATCTTGAATAAAGTGTTTTTCGATAATAGATTTACAGTTGCTTTTTGTGACTTTTTTCCCGAAAACTTCTGAAAGCAATTTCCATAAATCAGGTGCTACTTTTTTGGTTAGGTAATTGACAGAATAATTATGTTCTTCTGCAATTTGTTTATAAGATTTATCTTGTGATAATAAAGATACCTCCAGAATGATTTTTTGAATTGTTGTCAGAGGTGTTCCTGTTTTCTTAGCAACTAACGTATTAGTTAATTCTAAAAGATCATAAGTCATTAACCTATACCTTATTAATTTACTTTATTATAACAGTTCAAGATCCAAAAATATCAAAAATTTTTATAAAGTTAATTTTTTGGAAATTTTGTCTATAGATCTATAGATCGCCATAGGTTTTAATCTATGGCGGACTAGGGAACTACTATGACAAATTATCTGGATCTAGACCCATTTCTCGTAATTTAGCAGCAAGGCGATCGCTTTTTTGACGTTCCGCTTCTGCTTGTTGTTGAGCAATTTCTGCTTGTTGTTGAGCAGTTTCTGCTTGTTGTTGAGCAATTTCTGCTTGTTGTTGAGCAATTTCTGCTTGTTGTTGAGCAATTTCTGCTTGTTGTTGAGCAGCTTCTTCTGGCAATAAAACGAGATTTCCTTGAGGATCAAAAAACCTTAGCCAAGTAGTAGTTTCTCGGTCTATTGTGCCTTCCCATGTTCCCAACCAAAAACCCAAACTTTCACACCATAACCTTCCTTGTTCATTAGGCACTAATTCCTGATAACGTTGATTACCATTTAAATGCCATCCTTGTAAAGAATGAGAGTCAAAAGGGTCATAAACAAAATAATCTGGAGTGTGGAAAGTTCTTTCATAGATTTCTTTTTTCTTTCCCAGATCATTAGCCTTTGTACTCGGACTCATTAACTCAACAATTACATCTGGATAACGACCTGCTTCCTCCCAAACTACCCAACCTTGTCGGGGATAACTCCCATCAATATTTAAAGTCACAAAAAAATCGGGGCCCTTATAATCGCGATTACGAGCTTGAGCGCTGCTGTAATAAATAAACATATTGCCCCCAACAAAGAAGTCATTACGGTCAACAAAAGCTTGTTGAAGGGAACGGATCAGGGCATTCATATTAACACGATGGCGGTTACTTTCCAAAACTTCCTCATCATCAAAAATTAGGTCTGTGGGAGGCATAGGAGGTTCCCAGATCTCCTCCTCTATTACAGTTTGGGACTGGGTTTCTGTACTGGTTTTTACTGTCATAAAATTCACCTCCAAGCTACTTATTTTCAGCTTATCATATTTGAGTGGTAGCAGTCCAAATTGTCCAAAAATCCACCAACAATAACAACAGAGTAAACACTAACAAAATTAAATACATCCAGGGTTGAGAAAGAGGATAAATATCAATGGTGTCAATTCCTGTTTTTTGTTCTACCAATTTAACCATTTTAGCAAAACCAGCAACCCGCATCGGTAATAAATAAGCTTTTTCTGTTGAATGGGTGATAAAATAATAAACAAGTCCACCTTGTCCAGTTGTTCGCATTTTTAAATCTTTTATTTCTGACCAAGATAATGACCAACCAGAACGGAAAAAACGGAAAAAATTAGGATAAGTAACCTGGATTTTTTCCTCATCTAAAATCACCCGTTCACTTAAAGCACCAGATAAAGCGATCGCCCCTAAAACAATACCCAACCAAAATAAAATTGAAGGGAGAGGTACAGAGGTAAATTCTGCTAGAAAAGGTAGGGGTAATGTCAGGGCAAAATAAAAACTTAAGAGAGTGATTTTAATTAAAGGAGAAATGGGAAAAATTGATTTTTGTTGTGTCATAATTGCCAATTAAATTGAACTGCTTCAAGGAGTTAGCCCTTGATTTCTTAATTCGAGAATAAGTATCATAAATAATGAATATAGGGTCGATTAGTTAGCAATGAATACAAAAATCAAAGTTTTAAGCTTAGAGATAATCAACTATGATAATTGCTCTAATTATTCATTATTCATTATTCATTATTCATTAATTAATAGTTTCAGGAGTCCAAACAGGTTGATCTCCTTCTCCCCAAAAACCGTTATACTTGGTAAGGCGGAGAGATCCTTTAACTTGAGTTTGACAAGCCAAACGGAGATTTTTTGTAGGGGAATGAGGAGGAAGGGCGCGCCTTGTTTTATCTTTCCAATTAGGGGGGGAAACATCCCCATCTATTTTTACGGCGCAAGTACCACAAGTACCTATTCCCATACAATTAATAATATTCGCCTTACCGTTATACAGAGGTATTCCTGCTTTTAATAACACTTGGCGCAGGTTAGCATCTTCTGGACAGGTGAGAGTTTTTCCACAAGCTGTTATTCTAGGCATAGGCACTATTTAAAATTTACTTAATATAAATTAACATTATCGCAATGAATCAGCCAAAAGTATGGATTTATGACACCACCCTCAGAGATGGAGCGCAGAGGGAAGGAATAGCCCTCTCCCTGGAGGATAAACTCAGAATAGCCCATAAACTAGATGAGATGGGTATCCCCTTTATTGAGGGAGGATGGCCTGGTGCAAACCCAAAAGACGTACAATTTTTCTGGAAACTGAAAGATAAACCCCTCACCCAAGCAGAAGTTGTCGCCTTTTGTTCTACTTGTCGCCCTAATGTTATAGCAGCAGAAGATAAAATGATTCAAGGAGTACTAGCAGCAGGTACTCGTTGGGTAACAATTTTTGGGAAATCCTGGGGGTTGCATGTGACAGAAGGGCTGCAAACAACCCAAGCAGAAAATATCCGTATGATTAAAGATACCATTGAGTATCTCCGTAGTCAGGGCAGAAAAGTAATATATGATGCAGAGCACTGGTTTGATGGATATAAAAGTAATCCAGAATATGCCCTAGAAACCTTAAAAGCAGCCAGTGATGCAGGGGCGGAGTGGTTAGTATTATGTGATACAAATGGTGGAACATTACCCCACGAAATCAGTAAAATAGTGCGGGAAGTTGTGGAGGTAATGGGAGAAAAGAATTTAGGAATACACACGCACAACGATTCGGAAACAGCAGTAGCAAATGCCCTGGCAGCAGTGAAAGAAGGGGTGCGGATGGTACAAGGAACAATAAATGGATATGGGGAGCGGTGTGGAAACGCGAATTTGTGCAGTATCATACCCAACCTCCAATTAAAGATGGGATATAGCTGTATAGAAGAAAAGCAACTGGAAAAGCTCACAAGTATCAGTAGAGCCATTGCAGAAAATGTGAACTTAGCCCCAGACGAACATGGAGCATTTGTAGGACGTTCAGCATTTGCCCACAAAGGAGGGATCCACGTATCAGCAGTAGAGCGCAACCCCCTAACTTATGAACATATCAGCCCAGAAGCAGTAGGAAATGAGCGGCGGATTGTGATTTCTGACCAGTCAGGGTTAAGTAATGTACTCTCGAAAGCTCGTAGTTTTGGCATTGATTTAAAAAAACAAGACCCCACCACCAGAAAAATTCTGGAACGCCTCAAAGAATTAGAACATCAGGGCTACCAGTTTGAAGCAGCAGAAGCAAGTTTTCAGTTATTGATGCGAGCAGCATTAGGACAACGCCAAGAATTATTTAAACTTAAAGGTTTTCAAGTACACTGCGATATGCTGCAAGGAGCAGGGGAAACACCCTACAGTAACTCTTTAGCAACAATAAAAGTGGCAGTAAAAGGCACGGATATGTTAGAAGTAGCAGAAGGCAATGGACCAGTATCAGCCCTAGATCTCGCATTACGCAAAGCTTTGGTAAAATTTTATCCAGAAATAGCCGCCTTCCATTTGACAGACTATAAAGTAAGGATATTAGATGGTGGAGAAGGAACTTCAGCAAAAACCCGTGTGCTGGTAGAATCAAGTAATGGGCAAGAACGCTGGACAACAGTGGGGGTTTCAACTAATATTCTGGAAGCGTCCTATCAAGCGGTGGTAGAAGGGATAGAATATGGTCTGTTATTACCAACTGCTCTGTCAGCACCGATTTAAAACAACGGTAAAATAAAGTCTCACTCATAAAAAAAAAACCTATGAATGCTCTGCCAGCAACAACAATACGTCGATTACAAAAAATCCCCCAACTTCCCACTGTCTGGGAAGGCGATCGCCGTGTTTTACCACCTATGGGAAGTCCTCTAGAGCAAAACTATAGGGGAAATGGAGAATGTATTGTCTGGGTGGATGGAACAGAAAGGTTGGTGCGAGCAATGGATGTGGTGACACCAGAAACAGGTCCTGAAGCTGTGGTGCGAACTCTCCTCCGAGCAATGGAAAACCCCCATAGCCCCGCATCACCCGCAAGACCACAAAAAATAATCGTCAAAGATAGAGAAATTCAATTCTTTTTGCGCGGTGCATTGCAAAACCTGGATATAACCATTGATTATGTCCCAGATTTACCCCTGATCAATGAGTTATTTCAAACAATGGAGTCAAAAAATAATGTTTCAGAACTATCAATCGCTCCAAAATATGAAAGTAAGTTAAGGGAAATGGCAGCAGCAATCTGGGATCAAGCACCCTGGGAAATAATAGCTGATTATGAAATGATATCTCTGGAAATAGAGGGGTCAGAAATAGGGAAAATATATGCTTGTATAAGGGGAATGATCGGAGGAGAATATGGAATAATATTATATCGATCTCTCACCTCTCTCAAACAATTTCAGTATTCACTTATACAAGCAGATACGGAAGAAATCGAAAGCCTAGAACAATTATTCTTGGGTCAAGATTGTTGGTTTTTAAACTATGATTTGGAAAATTATTTGGAAGAAGAAGAAGAGGAGGAAGAAGAAGAAGATATATGGGAAATTCCAGGGGCAGAAATACCTCCCATATTTGGGAGCATTCATCCGTTGGAAGGGATCAGAGCTTTTCTCGAAGATGAAGAGGCGATCACAATTTATACCGCTTTATTAGCTCTCTTGCAATTTATTCAGGAATTTCAAGATGAATTAAACGTAGAAGAAATGCCAGCTTTAACTAAAAACTATCAACTCCCTGCTTTGGGTGAAGAAAAAGACAAAGCAATGGTAACTGTTAAGGTTTCCACTTTACCTGAATTAACTTCTGAGTTGTTATCAATGTTAGAAGAAGTTGATGATGATGATGATGATGATGATGGCTACATTCAGGAATTAAATATACCTATAAAAGAAGATTTAATCCCAGAAGGAGCATTCCTGAGCTTGGGAATGATAACTCAAGAATTATTTAAAAAACTACGCAATAACCCAACTAAAATATATCAAAGCAGTTTAGAAAAACCACCAGAAATTGTGGGAGAACTTCTACCAGTAATTTTGATTCAAACTACCCGTCCAAAAGCTAAATTACTCATTGAAACAATCCAAGAAGCAGGGGGGATAAAAGCAATTTGTTTTAATGAAGGAGAAGACCTAGATGCTGATACCATCTACGATTTAGGTATTGTGCAAACAGGTGATGGGAATTTACATATATTTGGTCAATTTGTAAGTGATGATCCTAATCATATTTCTACTAAACAGAAATGGGAAAAGCAGTGTGAAAAAAATAATGGGAACAGTGGTTTAATTGTGGCAATGGGAGTAACAGGTGCAAATAGTGGTAATCCTCAATTACGAGATATTATGGCACTGTTTGAAGCTACAGTATGCGATCCAGAAGAATTGGGCATGGGCATACTTCAACTGGGTTGGGATCTGGACAGTGACGAGTGATCGCGTAGCATGAAGCAGGGCTAAGTGGTCACTGCCCACTGCTTTATACTAGGCGATCGCTGTTCAGTATTGATTACCCATTAAAATAGACAAAACTGAGATTTGCCCAGGCGTTAACATCAAGAGCGTAAATATCAGAAGGAGAAGAAGTTTGCAGCGCGGAACTAACAGCAGAAGCATTGTGTAAATCTTGCAATAAGGCACGAGATATTTCTAAGGGGTTGGCAAGTTGCAGTAATTGTTGTTGATCTGGGTTAAATTGCGGCAATGATGCAATAATGGTGTCACAAGTTTGGCTAAAAGAAGCAATGGAGCAAATTACTTGCATTTCCACTAAGCCTTTGGATCCATCGGTAATCCAACGTAAAGATTTGTTAGGTTCGGGAATAATTACAGTTGCTTGAGCTGAAATGGGTTGGAGTTTTTCAGGGAAAAAAAGAGACTTCACCAAGCCTTGAGCATCAATTCCCAGCAAAATGAGATAAATAGGGCGATCGCTATAATTTGTCACCCGATATTGAATTTCACTACCAATTTTTATCGTGGGTAGAGGTTGATCGAGATTATTTGCTGGGAGTGGTTTAGGTTTTTTCCCTACCACAGAGCTGCTATGTAGTGTGTGATTGCTTCTTTTTGTTTGACGAACAATCACTGTGGTATTATCTGGCTGAATTAGTTCTAAACTTGCCTCTACTGGTAAACGAGAAGAACCTTCATTAACTGTCAAACGCCATAACTTAGCAGCTAAAAGAGTATTGAGTTGAGGGATTAAACGACGCACCCCCGACTTAACCGCTTCTGTAGAACTACCCAGGGTATTTGCCATCAAAACCCCACCCACAGAAAATAATCCATAACCTCCATTTCCTGGCTGTTTAACTTTGGCAAATAAACAGTCTGCTGCTTGTTCCCCCGCTGTTACTACAGATGACACCACAGGAATCCCAGAAAAAGCACTGGTAGCATCTACCCTTTCAATTCTTTCTAACTGAGCATCAAGAGCAACTGTTAACCCTACAGCACGTGGCAATATCCGAATATATTCTTGAACTAATTGACCAACTTCTAAGTTATTTAAATTTCCTATAGGTTTTGCTTTTGCTGTTAAACCTTCGCGAGAGCGAATTTGAAGCACACCTTGCGCCTCTGAAGCAGGAGAGATTAAAGTAAAACAAGAGTTAATTCCGTAATTTAACCAAACTTCAGGAAGTAATCCTGCGAGCTTGAGTACTGCTGTGTTGTTTTCTTCAATTGCTGTGACGGTACCCTCTGCTCCCATTGACTTTTCAGGTAAAAGGTAATAAGTAAAAATAGGCTGTTTTTCCCCTACCACCAGACGAGGTTGCTGTTTGTTTCCCATGACAGGTTCAACCTTTTCTACTGTTCTTTTTAAACTAACTGTTACTGTACTTGCAGGGGTTGCTTCCCAAAGATATTGAGTTAAAGCATAGGTAAATAACCCAGCAGAAAAGCCATTCCAGGGCGACTCTGTTGCTATTTGTTCATTAGCAGCGGCTGATAAAATAATGCCTGGAGGTTGTTTGTTGGTTTCTGCTATTTTCAGTTTTAATTGGTCACCAAAAGCCAGTTCTTCTGGGTTGGAGCCTTCTGAAATGCCAGAAAAAGAGCGCACCCGCAAATTTCCTTGAAGCGGAAGACCTGTACTTTTATAACTGGTATCAAGTACCATAGTTACTTTTTCCGTAGCAAGCGATCGCCCTAATAGCATTAAAGTATCTTCTCTTACATAATGAACACTTGGTGTTCCTTTGGTTGGCAAGTTGCTATCTACTGGTAACAAAGAATTAATTAGTTGATAGTTTATTTGCTCTGATGTTATTTGTTGTTCATGGGTTAAAGGTATTTTCACCTGAGTACCATAACCACTAAAATGGAAGACCACCACATCACCTGGTTGTGCTTGTTCACTGAGATGTTGAACAAAAGCTGTTTCTATATTTTCTCTGGTGGCTTGTTTATCTGTCAAAGTTAGAATATCGGATGTATTGAACCCAAAGCGATCTATTAACAATTGTTTTTGTAGTTCTACATCCGTTACACAACCAGATAAATTATTAGTAAAAGGGTAATTATTTATCCCTATAAGTAAAGCTAATTTCCGATTTGTTGGCTGTGCTAATGTTTCTATATAGGGTTTAATCCGAGATGGGGAAAATCCTAATGTTAGTAATGCTAACCCAGTTTGTTGTAAAAAACTCCGCCTTGTCTTACTCATTGATCTTTCCCTCCAGTTAATCAGTCATTAGTCATTAGTCATTGGTCATTAGTCATTAGTCATTAGTAAAACATTATGATATTTTTAAGAAAAATGAACAATTTTTTAGAATACATACCAATGACTAATGACTAATGACTAATGACTAATGACCAATGACCAATGACCAATGACTAATTACTAATGACTAAATTGTTAATTAATTTGCATAGCTTTTGCCAATTCTGCGGCTACTTCTGGGCGAGAAAATTGTGGGGGTGGTAATTGTCCATTGCGTAACATTTCGCGTACTTTAGTTCCAGAAAGGTGAATGCGCTCTTCTTTGGTGCTGGGACTGGTTTTAGTAGTTGCCATTTGCTCAGTCCGAGTGCAGTAGAAGGCGTGTTCAAATTTCATGGGGACAATACCCAGTTCTTCTGGTTCAAATTCATCAAAGATTTTTTGTGCATCATAGGTGCCGTAATAGTCACCAACTCCTGCATGGTCACGACCTACGATAAAGTGGGTGCAACCATAGTTTTTCCTCACTATAGCGTGGAAAATTGCTTCTCTTGGCCCTGCATAACGCATAGCTGAGGGATTAATGGCTAAAATCACCCGATCTTGAGGAAAGTACTTATCCACCATAATTTCATAGCAACGCATCCGCACATCTGCTGGGATATCATCGCTTTTGGTTGCACCTACCAAAGGATGGAGGAATAAACCATCTACCACTTCGAGGGCGCATTTTTGGATATATTCGTGAGCACGGTGAATGGGGTTACGAGTTTGGAACCCTACTACAGTTTGCCAGCCTTTTTCTTTAAATTTTGCTCTGGACTCTGCTGGGTCAATTTGATATATAGGAAATAGGGGATGAGCTTCTCTTTCTAATAACCATATTGGTCCTGCTAGGTTAATTTCTCCTTGATCATAGACTACTTTTACACCAGGATGTTGTATATCGTCTGTTTTGTATACGTTAACCGCTTCATGGGTCTTATTGTATTTGTATTTTTTTGTTAATTCTAATACGCCTACAAATTTTCCTTCGGGGTCATCCAGACGTACCCAACTTCCCTCTTTTAAAGGTTCTGCTACCTCTTCAGTCACCGACAGCGTGATGGGTATTGACCAAACAGTGCCATTGACTAGACGCATATCATCTACTACTTTTTCGTAGTCTGCCTGCTCCATAAAACCATTTAAAGGGCTAAACCCACCAATGGCTATCATTACCAAGTCTGAAGTAGCACGCTCATCTAGTTGTACTCTAGGTAATTTGTCTGCTTGGGCGAGAAATTCCTTTTTTTCCGCTGGTGTAGCAACGCGATTGATTAGTTGACCTCCGTGAGGGGCTATTAAGTCTGGATGCTTACTCATATCTCTCTTTTTTATCTTTCACGACTGATTCTATCAGGCTCTGAGACGCTTAGAGTGACTAAATTTTTAGAATTTTTTTAGGTTTTTTGGATTTACACTTTGTATTTTTTTTTTTGATAAATTGGGCTATAAGTACTTGTGCAAAATTATTGTCTAAGGGGCAAGGGGATGGGCGCCCCTTGTCTTATTGGTTTTTGAAAAAACAAATATGCCATTAATTTTGCCTACTTACTTAGCTGAGGGCGATCGCCCAACAGTGAACAGTGACCACGACCAGTTATTTTTCGCTGCTCACTGATAACTGTTTCCTGGTACGTGGTCACTTTTGATGGTTAATTGCACAACTTGTTTATTTTCTTCTTGCAAATTCAGTTCTGTCAAAATTTTTGTGGTTTTTTTCTGCAATTCTTTGGTTAAAGTGACAGGAAAATGTAAATCTAATCCTCTTACTTTTGCTTTTTCTGCTAACTCCATAAAATCTACTTTAACTGTCTTTCTCTCATAAGTAGATAGTTTTAAAATCGGAGTTTCTTTAATATTTTGCGCTGCCATTGCTTGTTTTATTCTTTCCTTAATTTCTTCCATTTCTGATGTTAAAAGTTTACATTTCTCTTCTAATTCTTTATATTTCTCTCCAAGATAGTTTAAATCTTCTTTTAAAGATTCTGATTTACTCTTTTCAATTAATAGCTTGAGTTGTTGATGAATTTGACATAAATAAACTGGGTCTAGTTTGGCATATTCTAACTGTTTTTTACTCAGTGGTCTTTTTCCCCAGTCGCTGGTTTGTTCGGTTTTATTGATTTCAGTAAAAGGTGTTAAATATTCAGCTAGTGTTTTAAGTTTGTGGTAGGGAATTGGTAAGAGATGATAGGGGATATTTTTTGCCATTTTTAAGGTACAAGTGACATTTTTTGCTCTCTCTTTCCCTAAAAATTTTAGGTCATATTCTGCATTGTGAAACACTTTTTCTATGTGGGAATTTTCCAGGATTTTAGCTATAAAGTATTCTACTAATTTGGGCTGATTTAAAACGTCTAAAATACAAGTTCTCTCTCCAGTTAAATCTTGCGGATAAGCTAAAATTGAAATTAAAGATAAGCGAGGGTTTTTAGTTTCATAATCTGCAACTTCTGTGTCTATCCACAACAAAGACAGGTCTGTAAATTCATCTATTAGCTCTTGAATTTGGGAAAAATCAGTTAATAAGTACATAGGAAAATCAAAGTTATTTTACAATTGTAATTGTAACAGTAGTTCGTCAGGTAAGCAAGAAAGTTAAATCTAGCATTTTTTCGTAATAAGACAAGGAGCTTAAACCCCTTGTCTTAATCTTTTAAGTTAAATCTAGCCTTTTGTTTATAAATTATCATAAGAAAGGGCTCTTAAGCCCCTTATCTTCAACACCTTTTTAAAATCAATAAAAAACCCAATATGACCTCAATTTTTTTAGGTGATATAATAAGTTATTATAGTCAGGATAATAAGCAGAATTAAGGTAAGTAGAAAAGCAAGTAATGAATGAATTAAATGCAAATTTTGATGAACCGTGGAAAGAGGCGATCGCTGATTATTTTGAAGATTTCTTAATCTTCTTTTTCCCTGAAGTTCATAGTTTAATTGATTGGAGTAAACCTCCTCAATCTCTTGATAAAGAACTTCAACAAATCACTGCAGCAGCTGATACAGGAAAACGATTAGCTGATAAATTATTTCAAGTTTGGCTGCTGGATAATCGTATTGTTTGGATTTTAATTCATATTGAGGTGCAAAGTCAATATGAGTCAGATTTTAGCAAAAGGATGTATATTTATAATTACCGAGCTTTTGATCTGTATGAAAAGCCAGTAATTAGTCTTGCAGTCTTGGGAGATGAAAGAGTTAGTTGGCGACCAAATTCTTACGGTTATGCTTTCGACGGGTGTGCGGTTAGTTTCACTTTTCCTATTGTTAAATTGCTGGATTATGAGACACGCTACTCTGAATTAGAGCAAAATACTAACCCTTTTGCTGTCATGGTTATGGCACATTTAAAAACAAAAGCTACCACTGGAAAACCTACTGAAAGGGAACAATGGAAGTGGCGTTTAGTGCGTGGTCTTTATGAACGGGGTTATAACCGAGAAAGTATTGTCAGACTCTTTCAATTAATAGATGTTATGATGACTTTACCTTCTGAGTTGCAGTACAGCTTCAATCAAAAAGTAGAACGTTTTGAGGAGGAACAAAAAATGCCTTTACTTAGTAATATTGAATTGAGGGCAATTGAAAGGGGACTTCAACAAGGACTTGAACAAGGACTTGAACAAGGACTTCAACAAGGACTTCAACAAGGAACTAAACAAAACCTCAAAGCCAACATTATTAGTTTGTTGCAAAAACGGTTTGAAACTATACCCCCTGAATTGCTTGAAAGTCTCAATAATCTTGATGATGTTTCTCGGTTACAGGAACTTTTGTTAGAAACTATTAGTGTAAATTCTGTGGCTGAGTTTGCTCTTTTACTTCCGCAAAAATAACGAATAATTATTAACTTAACTGTTTCTCTTTTTGAGAAACAGTTAAATGTTTTAAGGAACAAAAAATGCCTTTACTTAGTAATATTGAATTGAGGGCAATTGAAAGGGGACTTCAACAAGGACTTCAACAAGGAACTAAACAAAACCTCAAAGCCAACATTATTAGTTTGTTGCAAAAACGGTTTGAAACTATACCCCCTGAATTGGTTGAAAGTCTCAATAATCTTGATGATGTTTCTCGGTTACAAGAACTTTTGTTAGAAACTATTAGTGTAAATTCTGTGGCTGAGTTTGCTCTTTTACTTCCGCAAAAATAACGGGGTTATTTTTCAAGTTTTTAGAGTTCGATCGCCCTAAATATGGTAAATGTAAAAAACGTAACCAAATTTACCTAGTTTTTATGAGTTTAGAAGGTACTACCACTGGTGCTGATGCGGTTGATACAGCGATCGCTCAAGGTGTTGATTTTGATGGTACTCCCATTCCTCCTGCTAAGTTGGAGTTGTATCACGAGGTTATGGGGTTTGAAGCTCAACGGCAACGTAGCGGTGTTAGTAATACTATGCGTTCGCGAATAGTTCGCATTGGTGCTAAACATCTGAGTAAAGATGATTTAAATAAAAAGTTAGTTGCTGCTGACTTTGCTCCTTTAAAAGAGAAAGAAATTGCTTTCTACTATGGCTAATACTATTTTTCTAAAGTTATGAAATAGATCAAGCCCTGCAAGACAAGGGGCTAAAGCCCCTTGTTTATGCCCTGAACAAGGGGCTTTAGCCCCTTGTCTATGCCCCCCAGACGGCTTTAGCTCCAAGCCCCAGACAAGGGGCTAAAGCCCCTTGTCTATCACTTATGAATGAAAAGATTTTATTTAATGCAAGGCGATGTTGACAACATCGCTTTTTTTTTGCTCCAAAAAAAATATTCTCTACCCCCTTGACAAACTATATGGTTATTTGGTAAAATAAGAGAATGAGAATCTGTGCTCGCTATATATATATAGTTGTTTACATGTTTGCCTAAGACTGACCGCAAAAAATGGAAACATAGGAAACATTGAGGAAACTTTAAAAAATTTGGTTGTCATTGTGGAAGAGGTGGTGTCAGAATAAATGAAACACTGCAGAAAGAAAGATGAAGAAAATCACGAGACACCGAGAGAAAATTTTGACAGCATTAGAAGAATGGTTTCGCCATCACAAAGAAAGTCCTAGCCTGGAAGAGTTATGTACTGAACTAGGAATGAAACGAAGTCAAAAAGCAACACTTCAACGTTGGTTACAGACTATGCGGGGTATTGATGTGGAATGGGAGGATAACTGTGAGCGAACTTTACGCCTTGTACGAGAAGTAGCATTAGAAGCAGAAATCAAAATTTCTGTGACTCAAACCCTGCGATATTTAACCAGCGGGGTTGCTCAATGGGAAACAACACCAGTAGAAAACCGCGCGCTTCTTAATCCAGCTTTGCGTTTGGGGATGTCGAGAATGTATCTAACATCTTTGTTACAAGGAGATGAAACCGCCCCATCAAACCTACCTGAATTTTTTGACTGGGGGACAAAACCAGTAGCTTCTTGGTCGCCTACTTCAGAAATTCAATATCTTTCTCCTGATGTCACTCTCATAGAAGATGGGCAAATTTCCAATTTTACGCAATATTGGCAGGTTTCTGGTGGTGATGTTGAGAAAGAAGTGCAGGAAAAAGTAATTGAAGATGTTTTAATATATTGCAGAGGACATCAACTAGAAGAAGAGTATCGAGAGTTTCGCAAATTAATTATTGAAAAACCTGTACTTAGTTATCAAGAATACCGTAACTTAATGTCTTCAAAACTAAGAGCTTTGAGGGATTTTTTCCCAGAAGTATATATAGATTTGGAGAAATTAACAGCGGATGAAAATTATCATTTTTGTCCCCGTTGTAAGTATGTTCAGAAAAAGCGAGCTGATGGGAGATATAGGTGTAGAAATAATGATTGCGATCGCTATTGTGCGCAATTAAAACTCTCGCCCCTTCCTTCAATTTCGAGAGAGAAAGGAGACGGGATGAAAGCAGTAACTTTTGGGGTGCATAGATATGGAACTATTCCAGGTATTTGGGAAATTAAACTAGCAGAAGAGCTGCAAAAATTGGGGTTGAGGGTAACTCTTTGGCCAGAAATAGATGAATATGATTTACTTGTGGAATTTGATAAAAAACTGCGGTGGGCTATTGATGTAAAAGACTGGTCTTCTATAGATGAAGAGCGGTTGCAAAAAGTAGAATATCGCCTTGATACTAAGGAAACTTTTGTGGTTTTTCCAGATGAGAGAGAAGAGCAGTTAAGGATTAAAAATGTAGGGGCGGGTTTAGAAAAAACTCTTGCTCAAAATAATAATCATAATATCAAAACCAGTCCTTTCTCAGGGATTAAGTTAAGATTAATAAGCGAAATTATCGCCGAAGCAAAAAGAATTTTGGAGCAGAAATAATCATGCGTGACACTTCTAAATGGGCAGAAAAATTAAGGAAAATCATCAGAGACTCTGATGATTTTAAAGAGTATGTGCAAATTCACGGTTTATCTGAAAAAGAAGCTAAACGACTTCCTCAACTAATAACTGAGGTAGAATTAGGGTTAACCTTGTTAAAAGAAGTTGCACCAGAAGAAGCAGCGATCGCCGTTTCCACTTTACTTTTAGGGTATAAATTTCCCTTTGAATATTTCCAAAATGAAGCCAAATGGGAATTGATCCAAAAAGCGCGTTTTTATTTAGTAAGACGCAAAGGAAGACAATGGGAAGAGGGGCTAAATGAATATCTTAAAATTCCTGAAATTTTGAGAATTTACCGCTTACAAAATAAACAAGATACTCCTTTACTAATTCCCTCTAGTATTTATCCGCTGCGTTATCAATTATATTGCCAAACTTTAGCCATTACTCCAGCTCATAAAATCAGGAAAATTCAACTTGCAAAAGCAGGTAAATGGTATGCTAAGATTTTCCAAAAAGGCGAATTTCCCCAGGAAATACCTATTAATATTCCCGAAAAAGTAGCCCAACTCGCTCTTACTCCCCAGGTTTCTTTTCTGAGTACTCGCAGTAATAGTAATATGGGATTAACCCCCCTTAACCCCCCCTTAGTAAGGGGGGGAAATAGTGACTCCTTTCCCTTAGTAAGGGGGGGAAATAGTGACTCCTTTCCCTTAGTAAGGGGGGGAAATAGTGACTCCTTTCCCTTAGTAAGGGGGGGAAATAGTGACTCATCAGAAACAGTCACCAGGGAAGAGTTACTAGAAACGGCGAAAGAAATGGATGAAAAATTAGTAAACGCTGGGGGAAAAGCAGAAAATTATCATAGTCGTTTATCTGGGGTAGCGCTGCGTTTATATGATGGAGAGTCAGATGATTTTCTACCAGGAGAAGAGCTTAAAATAGAGAAACTGGTTCATATTGTAGGGTTATTAAATGTGGGAAAATCAACCTTATTGCAAGTGCTGATGTACCATTTAGCCAAACAGAAAAAACGCTGTGCATTAATAGTAAATGATGTGGTGAGTGCTGTGCGTATTGCTTCCTTATTTTCCCATAGATTAGGAATACCAGCAGCACCAATTTTAGGAAGCGATCGCGCAGAACAACTAGAAAAGATTTATGAGCCTATTTTAGCCACAGAAGGAGAAGAAATAAGTCAAGGTGCAATGCATCCTGTAAGACGTTGGTTTAGTCAAGTTTGTCCGTTATTAGGGTTAATTGAGTCAGAGGAAAAATGGGACTTTGGAAAAGAGCCTTGTCACCAACTTTATCAAAAAGAATCAAAGGAAAACCAACAAGCAAAAAATGCAAAAGAAGAGGAGGAAGAGCCAAATAATTTTGAGGAAGAAAAAACAGGTTATACTTGTCCCTTATATTATAAATGTCCTCGTCATCAATTAGAAAAAGACATTGCCACAGCAATGGTATGGGTATTAACTCCAGCAAGTTTAATTCATACTCATGTACCTCCCCAAATTTTCCAGGAAAAAATGCGTTTTGCTGAAGCAGTTTATCGAGAGTGTAACTTTCTTTTTGTTGATGAAGCAGATAGGGTACAAGTACAGTTAGATGAAGCTTTTGCACCTGATGAAGTTTTGCTGGATAACTCAAAAACTTCCTTATTAAATAAGCTCCCACTTAATCTGAATCCTCTTTATGATTCCAATCGCATTACTATGAAATCTGATTTATTTCAGCGGTGGATAAATGCACAACATGAGGCACAAAAAGCCCTTAATTTAATTTGTTCTAAACTATATAATAATGAGGAGTTAGTAGAGTGGTTAGAAAAAGATGTTTTTACTGGGCGTTCTCTATTTTCTCGGCTTATTCGAGAGCTAGTTATTCCCCCTGAAACCGAGAGAGAAACTAAGAAAAAGAAACTCAGTCCGAGTGAACGGAAAAAAGAGAGGGAGAACCGAATTTTAGCTGGTTTAGTTTCCCCAGAGCAAAGAGAAAAGCAAAAGCAATTTTTAGAAAAACTTAATCAATTTTTTCTAACACCTCTCAATAGTCGTCAGGGAGGAAAACTGGCAAATATTGCCTTGAGTTTAATGAATGGAGAAGAGAATCAACTCATTTTAGAAGATATAGATAAGTGGTGGAAAGAATGGCTCAAAGCTAATAATATTGCTACTCCAGAAAAGAGTAACCTTAAAAAAATATTTGACAATACTTTGTTAGCAATTCTTATTTCTGTGTTAGATAATTTGTTGGGTTTTCTTGTTGATCACTTAAGTAATATTGGGAGATTTATTGACCTCCATGATATCAGTGAAACCCTGGTACATCGTCCACCCCGTGACTATCTCCCAGTTGTACCAAATTCCCCCGTAGGCAATATTCTAGGTTTCAGATATACCAGAGATAGACAGACTAACAAAGGAGGAAAATTAGATTATTTCCGCTATGTAGGGGTAGGTAGAGCATTATTACTCAATTTTCCCACACTTTTCGCCATTGACCAGCGCTTAGGACCCCATACTGTGCTCATATCAGGAACCAGTTATGTTCCAGGTTCGCCTGCGTACCATATTAAACAACAACCTACAGTATTATTAGAACCAGCTCAGGCTAATGATACAGCAGGTGATGCGGGTATTGCTAAGAGTCAATTTTACTTTAGTCCGCAACAAAAAAAAGACGGAAAGTATATAAAAATATCAGGTTTAGTAGGAAAAAAACGGGATGAAGCTGTTAGGGAAATGATGCAAGAAATAGCTGTTAAACGAGGAAATATCCCTAGTTTTCTAGATGAAAAAATATTTGATGATTTAAAGGAAAAAGGAGAAGAAAATGAGGAGTGGTGGAGCGATCGCCTGCGTTTATTAATGATAACAGGTAGCTATGATGAAGCTGAGTTTATTTCTGAAAAATTAAACATGATTTACCATCGTTTTAAAGATAAGGCAGAAGCTAAGGCAATTGTAAGCTTAATTCGTGACAACGACCCCAATAAAAATGGGATAAGACGCGGCAAAATTGAAGGCTTAAAAGACACCCCCACAAAAATTTTAGCAGCCCCTTTATTAGCTTTAGAAAGAGGTCACAATATTCTTAATCATAAGAATAAAGCAGCCTTTGGTGCAGCAGCATTTCTCCCTCGACCTTTACCAGTTCCTGATGATTGGCAGTTTACCGTACAACAACTCAATGCTTGGGCTTTAGATAACGCAGAAAAACCTGATTTTTTTCAAATACTTGAGCAAGAAAATATCCCTCTAACCCTGAGCAAAATTGATGAATATTTTTACCAAACTGCGATTAAAAAAATGTATGAATTGAACTGTAGACCATTATTTTTTAAGCAGTTAGATGAAAATGAACGTCGGGTAGTTTGCGCCACTCAGTTAGTAAAAATTTGGCAAATTATCGGACGTTTGGTAAGGGGAGGAGTTCCCTGTATTGTTCATTTTCTCGATGCTAAATTTGCTGAAAAATCCCTAGAAAATGAGCTAGATGATGAGATAAATTCCCTTTTAGTTGGTATAATAAAAGAACTTGAATCTTATCTAGATGAAAGTAAGAGTAAAGCAGAACAAACATTAGGGCGATCGCTTTACGGAGCATTCTTAAACGCATTAAAACAAACAAAAGGATTAAATTATGCTTAATATGTTAAATTTGCAATAAAGCAATAGGTAAGCAATAGGTAAGCAATAGGTTGAAACCTATTGCTACATAAACAAAACCCGCCTGCGCGGGTTCAAATACTGAAAGTATAAATAATCAAAAGTATGGCAGAATTTAAAATAATTATCCCAGGTGCATGGGAAGTTCCCGAACATATCTCACACAAACCTTTTTCCTTAAAAGTACCAAGTAAATGGCAACAAGTAGCAAAATCTTTAGCAGAAAAGCGAGTTAAAGTTTTGGGTAGAGGATATCCTTCAGTACCCGTTTATTCCCTTGATCCAATTATAGCGGCTAGTTTTCCCCAAATAATAAAAACAGTGCGTTATGGCTGGCAAAAATCAGGTATTCCCTGGATATTTAGCACTGAAAAAGCAGACCTTTCTCTCTTACCACAAATTATTAAAGACTGGTTGCGAGAAGAATTTTACCCATCATTAGGAGAAGAAGAAGTTGACAAATGTCTCAACAATCTTGATAATAATTGGGAGTGGGATAACTCAGAAAATGATACTTTAAAGGAGCAATTATCTAACATTGATTTTCAGGCAATACCTGATTATTTAGCCACAAAATTTCTAGAAAATAACACCGTAACTTTTGGGGAACATAATCAGTATGAATTAAAATTTTACCGAGTGGTAAAACTGCAACAAGGAGCAGAATTAATGTCATGGCCACCCACTCCAGTTACAAGAAAGAAAGAAGTAGAATATATCTCATTTGTGATTAGTTTTAGTCTGCAAACAATACCCTGGCGAAAACAACCAATTATTTACCATCAACTATCAATAAGACGTTGGATTACAAAAAAATTTGAAGAATTTCCATATAAAGGAGCTACTGTTTATGTAGGTGATATTCGTCGCTGGTTAGATGGGAAACGTCAACCATTTTCTTTCATACCTTTACAGTTAAAAAGAAGAGAAGAAAAAGTAGGATTTCCCAGAGCAATTTCTGAACTCTTAAAAATGAATGATTCTCAACTTCCTGACCCAGAAAATCTCCGTCAAAACCTTCAATATAAGTGGTCAGAAAACCCAAAAGGAATACAAGCGGCGATCGCTTACGACAATCGTCATGATGCGCATTCTTGTCTCCCTGGAGTTAGTCCATTAGATTTAGCCAGTTTAGATAATACAATTCAAACAAAACTAGATTTAAAAAGAGTAGGAGAAGCAGAAAAAGTAAAAGAAAAAGCTGTAGATTTTTGGGGTAAACCAAAATCTAAAAAGAAAGGAGATAAAACACCTAAAGATCCAAATGATTCATCTACCCCAATGTTGCGGCCATTCCTTGCACAATCTGCTGTTTTTTCTGCATATAATAATCTAACAATTCTTATTGTTTGGGAAACTGAGGAATGTCGCAATGCACTTATTAATGAAATTTGCCAGTTACTTTCATTATCAAAAATAGGAGAAACAAAAACTCAGCAAATTAATAACTCTGAAGTCACAGAAACCCTTTATCAATCTTCTCAAGCTTCTGTTTGTATTAAAACCCAACACGTTAGCGACTTAACCCAAGATTTTGATATAAAAGGAAAAAATAAACGACAACAAAGAGTAAAATTAATGGAAGAACGAATTAATCAAATTAAATCATTTCTTCCCCCCACTGAAACAATAGCAGGTGCAATTGTTGAAATAAAAGAACCTCCTTCTTTTATACCAGAAAAAGACCCAAAACTTGCATGGAGAATTGGTGCAAGACAAGCAGGTTATTTAAATCAACACATTCATAGACTAACAAAAATTAATAAAAAAGGTGAGAAATATTCACTCAAAAGTCCAGAAAACAGAGTAAAAAGTGCAGTGTCAGATTTATTCAGACAATTTGGCATTTTACCTACTCCTTTAATCAAACCAGAACTTGATAAAATTGAACCCAGTATCTGGCTAACCTGCGTTTATATTTTGCGTCGCACCCGCAAAACAACAGCTAATAATAAAGCGAATACGGTAGGTTTAATACTCAGAGTTAATCCCATAACTGGAAAAGTAGAATTAACCATCCCTTCTTTATTTTATAAACAAAAAAACTCTGGTTAGAATATCCAGAAGCATTATTGTATCTACTCACAGAAAAATGGGACCCAGAGTCTTGTTTTGAGGAGCAAAATAACGAAAATGAAACAGCTTCAAATGATAATAAAAAAGAACAACAAGCATTTAATAAATTCGTGAGTGACTGTTTGCGCGACTGTTTAAATACTCCCATTGAAGAAGCAGAAAAAAACCCTCCCCGCGTTCTTTTTATGGCAGAAGCACAAAACGCCAGAAAACTGCTATCATGGTTAAAAAATCCAGATTTACCCGCAAGTAAATTACCCAATGGATTAGAATTAAACGACAGAGAAAAAGAGCGCTTATGGATAGTAAGATTAAGAAAAGCAGACAATAGAGAAGTTCCCGTTGCTATTGCTAAAAACTCACCTGGTAGTAGAGTAAGCGTTGGTGGAGTTTTTACCTGGCAAAATGTATGTGATGATTCAAAACAAACAATTTATCTTAGTCACAGAAAACTTGCTAATACCCAACAAGGTTTATTAAATAAAGGAGAGTCTAGAATTGATAATGGTAGTAAACAAGCAGGGAGTGTTCAACTATTAGAAATAGCCCTAGTTTATCACCCAGGTATTGAACAAGATAAATTAGCCTTTTTTGTCCATAGTTTGCGCGATCGCTGGCCATATTTTGCTGATAATGTAGCCCTACCTTTCCCTTTTCCTTTTGCTATTAAAGCCAAAGAATATGCAGTAGGTTTCAGGGATGAATTAGACTTAGAAGAATGGTCAGAAGAAGAAGAAGAAAACTCTTTAGAAACTGCTAAAAATATTCAACTTAGTTTATTTGATGTTAACGAATTTTCAGCAGAATAACTGAAAATCAATAGCCTTATTTTTTGTTGCACTTTAGCGCAAAAAAAACAGAACTAAAGCGCAACAAATCACCTTTTACAAATTACTGACAAGCCTTAACAACCGCATCAATATAAGGCAATAAAGGGTTAAACCATGAACCCCAAATCTCAGTTTGTGGACCACTATTAGCCAGTAAATTATTAACAGTATCATGCCACTCAGCATTCTCTTCTCCACCAGGAAGAATCATCCCATAAGCTGCACAAAATGGACGCTCATTTATCAGTGGAGTTACCAACTGAATAGCATCAGGTTCAACCCCTAAAGCCAAAGCTGTACCACCTAGTAAAATACCATCACTTGCAAACCCATTAACATTACCTTCTTGAACAGCTTTTACCCCGTCAACTCTGTTAGTAAAAGAATTATCTAATTGCGCTTCTGGATAAATTACACTCAAATCTTTTTCATTACTTGTACCTGCAATTATGCCAATTTTGCCATTCATGATACTTTCTTCTGTTGCATCTGAATCAACCAAAATTTGGGTTGCTGTCACAAAAAAAGGTTGAGAAAACTTAATATTTTTTTCTGTTTCTGTTGTTGGAGAAATTGTATTTGGTCCACATTCCAAATGCACCGTACCATCCTTAACCAAATCCCATCTATTTTGGGTAGTAGAAGTAACTATTTCCACCTCAATTGTTTTGCCCATTTCCTGACCCAAAGTCTCAGCTAATTTTTGAGCAAAATCAGCACAATATCCCTCATGATTTTCTCCAAAACCAAACAAATGGGAATCATTTCTTACCCCAACTTTTAAGACCCCAGTTTCTTTAATTCCTTCTTTAATAGTTTCTGCCCCAGCCTCTGTAGTTATACTTAAAGAAAATACTAAACCACAACCAATCATTGCTAATTTTAGGAGTTTATTCATTGATTTTTACCTCAATAATGTTATTTTTTTTTCAAATTGTCTAAGCTGCCTTGAAGTTTTTAAGCCACTTATACAATCCTAGTTATGATAGCATTAAACCTGCTTTTTGCACTTAAAATAAACTCCTAAATCTTAAAGATAGCGATCGCCTATAGCATTTTTTTTACCTAATATTTAAGACAAGGGGCTTAAGCCCCTTGCCCAGTCCTGGGAGACAAGGGGCTTAAGCCCCTTGCCCAGTCCTGGGAGACAAGGGGCTTAAGCCCCTTGCCCAGTCCTGGGAGACAAGGGGCTTAAGCCCCTTGCCCAGTCCTGGGAGACAAGGGGCTTAAGCCCCTT
>Ga0209594_1000232_pt1 | contig 39397 bp, 31 predicted proteins | sample AshMeaCrysSpring_FD_184126 | JGI IMG/M metagenome (GOLD analysis project Ga0209594, IMG submission 184126) | Groundwater microbial communities from Big Spring, Nevada to study Microbial Dark Matter (Phase II) - Ash Meadows Crystal Spring... | ecosystem: Environmental > Aquatic > Deep subsurface... | reverse complement strand
GTCTAGGTTCGAGCGCTTTCGGAGGTTGTGCTTTCCTCGAGCGCATTTACCAATGTATATCCTTTACCTGGGAATGTCAACCCCTTTTTGCTCTTTTTTTTGAAATCCTCTCTTCGATCCACTGTATTCCCTACTCTATCTGGCTTTTGAGCGATTACCATCAATTCTTCTTGATTGTCCGAGTGAGCTATCTCCCTAGCCCCATGGGGACACAGACAGTGGGGTCTGAATTGTATAGAACCCTTGTCGATAAAAAGGGAGTTTTAGTGTCAAAGTCAATGTTCTCTCGGATGCGAACTAGGAGAGCTGCGCTGATTGCGTCAATTTACTCATGTCCCCATTTGATCATAATCCTACACCAGCGTGTAGGATACAGCGTAATCAATTCAGCGAAGAGCGTTTTTCATCCATAAGGATGAATCCACATGGCTCTCCTCCTCTTAAACAAGTCTTAGTAGGACAAGGATAGGGAAAGATTTTAAACACCTAATTCTGAAGGACAAGTCTCCTAATCCGGTTACTCATCAGAAAGTAACACTATAAGTCTTGATTTTTCTAGCCAGCTCATCCAAAATGATATTTTGGGATCTCTCGACATCTAGGTGTAAAATGTATAAAGATCTACAAATTTTCAGCGATGTGGGTGACGGTGCTGATCTAAGCCCATCAGTTTCTGATCAAAAGTCCTGCTGCACCTAACCCACCCTACACAACATAAGATTTTATGATCACCATCAGTGCGGGAGAACCCAAATCACTTGCTGACTTCAGCTAGCTGGCGCGAACATTCCCTTCTAGAGCTTCTTCTTCCGTTTCAAAAATTTCAAAGACAGAATCCATCATTGTCACTTCAAATACTAATTTAGCTTCTGGATGAACGTTACAAATCCGAAAGCTGCCTTTGACTTTATCTGCATCTCGCATTCCAGCAACCAATGAAGTCAAGCCTGAGCTGTCAATAAAGTTAACTTGCCCTAGATTCACAACAACATGGCGACTCAGTTTAGAAATACATTCTTGCAGCTTGAGACGGAATTGCCAAGCTGTTGTAATGTCTAAGCGTCCTGCTGGTGCTAAAACGATGACCTTGGTGCCATCTTGGGTCGTATGTTCTTTTTGATCGATATGAATCACTGACCGTCCCCTCGGAATTGTTGAGATTTCAATGGTTGCTTTTCTGACAGTAGTAGTTTAACTCAGAGCTATGAGTTGGGAGCAGTCCAGTTCGCCCAATCCTGGGGTTTCAAGAAAGTTTCGTAAAGTTCGGCTTCTGGAGTGCCGGCTTCAGGCTGATACCCATACTCCCATCTTACCAAAGGTGGTAAGGACATCAAAATAGATTCGGTACGACCATTGGTTTGCAACCCAAAGATTGTACCGCGATCATAGACCAAATTAAATTCTACATATCGTCCCCGGCGATAAAGCTGAAAATTGCGATGGCGATTATTGTATTCAGTTGCCCGTCGCTGTTCAACAATAGGAACATAAGCGGGTAAAAATGCTTGTCCACAGCTTTGGATGAAGCTAAACAAGGCTTCCCAATCTCTGGCTGCTGGCGTTTCAATTTGATTGCTGTAGGTGGCTGCTTCTCCTTGAGGATGTGGCCCTCGATAGAGGCTGCCTTGACCATCTTGGTAATCAAAGAAAATTCCACCCACTCCCCGAGTTTCCTGACGATGTTTGAGATAAAAATATTCATCACACCAGCGCTTAAATACAGGATAGTATTCAGCATGATGGCGATCGCAAGCGGCTTTTAAGGTGGTGTGGAAATGGGCGGCATCTTCAGCAAAAGGATAATAAGGCGTTAAATCTGCTCCTCCACCAAACCACCAAACAGGTCCTGCCTCAAAGTAGCGATAATTTAAATGAACCGTGGGAACAAAGGGATTGCGCGGATGTAAAACCATAGAGGTTCCCGTTGCATAAAATCCATGTCCTGCTGCCTCGGGTCGCTGAGCCAGGATAGACGGCGGTAACTGTTCACCCCACACCTCCGAAAAATTCACCCCCCCTTGTTCTAAAACACCACCATCCTGAAGCACTCGAGATCGTCCTCCTCCTCCTTCTGGGCGTTCCCAGCTATCTTCTCGAAATTGACCTGTTCCATCCATCTGTTCTAAGCCTTGACAGATTTCATCTTGAATCTGCTTCATAAACTGACTGACTCGTGCTTGCGAGTCAGTGGGAGGCACGAATTGAGATTGGTTTTTTTCAGAGGTTTGGGATACTGTCATCATTATCTATATCTTCCAACTTAAGCAGCTCATTATTTTACTGCAAAACAATTAGTTTTATCATCCTAGTTTGGCTCTAACTTAGTCAAGGGGCTATTACAAAAACTTCCTGTTTCAGTCTGGGACTAAATTAACACTTTTTACCTTGAGTTTACAGAAATTCAATGATTCGTAGATCTTTAAGATTAAATAAAATAAGGGTTACAAAAACCAACAGGACTGATAATCCGCTAGACTCAGGGATGATACCCTGAGAGATCGAAAAATCTCCCAGTTTAAAATAACGAATGAGCCACTCACCACTAGAGCGGACTTCAGGATTTTTAACGGTTGGAATGGGACAAAATCTCAGGTTCCTCTAACAGACTCTGGGACTCACTCAGCCGATTGTCCTACCAGGAGACAATGCTTCATCAATATCAAGGACGTTCAGTTTTTGGAGTGATAAGAGAGCCAATTGATCATAGAACTTAAACCCAATTGCTCTTCGTCAGTCATTATAACAACAGAATGGATGAATTTGATGTCGAGACTTGTCCAGACTTAAAATAACAGATATCCTGAATCAATAGCAAAAAATTTTGACGCCTGTAAACCTTAGTATTAATCACTTTGCTTGGATGGAGAAACCCATGTCAAATGCCTTAGATATCAATTCGGTTCTAGAGATTTTACGCCCTGTACAAGATCCTGAACTCCAAAAAAGCCTTGTTGAGTTAAACATGATCCGTCAGATCAAAATCAATGAGGGTGAAGTCAGCTTTACATTGGTATTGACGACTCCAGCTTGTCCTCTACGAGAATTTATTGTTGAAGACTGTGAGAAGGCGGTTAAACAGTTACCGGGTGTTGAACGAGTGGTGGTGGATGTTACAGCAGAGACCCCCCAACAAAAATCCCTCCCTGATCGACAAGGCATTAAAGGGGTTAAAAATATTTTAGCAGTTTCTAGCGGCAAAGGCGGTGTGGGGAAAAGCACCGTTGCTGTAAATGTCGCCGTTGCCCTTGCTCAAACCGGAGCAAAAGTGGGTTTAATCGATGCTGATATTTATGGCCCGAACGACCCAACCATGTTGGGGCTATCGGATGCTCAAGTCAGGGTTCAACAAGGTTCCCAAGGGGAGGTATTAGAACCCGCTTTTAATTATGGAGTGAAGCTCGTTTCAATGGCTTTTTTGATCGATAAAGATCAGCCTGTGATTTGGCGCGGTCCGATGCTTAACGGCATTATTCGACAATTTCTTTACCAAGTCAACTGGGGTGAATTAGATTATTTGATTGTCGATATGCCCCCTGGAACCGGAGATGCTCAACTCACTCTCGCTCAAGCCGTTCCCATGTCTGGAGTGGTGATTGTCACAACACCTCAAACAGTTTCTTTGTTAGACTCTCGCAAGGGTTTACGAATGTTTCAACAGTTAGGGGTTTCTATTCTTGGTATTGTGGAGAATATGAGTTACTTTATTCCTCCCGATCTGCCTAATAAACGCTATGATATTTTTGGTTCCGGTGGAGGTGAAAAAACGGCTGAAGATTTAGGCGTACCTTTAATTGGCAGTATTCCCCTAGAAATGCCAGTGCGGGAAGGCAGTGATAATGGGGTTCCTATTGTGATTTCTGATCCCCAGTCCACTGCAGCTCAAGAGTTAAGGAAGATTGCTCAGCGGATTGCCGGTAAAGTTTCGGTTGCTGCTTTAACTTAAGGAACTCAGGGAACATTTGCGTATTTGACTCGACTTCTTCTTTAGAATGTTTACGGGTTGACTTGATGCAAGTCTCTTGTTGCCAGAGTGTTTATTCACATCATTGAGTACAATACAAAACTATAAAATTATGATATTACCCGGTTCAGCAGTTCGAGTGACCAATCCAGGAGATACCTATTACGGCTTTCAAGGACAAGTTCAGCGTATTAGCGATGGCAAAGCTGCTGTCTTATTTGAAGGTGGCAATTGGGATAAATTAGTGACATTCCGGCTCTCGGAATTAGAATCGATTGATACCACTGCTGGACGTAAAGGTAAATAGAGTGTCATTGGACTTGTAGTGAATGCGTCTTCCTTTTCCCCAATTTACAACTTTTGACCGTTCACCTCATCACTTTGCTGAAGTGATCGAAACTTCAACCACTGAGTTCTTAGCCCAATGTTTAGAACCTGAGGATTTAAGTTTTCCGGTGATGCCCCCGTTTGGCAGTTGGGTGAAAGCGTTTGATGAGGAGTCTGGGAATAAGGTCTATGGGGTAGTTTATCACGCCACAACTAGCCCTATAGACTCCGTTCACCGGGCGCGTGCTTTGGGGTTATCATTGCAAGAGTTAAGAGAACAACAGCCTCAAATTTTCTCGATGTTAAAGACGGAGTTCCGAGTGGCGATTGTGGGGTTTGAAACTCCACCAGAAGCACAGAATGGTTTTCAACCTCATTTGGGAACGTTTTATCAATATATTCCGCCGCGTCCACCGCAAATTCATCAAGGGGTTTATCAGTGTAATGCGGATGAAGTGATTAATTTTAGCACTCAATTTGACTTTCTTCGGACACTATTACAACTGAGTCAAGCCCCTGTGGATGCTTTAATTGCGGCTTCAATTCGAGAGATTTATCAACTGCGAAAAGCAGATCGAAGTTGGTTAGTTGAAGCAGGGCGAATGCTCAGTATTTTGCTCAAAGATGATTATGATCGGCTGCGATTAGTTCTAGGACAAATTCATCCTTAATACCGCCATGTATAGTAGTACAAAATTACCTGAGGACATCAGGCTTATTTGTTTATAGATCATTCTATCTCAATCCACTTACCATGGTGTTCCAACCACTGTAAATCCTGCCCAATAAAAGGGGTGAGAGAGGTCTTCATTTTCCAAATCCGTTAAATCTGGGGGTAAAGCAATAGTGCGATTACTCACTTTTAATTGACCCTTCTCGACTCGAATATTCCCTCGAATCATCTCAAGTTGTGCCTGTCGTAAAGCGGCTGCTTTAATAGCGGTTTGTTTTAAGTCCGTATAAAATTGGCTCATTAAAGCTAAGGTTCCTTGATCATTAACATACCATAAACTGGCGATCGCCGATTTGACTCCAGATTGTAAGGCTAATCCGGCAAATCCTAATTCGGCTTCTCGATTCCCAATTGCTGTTCGACAAGCACTGAGAACCAGTAATTCAACAGGGGGATTTCCCCAGTTTAATAAGGGGAGTTGAGTCAGAGAAAGTTTCTGATCCCAGAGTTGAATATAAGAATTATCTGATGTGCCCCCTTGAAAGTCAGCGTGGGTGGCTAAATGAACAATAGAAAAGTGATTGGACTGGCGTTGAGTTTTTAGGTTTTCTAATGTAAATGCTTCATTTAAAAAGGATTGACCTTGCCAAAGTTGCAGAATTGTATGAGCTTCTATGGGAACAGCGGGCAACGGATTTTGTGCATCAAAAGTACTAGCTCCCATAATTAAAATTTTAGCATTTTTTAAGTTAGAGTGCTGCGTATTAATTAAGCTCATGCTGGGAATGAGACTATAATTATATTGCTCTGTAAAAAATTTCTCACCATCCCATAATGCACCCACGGGAAAACTGCGGAAATCAGCATCAAAAGAAAATAAAAGGGTCGTGATTTCTCGTTGTTCTAAATCGGCTTTAATTGGAGAAATCATCCATTTATAGAGTTGTTGAGCAGAAGATTGATAACTATTAGAATCTCGGCTGCGAGAACGGATTAAATTCACTTGAAATTGACGCAGGGTTAATAAGAGTTGTTCGCGGTTGGCTTCAGGAATAGTCCGATGAATGGGAGAACCGGATGCGGAGACAACAATCAATTCAAGTTGATTTTCACGACTGACGACATACACTACACCATATTTTTCAGTGGTTTCCGCTTCAACTTTCTGCAAGATTTTTTGAATTTCTTGGCGATCGCGTAATTCAGCATCGATGCCAAAATATTCTTCAAATTCCCGATTTCGAGACTGTTCAAGTTTCAATAAAGTTAAATCAATATTTTGACCTTGAAAGGCAACGTCATTCGTATTTAATAATTCACTACCCGATAGTCTTACTTCAGAACCGTCTTCCACTTTTAGAGTAATTCCAGTTTCATCAATGGGATTTTTAGCAAGGCTATCACTATTAATTTTTTTAGTTAAATTCTCATCTGTATCGGGAAGTTGTTTTGGGTCTACCGTGGTGGTTTGAGATGAAGAAACATCATCCGTTTCTATGTTTATATTGCCTTGAATGAGAGAATCTGGTAAAATAACCGCAGGTGCTATGGTGGCATTTCCTGTGATTATTGCTGCTGCAGTGCCGTTAATGCTAGCATTGCCGACTTGAAACGGTTCAATAGGGCTAGTCAATTCCCCTCCGGCATGACGAATAATAATTGAACCACCCTCCGTAGGACTGGCTGTGGAGATACTGGCGTTTCCAGTGGGAGAGAAAGGCGTGGGGAAGGCATTGTTAGCGCGGAAAAATCGTCCGGTAGATTCTACGGTGACATTTCCCCCAACACCGTTGCTGCCGCCTTCAGCGTTAATATAACCGACTTCCACATCTCCCACAGGGTCAAGAATAATATTTCCCCCATTGCCAACAGAACCGCTAGCATCGAGATTTCCGGCAGTAATTGTCGTTTCCGCCGTGATGACAATTTCGCCTCCTGTCGTTCCGGAGGTGGATAGATTCCCAGTGGTAATTGAACCTATATTGCTATTGACTACAATATCACTTCCTGGAGTCGTATTCGCTGCTGTTGTTAGATTTCCAGTATTAATTTGTTCGTTGGCGATAATCGCGATATCGCCATTGCTGGTAACGGTGTCATTAAGATTAACAGAGGTATTGGCATCAATATTTAAGCCAGCAGTCCCCACGGTTAAAGCAGCATTATTGGTGACAGTTTCAGCGGTAATATTCAAGCCTTGGGGTGGCAGTATATTCCCAACCCCATTCAGGTTCACCGCTTCGGTTCCCGCCGTTAAAGTCAAAATATTGTTACCCGTCGTATCGTTAATGGCATTATTAAAGCGAATCAAACCACTACCACTGCCGCCAGCAGTATTGAGAATGACGGAATTTTCCAGTTGAACGGCGGAGTTGAACGTGAGGGAACTGCCTTGTCCAGTGGTAGCTGAAGCGTTGATATTACCGCGTAAGATAATATTATTTTGTGCCGCATTTAATTGTAAGGTTCCCGCTTGAGAAAAAGCATCAGGTGAAGTTGTACTAAGATCAATTTCACCTAAGATGAGATTACCTACTGCATTTAAAGTAATTGTACCGCCGTTGCCTGTGGTTGAACGAGTACTTAAAGTACCTAAGCTAGTGTCAATATTGCCATTAACACTGGTTAAGTTAAGGGTTCCCCCTGGATTATTAATCGTATTCGTAATAATATTTTGAGTGGCTGCAATATTCAGTATACTGGGGTTGACTAATGTTAAAGTTTCTCCCAGGTTGACGGTTCCTAAAACATCAAATCTAACCTCTCCAGATACTGTAATATCACTGTTGCTATTAATCTCACTCGCGGCAATATTTAACCCGGTTAACGGCAGAACATTCCCAACAGAATTTTGTAGGTTGACAACTCCATTGCCAGCATCTATTGTGAGGAAATTATTTCCATTCAGGGGTTGATTAAAGATAACATTTCCACTCCCTGCATTTCCGGCTGTCCGAATTAAAGTGGGTTGAGTCACATTAAAATTCTGGTTGACAATGAAATCACTTCCCTGTCCTGCCGTGGCTGAGGCTTCCACATTTCCTGTTAAAGTAATGGTTTGATTGGTATTCAGAGATAACGTTCCCGCCCGACTTTCTGCATCAGGAGACGTGGTACTTAAATTCACCGAACCGATAATAATATTTACCCCAGTATTTAAATCAATTAAACCGCCATTGGTTGTCGTCGAAGCTGTATTTAAAATCCCTGCCGTTGTATTAATATCGCCGCTATTACTATTTAAAGAAATCGTTCGTCCTGGGTTCAAGATATTACCTGTAGAAATAGCCTGATTTGCCTCTAAGTTTAAGGTGGCATCATCAATTGCTGTGAGGGTAAATCCTACCGTATTAATATTACCGTTTCCCGTAGGCGATCGCAATGTTACCGGGTCTTGAAAGGTGGTATCTCCTGCTAAGGTAATAGAACCACTACTCTCACTTCCCCCAATAATAATATTACTAAAACCATTTTGCAGTAAATTTAATTCTGTTGCCGTTAATTCCAGGGAATTTGTATCAGGTGTTGGTGTTCCTCCCAGGGCAATGGCTTGTGTAGGAGTAAAAGGTTGTAGGGTTAAATCAATATTATTCCCTGTAACTGTAGAGGTAAAATTAAATTCATCAGCCGTTAAAATGACATTGTTAGAAATAGTGATAGTATCGTTATAAGTTTGACCTAAATTACTCGAAGTCGTCACATCCCCATTTATTTGTAAGCTGCCACCTGTATCTGTTGTCACACTGGCAGCAGCCACATTGTTGTTAAAACTTGTTATATTCTCACTGTTAATATTCAAGTTTCCCAGGGGGGTTTGACTTCCCACAGTATCGTTAAACGTTACACTCCCTGAACCAGAATTAAGGATTAAATTGTTATTATTGGCAGTTGTTCCTTCTAGACTATTGGTAAAGTTAATATTCCCCCCATTAATCCCTGCCGTTGTATCAATAGTAGTTGCCATTTGATTCAGTCGAACAGGACTATTAAAATTCAGATTTCCCCCACTGCCTAAAATCGATGAAGCCGTAATATTACCGTTGATAATAATATTATTTACAGTACTTAAATTAACACTTCCGGCTGTTGCAGTACTGTCTTCAGCCGTTGTCCTTGTATCAATATTATTAACCATAATATTCTCAACACTATTAATCGTAACTGTTCCACTATTTCCTGTTGTTGAACGGGTTGATAAGGTGCCTTGACTGTCAACACTGCCATTAAGACTATTCACCGTAATATTACCGCCTTGAGTGATAATATCATTGCTACGAATATCCTGATTTCCAGTGATTGTGACTTCTCCACTTCCAGTCGATTCAACCCCTGTATTCTCACTCATCAAAATACTATTGCTGTTTTCTCCATCACTGGTTCCTGTTATTTCAATCGCGCCATTTTCGGAGCGAATTTGACTATTATTAATACTAGCAATACCTCGGCTACTACTTCCAGTTCCACTACTACCATTTAAAGTGATTTCTCCATCACCATTACTGGAAACTGTTGCGGCATTTAACAGTAAAATTCCATCATTATTGCCATCTGAACCATTACTGCTGCCATTCAAATCAATATTACTATCCGACTCAATTTGACTACTTTCAATTAAAATTCCTTGATTCCCATTTCCTTCAACAGTCACAGTTCCTTCAGTGGATTGAATAGTTGAATCTAGACGAACAGAAACCCCTTGACTTTCATCTCCAGTATTACTGGTTCCGGTGACTGTAATATCACCACTACCTAATGTCTCTAATACAGCATTTTCTAATAACAAAACCCCATCACTATTCTCTCCTACACTATTATTAATTCCTGATAAAATCACAGAACCTGTTCCCGTAGTAGAAACTAAGCCTGAATCTTTGATAAAAATTCCAGGACTCAATTGATTTCCGTTGGCGGTTCCATTTAACGTTATATCACCATTATTCCCTCGAATAATCCCCGCATCAAAGATTAAAATCCCTTCGCTAGCCTCTCCTGTCCCCCCGACTCCTGTAAGTGAAATTAGACCATTTCCCGTCGATTCTATTAGGGAATTTTGTAATAAAATACCATCACTGTTATCACCATCGGATTGATTATTTCCATTAATAGTAATCGCGCCATCTTCAAGTGTAATCTGAGAATTATCCACAATTGAAACGGCACTTTGTTCTGTTCCTATTGCAGTTAAAGTTCCGTTTAAATTAATAGAACCATCGCCAGTCGTTGCTAAAGTTGTTTGAGAAATTAAGACTTGATTTCCATTAGCTGTAAAATTGCCGCCACCTAATTCTATAATGGCATTATTGAGATTGATACGACCACTACCATTATTATTAATATCACTATTTAAAATTAAATTTAGGCTATCATTTCCTGGAAATTGATCAATAATATTATGATTATTAATGGTAATATTATTCGCTGCATTTAACGTTAACGTTCTTCCTAAACCAATGCCATCAAAATTAATATCTGTATTAAATATAATATTACCAACTCCAGCAATAGTCTCATCGGTTCCCGTTGTCAGTTCAACATCACCGGATTGTAATCCACGGATTAAAGTGTCTACTCTAATAAAAGAGGTAATGCCATCATCAATAATCGCAGATTGATCGGCAACAATTTCTAAATTCAAAGGATCAATCAACCAAGTCCCTGGAGTCCCAAAAGCAACAGAAGTATCTGGTGCATTTTCAATATTAAATAATCCTCGACTACTGGTCTCAACAAATCCACCATTTCCTGAAATATTGCCGCCTTGAACTGTAATATGACCCGCAATTTTTGTTTGATTTTCTGACCAAATAATTACGTTTCCCCCATCACCAGTATTGAGTCCATCAGCTTGAATGATAGAATTTTGATCTATGAAGACTTGAGAAGCAGTCGGTAAGTTACTTGATCCCTGAAAGTCTCCACCAATGAAAATATTACCGCCATTTTTAATGCCAGAAGCGGTTAAATTAGCATCAGTTAATTCTATAGAATGACCGAATACATAAATATTACCCCCTGCGGTAGAACTAGAAAAATTTGAAACATCTATTTGACCGGAAATAGATGCTACTCCAGTTTGAGGTTGATGAGTTAGAGTAAATTCTCCCGGTTGATGTTGCTGAATTTTATTGGCAGTTTCTGTGTTTCCTCCCGTTAATAAACGAGGTAAACTAAGGGGTTTAATCTCTAAGTTTTGATCGGCATTTATCCCCGGAGAAAGTTCTAAACTCAACAGTTGTCCGATTTGTGATAATCTGACTAAATTTTCACCCGGAATTGCTGCAATTAAAATTTGCCCCGATGGTGTCGTTAAGGTGCCATGATTAACAATATTTCCTGCAATCAAATTCAGATTTTTTCTTTCAGGAAGTGTGAGATTTCCTAAATTAACAATTGACCCCGACTGTTCAGGATTAAACAAAAATTGATTGGGTGTCCCGACTAAAGTTGACCAATCTGAATTACCAATAGCGTGAAACCAATTGCCATTTTCAAATCCAATGCTATTGGCAGTTGTAACAGTCAAGGATGCCGGAAGATTCAAAGCAGCATTTTCACCAAAAACTACCCCAGCCGGATTAATTAAAAACAGATTTGAATTTCCTCCTGTAATTTGAACTAACCCATCAATAATCGAAATGGAACCCCCTGTAACTCTCCCTAAAATATTCTCAATTTCAGGGGATGATAAAAAATTAATAATTTGTCCTTGGGATAATCCTAACTGTTCAAAACTATGAAATAAATTGCGACCTTCTCCAGACCGTTGACCCCCTTGAATATTAAACTGATTTCCTTGTTGATTAATAATTGTTCCTGTTCCATCGGCTGCTGGAATAATGGGTTGTGCAACGCCAATTGATGCAGATCCCAGCAGCAAGGTTGTGGATACAATAAATCTTGAGATATTTTCAAATAGATGAGTCATTTTCCGATGAGTAAACCTTTAATTTAGATCAGGCTTAAAGCAGTATTTTGGATGAAATCGTTGCAGAGAATCCTTCAATCCAAAGAATAATCACAATTCAGATGATTGTGGCCGTGATAACTGAGTAATCTTTCTATTGAATTGAGTCGTGAAACTAAGGTAGATGACAGGAATGGATCGAAGTGAAAAAATTATACCATCCTCAGCCTTAGAAAAAGCGGACAAAATGGCAATTGCCCTAATTGCTGATAGAGAGAGGCAATTTTACAATTTTTAAACGAAGATCTGCTATTTTAGAACTTTTTCTGTATGATAAAGAGAAGTGTTTTATCATAGGAGAACCAGTCTGACTGGTTAAATATGCCTATCGAAACGATTCATGGTCAGCTACAAGGTCTGAAGCCCAGTCAACTGAAACGGTTACAGCGCCTTTATCATCAACGTTTACCAGGAGATCGGATTGTTACTTCTGAGTTTGCTCAACGCTTAGCCGCCATCAGTACAGAGGTTAATCAACCGATTTGTGTTTATCTCAACCGTCGAGGGCAAGTCATTCGGGTAGGCATTGGAACCCCGCGTCAAACTCAAATTCCGCCTTTAGAATTACCGCGATATGGGGAAGGACGCTTAAGTGGAATTCGGTGCATTGCAACGCAATTAAAGTCTGAATCTTCCAAAGAGTCAGCGTTAACGGCAATGGCAATTCAACGCTTAGATGCATTGGTGGTTCTGACAATGACAGGAAGTGGGTTTCAACGACGCGGCGGCGGAGAAACAGGATATGTGAAAAATACGTTTCTAGCCCATTTACTGCCCCAAACCCAAACCGATGAGACTGAGCAAATTGTAACACCTCTGGCTCCCATTCCTTACTATTTATCGCCCCCCATAAGTCTAGATATCCTCTCTAAACAGGATTTTCTAGATTTGATTGATAACCTCGAAGCTGAACTGCAACGGGATTTTGTTGCTAGAACCGTTGATAGTGAACAAGATCGGGTCTTATTGGTCGGTGTGCAAACGGATGATATTAGTCCCCTGGAATTTGAAGACCGCATTGCAGAATTAGGCCGTTTAGTGAATACTGCTGGCGGTCAAGTGTTGAATGTTCTGCGACAAAAGCGACCACGCCCCCATCCTCAAACGGTTGTGGGACAAGGAAAAATCCAAGAAATTGCTTTAACCACTCAAACGTTAGGGGCAAGTTTAATTGTGTTTAACCGCGACTTGTCCCCGGCGCAAGTGCGGAACCTAGAAACCCAAATTGGGGTGAGAGTGGTAGATCGAACGGAGTTAATCTTAGATATTTTTGCTCAACGCGCCCAATCCCGAGCCGGGAAACTCCAGGTAGAACTTGCCCAGCTTGAATATAATCTACCGCGATTAACGGGACGCGGTCAAGCCATGTCTCGGTTAGGGGGTGGAATTGGTACTCGTGGCCCTGGTGAAACCAAGCTAGAAACGGAAAGACGCGCCATTCAACGGCGGATTTCGCGGTTGCAACAGGAAGTGAATCAACTGCAAGCCCATCGATCTCGCCTGCGTCAACGGCGACAACGTCAAGATGTCCCCACCGTTGCTATTGTCGGTTATACCAACGCCGGAAAATCCACTTTACTCAATACCTTAACCAGTTCCGATATTTATGCTGCTGACCAACTCTTTGCCACGTTAGACCCCACCAGTCGCCGCTTAACCGTCCCCCACGCTATCACCGGAGATCCCTTAGGGATTGTGTTAACGGATACAGTGGGGTTTATTCATGAATTACCCCCTTCGTTAATTGATGCTTTCCGCGCTACCTTAGAAGAAGTTACCGATGCTGATGCTTTACTGCATGTAGTAGATTTATCTCACCCAGCTTGGCGGAGTCAAATTGATTCAGTTATGCAAATTTTAACCGGACTTCCTGTTACACCGGGGCCAGCATTATTGGCTTTTAATAAAATCGATCAAGCTGATGGTGAAACCCTACGTTTTGCCCAGGAAGAATATCCCCAAGCCGTGTTTATTTCGGCAACCAATGCATTAGGATTAGAAACCTTACGGCAACGGTTAGGGCAATTGGTTCATTATGCGATTACAGTGGAATAATTGGAGGGTCGTGCTCTTTAATTAATCTAGTCAGAGAAAAATAAGAACTCCTCTAGTTGATGGGAGTCTAGAATGGTTCCATATAGATGATTCATCCAAGCAATAAGTATAGAAAACCTAATGGATAAAAGTATTTATACGTCTAGGATACATCAGTAATTACACGGAGAACAATCAAAATAACAGTTGTAAAAGTTCAGTAATTCTTCTGGCGGTTATGGCAACGATATTATCTACGGTGGTGCTGATGATGATACAATCATGGGTGCTGATGATGATGATATCATTGCTGGCGATCAAGGTAACGATCACATCAGTGGAAATCAAGGTCGTGATACCCTCGTCGGTGGTATCGGTAACGATAATATTTATGGTGGATCTCAAGCAGATTTACTGTTTGCCGCCAGCCTGAATGACTATGCGGTAGAACAAAGCATTACCCTCACTTTCCCTGCTGGAGTCACAGGAACAACCGCTACTGGAACATTAACATTTATTGGTTTTACCACATCAGCCAGTCAACTGGATATAGCGGGAACATTTAGTAATCTTAGCAGTCCTTTACTCACATCTGGCGAAACAGATTTAGAGAGTAATCTTCCCAGTGCTATTCATTTAGATTGGGGTCAAGTCGGTTTTGCAGACACTCCAATTCGTAATCTTAGTGTAATAGATAATGGCGATGGCTCAGGTAATTTTAGCGGTACATTATTTCTAACTCCCTCCGAAATTTCTGCCTATTTATCCGGGGATTATCGAGTTAATATTAATACAGTTAATTACCCTAATGGAGAATTAACGGCTCAACTGAATCCGAATCAAAATATTCGTTCTTTTCTAGCGCAATTAAATGGGGAACAAACTGGTGTTGCTTCTTTAGCCACAGCAGAAGCTATTTTAACCTTAAATGAGGCGCAAACTACACTAGATTACTCGATTGATTTTCAAGGAATTAACTTAGTTGAAGACCCGACACAGCGGACTGAACCTCAAGATCTGATTAAGCTGCATCTTCATCTTGGTGAAATCGGTGCAACTGGCCCCCATCTTTTAAATATTTTTGGTCTTCCCAGTGAAGATGATGAGGATTTAGTTGTTGATTATGAACAAGAAAAGTTAACGGGAAAATGGGATGATTCTGATGCCTCTTTACTTGAGCAAAGTAACCCCATGAGTAGTAAGTTTCTTTCTGCTAATCTTGAAGTGTTGCTCAGTGGACAATCACATCTTAAAGTACATACAAATGCCTATCCAACAGGTGAACTTCGAGGACAAATCTTACCAACGAGTAATAATTTATTTGGAGATAGTGACAATGATGTTCTCGTGGGGAGTTATGGGAATGATATCCTGGATGGTGGTTTAGGAAATGATACATTAACGGGGTTAGGCGGAAATGATATTTATGTTCTCGCTCCTGGAAATGGTGTAGATTTAATTCATTTTGAAGATGGATTAGATCAAATTCGATTATCCGATAGATTAACGTTTAGTGATTTAACCATTTCACAGGGAACAAATATAGATTTAGCTGCAATAGACAGTCAGAATAATACGTTAATTCAAGTTACGGTAACGGGAGAGTTATTAGCGGCTTTATCTTTAACTTTAGCAGCTACAATTAACACCGATGATTTTATATAAAAACAGACTTTTCCATAATAAAGATGTTTTTATAAAGCAATATAGATTCAAAATTTAAATCATCATATTGCGACATTAATACTATCAGCTTTTACTGGCTGATACTTAGCGATCGCGTTCCATGGTTTCAACCCTATTACCTCTTCTAATTCACATAAAATTAGAATATATTTGAGGTATTTTTTCAGATTTTAAATCTCTATAAAATAGTGTTGACATTGATAAAATCTATTGTTATATTAAATAAGTTAATCAAAATCCGATAGCTTAATCCCTCCCATCAAAACGAGCTAAATTCATTGCTATTTGGAGTTTTGACTAGAGATGTCAATAAAATAGAAAAAAAGACATCATAGAAATGGTTTGTGTTCTAGTTCACTTCTGCCTCTAAACAATATTAAGATATCTGAGAATAGATAGATTATGCACTGACATCCTGTCAGTCGCGCCTATTTGTGATGTCTTCATGTCAAGATTTCAGAGTAAGTTCACTGAATAAATAGGATCTATTGATCGCAGCATATTTCCCCTAAAAGCTGTGTTTTTAATGAATAAAATCAGAAGCATAAATCATGGAAAATACTCAATCAAATTCAACTTCATCTTCAGGTATAAGCTACACATTCACCGATTTTATTTCGCCTGAATTTTCTTTAAGCGATCGCTATAATGAGAAAGCGCCATACAACGAAGCACCACAGTATGAATGGCCAAAAAATCTTGGATTACCGATTGCTACTAATTTCTCCTTTGGTAATCTGATAAAAGAAGATGTTTTAATCGCAAAAGAATCAACCGGAAAAGACTTATCAGTTTATGCAGGAGTGCAAGAACAAAGCAAGCCTGAATCATATCAATGGGATTCATTTCCTGCTGGAGAAGCCCAACAATTTCTAATTACCAGTGTTGATAAAGCCACGTTAGACAATATTAATCCAGAAACCAAAGATGGGAATGAAATTGCCTTAGATGTAATCACAACATCGGATTTAGATCGTCCTTACACCCTATCATTAACGGTTACACCCTACAATGCAGGGCCAATTCCTCATACTCACTGGGCAGAGGATGAGTGGTTTATTGTATTGCAAGGAGAAATGGATGCTTGGTTACCCCTGACTCAAGAACACCCCTATCAAGTGGGTGAAATTCCAGGCCAAACTGTTCCTAAAATAGAAGAATATCACTATGTTCACTTTACCCCAGGACAGGTGGGATTTTTACCCGCAGGTTACACCCACAATTACCGCAATACCAGTCCTACAGGAGAACCGTTAATTTTCCTGACCATTTGGTCCCGACAGGATGAAAATCATGGCGGAGAAGCAAGATTTGCAGGAGGAATTGAGGAGTTTTTTACTAAACCTGGAATTGGAGTATTTTTTGATACGGCAAATGAAGCCGCAGCATTTGGATCGATGTATAACAAAGATCCGGGTTCACCAGAAGGACATCAACTCCAAACACGATTTATAGACTATTTCAATCAATTTCCACTGTACTTTGTTTCCATGAGTCAAAACTTTGGGAGTTATTTAGCAGATGGGGGCAATTGGAACCCTGCAATTCCTCAAGATACTCAACCCATTCCCGTACCCCCTCCCACGAACCCCTATGCACCGCCAGCGCCAAATTTTGCCAGTCAAAATATTAATTTTAATGCGCCTTTAGATCCACCAGTGATCAAAAGAATTAATATTCCTGTAGCGGGTGCAAACACTCAAGCAATTTTAGATTTAGTCAATAGCTATAACAGTACTACAGAAAATCAAGCAGGTAATCTTTATACTGATTTTTATCAAGATCCCAATGATCCTCAAAATTACTTGCTGATTGAACAGTGGCAAGATTTATCCGACTTAAATCAATATCAAAAATCGACAGATTATCAATCCTTTGAGAGTCAACTGAATGCATTATTGACCACCCCAGTGACTCCAGTTATTGAAAGTATTGATACAGATTCTTACGCCAACGATCAAAAAGTTTTGATTGGGAAGTTTCAAGCTGAAGAAGGAACCAGAGAAAAGATACAAGCACTCATTCGCGACCTCACTCTCCTGACGAGAGAAAATGAACAAGGTAAAAATTTAGCGTTTGAAGCCTACGAAGATCCACAGCAACCGAATGAGTATATCTTCTATGAAAAATATGTTAATGGAGCTGCTTTAACAGAGCATTTAGAAAAAACATATACAAGAACTTTCTTTGAGAAGTTTGCACCCTTATTAACGGGTAATGGATTGGTAGATGCGGATGTTAATGTCTATTCTATTCATACACCGGGTTCTCCCCTGAGTCAGGTTCCTCAAGTTCAATTAGACGGGGTAGAACTCTTGAATGATTTATTTAAAGCTACACCAGAATTGTTGGTTTCTTTAGTTGCTAGTCAGGGAATTGTAGGGGCAGTTAATAATAAGTTAACGAACGATATCGGTATTAATCTAAAGTTTACAGCCGAAAATTCAAGCGATCAACCAATTGAATACGGAATTTTTTCAGTTGACGATAGTAATTATAGTGTTAATGGCTTATTGCCAAGCGATCCGGGATATTTAGAAGCTGTCAAACAACGCGCTATTCTTTTGTTTAATACAACGAATAATCCGGATACTAATCTTCCTAATCCCTCTCGAAATATTCCGGTTAGAACCACTTATGGCTATGGTATTTATCAAGTTGTTGGAGGTTCAATTCAGGATGCTACCCCTGCCGTTAATTTCTCTTTTCAAGATCCTCAGTTTATAATGCAGCCTCTTACAGAAGGGGAAGAAGTTTCTTTTCAATTTGGTAACGGATTAGGGGGAACTGTAGCATTAAACGGCCCTGTTTTAAATTTTCAAGATACAATTAGTCAGCTTCAACCGCAAGGGTTTAATTTACTAGATACTTCAACTATTGTTGCTCGTAAAATCGACGTTGATATTCAGGTCTATAAAGAGTCTGATGTCATTCATCAAATAGGATTTTACCCTGTTTTAGATCCACAAGGAACTGTTATTGATCCACTAACAAATTTACCCCTTAATCCAGGCGATATCAACTATGCAAATATTGCCATTTCTCAACAGAATAAATTAGAGTTTAGTACAGGTGGATTTATGCCTGGACAAGCTGCTAAGCTAGATAATTTAATCTTAGATAGTGGTCAATTATATGCTCCTTTTGTCACAACATTTACCCCCGATGGACTACAACCCACTGCCACTTATTTTGCTTACGAAGCAGCTAACCCCAATCAATCTACTCGCATTCTTTCTTTAGGAACAAATCAATTTGGTATTGAAGATGGATTAGGTAGTTTAGCAGATAATGACTTTAATGATGTCGTCTTCCACCTGAATCTTAGTTTTGCTGAACCACCCTATCCTATTATCTAAAAGTTTGCTTTCACGCAATTAATTTATTGAAAAATAAATAGCCCTAACTCTTACAAGCAATAAAAGTCAGGGTGAATTTTGATGAGAATTTTTAGTAAAAAAAATATCTAAAAAAGTCTTGACGCTGCAAAAATGTATTGTTATATTGAACAAGTCAAGCAAAATCCGTTGTTTTAAACCCTTATATAAAAATAGCTAAGTTCATTAAAAAAAACTTAGACTATAAGTAAAAGGGAAATAAAAGCCAGATTTTGTAGAATACTCTTTTTATTGGGCTGACTTTTGCCTTTAATAAATATCAATATTTCTGATCAAAGGAGTATTGTTCACTGACATTTACTTAAAGACTGCTACTGTTTTTGTTGTCTTCAATTCAATGTTTCAGAATAAACTCAAAAGTCGAGGCTATTTTCTGATCGTCATAACAGTTGCTTTCAGCATTACTCTCATCTTTGGAAAAACTCATTCATTACAAGCACAAACTAACTCACCTACTGTGCCTGTTGTCGTCGCTTCTCGGTTTGAACTAAAACCTGAGAAACGTGAATTTTTTTTAGATGTTGCAACCAAAGCAATAGAACCTAGTCGGGCTGAACCAGGAAATATTAGCTACAGCTTTTATGAAGATCCAAATGTTACCAATTCCTTCATTTATTTTGAAGAATGGAAAAGTCAAAAGGCTTTAAAAGAACATCTTCAACAACCTTATACGAAAGCAGTAGTTGATAATTTTCCTGATTTAGTTCAAGGGGAAGTCGATGTAAAAGTTTACGACATTAAAGCCTTGACTACGAAATTGTAAAGATTACCCAGGATTGCTGCTTATGCTAACGAGAGTTAACTACTACAAAGAGTTATCGGCTGACTATTCTAAACCCGATTTAGTTCCTGAGAAACAGCAAAATGAACTGATTGAATTAGCCGAAAAGTTTATTGCAATGAAGGAGGATATTTTACCCCCAATTACCCCAGAATATTCCCTGGAAAAAATTGAACAGGAGAATAAAGACTGGTGGCCGACTCACTGCGAAGCCTTGCGGCAGGGACGGGGAGATTTATTAACAGAAGAATACCGCAATAATCTTGTCTATTTCTGTCAAGATGGTCCCTATTCTGGTTTAGAACAACAGAAAGAACGAGAGAAACATTGGTGGGCTTTAATTGCCCAACCGGGTGTGACAATGTGCTGGCCAATTGTGATGTTTTACGGAGAACATACCTACTTTGAATGGAAATGTGTCGATGATGTCACCAATGAAACCCTTGCCAAAGGAAATGTAACTTGGGTGCGTCGAGGACATCGGGGGGCTTGTTATCTCAAAACCGAACAATTAACCTTCTATCGTGATGTTTTTGCGCCAGAAAACTTATTACAACTGATTAAAACAGCTTAGAAATTATGACTAAACTGACTCAGATAAAAAATGCGGTTTTGGATGACAAAAGCCTACAAGCTGGGTTAAACAGCATTAATCCAAAATTCGGTGATTTCTGTACTCGTGTGGCGGGTGAGGCTTGGGGTTTACCCTTAATTGATCAAAAAACAAAAGCCTTCATTACCATTGCCATTGATGTGGCGAGTCAAACCCAAAATGGCCATGGTAATCCTTTTGGAGGACACGTACAAATGGCAATGCAACAAGGGGCAACCCGTGAAGAAATTGAAGAATTACTGTTATTTATGTGTGTGTATGCTGGCTTTAATAAAGCAGCGGGTTGTTTTGGGGTCTTGAATGAAATTTTAGGGGCAAGCTAGGAAGAAACTATGACTCGAACAAAGGGAAAAATAGCCGTTATCATTGAAGAACATTTCGATGAAACTGAATATCATCGTTTTAATGACTTCTTTCCCAAACAGGGTTACGAGGTTGAATATATTTCCAATCTTTGGAACCAACCCAGTTTAACCTTTAACGGCAACGATCACACCACCCAAGCAACGGTAACGGTTGACTTTAAAGATGTCAAACCCACTGACTATGTTGGCATTCTTTTAATTGGTGGTTATGCCATGGATCGACTGCGTTATCAAGTCCAAGTTCAACCCGGACAACCGAATCAATCTCCGGCAGTTGAGTTCTTACAAGAAGCAGTACAAGCGATGGATCGAGATCGGTTAAAAATTGGCACAATTTGTCATAGTTTATGGCTATTTTGTGCCGACCCAAATTTGCTTCAAAATCGCAAAGTCACCTGCGCCCACAATATTATTTGTGACGTAGAAAACGCCGGGGGAACTGTGGTTTATGAAAACGGGGAAACTGTTGCCAGTTACATTGATGGCAATCTAATTACAGGCAAACATCCCGGCGTGGTTGAGGAATTTATGACAATTTTCCTTGACAACATTGAGAAAAAAGTCGCCGCTTAATGGCTTAAGGACGACTGAATGCAAATTTATTATCTATTGGTATTGTAGCAATGGAATACACCAGTTTTTCATTTTCCGACACCATTACCGGCTATGTCACCCAATTTGACCGTCTTAACAAGTGTTTTGGTCTCAAAACCTCCGATGGTCGGGAATACATGGCTTATCTCACCGACACCACCTCTGGACGCATTGCCCAAAACCTAGACGAGGGTTATATCGACGCTACAGGACGGTTGGCAGAACTCCTCAATCCCGGTCAACACGTTTTTGCTTACGGGGTGTTTTATCCTCAAGGCGGCGGCCTTAAGTTTGAAGTCAAGTCAATGGTCTTTCCTGGGGAAACTGTTGACAAATATCGTCATGAAGAACCCAACTGGTGGATCGATCAAATTCGATCTATTGCAGATTGTTATTTAAAATGGCAATTTGGATATCCCAGTAACCCAATTGACTATGCAGAATACCGCACCATGTTAAAACTGAGTGGGGTTAAACAACAGGATAATTATCTGCAAGAAACCGATACCATTTCTCGGTTAGTTTATGGGTTTGCTTCAGCCTATTTAATGACCGGAGAAGATCGCTTTTTAGAAGCCGCAGAAAAGGGCACAGAATATCTGCGGGAACATATGCGATTTTACGATCCCGATGAGGATTTAGTTTACTGGTATCACGGGATTAAAGTTAGTGGAAATCGGGAACAAAAATTACTCACTTCTGAATTTGGTGATGACTACGATGCCATCCCTGCCTATGAACAAATCTACGCCCTCGCAGGCCCGATACAAACCTATCGAATTACAGGGGATACTCGCATTTTAAAAGATGCTGAGATGACCGTTGATTTGTTCGATAAGTTCTATCTCGATACAGAAAAAGGTGGTTATTTTTCCCATCTTGATCCATTAACCCTCAATCCTAACGAAGAGTCCCTCGGAAAAAATAAAGGGAAAAAGAATTGGAACTCGGTTGGCGATCATGCCCCCGCTTATTTAGTGAATTTGTATTTGGCAACTCAAGATGAAAAGTATGCCAAATTCTTAGAATATACCTTTGATACTATCACTAAATATTTCCCCGACTACGACAATAGTCCCTTTGTTCAAGAAAAATTCAACGAAGATTGGAGTCATGACAAAACCTGGGGTTGGCAACAAAATCGGGCAGTTGTCGGTCACAACTTAAAAATTGCTTGGAATTTGATGCGGATGTATTCCCTTAATCCCAAACAAGAGTATCTAGAATTAGCCGAAAAAATTGCTGAAATTAGCCCCGATGTGGGTAGTGATCGCCAACGAGGTGGATGGTATGATGTGGTTGAACGAACCTTAGCAGAAGGTGAAGAACAACATCGTTTTGTTTGGCATGATCGTAAAGCGTGGTGGCAACAAGAACAGGGCATTTTAGCCTACATGATTTTACATGGAATTCTCAAGAAAGAGGATTATTTAAAACACGCCCGTGAGTCTGCTGCCTTCTATAATGCCTTCTTCTTAGATCATGATGACGGTGGCGTTTACTTCAATGTTTTGGCGAATGGAATACCCTTTTTAACCGGCACAGAACGCTATAAAGGATCTCATTCTATGTCCGGTTATCACTCAACCGAGTTGTGTTATTTATCAGCCGTTTATACCAATTTGCTGATTACAAAACAACCGATGGATTTCTACTTCAAACCCTATCCGAAATCCTTCAAAGACAACATTTTGTATGTTTCACCGGATATTTTGCCACCGGGTAGTGTACAAATTGGTGCTTGTGAAATTAATGGTGAACCCTACAGCAATTTTGATGCTGAAAAATTAGCGGTTACTCTGCCTGATACTGATGAACAAGTTAAGGTGAAAGTACAGATTATTCCTGTGGCTTAGAACCTCAATCCGTCAGCAACAAAATATTAAATATTAACTGATATTTGCTGACGGCGATTTCAACCTTTGAAACCCCAATAAAGTTGGGTAAAAAATTAATCATGAATATTACCCTCAAAAGTCAAGATGATGTCGTTGTCGCGGAATTAAATGGGGAAATAGATGCCAAAACAGCCCCTACAGTAACCAAGGAAATTTTACCCATAATTACCCCAGGAAGCAAAGTTTTAATGAACTTAACCCAAGTTTCTTATATGAGTTCTGCGGGATTGCGATCGCTATTGTCTCTCTATCGTCAAAGTACTGCCAAAGACTCGAAACTGGTGTTAGTTGGGTTATCTGAAGAACTGCAAGACACCATGTCAATGACTGGATTTCTTGACTTTTTTACAACGGCTGAAACAGTTGATCATGGAATTTCTACTCTGAAATAGAGTTAAAAATCTAATCATTTGTGTTAATTTTGTCCACTCTATCCGCGCAATAACTGATGTTATTAGAACGCATTGACATTCACCCCACCCATAGTTACGAAGGCTTAAAATTAAGACGAGGAAAACCCTTTCCTTTTGGCGCTAATTTAGTTCCAGGTGGCGTTAATTTCTCAGTCTATTCCAGCCATGCGACCTCCTGTACATTGGTTCTGTTTGAAAAACACGCCCCTGAACCAATGATCGAAATTCCGTTTCCGGATGAATTCCGAATTGGGAATGTTTATAGCATGATTGTGTTCGATTTAGATTATGAAAATATCGAATATGGCTATCGCATGGACGGCCCCAATAACTTTCAAGATGGTCAGTGGTTTGATCAAAGTAAAGTCCTCTTAGACCCTTATGCCAAAGTCATTGGCGGACGAGATGTATGGGGGGTTGAACCAGACTGGAATGATATTTATCATCATCGAGGTCGAATTGCATTTGATGATTTTGATTGGGAAGATGACCGCCCTTTAGAAATTCCTCCCGAAGATCAAATTATCTATGAAATGCACGTTCGTAGTTTCACCTGTGATTCATCTTCTGGGGTAAAACATCCCGGAACATTTGCAGCAATTCGGGAAAAAATTTCCTATCTCAAAGAATTAGGAGTCACTTCTGTTGAGTTAATGCCAATCTTTGAGTTTGATGAGTTTGAAAATTCACGTAAAAGCCCCATTACTGGAGAAACACTGTTTAACTATTGGGGATATAGTACCGTTGGATTTTTTGCCCCCAAAGCCGGTTATGCTGCAACCGGAAAGTTAGGAATGCAGGTGGATGAAGTCAAAGCTTTAGTGAAAGAACTTCATAAAAATGGTATTGAAGTTATCTTAGATGTCGTTTTTAACCACACAGCAGAAGGTAATGAACGGGGTCCCTATATTTCCTTCCGAGGATTAGACAACAAAACCTACTATATGTTGACCCCAGAAGGGTATTATTTCAACTTTAGTGGCTGCGGAAATACCCTCAATTGTAACAATCCCATTGTGCGAGATATCGTCTTAGATTGCTTGCGTTATTGGGCAAGTGAATATCACATTGATGGCTTCCGATTTGACTTAGCATCAATCTTAGGACGGGATGCTTGGGGCTATCCATTATCCAATCCTCCGTTGTTAGAAGCTTTGGCTTTTGATCCAATTTTAGCGAAGTGTAAATTGATTGCAGAAGCTTGGGATGCAGGCGGTTTATATCAAGTAGGTTCCTTCCCCGCTTACGGACGTTGGGCAGAATGGAATGGTAAATATCGGGATGCCATTCGTAAGTTTATCAAAGGCGATTGTACCGTGGGTGAAATGGCACAACGCTTGCAAGGTTCTCCCGATTTATATGCCGCAGCCGGTCGCAGTCCTGCCACTTCAATTAACTTTATTACCGCCCATGATGGCTTCACCTTAGCTGATTTAGTCTCTTATAACCATAAGCATAATGAAGCCAATGGGGAGAACAATAATGATGGCGCGAATGATAATGAAAGTTGGAATTGTGGGGCAGAAGGCTGGACAGATGATTTAGGAATTAATACCTTAAGATCGCGGCAAATTCGCAATGCTCTTGCCATATTAATGATGAGTCAAGGCGTACCAATGATTCTCATGGGGGATGAAATAGGACGCTCGAAAAATGGGAATAATAATACATATTGCCAGGACTCTAAATTAAACTGGATGAATTGGGATTTTTTAAGCCAAAATACCGATTTATTCCGCTTCTTTAAACACTGCATTCATTTCCGTAAAGCTCACCCGGTTTTAAGACCTCAATATCACTTCCAAAATCGGGATTATATGGGTAGTGGATATGCTGATATTACCTGGCATGGCACCCAAGCCTGGAATGCAGATTGGTCAGATTCTTCACGGACTTTAGCCTTTATGTTGTGTGGAAAACACGCTAAAGCTGGAACAGTTGAAGATAACAGTATTTATGTGGCAATGAATATGCATTTTTCAGCTCAATGGTTTGAATTACCAGGGCTACCTACAGATATGAATTGGCACGTTTTTGCTAATACCGGATGCATTTCTCCTGAGGATTGTTTTGAACCCGGAACTGAACCGAAATTAGACAATCAATCAGGACTATTATTGGGCGATCGCTCTGTTGTTATTCTCATTGCAAAATAGGAGACATTAATCATGACTTTTCAATCCAACTTAGAACTCAAAAATGATGTTGCAATTATCACCATGTCTGGAGAGTTAGATGCTGCATCTGCTCCCCTACTAAAAACTGATGTTGAAAAAGCAGCAGCAGCCACTCCAAAACGCTTAGTTTTAGACATGACAGACTTAGAATTCATGGCGAGTGCAGGGCTACGGGTGATTGTTTTTTCTAAGCAAAAAATGGGTGAAGCTGTTGATCTCTATATTGCAGGCGCACCAGAAATGGTTGTAGATACTTTAGAAAAAGCAGGATTTCATCATAGCGTTATCCTGGTCGATCAATACGCCGCCTAACTGATAAAGCAGGATAATGATACTAAATTCGGGTGATCTTCTTAAAAAACATAAAGCTTTCTCTTTTGAAGTAACTTGTGGATTGATCGAAGAGAAAATATCTTCCCGGATTTAGTATCAATCACCACGAAAATTTCCTCTAAATTTCTGTAAAAAATATAGAATTTAAACCCGTTAAAAATACTTCATTAATTCATTTTATATTTTGTAATTTTTTCAGGAAATCACTCAATAAATAGGGTAACTTATAATGTTTAAAATTTTAAACGCGCCAACTGTCAGAAAACCCAAGTTCCCATTTTCTAATAGCCTACGCTTTCGCCTTGTAGCCGTTACATTGCTAGTTGTTATTCCTCCTGTTACAGTCGGATGGTTATTGCTAAAAAAACAAGCAAAAGAATACTTATATAATGATGCAAAACAAGACTTACAACGGGGTGCTGAAGCTTTCGCTGTTTATGTAAATGACTGGCAAAATGAGCAGCGAAATACTTTAGCTCTCATTAAAAAAGTCCCCTTTATTCAAAGTTCAGATCAAGCATTAAAACAGACAGTCTTGCAAGAGATTAGTTCCCTGTTGCCGACGAGTAGCTTTGATATTGTGAACTGGGAAGGGGAAGCGATTGCCACAACAGACGCAGCCGTTGCTAACTATGAAGATCGAGATTGGTTTCAAGTCATTAAAGAAGAAAGAAAACCTTATGGTCAAGAAACTTTAATTGGTCGTGTTAGTAAAAGACCTAGACAATGTTTTTCCACAGGATTAATCAATCCTCAGCAAGAAAATTTAAGCTTAGTTCTTGCCCTTTGTATTGATTTACAGTTAATTGCAGATAATCTTCAACAAGAAATTCAAAGTGCTGCCCCTCAAAGTCGGGGTCTTGTTGTTAGTCGAGATGGCATTTTAATTGCAGATTCTAGTGCAAAAAATTACACTTCCCTAGAAGAACGAAAAAGTTATCCTCCAGTAGCAGCAGCCTTACAGGGAAAAACAGGATATTTTTCTTTCACAGTCAATGGAAACCAAATACTATCTCAAATTATTCGCCTTGATAATGACTGGATTGTTATCGTTGAAAAAGATGAAAAACTGGTATTTGAAAAAGCTAATTTATTTGACTTAATAGCGACTATTTTAGGCGGAACCACAATGATTTTAATCATTGGGGGGATTTGGTATATTTCTGGTCATATTACTCGTCCTGTTTTAGAACTAACCACAGCAGCCAATCAACTTTCTCAAGGAAATTTAGAAACTCGTGTTCAGGTTCGTCATCAAGATGAAATAGGAACTTTAGCTAAAACTTTCAATAGTATGGCAGAACAGTTACATGAACTAATTACCGCTAAAGTTTTAGACGCAGTTGCTCGTAATGAAATTGAAAAAGGTCGCCAAATTCAACAAGACTTTTTACCAGAATCTATCCCTCAAGTTCCCGGTTGGGAAATCGCTTACTTTTTTCAACCGGCACGAGAAGTCTCAGGGGATTTTTATGATGCATTTACCTTTGATAATGGTGATGTTGGTTTAGTCATTGCTGATGTTTGTGATAAAGGGGTAGGAGCAGCAATGTTTATGGGACTTTTCCGTAGTTTTATTCGCTTATTTTCTGACCAAACCGATCTAGAAACTCCCAGTCCTGCAAAAATTGATTCTTCTCTCTTATCTAAATTTCATCAATCTAATCAAGAAGGTGGAACAATAGATGAGGATACTATCAATCGCTTACAATGTATTCCTATTACTAATAATTATATTGGAACAGAGCATGGTAAAACTGTAATGTTTGCCACAACTTGTTTCGGAATATTAAATCCTAAAACAGGAATTGTATCCTATATTAATGGCGGACATGAACCTGTGTTTGTAATTAATACGAATGGAGAAATTAAACACACTTTAAATTCGACAGGGCCAGCGGTTGGTATGATGCCGATGTCAAAATTTGTGATTAAACAAGTCCAATTGGAACCGGGCGATATTTTAATCGGTTATACGGATGGGGTTTTAGATGCCAGAAATCCAGAGAAAAAGTTATTTGGAAAAGACAGATTACAAACATTAGTGAGTCAGCCTGTTGATTCCGCAACAGAACTTATAGAAAGTATTAAAACGGACTTATTTAATCATATTGCAGATGCCGCTCAATTTGATGATATTACGATGTTAGCAATTCGCTACAGCAATCAGTCATAATTCTTAAGCTGTTTCCCAACCGGGAACTCTCTTTGTTGCCATTCTTCCGTTGCATTAATCACTCAATTCAACTTCAACTCATGAAAAATTTAAAGATGAAAACCTTAACTGTATCAGCAAATCTTGACTCACTCAAACCTCTAGCTGATTATGTCATCCAAGCATCTGAAGCAGCTAATCTTGATAAAAAAAAGACCTATAAATTGCGTTTAGCAGTGGATGAAATTGCCACAAATATTATCACTCACGGCTATGAAGAAACGGGTAAAACAGGTAATATTACTATTTCTGGAGAAATAGATTCAAATGGTTTAAAAATCACTTTAGAAGATACGGCTGTTTTCTTTGATCCTAGAGAAAAAATGAGTGCAGAAGTAGAAACGATTGATCAACCACTAGAAAAGCGAAATATTGGTGGGTTAGGAATTTATCTAACGATTAGTGGGGTTGATGAATTTCAATACAAAAGAGTTGATAATCGGAATTATAATATTTTTACGATGTGTTTTTAATTGGTTTATAACTGATTCAAATCTATATTGAGTCAGACTTAAAATTCTTCATCTCTTCTCTCCATGTTAAGAACTCTGGTCTTTCTTCATTCTCACTTTAAGCAACTCATTGTAGCAGTAGGAATTACTCTATTTACGTTGATATTAGTGGTGAGTATTCCTGTTACACAAGCTCAACAAGCTTTACCCAGCGATATTAATCCTGCAACCTCTATTATTCGGGTGGGTAATTTAATTTCCGCACCCGTAATTGTAGATGGTGCTGAAAGGTTTCGAGTGGCAATGAAGATAATCATCGATAGCGATCAAAAAAATAAAAATATTTCAATTAAACAGCGGGCAAAATTAATCGAAAATGAGATCCATGGAATTTTAGATAATCAACTTTATGGTGGAGGTTTTGCTAGAGGATTTAATCCAGATACTCTTAGTGTTTTTGTCTCAAAAAAAGAAGGAGAAATTCAGATTTTTGCATCTGACTATGATCAACTTCGAGAACGAGCCATTATGCTAGTTACATCCGAAGATGCAGAATATAATGGTTATTCAGTGGATATTTGGGCAAAAAAATTAGCTGAAATTATTGAAAAGACTTTACTTAAAGGATACGAACAACGTCAACCTATTTACTTGTATAAAGCAAGTTTTTGGTCATTCGGTATTATCTTAGTTGCTGCTGGGTTAAGCTTTGTTGTTTATTTACTTCAAAAACACTTATTTAAACAAAAAATTATTCTAATTGAGAGCGGGCGGGAGTTGGATTTAAACTCAGCTCAAAATAGTGAGAATTTAGAGGCTCTAAATCATCAATTACAAACAACTGAACTTCATGATAAACAGCAGAACTTGCAGAAAAAATATGATTCTAATGAATACAAACAATTATTTTTGAAATTTATCATTATCTTAGTTTGGTTAGTAGCAATTTGGAAAATTACCAATTTATTCCCAAAAACTCGTTTTTTTTCGGCTTGGCTGAGTAGAAGCCCATTATTCTTATTTTTAATTATAGTTTGTGTGGGTATTGCTATTAGAATTACTACCCTTGCAATTGATTATCTCTTAAATACATTTAGAGAGAACTATAATGCGAATAGTGTTGTTTATCATCGACGAGAATTACGGTTTTCAACCTATGGTATTGTATTAAAAGGTGTTAGCAAAGTTATCTGGATTACTTTAGGCTTTATTACTATTTTAGATACTTTAGAAATTCCAGTTGCTCCAGTTATTGCCGGTTTAGGAATTATAGGTTTAGCGCTATCATTTGGCTCTCAAAATTTAATTCGAGATGTATTACATGGTATTTTTATTTTATTTGAAGATCATTATGCTGTTGGAGATTATATTACTGTTGGAACAACATCAGGTTATGTTGAATATATGAACTTGCGTATTACTCAAATTCGAGGGAAAGAAGGACGCTTAACAACCCTTCAGAATGGAAGTATTCATGAGATTCACAATCATACAAAAGACTGGGCAAGAGTTGACTTTACCCCAACGATTAGCTATGAGTCTGATATTAACACGGCATTAGACGTGATGAAAAAAATAATTGAAGAAATGTCTCATGATCCAGAATGGAGAAGCTCTATTATTACTCCTATTGTTGCAATAGGGGTGAATAATTTTACAGATTATGGCGTAGAATTAATTATTAAAATTAAAACCAGTCCGAATTCTCAATGGCTTGTAGCTCGTGAATTTCGTCGTCGCTTAAAATATGCTTTTGATCAACAGGGAATTCAATTTGGAAAATTTAGACAAGCTATATTAATTTCTGATGCTAATCAGAATTCAGCTACTCAAATTTTTCCGAAGCTTGGTCAGATTAACAAATAATATGAAATAGGAAAAGTTCTGCTACAGATCAATCTCCCACTCTCCTTATCTCCTTGTCATCATTTGCAGCAATTATTTAAGTATTTCATATAATATTCTTGCTAGGCAGCAATCAGAAACTGTAGATTTTACTGATGATCTTGCATTTTTGTTCAAGAGTAGTCTCTAAACAGAGGACTTCAAAATATCCGTTAATGTGGGATAATCACCTAACTGATTGAACCGACCGGGATTGACAATATTTTGATAGGTAAAATGGCGATAATCGAGGCAAAATCGATCCCAATCTGCCATCTGAACGCGGAATAAAACAATAAAAAAATTAATCAACCACGGAGATAAATTTAATTTAAAATAACGTCTTTTTTGATAAAAATTACAAACTTCTTGAATGGCTTCATTCAGAGTAATGGCTTCATTTCCTAAGACTAAATGTTCTACTGTTTTAGACGTTTTAGGCTGATTAATTAACGTTTCTACTACTTGGGCAATATCAGCGCCGTGGATAAAATGAAAACTACCTTCGGCTTTAAACCAACGAATTAAACTAATCCATTTTGTGACTTCTGGAATACCAGAGGACAGGTGAGAAACGGGTTTATTTTTGTCGCCGCCAAATACCAATGTTGGATATAACACTCGTAAGGGTGGTAAACTTTCAGAAATTTGTAAAATTTGATGCAGACAATTATACTTGGATTTAATATAATCTGTACCAATTTCTTCCGCTTCTTTTAAGGGTTGATTGTTGCGACCTAAAACACTGGCGGTGGAGAAATACAACACCTGTTCACAGATTTCTAAATCTAAAGACTTTAAGATTTTGAGAGTACTCTCAACATTAACCTGATAAACTTCGGGTTTTCCGCCCCAGGAAGTAGCGGCTAAAATAGCAATATTAATGGTTTTAAATAGTTCAGTAAATTGATCAATCTCTCGTAAATCAGCTTGTAAAACATGAATTCTGGAATGGGCATGAATATCAAATCCTAACTTATTAATATTCCGAACAATTAAAAATAGTTCATGGTTAGTATTTTGAATCAGTCTTTCTGTAATATAATGACCAATACAACCACTTGCCCCTGTAATTAGAATTCGTTTATTCATCGGCTGATGTTTTTATCGTTTATCAGCAGTTTATTGCGCTGCGCGTTAGGGAGTAGGAAGTAGGGAGTGGGGGATTAAAAAGCCTATTCTCTAAAAGCTTCTCTTAATTGTATTTGTTATAGCAAAGAATGAGATAGTTAGGACAAAACGTAAGCCGTCATTCCCGCGTATGCGGAAATCCACAATTATCTATGTCTTCATCAACTCGTTTTCTGCAATAATAAACCAGCGCTCATTTGCTCTAGGCATTCTATAAATTATTCTTAGACCCTTTTAGATCCCCCTAAATCCCCCTTAAAAAGGGGGACTTTTGAGGAGGTTAAGCATGAACGGCTAACAATTCATGGGCGTGTTTTGCCGTTTCAAAGAAATAAGCGACGTTTTCTTCTGGGGTTCTTTGCAATACCCCATGTCCGAGGTTGAGGATATGACCTTTACGTCCGGCTTTACGAATGGTATCTAAAATGCGATCGCGGATAATCTCTTTTGTACCAAATAATACACCGGGATCAAGATTACCCTGAACGCCGAGATGATGACCGATGCGGTTTCGGGCTTCTGCCATATCTACCGTCCAGTCTACACTAATCATATCTGCCCCAGATTGCGCCATCCGTTCTAAAATGCCAGCGCTACCGCTAATGTAGAGCATTAAGGGAGTATCAGGGTGGGTTTGTTTCACCTGATCAAACACTTGTTTTTGATAGGGTAGGGCAAAGGTTTCATAGTCTTGCGGACTGAGTTGACCCGCCCAAGAGTCAAACATCTGGATAAATTGCGCCCCAGAGTCAATTTGATAGCGGACATAAGTGGCAATGGAGTCTGCTAATTGTCCTAAAAATTGATGCAGCATTTTGGGTTCAGAAAATGCCATCCGTTTAATATTGGCATAGTCCTTAGAACTTTTTCCTTCAATAGCATAAGCCGCTAACGTCCATGGGGCACCAACAAACCCTAAAACTGCTGCTTCATTGCCCACTTCACGTCGTAGAGTTTGTAAAATGGTGCGAATAAACGGTAGAGACTCCTCCGGTTCTAGGGGGCGCATCTGTTCAATTTGGGCAATACTACGAATGGGTGGATCGATAATTGGCCCTTTGCTTTCGATAATATCAAAATCAATCCCCATTCCCGGCAGGGGCGTTAGAATATCGGAAAATAGAATCACGCCATCCGGCTTAAACGCCCGAAACGGTTGTAGAGAAATTTCCACGGCAATGTCGGGATTTTCGGAACGTTCCCGGAAAGACGGATATTTGTCTCGTAAATCTCGATAAACTTTCATATAGCGACCTGCCTGCCGCATCATCCACACCGGAGGCCGATCTAATACTTCACCTCGTGCAGCCCGCAACAGATAGGGAATGGCGGTCGATTCACTCATCTTAACTCACTTTAAAATTTTATTAGAATTTTCAACACTTCTGATTAGCTTATCACTGTGTGATCCCCAACAACCGATGCGATCGCTCAATTCTTATGAAGAATTATGACGGTGTCGAGCAACTCTGTTAAGCTGTCACACGCTTCATTTTGAGATTAAGTCATAAAAAGGCTTTGAAGCTGTTCAGCCAAATAAGGGAATCGCGAATTGCAATCCCCTAACATCAATCCAGAATTGATTATTAATTAATGAAAATTGGAGTTATGTTGAATTAAACTCATAAATTCTTGACGTGTTTTGGCATCTTTAGCAAATACGCCTCGAACTGCGCTAGTAGAAGTCCACGAACCCACTTTTTGTACCCCTCGCATCACCATGCACATATGGCTGGCTTCTACGATCACAGCAACCCCTTTGGGTTTCAATAATCCCTGTAAAGCATCAGCAATTTGAGCGGTTAACCGTTCTTGAACTTGTAAGCGTCGGCCATACATTTCACAGATACGGGCAACTTTAGACAATCCTATCACTTTTCCATCAGGAATATAAGCTACATGAGCGCGTCCTAGAATGGGGAGAATATGATGTTCGCAGGAACTAAAAATATCAATATCCCGTACTAACACCATTTCATCAGTATTCTCATGAAAAATCGCGCCATTGAGCAATTCATCCAAAGATTGATGATACCCAGACGTTAAAAACTTCAAGGCTTTAACCACTCGTTTAGGCGTATCTTTTAAGCCTTCTCGATCTGGATCTTCTCCCAATCCTAGCAACAGTGTCCGTACCGCTTGCTGCATTTCGGCATCTGAAACTGGAGGTTGAGATTCAGTCGTAATAGTCGGGAGTGCAGGATGCTGGTTTGAACTGGGTTCGGACTGTGTAAATGTCATAAATTAGAGTAGGGAATTAATCCATCAAGTAACAAAATCAATGAAACATTTAGAGAGATGAAACACGAGGTATCTCTGCTAATTCAGCTTCATTTGAGACCAAACAGTCTGTTAACTGCTGGTGCATTTTATCCGTGTCAAGATGACGACCGATAAAAACAACCTGGTTCTTGGGGGCTTCTAGCCAGTCCTCGACTTTAATATCATATCGAGGCCCACTCAGTTGAAAAATGTGGCGCTTTTCACTTTGATTGAACCAGAGAATTCCTTTAGCCCGAAATACCGTTGTTGGCATTTCTTCGGTTAAAAATACTTCAAATTTATCTAGATCAAACGGGCGATCACTTTGAAATGACATTGAGATAAAACCATCATTATCTAAGTGATCAGAATGGTGATGATGATGTTCATGGTGGTGATGTTCATGGTGGTGATGTTTATGCTCATGTTCTTCTTCAGCATCTAAATGATCAGAATGGTGATGGTGATCTTCTTCAACTTGATACTGTTCAATGGGTGTTAATCCAACATCTAAGATTAACGGTAAAGGAACTTGACCATACTGACTTTTTAAAATTCTTGCACTCGTTTTTACGACTCCAATATATCGTTCTAATTCTTCGATTTTTGAGACAGACGCGAGGTCAGTTTTATTGAGAATTACAACATCACTGTAGGCAATTTGTTTGAGGGCTGCTTCACTGTCAAAATGGTCAGGTGTAAAGCTTTCTGCATCTACCATACTAATGACAGAATCTAGGCGAGTCAACTCTCGTAGTTCAGTCCCTAAAAAGGTTAAAATGATTGGCAGTGGATCAGCAACTCCGGTGGTTTCAATCACCATATAATCCATTTGTTCTTCTCGCTCTAAAACTCGATAAACGGCATCCACTAATCCTTCATTAATTGTGCAACAAATGCAGCCATTACTTAACTCAACCATATCATCATCTGTGGAAATCAGTAGTTGAGCGTCAATATTAATATCACCAAATTCATTCACTAAAACGGCAACTTTCAAGTCTTGCTTGTTTTCCAGGATTTGATTCAGTAAAGTGGTTTTTCCACTACCTAAAAATCCTGTAATAATCGTGATTGGCATTCCCCGTTTGGGAAAGTTTGGAATGAATGATGTTGTTTCCATGGGTTTGAGTTTCTCCTAAATTGTTTTCAATCGTTAATCTTGAGTCAAATTTGAGAATGATTCTAGTTTTTATGTCTTCATTTCATACAAAATAAGAATGATTATCATTGTGATAATTAAGTGTTAAAAAAACGTAAATTTTACCTCCAATTCTTGAAAAAATCAGGTAAGCTAAAAGAAAGAAAAAGAACGAAAAGGAAGAAGAGATCATGACAACTGCTGTGGAAGTCAAATGCGCTTGTGAACCCTGCGTCTGTGTCGTCAATCCTGAAACGGCTGTTCAGAAAGATGGAAAATACTATTGTTCTGAAGCTTGTGCCAATGGTCATACGGATGGTTCAAGTGGGTGTGGTCATAAAGGATGTGATTGTCACGGGTAATAAGTGGTTTTTCATCGCAAGCCGGACAAAAAATTAGGATGAGTTTGAATTGTTTTTATGGCAGGGTCATAATCAACTGTCAGAAACTTCACTTGATTAGAATAAGGGTTGTATAAGGTGTAGGTTGCGGTTCCGGGATGGCGACTCACTGACCCCACCCCAATCATGCGTTTTTCTGAAATTGTAAGGGTTTGAGGAGATTTTTGTTCATCTAAAGTTGACACGGTTGAAGAAATTGAACCCTGCTGTAATTGATACTCAAAAGCTTGACCGGAACGACCACAAAATAATTGATTTGCCCCCATTCTTTGCAGTCGATCTAATATTTTCCAAGGGGGTGTTTCTGGGGTTAATTCTTCACTCACACTGACGGTACTTCCATGAATCAGTAAACAGTCTAATTCAAAGAAACCAAAATGTTGTTGTCTTAACCATTGTACTGTTTCACGGGAAACAGAATTCCATAAGCGTTGAACAGTTTCTCCGTCATATTTCTGGGTTAATTCTTCGGCTTCAGCATGACTGCCTAAACCGTGTAAATTAAAACATTGTTCTTCCCACCATCCGATACAAACTTGAGGTTGAATTTGTCCGGTTTTTGGAGATTGCTGAACGAACTGAACTAACGCTTCACTCTGAGGGTTCGGGCCGATTAAATCTCCAAGAATATAGAGTTGTTCAATGTCTAATCGCTGTTGTTTAAGATCTTGGAGAACGGCTTGATAAGCTGTTAAGTTCCCTTCAATTCCGCTTAAAATTGCCCACATAATTTTAATCCCAATTCAGTTAATATTTACCGTTCACAAACATGGGTGGGGTCGTCGGCTTTTTCCGCAAATTCTAACCCCTTAGCTAAACGCCAAGCAAAAATTTCAGGTAATCCTTTATCAATAATGGCTTGACAGGTTTTACGATAGTCATATTCCACTTCCCTCAGAATGACTTCTTCAGTTTCTGTTTCATAAATTACATAAGTTGCATTGGGACGACCATGACGAGGTTCTCCGACAGAACCTGCATTAATAATCCGCTTTAAGGGGGTTGTAAACTGCATATTCTGGTGTTCTGAACCGTGATTTTGATTCACTTTTACTTGCATTTTCCCCTCATCTAATCGACGAACATAGGGAACATGAGTATGACCACAAAAAAGAACATCTGCTTCAGCCGACAATACCCGTTCTAGGGCGCTAAAAGCATCAATTTCTGGCAATAAATATTCATGATTACTTTGAGGTGAACCATGGACAAAACAAAGATTATCGACTTTTAAAACTTCAGGTAATTGGGCTAAATATTCACGGGTTTCGGGATAAATATTTTGATGTGTCCATTCATGGGCAAATTTACCCCGACGTTCAGCCAATAGGGAAGGATAACTACATTCACAGGCATTCAAACCTTCTACAATATCCTCATCCCAACAGCCTTGAACTGTTGGAATTTCTAAAGACCGAATTTGTTCAACTACAGCATGGGGAAAAGGGCCGTAACCCACTAAATCCCCTAAACAATAAATCTTTTCAGCCTTTTGTTTATCAATATCTGACAAAACCGCATTTAAGGCTTCATAGTTCCCGTGAATACAAGACATCACTGCAATTTTCATGGGGCGATTTCCTCCTCTTGTTGTAATGACTGTTTCATTTGTTGTTGATAGGCTTCAATCTGAGATTCGGGCAAAAAACAGTCTTTAATTGTTTGGGAAATTGCTGCTTTTTCTAAGTCTTGACCCACAATTTCAAATCCACTAAATCGTTGCGGTCTGCCCTCTAACCATTGCGGTAAATCAAGGGCAACAAACTCTTGATTGACCGTTCCAGCAACAAAATCACCATAAATTGATTCTCCACTGGCAATATCAAAAATTCCCTTAGCCCGAATCACTTCCCCATAAGCCCCATGAATCAGTTCAAACCAAAATGTGGTTAAACTAGCCCAATCAATGATTTCTCCAGTTAATAATCCCCGATGAATTTGAAGTTGAGGGGTAAGAGATTCAACCTGACTCAAATAGTCTTGGGCGGCTTGATTTCCCAACACCGTCTCATCTGCCCAATTGTTTGTTTCCTCAGTCAAGGGCATCATCGCAACTCGTTGACAGTTGAGGAACTGCAATAACGGTTCGAGGGTGGATAATTCCAGATGCCAGGGCAGTTCAATGTAAGTGGTGGTATCTGTCCCCGTGGCAAATAACTCAGACTCCTGACCTTCGGTCAACACTTGCAGTTGAGGAAATGCGGTTGCCAGGGCAATACCATCAATGGCAACAGAACCGATACCCGGATTGAAATACCGGATAGGGGGTTTGGCTTGGGTGAGTTGTTCTCGAATCCAGTGAGTTTTGCCAGAACCCGGAAGACCTGCGACCACAACAATCAACATGGGCTGCACTTTTAAACAATTCCATAGCCAGGACTTACGCACTTTCCCCCTGAATCCCCTGCCCCTAAATCCCCAATATTGGGGACTTTGAGCTTGACTCCCCCCAAACTTGGGGGGCGGGGGGGGCGAAGAAGACTTAACTGTGTAAGTCCTGATAGTATAGAGTATACATAAGAATGATAATCATTATCAAAATTTGGCTTATTTTTTTATGTGGGACAAGATGAACTATTTACAATGGAGGGGGCTAACTTTACTGGTTAGTCTCGGCATTTTAACGGGTTGTAGTTCGCCTCCAACTGCTTCCAACCCTGAAACTCAAATCTCAGCTTCAGAAACCACCAGTGAACCCTTAGACATTACGGTAAGTATTCTACCCCAGGAATACTTTGTCGAGAAGATTGGAGGCGATCGCGTTGAGGTTAACATTATGGTCGAACCAGGGGCTTCCCCGGCAACTTACGAACCGAAACCCCAGCAAATGAAGGCATTGAGTGAAGCGGAAGCTTACGTCAGCATTGGAGTTCCCTTTGAAAAAGCCTGGATGGAAAAAATTAAAGGGGCTAATTCCCAAATGCTAGTGATTGATTCTGCTCAAGGTTAGGAGAGATTGTTAAAGAAGCTCAAGAAGAAAACATTCAAGTGATTTTTGCCCAGCCAGAATTTAGTACGAAGAGTGCAGAAACCATCGCTCAAGAAATTAATGGGAAAGTCTTGTTAATTACGCCCCTAGCCCCAGATTGGTCGAATAATCTGCTTCAAGTTTCCCAGACCTTTGCCGAAGTTCTCCAAGAGAGAGGGAATAGAAATTAATAATGTCAGAAGTAATCACCCTGCGCCATGTCTGGGCGGGCTATGGCGCAACTCCTGTCTTAGAAGATATTAACCTAGTTATTAACGAACTGGATTTTATCGGCTTGATCGGCCCTAATGGCGGGGGAAAAACAACCCTGTTAAAAGTTTTATTAGGGTTACTTTCCCCTGAGAAGGGTGAAGTAAAAATTATGGGTCGCTCTGTTTTACAGGGGCGACGATATATTAGTTATGTTCCTCAACTGTTGGAATTTGACCACGATTTTCCCGTTCGCGTTCAAGATGTAGTGCAGATGGGACGGTTGGGAAAACGTCGCCTCCTGAAACGCTATAATCATCAAAATGAGGCGATCGTGACTCGGTGTTTAGAACAGGTAGGAATGGCAGATTTGCGCGATCGCTCCATAGTGGGACTTTAGCTAGAATCTGGACTCAATCTGGCGCTAATATAGACAGGAGAGGTTTTTTAGGTTGATAGCGATCGCCAACTGCCCATGAGAGAAACGATTTCAACGGCTATGCCCCCTTGTTTCGA
>Ga0209594_1000231_pt1 | contig 39401 bp, 27 predicted proteins | sample AshMeaCrysSpring_FD_184126 | JGI IMG/M metagenome (GOLD analysis project Ga0209594, IMG submission 184126) | Groundwater microbial communities from Big Spring, Nevada to study Microbial Dark Matter (Phase II) - Ash Meadows Crystal Spring... | ecosystem: Environmental > Aquatic > Deep subsurface... | reverse complement strand
AACTTCTTCCTCTGAAAGTAAACCATCAAACTCATCTGTTGTTTCTGTTGTTGGTACAACTTCTTCCTCTGAAAGTAAACCATCAAACTCATCTGTTGTTTCTACTTCTAACTGAGGAGTTTCTGGTGCAACTTCTTCCTCTGATAAGAAACCATCAAACTCATCTGTTGTTTCTACTTCTAACTGAGGAGTTTCTGGTGCAACTTCTTCCTCTGATAAGAAACCATCAAACTCATCGGTGGTTTCTACTTCTAACTGAGGAGTTTCTGCAACTTCTTGTGATATGGAATCATCAAAATTATCAGTTGTTTCAGTTTCTAAATTTGTTTGTTCAATTCCTAAAATACCTAGAGCGGGTTGAATATTTGATAAAACCGCATCTGGTTGTTCAACTGCTGAAGTTGTTTCTTGTAATTCCCTAATTTGAGCTTGATAAGATTGCTGTAATTGCTGAGTTTCTGCGCGATTATTTTCTTGTAATTCCACAATTTGAGCTTGATAAGATTGCTGTAATTGCTGAGTTTCTGCGCGATGAGCTTCTTGCAATTCCTGAATTTGAGCTTGATAAGATTGCTCAATTTCTTCTAATTGGTGAAGTTGAGTTTGGGCTGATTCTCTGTCTGTTTGTAATTGATATACTTGGCTTTTATATTCTTCAATTTGAGTTTGATATTCTTGGAGTTGAGTTAGATGAGCTTGCTCTAATTCTTGAATTATATTTGCCTTTTCTTGATTTAGTTGTTCTTCTTTTTGTGTTAACTCATTTTGGTGTTCTTTTTGCAAAGAAGTTATTGTTGCTTGCATTCGTGACTCATGGTCTTGTTCCGCTTCTTCAAGAAGTCTATTTCTTTGCGCTTCTAATTCTTTATCTTTGTCAGAAATTTTAGACTGCTGTAAAAAAAATCCCCCAGCAATTCCTAATATGAAACCTACAATACCAATAATCCAGGACATTTTGACCTCCTCAATTTATTTATTATTAAATAAAATCAATTTAACCTAAAAGATATTATCCCAAAACTGCTTAAATTAGTTAGATTTAAAGTATAACTAATTAATTGGCAATTAAACCTGCTGCTGCTGCATTTCTTTGTAAGCTGCATAAACTCCTTTAACGTTGTACCAATTGAGGAAAATACGAGCAATTTCTAAAGCAAGTTGAGACTTTCCATGATTAATCAACCATTGTAATAAAGGAGCCATAGTTTGTTCATTAATTTTGCCACCAAAGGTAAGAATACCCCAGAGGAGACGATGGAGCAAAGTCATCTGAATCATCATTTTTACCTCCCAGGTAGGATGTTTTTGGTAAAAAAGTACACCCATCCTTCCCCGCTGGATTTCTTTTTCAATGAGATGAGGAATTTGCTCTAAACTAAAAGGAGGATGCCAATGATAACCTACAGCTTCAGGACATTTGATTAATTTTAATCCCAATTTTTTTAGTCTTACACCAAGCTCTAAGTCTTCCCAACCATAAAGTTGAAAACCAGTGTCAAAAAGTCCCGCAACCTCTAACCATTTACGGGCGATCGCCACATTTCCTGTTGCAAAATAAGCGGCTGAGAAGTCAGTCAGTTTATAAGCTTCTGCGGTAGGATTGTCAAAATTACAGGTATTAATTACCCAACCATAAGTAAACAAGCGATCGCTCCCTATCTTTTTTTCCCCTGCAATTAAAGCATTCCCATGAGCCTGGAGGAAATTCTCTGTTACCACCAAATCACTATCAATGAAAATAATATAATCCCCCTTTGCTTCCTTAATACCATAATTACGAGCTGCAGCAGGTCCTAAATGAGTTTGAGCGAATGAGATAACATGAGGAAACTCACTTTTATTTTCACTCAACCATTCTAAAGTACCATCATCAGAACCATCATCCACCAGCACAATTTCATAACCTCTGATTTTCTCGTCAGTAAAATGCTGATTTTCCAATGCTCTCAGGCACTTTTCTAAAATTGGCTTACGATTATATGTGGGAATAATAACGCTAAAAAACACTTTTCACAACAGAAAATTTAACTTAATTTAATTAGGGTTGGTACATTCAGTTATGGGATAAACAAGGTGTTAACACTTCATTTTCGACGCGCTTTACACCCTTAACCCTAAAACTAATCCACCAACCCTAATTAATTTAACAATTACTGGAGTTTTTGGAGTAATTGGCGCACCATCCCCGCATCTGGAGCGTTGGGAAAGATTTTCAGGTACGTTTGTAAATCCTGTGAAGCTAATTTCCACTCCCCCAGTTCATAATATAAAAGTCCCCTATCCCTAATTTCTTGGGGGTTATCGGGAAAAAGCAGTAACACTAACTCTACCATCCCCAAAGCTTTTAACAGTTGCTCGCTGTTTACATAAATAAATTTGAGATTAGTCAGCATCCGCGCCAAAATCTGGCGTTTACTCACAGGTTCAAAAAACTGGGGTTGAAGTTTTACTTCTTGTTGGTACACTTGTCTCAATCTTTCCTCACAATCTGCGGGAAACATCACCTCTCCTTGATTGAAAGGATCAACAAATATCTCCCCATCTTCAAATATTGGACGAATCAAAAAATGTCCAGGCATTGCGATCCCCACCATGGGAAAATTTAACCGTTGTGCAATTTCGAGATACACCACAGATAAACTAATGGGTATTCCTGTACGTCGCTCTATAACTTGATTAAGAAAGCTATTACGTGGATCATAATAATCCCTACTATTCCCACTAAAACCTAATTTCTCAAATAAATATTGATTGATAATTTGAATAGTTTTCAGTGGATAACGAGTTTCTGGTAAACGTTGCTCTATCTCTTCTGCTATCTTCTGCAAACTATTAAGATAAACTTCGGGATCAATTTCAGGATCTTCTATTTGCGCAAAATAAAGAGCTGCTTTAGCTACATTTATTTGCTCATCTAACTGATTTATTTCTCTCAAAAAATTTTGTCGCCCTTTGTTAAATTCCATTACTATATCATCCAATTTTATGATCCATGATAAGTACTTGTGCAAAATTAATGTCTGGGGGCAAGGGGCTTAAGCCCCCAGTCTGGGGGCAAGGGGCTTAAGCCCCCAGTCTGGGGGGGGCAAGGGGCTTAAGCCCCCAGTCTGGGGGCAAGGGGCTTAAGCCCCCAGTCTGGGGGCAAGGGGCTTAAGCCCCCAGTCTGGGGCAGAGCTGTTTCATTTTACATTCAGAAATTGCATTTTCTGCATTAACAAAAGTTTTCTGTAACTAACCAATATTATAAATAACACACGCAGACAAACCAACCCGCGCAGGCGGGTTTCGTCTATGTAGCAACGGGTTTTAACCCGTTGCGATACGGTTATGATTTAAAAATTTTTGATTAATTGACAGCAATTAACCCCTTAAAACCTTATTGTACAAGGGTTTTAACAATTTTGAACATTTTAAATGAAACAGCCCTGCCAGTCTGGGGGGGCAAGGGGCTTAAGCCCCCAGTCTGGGGGCAAGGGGCTTAAGCCCCCAGTCTGGGGGCAAGGGGCTTAAGCCCCCAGTCTGGGGGCAAGGGGCTTAAGCCCCCAGTCTGGGGGCAAGGGGCTTAAGCCCCTTGTCTGGGGGCAAGGGGCTTAAGCCCCCAGTCTGGGGGCAAGGGGCTTAAGCCCCTTGTCTGGGGGCAAGGGGCTTAAGCCCCTTGTCTGGGGGCAAGGGGCTTAAGCCCCTTGTCTGGGGGCAAGGGGCTTAAGCCCCCAGTCTGGGGGCAAGGGGCTTAAGCCCCCAGTCTGGGGGCAAGGGGCTTAAGCCCCTTGTCTGGGGGCAAGGGGCTTAAGCCCCTTGTCTGTAGTCTTTTGAACCATGCTAACTTACTTGGTCATTACCTGAGCCATATTTCCAAGCATCTAACCAGCGATGGAAATAATATTGTTGCTCTGGGGACATTTTCTCAACTAAGGGTGAAAGCAATTTTCCCAGAGGATATAAACCACTATAAAGCCCCAAATTTAAATAATGTATCATCCAGTCTGCTAAAATCGGTATTCCAACTTGAGGAATAATTGGTAATACTAATTTTGGGTTAACTAAAGGAAGGGTTTTTGAAAGTGCCCCAAATTGAATCACATCTTGTAAAAATGGTTTGAGTACATCATCCCCTAATTGCTCCATAACCTCAAATACTCCACTCATTAATTCGTTAATTTGATTGGATGATATTTGTTGTTTTATCCCTACGCTCATTGTCCTTTGAAACAACCAAGTTACTGAAATATTCGGTTGATAAGGTTGCAATAATGCTAAACTTTTCTGAGAAAGATCATCAATTTTTAATGCTTCTTCTATGCCCAATGTTAACCTGTTTAAATGTCTTACCATTGCTCCAAAACCACCAAAACTGACGGGTGATTGTCCCCCACTACTATCTCCTACAGGTAAAATTCTTGCTAGATTTATTCTTAGTGGACTTTGACGATAAGCAGGAAAAAACCCAAACAAAAACCGCTCAAATTTTAGTTGAGATAATTCTACTTTTTGATACTCTGGTAACAGTCTTAAATATTCTTCCATAAACAACTCTAAACTGGGACGAGATGGGTGTGCATCTAAATAGGTAAACATATAAGTTGTTCTCCCATCTCTCGCTGGAAATGCTTCCCAAAAATATTGACATTGATTGATAATTGGTGTAAAAGAAACTATTAAATCCCCCGTTTCATTGTTAGGATAACCTTGTGCACAACTACCAACTACTAAACAAACTCCTTCTGGTTTTTCTCCTTTTCTCCCTTGTTTGACAATGGGAGAAAAATGCCCCATTGCATCAATAAATAACTTACTTGTTAACTTGGTTTCTCCTGTTTCTATGCTTACTCCATTGGGATGAATATAAGCTCTTTTAAATGGAGTTTTTTCTAAGAGTTTTCCCCCTGCTTCTAGGAATTTTTCTTTGAGAGTTGCTAATAAAAAAACTGGATCAACTCCTATATTTAGTACGTCTTTAACCCAGAGTTCATGTCCTTGATAAAAGCTGATACGTGCGGGGTTATATTCAGTGGCGATCGCCTGTTCTAATTCTGCTTCTGTTAACAATTCTAATTCCAAAAATACCTTTAATTCTTGACGGGAAATATTCCATTCTTGTTCTCTCCCGCGCAAAATTCCTCTTTCTATTAAAGCTACTTTAATACCTCGTTTTTGTAATGCTGCACCAATTAAAATACCTAAAGTTCCGCCACTAATTACTACATCCCATTCTAAGTTTGTTAAAATTTCTTTACTTTCCTTGACAACGGTTTCTACTTGTGTTTGATTTTCCCGTAAACCTTGCCAGAGTTGGTCAGCACTGCGCAGTCTAGAAAGTATATCCCCAGACATTTGAGAGAGAATTTGGGTGGTTAAGTTCATAAAACTTTACATTATCAGGGTAAATCTTTACATTTCTATACTAAATCTAACTTTTCTTTTAAATTAATTGGTTGAAAAATGTCACTTCAATGGCATGATAATGATCTAGAAAAGCTAATGGGACTTAAGCTCCTCCTTTGCAGGAGCTCCAAACCAGCAAAGTTAAACTTTTTGCAGGTTCAAATTGTAACCTAGTAGATTTACCATAAATAATTTTGAGAAGAAAGATGTTGAAGCGATTGATCTGGGTGGTTGTGGTGGCAATATTTTTTGCCTTCCAACTAAATATAGGAAATGCAGTAGCCCTAGAATTAAACGAAGAAGCGCGTACTGTCCAATTAAACGGAGAAGGTGAAGAGGTTGTTGTCAGTCTGCAAGATGTTAAACAGGGTCAACGCCTGTTTGTAAATGCTTGTTCTTATTGTCATAATAATGGCAGAACTAAAACTAACCCTAATGTTACTTTAAGTTCGGCTGATCTTGCTGGAGCAGAACCCCCTCGAGATAACATTGTGGCAATTGTGGATTATCTGAAAAATCCCAAAACCTACGATGGCGAAGAAGATATCAGTTTGTTCCATCCCAATACCACTAGGTCTGATCTTTACTCTGAAATGAGAAACCTCACTGATGATGACCTCGAAGCTCTTGCTGGTTATCTTCTGGTTCAGCCTAACGTTCGTGGTGCTCTTTGGGGCGGCGGTAAAGAAGTTAACTAAATACAACTTATTTTTTTTCTGTTCCATAAAGGGATTGGGTATTTGTTAACCCCATCCCTCTTTTTTTTACTCGTAATCTTAGGTTTTATACTACTAAATTTTGAGTATATAAGACAAGGGGCTTAAGCCTGGGGTGTTGATTTTGGCTCAAATTTAACAACGTAATTTCATACACTTTTTATTTTAAGTAGGGTGGGCATTGCCCACCCTACTGATAATTTATTATATAGCACAAGGGGATGGGCGCCCCTTGTCTAAAATTATTGTCATACCGCCAGTTCATCTTCTGCTTCTTGCTCTTCGTCTTTAATATCAGTTTCAATATAATCTTGTGGGAAGTCTGGAGGAGGAGCTAAGTTTTCTACACCGTTGATCACAGCTCCTAATAAAGGTAGTTCTGTCTCAATAAACTCATCAATGGTTTCCGCTAACATACTGCGGCGAGTTTCTCCTGGTCTTGTTACTAAAATAATGCCATTAGTTAAAGGTTCAAGTAATAAAGCATCATTACATTTGGTTAGGGAAGGAGTATCTATTATTACTATATCAAAACGACCTCTGGCATCTTTCAGCAACCGCTGTAATTCGCTGGATTCAATTACTACGGCGGCATTTTGTAGCGGGCCAGGACTAGGAAGAATATATAAGTTTTCTACGTCAGGAACTAAGGTAATACAGTCACTACTAGCATAGTAACGTAGGGGTTCAGTTGCTGCCTGGAAGTCTGGAACAATATTAACCCATTTACCATTACTCGGCGATCGCAGGTCAGCTTCTACCAACAGAGTCCGTTTTCCTGCCAAAGCATTAGCGATCGCCAAATTATAAGCACTCACACTTTTTCCTTCATCATCGTTAGTACTGGTAATTAAAATCACCCCTGAAGACTCTGTACCCAGACGACGTAAATTACTGCGGAAGCGTTCATAAAATGGCACATAAGTTGAATCTCCATCCAATAGTACTGGTATTTTCTTGCCATTAGCATCAAAACCCACTACCCAGGGTAACTGTCCTAACATTGGTACATCCCTTTCTGAGAGAGTTTCTTGTAGTTCTTGAGCTGTATGCAGGCGATCGTCTAAGGTTGCGAGTAAGAAAAGCACCCCTGTAGCCGACACTAATCCAACAAGTCCCCCTGCAAGAATAATCAAGATGGGATGAAGTCTTTGTGGTCCTGTTTCTTGAAATGGGGGTACAAAAGGCGGTTGAGCAATAGCTAAACTCCCTGTAGTTTCTGCTTCTGCAGCTCGCGCATCCACCAAAGCTGCCAAAATAGTCTGATACAAAATTCTTTGACTTTGGACTGCTTGAATTAACCTTGCTTGTTGTACTTGCTTATCTGGATACTGCTCATACTGTTGTCGCAGTTCTAACTCTGTCAATTTTATAGATTCAAGTTGTTGCAAAACCCCATCTCGTTGACTTTGCAAAATCACTAATCTATTTGCCAGTTGTTGTCTAGCTGGATCCAAGCTACTTTCTTGGCGAATTTTTTCTGGTAAGGGGTTTAAAACCTGCCCATCACCAATTAATTCTGCAGCTCGCTCTTGTAAAAGCTTTTCGTTAGCTTCTTTTTGCTTTTCTAACTGGACTATGGTGGGATGTTCTGCACGTAAATCTTTTTTTAATACCTCTAACTGCATTTCTATACCCATAATTTGGGCGCGGAGGTTTGCTATTATGGGATCTGCACTTAGGGCTGACGAAGTATAAGCCTCTTCAGGAGTTAAACCTAACTGATTTTGTAAAGTTTCAATCTCTGCTTCTATTCCTTGTAAAAACACTAACAACTGTCTTTGTTGTTGCTGGGCAGAAGTTATTCCTGTAAATAAACTACCATCTTGAATTGCTAATAATTCCGCTCCCTCTCCTGTTATATATCCATAAAAAGCATCTTCTGCTGCTTTCAATTCTTGCTGAACAATATTCATTCGCTCTTCAAGGGAAGTTATCCTTTGTCTTAACTGAGCGGTGTTTAGTAAACGGCTTTGTTCCACCATTTCTATCATAAATGTTTGCAGAACTAATTTAGCTTTTTTAGGATCATCATCTTGATATCCTAATGTAATTATTGGTGGTTCATCTACTTCTGGAAATCTAATTTTAAGTCTTTGATCAATTATCGACCTCATATCTTTAGCAGTAAATTGCATTCTTGCTGCTACTGTTTCGAGTACCCGAGGAGCTAAAAGAATACCACTATTTATTATCCTCCCCTGTTGTTGAAGTTGTTGTCCTGTACTTGTAAAAATTGGCGGTGGATTGTTTAAAGATAATTGTCCTACTGCTCTGTATGTTGGTTTTACTACTGGTGGTGGTTGGAGAGCAAGCACGATCGATCCTCCCCAAATTACTCCAAAAATTAAAAATCCAAGTAATTTGTGTTCATCAAATGAAATTAAGAAACGTTTAACAATTGGTGGGGTCATGGCTTTCAACCAAATTTGACACTATATAATATTAATTATTTTAACTTTTAACTCTTAAAATTTTAGTTATTAGTTATTATAGTATTTTTCTAAAGAAATGATAGACAAGGGGCTTTAGCCCCTTGCGACTTCTCGCTAAAGCCCCTTGTCTTCAGGGGAACAGCTTATCACAACTTTAGAAAAATGGTATTAGCTAAATATTTAAGAAAAATTAAGATTTTTTAGAATACATACCAATAACTAATGACTAATGACTAATGACTAATGACCAATGACTAATAACTAAATTATCTAAAAACTTGATTAAAAAAGTTACCGAAACTAAATACATCTCTAATAGGTTGAGTAAGGACGTTAATTGCCGAGAATACTTCTCCTAGTAACGTACGACTTACAACTATTACATCACCATCTCGTAATGGGACTACTTGAGAAATATCACCATCTTGAATTGTTGCTACGGGGTTGAGGGTTTGAGTTACTACTTTCCCCAGTTCTGGATCAAAACGAACTAATGATACTTCTTTAAAGTTAATCCTTAAATCGTCTCCTATTGGCAATGCTGCTACTACATCAAGAAAAGTACTGCCATTAGGTAAGGTTATGCTCCTTAATGCTCCTCCCGAAGGTATTACAGGTGCTAGAAGTTTTACTGTAATCAATTGCTGGGGAAGGGTTGTACGAGAAATCAATACTTGATCATAGTCGCGATCGTTTCCTACTTCCAAGCGGGAAATAATTACGGTATCTCCCCCTTGTAACAACACTTTTGGTTCTGCTTTCCCTGAAATTAATGGGGTATATAAATCCACTGTTTCTTCCATTACTGTACCATCACTCAATTGACGACGTACTTTTACTGAGCGTAAATCTGCTGCTTGAGTACTTCCTCCTGCTGATAATAACACTGATGTTAGTTGGGATCCAGGTAAAAGGGTATAATAACCTGGTCTTACCACTTCTCCCAGTACTGTGAGTTGTACTGGTCGTTGACCTGCAAGCACTGCCGTAACTTCTGGTTCATTTTGCAGATAAGTACGACCGAGTTCATACCTAATTTTTGCTTCCACTTCTTCCAATGTTAGCCCTACTATTGGTACTCTCCCTAAAATCGGCACTACCACATTTCCCTCTTGATCGATCACACCCACAAAACTGAACTCTGGATGTTGTTGCACAAATACGCTAATGGAGTCCCCAATGTCAAGGCGATAGGTTTGAAACTGGTCAGATGACCTATCTATAACTGCATTTGGTCGATCATTTCTTGGGGGTGGTTCGATCAATTCAAAAGTTCTTGGGGGTGGTGAACTCGGTGCTACTAATGGTTTTCTGGGTTTGGGTAGGTCTATGGATCTTTGTGCTACCCCCACATCAGCAAATAAACAGATAGATATCAGGGAAATTATTACCTCAAACCTAATCTTATTTTTCCTTATTGGTGGTTTAATGTGCATGACTGATTTTCAATAACTTGCTTCACTTTTTCCAAAACTACGGTAAAAATGGCCCAGACATTAAAGCAGTTTGCACCTCTTTGGCTAAAGCTTCCGCTTTCCCTTCTACTGCACTTAACTCTCCTAATGGTTCAATGGGAATTTGTAAAGAAACTGCACTCCAGGGTAGCCTTGTTTTCTGCAGTTGCGCTAGTTGATCTCCCCAAAACCAGTCTGCTGGGTCAGCACTCCCTCCTTGAGGTGATGCATACCATTGCACCACTGCAAATGTCTGGCGCTCATTCCACGCTCGAAAAAACCGAGCTTTTACTTCTGCTTTTTCTTTGACTTTAAATTTTAGCTGGCGGTAGCTATCTGTTTTCCACCTCTCTACTCCATTTATGTCCATCCATTCTACTTGCGGTTGCTCTCGATCATCATCTTGAGTCTGCAAGAGCAACATTACTGGTTTTTCACCTTTTTTTTTAATAATTTGAGCTGACCATTGATGTGAACCAATCCATACTTCTTTTTGCGCTACGGTTTCCCAGGTTGCTAGGTTTAACCCTGTTTGTCTTAAACTTCTGATCTGTTTGATGTTGGTCACTGGGGTTACTTCTGACCATGACCAGTTTCCTTTTATATACCCTGGTACTGCTCCCACTATAATTAATAAGCTTAAAAGGGCGATCGCTCCTATTGCTGCATAATAAGACATTTTCCCTTTTTCTTTTTCATTTATTGTTGTTGTTTTCATTTTTATTTTTCTTACTAATTTTTTTTAGCCAATTGTTCTTCTTCCCAGTATTCTTCTATACTTTCTTGTTCTTTTGCTGGAAATAATTTCTCGATTGCTAAATAGAGTAATAAAATTGACCCTAACATTCCTGCCGAATATAAATCACCTCCCCACCCATCATGTAACCAGGTAAACAAATCATCTTGTTTATTCCCATAGAACATGGTTAAAATTGTGTTCCTAATTATATTTCCTACCACACTTATTCCTACTGCGCCTACTAATAAGGTTATTGTTTTTTTTCTGTTGTCTATTTTTCCTGTCCAATGTAATAACATTAGCGCCACATAAAGCGTGGTAAATAACATTTTTAATCCTGCACAATAAGGAGCAACTTCTACTAATCTTCCTTGCACAGTAATATAAATCTCCTCTACTTTTACATCGTATCCTAAATGAATGAGAATAAAACCTGCCACTCCTGCGATAAATTTCTGGAGCGGTAAGGTATAAGGAGCTATTAGATAAGGTATAGAATTTGGGGTAGCTAATGCCACTAAAATTATCACAAATCCTTGCAATTTTAACCCTTCAATTCCTTTTAACCATAAACACAATCCTATTAAGATTAAAGGAAAAGATAAATTAACCCATTCAGCCACTCCTGTTAAATAACCTACTGCTCCTAATCCTAAAAATACTGCTCCTAAATAATTGGTTTTATTTTCTAAACGATTCCATTTTTTCCTATTAAGCCATAAGAGATATGCTGCATAGGGTAATCCAATTATTCCATGACTAAAATATTCATGTTCGATACTTATACTTTTCTCTAACCATCCATCATACCAGTGATGAATTAAGGGAGCATAGAGAACAATTAATAACATTATGATAGCTATGTTCACAATGTTGGTTTTTTGCTGTACTTTTATTTGAGATACTGTTTGCATTTTCTTCTATTTTTTAATGACTACATGGTTTTTTAGGTAATTATTAATTATTTATTCTTTATTATGTTTGGTAATACAAGGGGCGCCCATCCCCTTGTCTAGCAACATTTGCTCTTTCATCATACATAAAGCGATCGCCCCTTGTTTAGCAACATTTGTTGTTTTTTCTTTCCCATAAAAGACAAACTTCATGTTCTAGGTTAATTTTTGGAGTTTCTTAATTTATAAGCTAAATTTAATTATTTGTCAAGTTTTTTGCTTGATTATTTTAATGGTTTAAAGCGGAATCTCAAGAATTTTATTTGTCAATTAATTGGGGAGCATTTAAACTGCTTATTATTGGAATCAGGGATATTTTAAACAAAGCTGAATCAAAGGTAATTTAAATGCTCACAAGTTTACTTTAGCCAACTAATGCTGACAACTGCTCGCAGACAAATTCTATTTGAGTTTTGCTAATTCCAGGATACATTGGTAAAGATAAAATCTCATTACATAACCTTTCTGCTTGAGGAAAATCACCAATTTGATAACCTAAATATTTGTAGGCTGGTTGCAGATGACAGGGAATAGGATAGTGTATCCCTGTTTGAATACCATTTTCTGCTAGTTTTTCCGCAATTTGTTCTCTATTTAAGCAACAACTTTCAAGAATACGGATTACATACAGATGGTAAATATGACCATCACCACTGTGATTTTCTATTACGTTAATTCCCTGAAGTTGTTTCAGGTATTTGTCATATTCTTTAGCTGCGGTATTCCGTAGTTGATTCCATTTAGGTAAATGAGGGAGTTTGACTTGAAGAATAGCCGCTTGAATCGTATCTAAACGGCTATTAGTTCCCCGTTCAGTGTGATAGTATTTACTGGGCGCACCATAATTGCGTAAGGTTTTTACTTTTTTAGCTATTGCTTCATCTTTGGTGATTAACATTCCTCCATTCCCAAATGCTCCGAGGTTTTTACTGGGGTAAAAACTAAAGGCTGCAGCAACTCCGATTGTACCAGCAATTTCCCCTTCTCTTGTGGCTAAATGTGCTTGGGCTGCATCTTCAAAGATTATTAGTTTGTATGTCTCTGCAAAATCTAATAATTTTTCAGGTGATAGCATTTGTCCATACAAATGTACTGGGAGAATCGCCCTGGTTTTTTTTGTAATTGCTTTGGCTGCAGCTTCTAAATCAATTAAGGCAGTTTTGGGGTTACAATCTACTAATACTGGTGTAGCTCCTGCAGCAATTATGCCGATGATAGTGGCAATAAATGTATTAGCTGGTACTAATACTTCATCCCCCGAACCAATACCACAAGCGGTTAACCCAAGGGCGATCGCATTTGTTCCCGATGCTACACCTATTCCAAATTCTACTTTACAAGCATTAGCAAACATATTTTCAAAATCTCCTAAAGCTTGTCCTAAAACAAAATCTCCCCTACTAATTACATTAGTGATAGCCTGTTTAATTTGAGTTTCCAGGGGTTGATTTTGTAAGGCAAGGTTTACAAACGGTACTTTTACTGGGGTGAATTGCATGGGTCAAATTATTACAAATTTATTTATTTAAGCTCAAATTACTCTTCAGTTTTTTTCTTGGATAATTTCATTATTCCCTAGTTTTAGGATCAAAAGCATCCCGTAAACCATCGCCAAGATAATTAATACTCAACACCGTGAGGAATATTGCCAAACCTGGGAAAATTGCCAGATGGGGGGCTGAGGTAAGATAATTTTGTGCATCATATAACATTCTGCCCCAGGTAGGCACATCGGGGGGAAACCCCAGCCCCAAAAAACTGAGAGTTGACTCAGTGATAATAGCATTTCCCACTGCCAGAGTAGCAGCAACAATAATTACTCCAAGTACATTTGGTAAAATATGTTTAAAAATTATTCTTGTTTGTGTAGCTCCCATAGCTTTAGCTGCACTAACAAATTCCATTTCTCTTAATTTCAAAAAATTAGCTCTTACCAGTCGCGCTACAGACATCCAATTAAGTGCACCAATTACTAATACGATTAAAATAAATATACCAACTTCTGGCCCTGCAATTGTTTTAATTTTTTCTCGAAACAAATAAACCACCAACAGTAGCAAAGGTAACTGAGGTAAAGCGAGAAATAAATCTGTAATCCCCATCAACAAATTATCAACTATTCCCCCATAATATCCAGCTATTGCCCCAATCATTGTACCCAAAACAATAGCCACTAACATTGCGGCTATTCCCACAGTTAAAGATATTCTTCCTCCATATAATATTCTAGCTAATTGGTCTTGTCCTAAGTCATTTGTCCCAAATGGATGCTCCCAACTGGGGCTTAATGTTGATTTACCAAAGTCTATTTCATTTATTGACGTTGTGTAAATTAATGGCAAAAAAATAATACTCATAATTATTATTAATATCACTCCGATTCCCACCATCGCCATTTTATCTCTGCTCAATTTTTTTATTGCTTCTATCCACATACTTTTTGTCTGAATATTTCCACTTTTTTCTTCTTTTAACTTCTCTTCATTCTTCATTATTTCTTCTTCATTATTTATCCTTGATTGTGTTTTAATTTTCATGCTTTATTAGACTGTTGCGAAAGTACTGTTAACCCCCCCTACCCCCCCTTATTAAGGGTGGGAAAATGCCTCTTTTTGGTTAAACTCCCCCCCTTAATAAGGGGGGGTAGGGGGGGGGGGTTAAAACTTTCGCAACAGGTTTATTTTATATATTTTGCATATAAAATATATCCTGCTTCATCAATTCAATAACCAATAACCAATAACCAATAACCAATAACCAATAACCAATGACTAATGACTAATAACAAATAACCAATGACTAATAACAAATAACCAATGACTAATGACTAATGACTAATATCTAACTCGTGGGTCAAGAAAACCATAAGTTAGATCTGCTATTATATTAAAAATAACAATTAAAATAGCATAAATAAAAGTTATAGCCATAACCACTGGAGTGTCACTGCGATAAATGGAGTCAATTAATAATGCTCCTATTCCTGGTACACGAAACACTTGTTCTGTAATTAATGCTCCTGTAAAAATCGTGGGAATATCCAAAGCAATTAAAGTAACAATAGGAATCATAGCATTGCGAATAACATGGTTTTTAATAATAGAAAAAGTAGTTAATCCTTTAGCATAAGCAGTGCGGACATATTCTTGATTTAATTCTTCTAAAACAGAAGTTCTAGTAAATCTCATTAACACCGCTGCTTGATATAATGTTAACACAGTGATAGGCATAATTGATTGTTTAATTTGTTCAATCAAACTTTGCCAATTATTAACTTGTAAAGTACTATCATAAATAAAAGGTAGCCAGTTTAATTTTACACTAAAAATAATGATCAACAATAAACCAGTAAAAAAAGGAGGCAAAGAAAAGCCTAAAAAAGTCAAAGTTGTAATTATTTGATCTAAGAAACTATAACGTTTAAGAGCAGATATTACCCCCAAAGGAAAAGCAATGAAAAACGCTAAAAAATAAGCAGTACCTACCACCCATAAAGTTGTAGGTAATCGTTGTATAATTAGTTCAATAACAGGAATACGGCTAGTAAAAGAATAGCCCATATCTCCTCGAATAAAAGCCCAAAACCACTTAAAATAACGAATATATAATGGTTGATCTAAACCTAATGATTTACGGATATTTTCTCTTACTTCTGCTGTAATGGAAGGGTTAGCAGCAAATTCACCCATGGGATCTCCTGGTGCTAAAGCTAAAATAGTAAATATTACTACACTAATTGCCATTAAAGTGGGAAAAGAAATTAATAAACGCTTGATTAAATATTGTTTCATTTTTTCATTTATACAAAACTCAATTTCAACTACTGAGAGATAAAACTCATAAGAAAACACTCGACCTCAACATTTTAACATTTTAACATTATCTAGACTTGGAGGAAAAATTTTCAAAATTAGACCAATGAGCGAAACCATAAAAAACCCCCCCAACCCCCCCTTACTAAGGGGGGGAAAATGCTTATTTTTTCGGTCATCTCCCCCCCTTACCAAGGGGGGGTTGGGGGGGGTTTTTACGGTTTCGCAAGAGGTCTATTATTCAATTAATAATCTAGCAAATATTTGATAGTTTAGTTTATGGTGAGCCAAAAAGCGATCGCCCTTTTAATTTATTAAAAAATAACTGTCAGTTGCAGATAAAAAGCGATCGCCCTTTTGATTTATTAAAAAATAACTGTCAGTTGCAGATCAAAAGCGATCGCCCTTTTGATTTATTAAAAAATAACTATCAGTTGCAGATAAAAAGCGATCGCCCTTTTGATTTATTAAAAAATAACTATCAGTTGCAGATAAAAAGCGATCGCCCTTTGAATTTATTAAATAATAACTGTCAGTTGCATTCAAAAAGCGATCGCCTCAAGTTGAGCTTTTGTTTGATTATATAAAACAAAAGATATCCTCAAATTGTAAAGAAAATATAAGTTTGGTAGCAAAAACAGACCAATTAAATTTTGAGATGTTAAAATGCACCAAAGAGTTGACAAATTCCACTGTGAGGAAAGCCTAAATGTTCGTAAAAATACAACGTTGGATGATGAAATTAAGCGGAGCAGCATTATACACTTTGATGTGTTGTAATTTTACCAATGCTCAAGTAACACCAGATGGAAGTTTAGGAACAGAAGTACAACAAAATGGGAATACTATTGAGATAACTGGAGGTTCAACAGCAGGAAATAATTTATTTCATAGTTTTCAGGACTTTTCACCAGCAGAGTTAGACGTATTTTTTAATAATATTGACAGTATAGAAAATATCATTAGTCGAGTGACTGGAGCTAATGCTTCATTTATCAATGGAATACTCAAAGCAAATGGTTTTGCTAACGTAATTTTACTCAACCCTAATGGAATAACATTTGGAGCAAACGCCACATTAGATATTGGGGGAGCATTTGTAGGAAGTACCGCCCCAGAGTTAGTATTTGAAGACGGAACAGTATTAAGTACAAATCCTAATTCGCCAGTAAATCTTACCATAAGTGTACCCCTCGGACTGCAATGGAACGGGACAGAAAACCCAGCAAAAATAATAGTAGATGGAGCAAGATTAGAAGTCAAACCAGGACAAGTTTTAGTGTTGATGGGAGGGGATGTAGAAGTTAAAGGAAATGGCGTAAAATTTGAAGAAACTGAAGTAACTGATAAACTAGATGAAAATGGTAAGCCAACAGAAATCACAAAAGACATAGTAGAAAATCAACAAGGTTTAGTAGCCCCAGGAGGAAGAATAGAATTAGGGGGATTAAAAGGAGCAGGTTTAATTGAATTTAGCGTAGATAAAAATGGTAATTTTGTCTTTCCATCTGGAGTAGAAAGAGGAAATGTAGCTATTAGTAATGGAGCTCATATACAAGTTTGGTCAGAGGGGGGTGGTGATATTAATATTTATGCAGCAAATTTAACAATTGAAGGCACGCCAAGAGCAGAAACTTTAATCACAGCAGGGATAGCACCAGGTAAAGGTTCCCCAACAGCTCAAGCAGGAAAATTGAACATTAATGCCACAGAAACAATCACTTTAGATGGAAAAAATGGAAGAGTTAGAGTTTCTAATACAGTAGGATATCAAGACAGAGAAATAGCAGAAGGTCAAGCAGGGAATCTAGAAATTACAACTAGAGATTTAAGCTTAAAAAATCTTGCAGTTATGAGAACCCAATCTTTTGGAAATGGAGACTCAGGAGATCTTTTAATTAATGCCAGCGATACAGTTTTAATTGATGGAAAAAATGAACAGGGAATTGTTCCAGGTTTATTAAGTAATACTGTGTTGAGCGATTCAAAAATTAGAAGTAATGCAGGCAATATTGAGATAAACACAGGCAAATTAGAAGTGCTTAATGCTGGACGAATTAATGCAAACACTGCAAGAGTTGGTGATGCAGGAAATATAACCATAAATGCAACGGAAAATATCCTGCTCCAAAATGGTCCTGAAATCACAACATCAATTGAATTAACGGGAGAGGGAAAGGGGGGAGATATCAAGATAAATACCCCTTTATTGGAATTAATTAATAGAGGAGCAATTATTAGTAGAACTGTAGGCATAGGAAATGGAGGAGATATTATCATAAATGCCACTAATAATGGCGAGGGAAAAGTTATAGTAAATGGTTATGGAAACGGATTACCGAGTACAATAAATGCCGAAGCAGGATTGTTTGACCCAAACAAAGAAAATAATCGAGAAGGCGATGGGGGAAATATTGAAATAACAACCGACTCATTGGTAGTTTTAAATGGAGGAAAAATTAATGCTATTACTTCCAAAACATATGGAAATGCAGGAAATATAACTATCAACGCAAGGGAAAATTTAATCGTTCAAGGGGAAGAATTTGTACCAAATCTTGTAACAAAAAAATTTGATATAGTAAGTAGCAGCATTACAACAGCGTCACAAAAAACATCAGAAAGAAATGCAGGAACAATTGAAATAAATACTCGAGCTTTGGAAATATTAGATGGAGGCGACATTAATGCCAGGACTTTTAGTATAGGCAATGGAGGCAAAATAATAATAAATGCAAAAGATAGTGTTGTAATAGATGGGGTAAGGAGCGATGGTAGCAAAAGCAGAATAGAAAGTGCATCAGAAATAGGTAGCATAGGTAGCAAAGGAGACGCTGGAATTATAACTATAAATACAGCTAATTTAAGAATTAGTAATAATGGTTATATTAATGTTACCACAAAAACCTCGGGCAATGCAGGTACTATCACAATAAACGCTAGTGATAATGTTTTGGTGGATGGAAAAAACACCGATGAAGACAGAAGCAGTATCTTAAGTATAGTTGACGAAAATGCAACAGGAAATGGAGGGAATATTAAGATAAATGCTGGATCACTTTTGGTAACTAACGGTGGAGTAATTAATACCAATACCGCAGGAAAAGGCAATGCAGGAACAATAAATATTGAAACAACAGGGAATGTCTCCATAACTAATAATGGCAGCATATCTAGTAACAGCGAACAAACTTCAAAAGCTCCTCAAGAAAGTACATCAGAATCAAAAAAAGAGGCTTCAGGGAACGCTGGAATTATAACTATAAATACAGCTAATTTAAGAATTAGTAATAATGGCCTTATTAATACCAGTACAAAAACCTCGGGCAATGCAGGTACTATCACAATAAACGCTAGTGATAATGTTTTGGTGGATGGAAAAAACACCGATGAAGACAGAAGCAGTATCTTAAGTCTAGTTGATGAAAATGCAACAGGAAATGGAAAGAATATTGAGATAAATGCTGGATCACTTTTGGTAACTAACGGTGGAGTAATTAATACCAATACCGCAGGAGAAGGCAACGCAGGAAAAATAGATATTAAAACAAGAGGAAATGTCTCCATAACTAATAATGGCAGAATATCTAGTAACAGCGAACAAACTTCAACAGCTTCTCAAGGCGGAGATATTATAATAAAAGCAGGGGATGATTTAATAGTAGAAAAGAACGGCTCAATTTCTACAGATAGTAGGAGCAGCAATGGGGGAGATATAACCCTAGATGTGGTTGATATTTTATCCTTAGATGAAGGGGAAATATCGGCAGCAGCAGAAAAAACAGGTCAGGGAAATGGCGGTAGTATTATAATAAAAACTGGAGTTTTATTCCTGTTAGAAAATAGCCAAATAAATGCTAACGGACCAGGAAAAGGAGGAACAATTGATATTAAAGCGTCTTCTGGAATTTATAATATTTGCGGCGAAAAATGTATTGATGCGAGTGGTGGAACACAAGAAGATACGGGCACAGTAGTTATTACATCGCAAGATACTCATATCCAAGTAGATACCCAACAACAGCAACAACAAGTAGCAACTTCTGAAAATGTGGTAACTCAGAGTTGTGGGAAAAGAGTAGGAAGAAGAAGAAACAAAGGAGCAGTTCTCGCCATTGTGGGAAGAGAAGGACTTCCACCCCGTCCCACAGATACCCTCAATGTTGAAGTACTTGTACCTTTTGATACCTCGACAACAGCAGCGCAAACCCTCTCAGAAGTAAAAACAGAAACAGAAACAGAAACAGAAACACACCCCCAGTATCCCCCGCAGCCCGTAGCTGGTACGTCAACGATCAAGGAATAACAGTTTTTACTGCACTACCAATTGTTCCAACGGGTGATTATGTTCCTGGTTTTCCTCAATGTCACTGAGCATTTTTGTAGGATAAAATCCGATACTAATCATCAACGACCAGTTATCAGTTACCAATGATTAAAAAAATGTTAAAATCCCTTGTCAATTGAGAAAAAATGAAATATAACTGTAAAAGATATTCAAATAATAAAAAACAATAACAACATGAGTGAAAAATCAAGGTGGTGGCTGATCATAGCGGGAATTATACTATTAATCAATATCCCCCTAAAAACTCAAGCCCAGTCCTTCCAACCAGCACCACCTATACCAGAACCCACACCACCAATAACACCCATAAACCCACAAGAAAACCCCCTACAAACCCCATCCATCGAACCAATACCAGCAGAAATGCAGGAAGTACCAGGAACCCAAATGGTGGAACAATTCGAGTTTGTTGGCAACACAGTGTTTACCACCGAAACATTACAGCAACTTGTAGCAGAATTAACAGGAAAAGAAGTAAGCTTTCCGCAATTATTACAAGCTGCCAATAAAATCAGTGAACTGTATGTAAGAGAAGGGTATATTACTTCTGGTGCATACATTCCCGTACAAGACTTCACCGATGGAATCGTAAAAATACAAGTTGTCGAAGGAAGGCTACAAGATGTAGAAGTAGAAATAGCCTCTGGGAGACTAAACCCAGGCTATATCAGTAGCAGGATCAAAGCAGGAGTTTCCCAACCCCTAAACATCAAAGGATTACAAGAATCGTTACAAAAATTACAACTGAATCCCCTCATAGCCAGTTTAGACGCAGAACTCAGCTCAGGTATAAGAAGGGGAGAAAGTATTTTGAGTGTAGTAGTTTATGGACAAAAAACCTTCGCCATTACCCCAAGACTAAACAACAACCGTAACCCAAGTGTGGGAACTTTTGAGCGAGGGGTAGAAATATCAGAAGCCAACCTAAGTGGGTGGGGAGATCAAATTAGTTTTACTTACGCAAATACCGAGGGCAGCAATAGGTACGAAGCGTATTATAACTTACCAGTGAATCCCTACGACGGAACAATCAGATTGTATTATAGGTTAACAGACAACGAAATTGTCGAATCCCCCTTTGATGAACTAGACATAACCATAGACTCCAGAGACTATGATGTAACCTTTCGTCAACCAATTATTCGTAGAGCAACCACACAAGGAAATAAAGAACTCGCACTCAGCCTCGGATTTGCCAGAAGAGAAAGTGATTCAGAACTACTCGGTCGTAACTTTCCCCTCACATTAGGTGCAAACGACGAAGGAGAAACAAGATTATCTATCATTCGTTTTACCCAAGACTGGACAAATCAAGGCTTAAAATCAGTATTTGCAGCTCGCTCCCAGTTTAATTTGGGTGTAGAGGCATTTAATGCTACAAGCAATCCAGACTCTATCCCAGATAGTCAGTATTTTCTCTGGCGAGGACAACTACTATACTTACGTTTGTTAAGTTCCTCAGAAAAAAATCCAGGCACAGGTATAACTATGTTCCTTAGATCCAGTTTTCAACTAGCAAACGACCCTATTTTACCTCTGGAGCAGTTTACAATAGGAGGACAAGAAACAGTCAGAGGATATCGCCAAGACTACCTACTGACAGACAACGGTGTATTGGCTTCCGCAGAAGTAAGGTTTCCCCTACTTCAAGTTTCAAAAATTGAAGGCTTATTACAAATAGCACCATTTATCGACTTTGGCGTGGGTTGGAATAAAACAGGCACAGAAAGAGAAAACCCCAGTAAAAATACTTTAGTAGGTACAGGGTTAGCATTAATCTGGAGAATGGGAGACAAACTCAACACCCGCATAGACTGGGGCATACCATTAATAGATGTAGATTCGAGGGACACAACATGGCAAGAAAACGGAATTTATTTGCAATTAGAATACAACTTCAGACCCTTCTGAATACCAGGAAAACCCGCAGAATGCTGATTATTATCCTCTCAGCACTCTTCGGACTCCTAACAACTTTAACCATCCCCGCTTTATCAGCATCCCAATTACAATCACAGCAGCTTGAACAACCACAGGAAAAGCGTACGGAAAGTACTGCTTTACAATTAGCACAACAAGGACAAGAATACTATGACTTGCGCCAATTTGACAAGGCGATCGAACTTTGGAACAAAGCAGCAAAACTATATGAAAGGGAAGGAGATCCAAAAGGTAAATTTAAAAGCCTAGTTAATACCTCTCAAGCTTTAAAAGCATTAGGGTTATACCCGAGAGCTTGCAACACCTTGTTAACAGCCTTTGCAGTAGAAAATCCCCAATGTAACAAGGCTTATGACAGAAACCTAAACTTTCAACAACAATTAGACACTTTCGTAGTGGATTTGCAAGAAAGAGAAGAACCACTCTCATCAAGTGAAATAATAGCTTTACGCAGTTTGGGCGATGTATTGCGACGCTTGGGGATCTTAGAAAAATCAGAACAAATTTTACAAGTAGGTTTAGCCGCAGCTACAGGAACCCCAGAAGAAGGATTCATCCTTCTCAGTTTAGGTAATACCCAAAGAGCAATAGGAAACTTAATCAGACAACGCTGGGATTATGAACAAATCAATAAAATTATTGACCAGGGAAACCCTCAAATAGCAATAGAACCCCATCAAGCAGCTTTCAATTACTATCAACAAGCAGAACAATTGAATGATAGCCCAGAAATAACCCGAATACACAGCCAAATCAATCATTACACCCTCCTCTGGGATATTCAACAATGGTGGAATGAACAAGCAAATAGGCGCATAGCTTCAGGAAACCGCATAGGTGATCCAGTTGTAGTCGAAAGATCAGAAAGATTTTTAGTGCCTTTGAATGATTTGTTAGAGCAAGAACTTAACCTATTAGGATATCAGTTACTAGGTCAGCTTAATACCCAACCTAACAGCAGAGAAGAAATTTACGCCAGGATTAACCTAGCCCAGACTCTCATTCAACAAGGAAATATCGATCAAGCTGAACAGTTGTTAGAAGCATCCCTCGAAAAAGCTCGCATCCTAGGAGATAAACAAGCAGAAAGTTACTCTCTTGGTTATTTGGGCAATGTTTTCTATCAACGAGGAGACTATTTAACAGCAACTAAACTTACCCGACAAGCACTAACTTTAGCCCAAGAACAAAATTTAAATGGAGATGCTCGGGAAGTAACTTATTTGTGGCAATCTCAGTTAGGAAGATTGTTAAGAACACAAGGAGATAATCAAGGGGCGATCGCCGCTTATACCGCCGCATTTAATACGCTTCAGTCATTAAGAGCTGACTTAAACACCAACAACCAAGATGTCCAATTTAACTTCAGAGATGAAGTAAAACCAGTTTATTTAGAATTGGTTGATTTACTCTTAAGTCCAGAATTAACTGACGCAGAAATCGAATCATTAGTTATCTTAGACCTGAAAACAACTTTAGGCAGAGAAACAACAGAAACCAAAGAAGAAACAACAGAAACAGAGGGAATAAAACAACAAAAACCCTCCACAATCAAACGTCTAGAACTAGCTAGGATGGTAGTAGAATCACTGCAAATAGCAGAACTAGATAACTTCTTTCAAGACCCATGTTCAGAAGTAATAGATACAGAGTTAAAAATTGATGAAATAGATGAAAAAGCAGTAGTAATTTATCCGATTATTTTGCCAGAAAGATTAGAGTTAATTGTTTCTTTTCCTGGAAAACCTTTAAGCCGTTTTACCATCAATGTTCCAGAAAGTCAAGTAAATGCAACACTTGATAGTCTTTATGACTATTTAGATAATCCAACCGTAAGTAATTCTGCCAGAAATATTATCCTTTATACTGTTAACCCAAGTCCAGAAGAATTAAAGGAAAATATTGAGAAAATCTTACCGATTTTTAGTGAGCTATATGATTGGTTTATCCAACCTTTGGCAACAGAATTAACAACAGAAATAGAAACATTAGTCTTTGTCCTCAATGGACCATTACAAAGAGTACCAATGGCAGCTCTTTATCACGATGGAAAATATCTAATAGAACAATATAACATAGCAGTAGTCCCAAGTCTTGATCTAGTAGATACCCGACAAATAGAAAAACAACAAATCAGGGTTTTAGCAGCAGGAGTAAGTGAAGCAATTAACATCGAAGGAAGGCAAACCTTCCCCCCACTGAGCAATGTACCCACAGAATTAGAAAAAATTCAAGCAACTTTTCCTAATTCTCAACAACTCCTCAATCAAAATTTTACCGAAGCAAATTTTCAACAACAGATCCAAGATTCGGATTTTTCCATCATTCACTTGGCAACTCACGGTCTGTTTAGTTCTCAACCAGAAAACAACTTTATTATTACAGGAGATGAAAATATCATCAATATTCAAGAATTGAGTGACCTACTTAATACATTACAAGGAGAAAGTCCAGAACTGCTGGTACTTAGTGCCTGCGAAACGGCGATCGGCGATGAAAGAGCAGTATTAGGACTAGCAGGAGTAGCAGTCCGTTCTGGAGCGCGTAGCACCTTAGCAAGTCTTTGGTCTGTGGGCGACGAATCCACTGCTACTCTCATGGCTGAATTTTACAGCCAATTTAGTCAAGCGGGAGTGAAAAAAGCACAAGCCCTCAGAAGCGCTCAACTTTCCCTGATCGACTCTTTAAGACTCGGTGAAGAACAACAATTTCAAGATCTCAAAGATCTCCCCCCCCATCCTTATTACTGGGCACCCTACATTTTAGTAGGCAACTGGCAATAGTTCTTGACGGATTGATTAGTTCAGTATTTTACCCCAAAAAAGTAATTTTTTTTTTCTTTCACAAGTATTTGTGAATTTCCTAGTACAGTTCAAGTAAAATATGAATCAACTTTGATACCATAAGAGACAAGGGGCTTAAGCCCCTTGTCTTTTAAGAGTCAATCTATATTAGAAGCTATTATTATGAAGTTATGAAAAAATGTGCAATAGTTCTGGGGGAACGGTTAATTTTACTCGCGTTCCCACTGGGAGATTATTCCCAGCATCTACACGAGCGTGTAATCTTTTCCCTGAAGCGGTTTCTAAACAGTAGCGGTACTCTCTACCCAAAAAGTGTCGCTCTCTTACTACTACTTTTGCTCCTTCGTCTGGTTTGAGGATAATGTCTTCTTGTCTCAACATTAACTCTCCAGTGTTTAATGAGTCATTGTAGTTAATTTCAAAAGCTCCTATTTCTGTTTCCCAGAGTTTTCCTTGACGTTTGGCTGGGAGAAAATTGGCTTGAGTGACAAATTCTGCTACAAAACGGGTGGCGGGTTGGGTGTATATTTGCTCTGGAGTACCAATTTGTTCTAAGTTTCCTTTGTGCATTACGCCTATTTTATCTGAGATAGCTAGGGCTTCTTCTTGGTCATGGGTTACAAATATACCTGATGTTCCTGCTGCTTTAAGAATGTTACGCACCTCATGGCGTAGTCGTTCACGTACTTGTACGTCAAGGTTACTTAGTGGTTCGTCTAAGAGAATTAAAGCTGGTTGAGGTGCTAACGCTCTGGCGAGGGCTACTCTTTGTTGTTGTCCTCCAGATAGTTGGTGGGGATATCTTTTTTCTAGTCCCTCTAGTCCTACTAATATTAATACTTCTTCTACTCGTTTTTTTATTTCTTGTTGGGACAGGCGTTCTTTTTTTCTTTTTAAACCAAAAGCAATATTTTCGCCAATGGTGAGATGGGGAAATAAAGCATAATCTTGAAACACCATTCCTGTATTGCGCTTCTCTGGGGGCAACCAACTACCAGCTCCTGCTACTTGTTGGGCTGCTATTTCTACTGTGCCGCTTGATGGTTGTTCAAATCCTGCAATAATTCTTAATAGGGTTGTTTTACCACATCCTGAAGGGCCAAGTAACCCCAGTAACTCTCCTTGAGCTAGGGTAAAGCTAACATTTGCTACTGCTGGAGTTTCGGTTGAGGTAAATTTTTTGGTGACACTCTCTAATTTAAGAATTGCAGTTTGTTTCATTTTTTCTATAATGGCTTTGAAATAAAATATCAAAAATTATGCTAGTTACCAGGAAAGGTAAGAAGAGGTTTTCCCTTTGATTTATAGGAATCTTTCTCAACTATCCCAAATAAATATAACACTTTTTTCGGATTTAAATAAGAAAGTTTCGCAAAAATTTAATGTCAATGTCTATAGATGCTATCCTAGTGCCTGCAGGAGCCGAATATCAGGCGGTTTGTCGTGGACTGAGACAGAGTAACTCTCCTCAAGTTCAAGTGTTCCCTATTCCTGTGGGAATTGAACCTTTAAGTGAATATTTGGCTAAGTATGAGTTACCTGACTCGGTGGTGTTGATGGGTTTATGTGGGAGTTTGAGCACTCAGCATGCTCCTGGAGATGTGGTAATTTATCTCGAATGTGTGAGTGAGGGGAAAAGTAAGAAGTGCGATCGCTTTCTAACTACTCAGCTTCAAGAGAAGTTGGGAGGAGAGTTGGTGCGGGGTTTGACAAGCGATCGCCTAATTTGGTCAGCTACAGAAAAACGTCAGTTAGGGGAGTTATACGCAGCTCAAGTAGTTGATATGGAAGGGGTGGTTGCTTTAGAAAAATTGTCAAGAGTGGGAATGTTGAGGGTAGTGAGTGATGACTGTTTTGGGGATATTCCTGATCTTACTCCTGCTATTGGGAAAGATGGCTCACTGTTGCCATTACCTTTGATGATAAATATGTTGAGAAAACCTGTAGCCGCGACAAGACTGGTGTGGGGTTCGTTGAAAGGATTAAAAAGTTTAGCGGAGGTTACAAAAAAAATATTTGAGTAGCTGGGCAATTGAAATCCTGGTCAGTTCCATGGGCAGAAGTGGTAATCTAGGTAAGGGTTGTTGTTTGGGCTAGGGAGATGAGTAAAAGAGCGTTATTGCTGATAAATCCTAATTCGCGCAAAGGGCAGAATAGTTTGGCGGTTGCGGTGCAAGAATTGAATGCTCTCGATTTTGAGTTGATTGTAGCACCAACTAAAAGCTTTAAAGACTTGCCTCAATTGGTAAAGAAACACCAGGAGCGGGTGGAGATGGTAATTGTAGGGGGTGGAGATGGGACTCTAAACGCTGCGGTGGATAGTTTGGTGGAAGCTAAACTACCTCTGGGTATTTTACCTCTGGGGACTGCTAATGATCTAGCCCGTACTCTGAATATTCCTTTACAAATTAAAGCTGCTTGTCAGGCGATCGCTTTTGGTGAGTTAAAGTATATTGATCTGGGTTGGGTGAATGGTAAGTATTTTTTTAATGTGGCTAGTTTGGGGTTAAGTGTCAAAATTACTGAGAGTCTTTCTAAAGGTGCAAAACGTCAGTGGGGAGTGTTAGCTTATGCTCTAAGTGCTATTAAGGTAATCAGCAAAACTCGCCCTTTTCATGCCACCATCCGCTCACATGGGGAAGAATTTAAGGTCAAAACAATTCAGATTGCTGTGGGTAATGGGCGGTACTATGGGGGAGGGTTGGCGATCGCTGCTGATGCAGCTATTGATGACCAGCGGTTGGATTTATATAGTCTGGAGGTAAATTCCTGGTGGCAGATGTTTCCTTTATTGCGGACTTTACGTAAGGGAGAGCAAGCAATTCACCCCTGGGTACTTACGCGGGAGGGTGAGGAATTTGAGGTTTTGACTCGTAAAACCCATGCTATTAATACTGATGGAGAAATTACAACCCAAACTCCTGCTATTTTTCGGGTAATTCCTCACGCTTTGCAAGTATATATGCCTCAAAAAGTTAGTGGAGAAAATGGTTAAATATCTCAAGTATTTTCTCTATTTTTTGATAGATAAGCCAAGTTATTCATGTTGCTGAATTGATAAATAATCCAAAATATTAAAAGTTGTAAAAATGGTTAAATATCAACTATGAATATTTGATATAGCAATATTTTAGTTGTGATAAATTCAAGATAGACTACAAGGGGCTTAAGCCCCTTGTCTATTTTGAGTTGTGATAAATTGAAAATAGACAAAGTGGTATAGACAAGGGGCTTAAGCCCCTTGCCCATAATATAATACTATAGATAAGGTTTAAACAGTTGGATATATTCTACCTTTCCAACTTCCACCTTTTCCTTGCCAATGTTTGCGGGCTGAGTCAATGGTCATGAGGTTATATAAAAAGGCGATCGCGGGTAATAATAATGCAAAAATTGGGGATATTTGATATAATTTTACTGTGGGAAAGTAGGCGATGGTCATTAATAACCAGGTTGATAGAGATATGATTATTACTAATTTATTCCCTAGAATTATTCCTAATAATAAAGCTAGGGGAGGTACTAAATAAACTAGACTCATTCCTATAATTGTTCCTAATAATAATAGGGGTGAATAGTTGAGTTGGGTGTATGCGGTGCGGGCTACCATATCCCAAATACTTTTTAAGTCAGGATAGGGGCGTAAACTGCGGGTTGTTTGGCTTAAACCTAACCAAATACTGCTAGAATTGTTACTGGATTTTACTGCATTTGCTAGGGCGCAGTCATCAATTAATGCTTGACTTACTGTTTTTATTCCTCCTATTCTGGTTAATGCTTCTCGTTTAATTAGGATACATCCTCCTGCTGCTGCTGCTATTTTTTTGTTGGGGTTATTTACTAGAGGAAAGGGGTATAGTTTTTGGAAGAAAAAAACGAAAGCGGGTATTAACATTTTTTCCCAAAAACTCTCGCATCTCAATAATACCATGAGAGAAACTAATTCTCTGTTTTCTATTTCTGCTTTGGTTACTAACTGAATGAGGTTGTTTTTATCATGTTCGATGTCTGCATCTGTCAAGAGAAAATAGTCGGGGTTTTCTGCATTTTTTATTCCTTGTTCCATTGCCCAAAGTTTTCCTGTCCATTCTGAAGGTAGGGGTTTTCCTTCTATTACTTTTGCGCCTATTTTTTGGGCTATTTCACCTGTTTTGTCTGTGCTTCCATCGTTAACTAAGATAACAGAAAGTTTGCCTGGATATTCTTGTTTGAGTAGGGAAGGTAGGGTTGTTGGGAGTAATTCTGCTTCGTTGCGTGCGGGAATTATGGCACATATTTCTGGATAGGTTTCTAATGGTTTTGTTTCTGTTTCTAGGCGTTGGTTTGCTCGCCAAAATTGTCCCCAAAATGTTAATAAAAATAGCCAGATGCTTAAGGAGATGATTGTTATAATTGTGAGGGTTAAATTCATGGTTTTTATGTGGAAATAAGTAAAATACAAAAAAGTGATTGTAATAGTGCGATAAGAAGATGATGAGATTTTGAGAAAAATTTGTGAAAACTTGATATATTGTACCTGTTGCGAAAGTACTGTTAACCCCCCCTACCCCCCCTTATTAAGGGTGGGAAAATGCCTCTTTTTGGTTAAACTCCCCCCCTTAATAAGGGGGGGTAGGGGGGGTTTAAAACTTCTCGCTTCAGGTTTATTGTACCAAAAGTGATGGAGGAGAATGGAAACAAATGCAAATATAGGATAGAAGTACGAAAACAGCTTAGGCGCTTATCCGTGCTGTAGACTTCGCTCCTTCTTTCTTGCTTGATACAAAGCGATCGCCAAAGGATATTTTCTGATAAATTTAACATTACTAATAGCAATAGAAGAGGTATTTTTTGCTTAAAATATTTTATATTTATCTATTAGTGTATTAATATCAATTGTAGCTCGATATTTATTATATTTGATGTAAAAATGTATCTGCTTGTTTTCATTTAAATAAATACTAATTTTAATTCCTAAAAATAAAAAAATTTATTGCTTAATGTTTAACTGAAAAAATCAAATTCCTCTCAGGTATCCTAGCTTAAAACAAGTTTTTAAATAGCGATCGCCTTTTCTTGTTTCACTCTCAAAAAGCGATGCTGAAGACAAGGCTTACACCGAAGATCACATATCTAGTTTATTGTTTATTTATAAATCTTCTATATCTTCGGCATAACTATAAATTTCAATGCCTAAATTTTCTGCTATGGGTAAGGCTCTTGGATCTACCATAGGGGAAATAACAAGTTTACGATTAACAGTTCTATGATGATGTTTTTCATAAAAAGCTACTTTGCGGTCAAATAAATACATTCCTCCTTTATCAATATTTGATTTAATTTCACATAAAATCACTACACCATTTTTAATAATAACATCTATTTCTACTTGCTCAGGTCTACCAAACACTTCACCATCATGATCATATTCGTTAAGGTTGATAACTTCTACCCCAAAAGAATCCTGTAAAATACCTTTTAAACCATTACGAAAACTAGCTTCTGAATATAAGCCCCAGCGAGAACCTAAAGCGCCAATAGTACTATCGTATCTTTTATTAGCTTTTTTAATTTCTGCTAAACTTTGATCAATTTGTTCTTGCATTTTGTCTAATCTTTTAGTGTTTTCATCCCATTTACGGTTTTGTTCATCCCATTTACGGTTTTGTTCATCCCATTTACGGTTTTGTTCTTGGGTAAATTCATCCCATTTACGGTTATTTTCATCCCATTTACGGTTATTTTCATCCCATTTACGGTTATTTTCTTCCCATTTACGGGCTTGTTCTTCTCGATCGCGCTGTAATTCTGCTAATATTCTGTCAAATTTACTGTCTGTTTCTTGTTTTGGTGAATAATAGTTAGATACTGTTCTTAAAATAAAATCCCTAATTAGAGGATCTTCTGCTATTATTTTGGGTAATTCCTGTTGAATAATATTTTTGATTTCTGGATCTGTCATAACCTTTCTTGTTGGTATTTATTGTTATTGTATCTTCTAACCCAGGATATTTGCTCTTTAACCAAAACTTATCCGAAGGGCTCGCGGATCCTACGCCTTCTCACTCTCAGTCAAAAAGCGATGTCCGTAGTACATATTCTACGGACATCGCCTACGCCATTTGTGATGAGGATTCTGGTATGACCTCTCTTACATAAAACCTAACTTTTGTCAAGTACGGATAACCGTAAGCTAGCTGTACGGGAAACCGAATCTAAATTAACAGCTTGTGACTGCTCTACTGGGTTATTTACTATGGGATCTCGCCTCCTGGGTTATTTACTGCGGGCGAAATCCTTTTTCCAACTCTGATTATCAATAGTGATCGCCTTTCTGCAATTCTCCTTGATTTATACTTCTGATTTTCATGAATTTTAATATTATTTTTTCAAGATAGAATTTACTGAATTAACAACAGCATCTATAGGCACTGTAAATGCTACTTGATGATGATTAATCTGACAAAATTATGAAAAAAATAGCATTATATTATCCATATTTTATGGGTGGCGGAGCAGAAGCAGTAGTTTTTTTACTTTTAACAATATAACAAAAAAATATGACCTTACTCTCTTTACTTTTACTAAGTTAGATTTCAATTTACTTAACACTATGTACGGGACAAAACTATCAGCAGAAATGGTAAAAGTAAACACCATAGCGCCTGCAAATGTAAGTAAATTAGGAAACTGGTTAATCTCCAACAATCAAGACTTTAGAAAAGGTATCATTCACCTTATTCTCCGCAAATTTAAAGCCAACTCCCAAGAATATGACCTAGTTTTATCTGCTTACAACCCAGCGGATTTAGGTCAAAAAAGAATACAATATATTTACTGGGTAAAAGTCATAGAAGGTGGCAAACAAATTTACAATAAAATCTCTAACTTTTCCCCCGATAAACTCAAAGAAAACATTTCCCTCGCCAACTCCTATAAAGTCGCAGAAACAGTAAAACCTAAGAATAGAAACAACAGTAGTTGATTTTTCAGTAGTAATAAATATGGGTAATATTCCCTGGGAAACTCCAAAAAAGCATCGTTAATTAAGATAACAGAAAGTTTGCCTAGATATTTTTGTTTGAGGAGAGAAGGTAGGGTTATGGGTAATAATTCTGCTTCGTTGCGTGCGGGAATTATGGCACATATTTCTGGATGGGTTTCTAATGGTTTTGTTTCTGTTTCTAGGCGTTGGTTTGCTCGCCAAAATTGTCCCCAAAATGTTAATAAAAATAGCCAGATACTTAAGGAGATGATTGATATAATTGTGAGGGTTAAATTCATGATTTTTATGTGGAAACAAGTAAAATACAAAAAAGTTATTGTAATAGTGCGATAAGAAGATGATGAGATTTTGAGAAAAATTTGTGAAAAATTGGTATATTGTACCAAAGTGATGGAGGAGAATGGAAACGAATGCAAACACAGGATAGAAGTACGAAAACAGATGTGGAAAAGGCGATCGCCGCAGCTCAAAATTATCTATTTTCTCTACAAAACCCCGATGGTTACTGGTGGGCTGAGTTGGAGGCTAATGTTACTATTACAGCAGAAATACTTTTACTGCATAAAATTTGGGGCACGGATACCAGCAGAAACCTGCATAAGATAGAAGCTTATCTTACTTCGCAACAAGGTGCTCATGGTGGTTGGGAGTTGTTTTATGGGGATGGGGGAGATTTAAGTACTTCTGTAGAAGCTTATATGGCTTTGCGGATTTTGGGTATGGCAAAAGATGACCCAGTTTTACTCAAAGCGCGGGAGTTTATTCTTGCGAGGGGGGGTATTAGCAAAACTCGCATTTTTACTAAGCTGCATTTGGCGCTCATTGGTTGTTATGATTGGCGTGGAATACCTTCTATTCCCCCTTGGGTGATGCTTTTACCCCAGAGTTTCCCTATTTATGAGATGTCGAGTTGGGCGAGAAGCAGCACTGTACCGTTGTTGATTGTTTTTGATGAAAAGCCTGTTTATCCAGTTAACCCTGCTATTACTTTAGATGAGCTTTATTGTGATGGGGCAAAATTTGAGTTACCCCGCAATAATGACTGGAGTGATATTTTTGTCTGGTTGGATGATTTATTTAAATTGGCGGAAAATTTCAATGTTGTACCTTTTCGGGAAGAGGGAAAAAAAGCAGCGGAAAAATGGATTTTAGAGCGATATGAAGCGACTGGGGATATTGGTGGGATTATTCCTGCTATGTTAAATTCTTTGTTGGCTTTACGCGCTTTAAATTATGATGTGAATGACCCTGTAGTAGTTAGGGGGATGGCTGCTATCGATCGCTGGGTTATGGAGACAGAAACGAGTTATCATGTTCAATGTTGCGTTTCTCCTGTTTGGGATACTGCTTGGTCATTAAAAGCTTTGGTAGAATCAGGAGTAAAACCAGATCATCGAGTTTTGGTACGTGGGGGTGAATGGTTATTGGATCAGCAAATTTTGAGTTATGGTGACTGGAGTGTGAAAAATAAGCAGGGTAAACCTGGTGGTTGGGCGTTTGAGTTTGATAATAGTTTCTATCCAGACTTGGATGATTCTGCGGTGGTGGTGATGACTCTCTCTCAGTTGCACTTACCTGATGAAAAACGGAAAGTAGGGGCGATCGCTCGTTGTGTTGCTTGGATGGAAACAATGCAGTGTCAAGCTGGGGGTTGGGGAGCTTTTGATATTAATAATAATGCTCACTGGCTCAATTATCTGCCCTATGCTGATTTAAAAGCAATGATTGATCCAAATACTGCTGATGTTACTGCGCGAGTTTTGGAAATGGTGGGTTGTTGTGATGTGAAGATGGCAGAAAACCGAGTGCAACGGGCTTTAAAATACTTATTAAATGAACAAGAGGCTGATGGTAGTTGGTTTGGTCGTTGGGGCGTCAATTATATTTATGGTACAAGTGGTGCTCTTGCTGCTTTGGCTGTTGTTTCCCCTGAAAAGCATTTAGATAGTTTGTTGCGTGGTGCTTCTTGGTTGGTTGGTTGTCAAAACTCTGATGGCGGTTGGGGTGAAACTTGTCGCAGTTATGATAATCCTAATTTAAAGGGTAAAGGAGTGAGTACTGCTTCTCAAACTGCTTGGGCTTTAATTGGTTTAATGGCTGTGGGTGAGGCGACTGGTAAGTGGGAAAAACGGGCTATTTCTCAAGGGGTTGAGTATTTGTTGCAAACTCAACAACCTGATGGTACTTGGAATGAGGCTGAGTTTACTGGTACTGGTTTCCCTGGTCATTTTTATCTGCGTTATCATCTTTATCGTCATTATTTCCCTCTCATTGCTTTGGGTAAATTTCAAGTAGCCATAGGTTAAAGTCTATGGCTACAAATCTGCACAGGTTAAATTCAAAAAAATCAATGAGTTTGATCAAGATGCAAAGGCTGCTTGTTGACTACGGTAGTTATCATAGGAGCGTCTTAGTTGTCTATCTAGTGCTCCAATAACCCAGTAGCCGTTTTGGCGCCAATATTGCTCTTGTAATGCTTGGTTTAAGTCGCTGGGAGAAATTAGTTTTTCTTCAACGAGAAGCTCTCCCAGTTTTTTGTTGCATTCTTGCTGTTTTGCCAAAACTGGTTCTAGTTGTTGGCTGGCAATTATTTCTTTTTGGATTAAGATTTCACCTAGTTTCATGTTCTTTCCCTCTCTCTTCTCTACTTCCTTTAATAATTAATTGGCTTTGGTTGGTTTACTTGGAAAAATTCTTGCTCCTAAATATAGATTTAGGATATTTTTTGTTGAGTTACTAGAGTTAAACGTTCAATCAACTTATGTTTATTTATTTGCTCTTGGTGAGAAGTTTTATAGCTGCTCATTGGATAATATTATAAACTTCCTTAAGTGAAAAAACAGTATTTTGGTAAACAAACTTTACAAAAACTTTACAAATCTGGTTTGTATCTGGATTGAATAACTTGATGAGATAGACAAGGGGCTGAAGCCCCTTGCCTGTATGATAGACAAGGGGCTGAAGCCCCTTGCCTGTATGATAGACAAGGGGCTGAAGCCCCTTGCCTGTATGATAGACAAGGGGCTGAAGCCCCTTGCCTGTATGATAGACAAGGGGCTTCAGCCCCTTGCCTGTATGATAGACAAGGGGCTTCAGCCCCTTGCCTGTATGATAGACAAGGGGCTTCAGCCCCTTGCCTGTATGATAGACAAGGGGCTTCAGCTCCAAGTCTGTATGATGTCACTATTGTTTGAAAGATAACCCTCAATTAAAATATCAGACTCAATGGTGTTTATTTTGATATTTTTCAGTTGTAAAGCTTGAGTCATGGTGGTTAAACCTAAGTCACCAACAGGAGATGGTGCAGTTTCTCCACCAATAATTTTAGGGGCGATGAAAGCAAAAACTTTTTGAATGTTATGAGAGGCGATCGCCTTTGCTGCTAAGTTTCCTCCACACTCCCACAATACAGTATTTAATCCCCGTTGAGCTAAACATTCCATCACCCCATCTGGAGTTAACTGGGGTAACTCTAGCACCTCAACTCCTCTAGCTTGTAAATTTGTAGTTGCAGTTCGACTACGCTCACTGAGCATTTTACTTTCGGTAAAGACTAAAGTTGGTACTTCTTGGGTATCCCAGAGATGACAGTCTAAAGGTAAATCAAAACTGCGAGTCATTACCACCCGCAGGGGGTTATGAGTTGCTACTCCGTGGGTGGTTAGATGGGGGCGATCGCGCCGCACCGTATTACCGCCCACAATAACAGCATCACAAGCAGCCCGTAATTGATGCACCCAGTGACGGGATGCGGGGCTAGTTACCCAAGCACTATGACCTGTAGTTGTGGCGATTTTGCCATCGAGAGTCATGGCATATTTTAAGATACCAAAAGGGCGTTGATGAAGGATACGATGGGTAAAACCTTCATTTAACTGCTGACAAGCTAACTCTTCTACCCCAACTATTACTTCTATGCCCGCATTGCGTAGTCTTTCTATACCTTTACCAGATACACGCGGATCTGGGTCAACCATTCCTACTATTACTTTTGCTACTCCTGCGGCGATGAGTGCTTCAGTACATGGTGGTGTACGTCCATAGTGGTTGCAGGGTTCTAAATTAACATAAACTGTGGCATTTTTTGCGTTTTCTCCTGCATTTTCCAGAGCAAAAACTTCTGCATGGGGTTTACCTGCACTTGGGTGAAAACCTTCGCCAACTATTTTTTTATCTTGAACAATTATAGCGCCAACTAATGGATTGGGTGCTGTTTTTCCTGTTGCTTTGCGGGCAATTTGTATGCAGCGCTGCATCATTTCTGAATCAAAAAAATCTGGTTTCACGGTTGGGATAGTTTGAGGTTTGTTAGATAATTATATCAAATGCTTGAAGAGATTGAAATTGAGAATATTGAGGCACCTGGCAATTTTAATCGCGGCTACATCAACGTAGTTTGCTTGCGCGGACTAGGTTGCAAATTTGAATTGTTATTAAAATATTAAACTGTTCATATATTAGCCTGGCGATTAAAATCGCGGCTACAGAGGCGAAGTCCGCCTGCGCGGACTAGGTTACAAATTTGAATTGTTATTAAAATATTAAACGGTTCATGTGTTAGTCCGCGCAGGCGGACTTTGCCTCTATAGCCGCGATTTCAATCGCCAGGTATTCATAATTTTATTATATAAAAACCTCCTCTTCTCCCCCAAAAATAGGTGTTTCCCCAAAACCAGAAACCCCGTTTACATCCCCAGAATTTAAGGAAATTTCAACAGCATCAAAGTCTATTCCTAAGCCAGTATTTCCATTATTTCCTTCGTTACTTTCCAAGACTTCATTTTCTGTATCTATTAACATTCCTACATAATAAGTTCCCTCTCCTTTCCAGAAACTATCATCAGCTTCTGGGAGAATAAATGCGGTGAGAATGTCTCCTGTTTCGCTGTTTCCTTCTAGGCTGGTTTTATAAGTTCCCAAATATTTATCATTTTCTGAGATAAATTCATTGTCGGAAAGGTAGAAGTCAATATCAAAATTTGCGCTGTTACCTGAGCCTGTGTTTTCTAAATTAAATGCTAGTCTAAATATATCCCCTGCTGTGAGATTTTCGCTGAGAATATCTAAGGATTTTCCTTTTAAATCAGCTCCTGAATTTATTGTTACATCGTCAAAGTCTGAAAACTTGCCTTGGTTGGTATTATTTTCTTTGTTGGTTTCAACAATTTGATTTTCTGCATCTACTATCATGCCTAAAAAATAATCACCTGCTGCGAGAGAGTTGGGTAAAGTAAGGTTGGTGGTTATTTTTTCTGTTTCGCTATTTCCTGCTAGGTTTTCTACTGTATAACTGCCAATTTTGGTATCATTAGGAGAAAACCAATCATTATCAGAAGCATAAAAACTAACAACAAAATTTTCTGCGTTTCCTGCTCCTTGGTTTTTTACTGCAAATTCAACATCAAAGTTATTTCCTGGCTGCAAAGGCTCTTGAATTACATCAAAATATAAACCGATTAAGTCAGGGGGATTAACTGAAAACTCATAAGCTCCTATATCTACTGTTTCGTTGACAATTCTGGGATTGCCATCTAAGTCAAATTCAACAGTAACTACTGCGTTATTACCTGCATTAATTGCGGGAGAATTTGCTTGTAAACGGAGGTTTTCATTATCAAAATCTACAAATAAAGGGTCAGTATTTAAAACATTTGTTCCTGTTTCAAATCCTCCTTTGACAATACTATTATTAACTGTGATAGGGAGATCTCCAACGTTACTTATTTCAGCCCCTTCTACATAGGCTATATTCTCCCAAATAATACTGTTATTTATGCTAAAAGAATCACTAGAACCTGTATTTAAAATTCCCCCACCAGTTTCGGCACTGTTAGCAGTTATTGTGACATTATTCAGAGTTGAACTGCTAGAAATATTATAAATTCCACCACCTTTATTGCTAGTATTTTTATAGAAAATAGCGTTGGTGATATTTGGACTGCTTGAAAAGTTATGTATCCCACCACCTTCATCATTAGCCGAGTTACTGATAAACCTAGCATTAGTTATTATAGAGTCACTGTAGTTGTTGGAAATTCCACCACCATTATCAACAGCTTGGTTACGTTCAAAATTCACATTAGTAAGTTCTGGATTACTATAATGATTATACAGTCCTCCTCCAGTACCCTCTGCTATGTTACTAATAAAATTAACATCAGTCAGTTTTGCACTACTCAATGAGTTATACATCCCGCCACCATAGCCAGAGGAGTTATTACTAAAAGTGACATTGCTTAAATTAGGCATTCCATCACTGCTATACATTCCTCCACCATAGCTGATTGCCGAGTTATCAGTTATCTTGAGATTGGTGAGAGTAGGACTACTGTTAATCAAATAAATACCACCACCATCATCATTTTCAAGTTCACCATCAGCATTACCTCCTGTAATTGTAAAACCATCAAGGATGGCGCTGGGAGTAATATCAGTTCCTGTTACAACATGGTAGCTGTTATCCGTTTCATCTTCTGTTGCGCCAATATTCCCACTAAGGATGGTTTCATTTGCTACCCAGTCTCTTTCATCCCGACTGGTTTCATCTCCTGCAAAACCGCCGTATATTGCTACTAAATTTTTGAGTTGAAAACTGGCTTCTCTATCATCAGCATCAGTGGGGCTTTCAACAGTAATTAAAAAATTTATTAAATCTACTTGACTCTATTCAATTTAAACACTATAATAGTCTTATGAGTAGATTCTAAGTAAAAAAAGGGGCTAAATCAAGTTGCTACTAGGTTTCAAGACTGAACTCAATCCTAATAATAAGCAAGCTACTTCTTTTTCTAAGCATTCTGGAGTCGCTCGTCATGCTTGGAATATAGGTTTAAAAGCCGTAAAAGCTATTCTTGATCATAATATAGAAAACCAACTGAACAAATTAAAAGTTCCTACGGCTGTAGATCTGCATAAATGGTTAGTCTCATCTATTAAACCAGACTTTCCCTGGTATTATGAAGTCTCTAAATGTCCACCCCAGCAAGCTTTAAGAAATCTAATATTAGCCTTTAAAGATTTTTTTAAGGGTAAGAAAATTAGAGGGAAAAGAATAGGTTTTCCTAAATTTAAAAAGAAAGGTAGGCATGATTCTTTTTACCTGGATGGGTCAATTCAATGTGATCATTTTGCTATCAAATTACCTAGAATAGGCTGGGTCAGGACTTACGAAAGACTACCAGTAGGCTTTAAACCTAAAAACGTAACTATTAGTAGAAAAGCAGACAGATGGTTTATTTCTTTTAAAATTGAAGTACCAGAAACAAATTCAACTAAGATTAGGGATGTTGTGGGGATTGATTTAGGAATAAAAACTCTAGTCACTTGCTCGGATGGGACTCAATTTGTAGGGGTTAAAGCCTATAAAAGATTAGAAAAGAAACTAGCAAGAATGCAATACCTACTAAGAAAAAAAGTCAAGCATTCTAATAACTACAAAAAAGCTCAAGTCCAAATAGCTAAGCTGCATTTTAAGATAGCCAACCTAAGAAAGGACAACATCAATAAAATTACTACATTTTTAGCTAAAAACCACAGCGTAGTAGTAATGGAAGACTTAAATGTAGCAGGAATGATGGCTAATCATAAATTAGCTAAAGCTATAGGAGATATGGGTTTTTATGAACTAAGAAGACAATTAGAATATAAGTGCAAACTCTACGGAAGCAAACTAGAAATTGTAGAAAGATTTTTTCCTTCTTCTAAGACTTGTAGTAATTGTGACACTGTCAAAGAAAAATTAGACTTAAGTGAAAGAATTTTTAAATGTGACCACTGTAGTTTAGAAATTGATAGAGATTTAAATGCAAGTATCACAATAGAAAAATCCTACT